>Ga0081539_10007191_pt1 | contig 10255 bp, 4 predicted proteins | sample TabmetS4T2R2_FD_71023 | JGI IMG/M metagenome (GOLD analysis project Ga0081539, IMG submission 71023) | Tabebuia heterophylla rhizosphere microbial communities from the University of Puerto Rico - S4T2R2 | ecosystem: Host-associated > Plants > Roots > Rhizosphere ... | reverse complement strand
CTACCTTTAGATCGTACCAACCCTGCGCGTGCGGCCTATCCGCTCGTCAGCGGCAGAATTTCACGGAGCACAGCATTAGCAATTACTTTGATTCAAATCCCGATTGCAGCGGCGATCATCTATTGGCAATCGGGTCCGTCCGCAGCTTATCTTGCCATGACGTTGGCGTTGAGTATGATGACCATCTATAACATCTGGGGAAAGCGCTCATCCTTTCCGCCGGCGATCGACGTCATTCAAGGTATTGGGTTCAGCTCTCTTGTGTTATACGGCGCAGCCCTGACCGGAGGATTGACACCGCTATCCTGGCTTGCCTTTACCCTCGGTGTTCTCTGGATGGTAATCATCAATTTACTTGGCGGCTTGCGTGACCTGCACAGCGACCTGGCTTTTGGCGTCAACACGACTCCCATCTACTTTGGAATGCGTCCGTATGGGAAAGAAGAAACCCTGCCAACGTTTGTTCCCTACTACGGATATAGCCTGCATTTGTTGATGATGATCGGCAGTATGTTAGTGATGTACTGGGCTGAATATCCTATTTGGTTGAGTATTGTCCTTGGTATATTATCCGTGCTCATAGGCGCTACAGCTCTATTTTTCTTGATCACAATGTTTCATGCTGTGCCAAGAGACTATGACACCATGGTCATGGCTGGACTTCGTTATCTCGGTACATCGGCAGCGGCCTTGTTTCTTACACTTCTGCCGGCATTGCCCTGGTGGGCAGCCTTGAGTGTGATCTTCATGTTTTTATGGAGATATCGTGACTACAGTCTGACTCCCATTTTGGCTTACTGGAATCGTCGTTAAAAAGCCTCATGCTTGAAACTCTCAATAGCTATGTACCTGTTTTAATTCGTCAACGGCTGGCAAAATCACCTGAGCCACTCACTGAACCAGAATATCAATCACTCGAAGCCGGTGTCCTTCTTGCAGATATTTCCGGTTTTACGCGCTTCACGGAGGAACTCGTTCGCAGCGGTCCGCGCGGCGTGGAAAAAGTCTCCACTGCCCTCAACGATTATTTTGGGCGCTGGATCAACATCATCAGCGAGTATGGCGGGGATGTAGTCAAGTTTGCTGGTGACGCCTTACTGGCCATTTGGCCTGCCGACCCAAAAATCGGAGGCTTGCGTGGTGCCGTTCTACAAGCCGCAGCTTGTGCCCTAGAGGCACACAACATTTTACGCGGCTATCAGACGGCTGAAGGCAATCCTTTAGTGATCCGCACAGGCATTTCAGCGGGGACGGTCCAGGCAGTGCATTTAGGTGGAATGCTTCAACGCTGGGAAATGTTGATGGTTGGTGAAGCGATCAATCAGGTCAGCGTGACAATGCAACAGGCCGCTCCAGGCACAATTGTTCTTTCACCAACGGCACAGGAAATTCTTGGGAAGAATGCACGCGGCAAGCCAGTTGAGGGAGGCTACCTTACATTGCTTGCTTTGGACGTCACTGCGCGAAAAATCGATCCAAACCAAAAATTATTCCAGGCACCACAAGAAGCAATTCCTGCATTGCAAACCTATATTCCCGGTGCAATCAGAGATCGCCTCACTGCTGGGCAAATCGGTTGGATGGCCGAGTTGCGCAATGTCGCAGTTCTATTTATTAATTTCCCAGAGCTTAATTATGAGACGAGCCTGGAGACTGCCCAGGAGGTCATGCATCAGCTCCAAAGTATTCTGTATCATTACGAAGGCAGTGTGAACGATAATTTTGTTGATGAAAGAGGGGCAACGATTCTGGTGGCATTTGGTTTGCCTCCCTTCTCTCATGAAGATGATGCACTGCGCGCGACATTGGCGGCACAAGAAATCCAGCAAAAAATCACAGCAAAGGGACTGCGCGTGAGCATCGGTATCGCGACCGGCAGAGCTTTTTGTGGCTCCATCGGGAATGCTTCGCGGCGCAAATACACGATGATCGGTAACACGGTCAACCTCTCGGCAAGGTTAACGCAGGCAGCTGGAAGAATGATGCGAACGGATTCACTGATCCTAACAGATGAAGCAACAATGGAAAACACCCACCAGCGAATCCGTTTTGAAGCACTACCACCTATTAATGTAAAAGGCAGAAATGAGCCTGTGGCTATCTTCAAGCCACAGGGCGGACAACGGCAGGGTAATCACGCCAATGTGGAAATCGTCGGACGGTCTGATGAACGAGAACAACTAAGGCAGGCAATGACAGAAATACAGCAGACTGCCAAACCATCCCCTCGCATCTTTGTCATCGAGGGCGAACCTGGGATTGGCAAATCACGCCTGCTGGAAGATACGGTAGCACAGTCACATGAAATTGGATTACCCGCTTTTTCTGGAACTGCGGATGCCATTGAGAATCTTACGCCTTACTACGCCTGGCGAACCATATTTTGCCAGATGTTAGGTTGTGATTTCAACGAACCCATGGAAAAGCGCAAAGCGACTCTTGCCTCAAAATTGGAGGAGGATTGGCTTGAACGGGCATCCTTGTTGAACGAAATTTTGCAGGTGGACTTTCCTGCTACTGAATTGACAACTAACCTGGAAGGTCGTGTGCTGGCAGAAAATACGCGTGATTTGCTGACCACTATCCTTGATCATGCAATACGTGAATCTCCCAGGCTGATCACGATAGAAGATGCGCATTGGATGGATAGTGCCTCATGGTCATTATTGATCGATACTTCCCGGCTGGCAATAGATGCCAGGGTCATGATTGTGATCACCACTCGTCCGCTGACTGCCTCAATAACATCTGAGGCCGAACAGCTCCTCCAACTGCCTTATACAAAACATATCACACTTGAGCGTTTGCCAGCAGAGGAGACTCTCACTCTTGTAGCTTATAAGCTTGGAGTTGACAAGTTACCTCAATCAGTCAGCAACCTGATTACCGAAAAGGCTGAGGGACATCCATTCTTCAGTGAAGAGCTGGCCTATTCATTACGGGATGCCGGCATATTATTGATCGAAAATGGGACGAGTATGGTGGCTTCAGGAATCAGTAACCTCGAATCGCTGAACCTGCCTGAAACAGTACAGGGTGTGATCACCAGCCGCATCGACCGCCTCTCCCCGGTGCAGCAATTAACGTTGAAGGTCGCGAGTGTGATTGGCCGTATCTTTGAATATACAACCTTAAGTGCAGTTTATCCGGTTGAGGCGGAACGGACAATGTTACGTTCCTCGCTGGTCACGCTTGAAAAACTGGATATCACCCCGCTGGAAACCCCCGATCCAGATTTAGCCTATATATTCAAACACAGCATCACCCGTGATGTAGCGTACGACCTGATGCTGTTTTCCCAGCGGCGGCGACTCCACAAGTCCACGGCAGAATGGTACGAGCAAAGACATGCCTCTGATTTGGAACCGTATTATTCCCTGCTTGCACATCACTATACATTGGCAGAGGAGTCCCCTAAGGCAATCTTCTACTTGGAAAAAGCCGGCGACCACGCGTTATCTGGGGGAGCCTATGTGGAGGCTGTGAATTTCTTTGAAGAAGCCGTGCGCCTCTCTGAACAGGATCGCAAAAATATTAATATCAGCCCGATACAACGGGCCAGGTGGGAATATCAATTAGGCGAGGCATATATTGGTCTGGGCGCTTTGGATCGCAGCAGAGAGCATCTTGAGAAATCAGCAGAACTGCTTGGATGGCCATCACCCAAACATAAATCCGCACTTCTGGGCAGCTTGCTGACACAAGTGGCAAGGCAGGGATGGCGCTTAATCAGAGGGACTACTCGTCCGGCAAAAAACCCGTCTCAAATACTCGACGCGGCACGCGCCCACGAGCGACTCGTGGATTTGTATTACTTCGCCCAGGACCGCCCTCATTTACTTAACAGCGCACTGCATGCATTGAACCTTGCCCAAAAGGCCCCGCCCTCACCTGACCTTGCCCGCGCCTATGCTCTGGCCTGTACGGTGACAACCTTGCTGCGCGCACATGGCTTAGCCAGAAAATATCAGGAACGCGCACTGCAAACAGCCGCACAGGTGAATCACCTTCCGTCACATGCGCGGGTGTTTGGGCGCACCGGCTTATATAACCTTGGTATTGGTAACTATCAGCGTGCCATCGAGTTGCTTGACCAGGCATCCGAAATCGCAAATCGGCTGCGTGACTATCGCCAATGGGGAGAAAGTGCCGCGCTCCGCGCCTGGACCTCCTATCTGGTCGCGGATTTCGAGGACAGTCGCGCACGCTTTGAGGCGCTCTTCATCCTGGCAAAGCAGGTAGGAAACAGCCAATATCAAAACTGGGGTCAATGGGGCCAAGCGCATGGATTATTGCGCCTAAATCGTCTGGAAGAAGCCCGCCTTGCTTTGAATGATGTACTGCACAGATTGGATATTCAGGAAGACAGTGGCGCACAGGCCGTAACGTATGGATTGATGTCAATCGTATCAATGCACTTAAAGGACTGGGATAATATGCTTGAATACGGTAGGCGCCTCGTCCCTACCGAAAAAGGACCTGGGCGCTTCTCTATTGCAGACTTCGAGGGCTATGCCAGTGTCGCTGAGGTATTCCTGACTCTCTGGCAGAATAACACCAAGATAGTAGATCAAATCAATCTCAGCATGGAGGAATGCCAGAAGTCCGCCCGGCGCGCCATCAAATCTATGGAAAAATATGCTCCCATCTACGAACTCGCCCAGCCGCGTACTCATTACCTAAAGGGTTGGCTATCAGCCTTGGATGGCAAACCACAAAACGCGATCCAAATTTGGAAAAAAGGATTAAAGCTTGCCCAAACACTGGGAATGCCTTACGAAGAAGCTCGCCTGCATGAAATTCTCAGTCGCCACCTTCCAAGCGAAGACCCTGAAGCACAAACACACCGGGACACGGCAAGACGAATGTTTGAAATGTTGAATGCGAGATTGGATTTGAATAATGTAATGCGAGATTAATCTCGCCACTAGGCGTAAGGCGGGATGGCATCCCGCCCGATTATTTCCATAATTTTGCCAACTCATTCAGTGATCTGTAATACGGCTCGATGCTGGGGATGTAATGCCGCTCATCTTTTGCATGGGGAGCAAGACCCGATTGACCCCACACAACGCCTTGACCGCCTGGCGCGAATCTCGCGCTGGTACCTGGGAGCTTCTTCCCGAGCTTTGGTTCAGCCGCTTCGACTTCGCCTGCGGCTCCGCTCAGCGCGGACATGGAATTTTTTACTGCTTCTATCAATGCTTTCAAGGCAGGGTTATCAGGCGAACACACGATGCCATTTTCCATCACGGTAAAGTGGACTTCCAGTGCGCTCTCTGCACAGTACTTTTCAACATCTGATCTCAGACCTTCGACATCATCTTGTGGAATAGTTCGTATCTCGACTCCAAGAATCCCTTCCCCTGCCGTGACATTATAGATTCCAGGCGTACCTACATTGATAAACGGAAATTTCGCCTGCGATTGCCATCCATCTGAAGACTTGAGTGTGAGATGTTTGGCAAAGATTTCGCTCAGCACCGAACGAGCAGCGATCAGGCTTTCGCTTAGGTCGCGGGTACCTGCCAAAGCAGTATGTCCCCTTGCCCCTCGCGCGATGACATCAAAGCGCATCACGCCACGATTCTCCACGCAGATTTCGCCGAATAGTTCGTTTCCTTTTTCGCCGGTCCGTTCACCTGCGATAAAAAGGGATGGCCGCAAACCCAACTCTTTCAACACGTGCGGCGTACCCCAGGCTTCGGCTTCGCCATTCTCTTCGTTGCCGACGAGTAAGAGAGCACTGTTGGGGCACGGTGTCGCCGTGCCCATACGAGCCATATCTTTCATCCAAACAAGATAGGTCGCGACGACGGTCTTCATATCTGCCGCGCCACGTCCCCATAAATAATCTCCATCTATTCTAGGAATGAACTGTGTGTCATCTGGGTCAGGTTCAACAACATCGAAGTGACCAGTGAGGAGAATCTGCCCCTCTCCCTGAGGGAGGGGGGTGAGGGTTATCCCCTCACCCTGTCCTTCGGACATTCCTTTTCCATTGGGAGAGGGAAACTGTGCATACACAGCTGGATACTTTCCATCAAAGAACTTTACTTCTAACCCGGCATTTCGTAGATAATCATCAACGAGTGACGCTGCGCGTTGAACTTCGTCAAGGCGTTCATTCGGTGAGGCAGTAACTGAAGGAATGCAAATCAGTTGCTGCGCTAAATCTAAAATTTCCGAAGTCTTATCGGGGTACGAAACTTCAATCACCGCTTGTGTGCGCGGGCGGAATTGAATCGGCGCGTTTTGAGTCTGGCGCGCAGCGTCGCGGCCACGCTGTAGGAATTCGGCAATCTTCGATGTATCAGTGCCAAGCGAACCATGGTCAGCCGCGATGCGTTCTACATCACTTTTGACTTGCACTTCGCGTTCATAAAATAATTCTTTCAACACACTTAATGGAACTTCGTCATTTTCGCCAAGTTCCATTTGGAGGCGAGCGCGCAGTTTTTCGGCGGTGTTGCGTCCGCCCTCGGACATTTCGACTAGCGGAGTCAAATCGTTCCACAGATCCAACGCTTCGGCCAGAGGTTTTATTTCTTTAAGAGTCCATTTGAGGAAAGCGCGCATAGAGACAGGTTTTCCAGTTAATGGATTTTCGATCTCGGCACGCAGTCCATGTTTCGCGGCAAGAGTCTCATTGGCCCGGGCGCGGGAGATGTCTTCGCGATCATATCGGAAGCCGCGCGCAAATTTCAGGTCGGAGTAGATGCGAAGAAGCAGGAGGTGTTTGAGGGTCAGGTTGGCAATTTCCAAATCGAGAGGATGACCACCCTCATCGGTACGGATTTCTACACGTCCCATCGGCAAATTGATTCGAGCCATCAGGTTTTGTTTTTCGATCTGCAGAGCCATCTCTTCCGGTGGCGTCGCTTCACCAACGGCGAACAAGCCGCGGGCGTAGAGAGAGGCGAGCTGGTCACTCGTCGTGGAGATGATCCGCTCGACGGGTTCGGCAAAGCTGCGAGCACGGGTAGGAGTCCAGTTGTTGTTCCCAAAGCGGACGCCGCGGCGCACGAGGTCATAAGAGATTTGCAGATAATCATTGTACGAACGATAGAGGTCGGGGAGATCGATGACGGGCGGATTCGGGAATGTGAGGTTGCGAACCGAGTCGAATTCAGTGAGGGCGACCACAGCGCGTCCCCCACGGACTTCGGCTTGCATCGGTGTGGACGCGCTGGTCGCGATAAAGAGCGACGCGAACGCGCGCAACAGACGACTCGCCGTAATGTAAAACTCGGACTTGAACTCATCAAAGTGTTGGGGCACAGCGCCGCTGTGCCCATACCGCTCGCGTTCGGTTGGAGTAAGGTGCATAAAGTCCCACGCGAAGAGTGGATCAGGTAACGACATATTGGTGTGGATGCCTGAAACCGCCAACCCGCCATCGTATAGGTCAACACACTTTTCAAGATAGCGGCGCTTGGCGATGCCCCAATTGCCGGGGATGGAATGATGACCGATGTCAGTGAGAAAGAGCAGGTTGCCGTGCCAATAATGGAGGCGTTCACCAAAGTGGAGGCCTGCACGATGCAGTGCGTTGATTAGCGAAGCTTCCATGAGGCGTGATTCGTAGATCGCGCCGCGCGGATTGTAATAGGGGCGCGTCGCCCATTCGATCATCCAGTGAAAGACTTCAAGCTGGCTGAACTGTGCCTGCCACGGCGGGATGCATTCTGCACGGAGATAATCTACGAAGGAATGCTGGCTAGGTCCCGCCCCAACCGTGAGCAGCGGACGCAGGTCTTCATCGAGAAGATTCCATTCCTGTTCGAAGCCGTTGAGTCCGCTGGCGGGCTTTTCTTTGATAGCTTGTTCGAGGGCGAGGAGGTATTTGTCGGCGAATTGTCGAGGGGACATGAATAATCCTTAGTAAAAGAAATAATAACGAAAGAGGAAAGAAGATGAGTGGCTATTGAAGCTCAATCTCAAACACCAACCAAGGTGCCCAAAATCCTTCTTCTGCCGTCTCTTTTCCGCTCACTATAGCCTGTGACACTTTATCGGCTGATTTATATTCTGAAATCAAACCATATTGGTTGAATCGAACATTATATTTCTGGTATATTTCGCTTTCCATTGAGCTACATAGAAATAAACAATAATCAGCGCCATCAAAACCAAGAAGGTCATATCCAATTACTTGATATGACTTGTCATAAATATTTCTTCGACTCAATTTCTTATAAACCCCATTGCGCGTGATTGACTCAAAACCTACCAGGTTATATTGTGTCATGAAACTTTCAAGATAGACTTCTGGAAGACCAAAGCCAAGAAGCTTTAAATCTGAAACAGAACCAAAATATTGATGATATTTTTCTAACGGGACATTTGAATCCATGAAAACATTCGGAAATCCAAATCGATTTTCGCTAAAAAGTTCATTGAACTCTTTTTGAGCATGAAAAAATTTGTCATCAGAAAGTTTAATGATTTCTCTCGCTTTTTCGAGTTCCTTTTTCGCTTCTGCCTCTTTGCTGCTGGTCCAACCCAAAATCCATGAATCAGGAAATTTCGGACAGATATGCCTACTACCAGACCATATTTTTTCTGGTAACAAATTATCTTTGTCCATCCAGTCTTGTTTTCTTGAACCTTGGATTAGGTAATACCCACTAATATAGAAATTCATTTCAAGTACTCCATTGAGATTTATTATTTCTTCAACATCCGATCCTTCCATCAACTTCTTGAACGTGCCTTCGGGGTCGGGGCGGCCCTTTGCAGGGTGCTCACCTGCACTTGTCCCAAAGGGACAGTGCAAGCGTCGCGAAAGAGGACTCCGATCATCGCGGTCGGCTACACGTGACCGTTCCAAATTTGGTAACCAGCAGGAAGGGGACAGAGTCGCCTGCGGATCAGGAAAATGAGCAGGACTAAGCCATCAAGCTGGCAAGGTTCAAGCCGTGCGAGAGGTGATTGCCAGCGTGCGCGATCAGACGGCTGACGTTGAGAGCGGATTGCTCGCGCTTGTAGCCACGCATCGAGCGATAGCGCTCCTTGACCCACCAACCAATGCTGCGTTCGCAGGCATTATTGGTACCGTCGAGTTTCAGGTGACCCTCTTCATCCTTCCAGGTGCGATAAAAAGTCAAGCGCGGCCACAGGGTCCAACGATCCAGGAAGAGATTGCGCATGCGATAGGCAATGTCAAACCGCCTGCCTTTGGCGGGTTTGCGGGCCCTGGCATAGCGCAGATATAACCGTTCCAACTCCGGCTGGTCTTCGGGTTGTCGGGAATGAATGAGCTTTTTCAAAGCCGCCAAGTCGGCCAAAGCCTGCGCAGCGGAGACTCCAAGGCTGTCCAAGGAGCGATCTTGGTCGGTCTGGATCAGCGCAGACAATTCCTGCACGCGAGCTTCGGTGTTGCGCACCACATGGCTTTTGCAAACTTGTTGCGCTCGTCCGGTTTCATCACTGACTTTCTTGAAGGCATCCGCATCATCTGTTACTAGCACATCCGCATCCACCGCCTCTAGGATGGGTTCTAGCCAACCCTTCAATTGTTCGGCTTCCTCGCCCGGCAAGCCATCAATACTTAAAGTCATGCCAGTGGTCGCATCCACCGTGATGCCCAACGGAAGCCATTTCCCACCACAGCGCACACTGGTCACATCTGCTCCCACCGCTCCGGTGCGGTAGCTCTCCAACAAGCGGGCTTGCTTCATGCCCGGCACTTTTTCTGCCACCCTCTGCACAGCGCCATACACGCTCGTCTTGCCAATCCCGATCCCCAAGCTTTCCAACACGATGGCTACCGCTCCGTAACTCAACCCCAACAGGTACAGCATGACCCCCAATCCGCTCACCCGCTGCGAGATATGTCGTTTACTCACGCCTTGGGGATACACTCGAAAGGTATGTCCGCAGCTCCCACATTGGTAGCGCCAAGCCTCCACCTGTTTGTACCTGGCATCCACCACATTCTTTTTCACTTTCTGGCGCGGATAGAATCGTTGACCTTTACATCCTGCAGTGGGACATTGGGTCGTAATCACAAAATGCTGCGGTTTGACTTCTGGCAGATGCAAGTTGAGTCGCATATCATAAGCTCGCTTGGTTTGACTCGGCTGTGAGGCACTTGGCAGACTGCCTCACAGCCATTTAACCACCTTTTTACCAAGCCTGGAACAATCACTAAAGACTGGGCATATTGACACGCATTTATGCGTATGATAAACTACTGCCCGCTTGCAATACTTGGTCCCGTGGTGTAGCGGCCTAACATGCGGCCCTGTCA
>Ga0081539_10007190_pt1 | contig 10255 bp, 11 predicted proteins | sample TabmetS4T2R2_FD_71023 | JGI IMG/M metagenome (GOLD analysis project Ga0081539, IMG submission 71023) | Tabebuia heterophylla rhizosphere microbial communities from the University of Puerto Rico - S4T2R2 | ecosystem: Host-associated > Plants > Roots > Rhizosphere ... | reverse complement strand
TGAACTGGGCCTCCGGCAGCATCACGTCCACCGGGAGCCTGGTCCTGGTCAGGCCGGGGGCGTCGGTGGGGACGAGGAACAGCGAGAGCTGGGCGCGGCCGGTGTCGTCGCGGCCGGTGCGGGCGACCAGCAGCAGCGCCGCGGCGTCGTCGACACCGGAGATGTAGTACTTCTCGCCGTTGACCACCCACTCGTCGCCGACCCGGCGGGCGTTGGTGGCCAGCTTGTGGGTGTTGGACCCGGCTTCCGGCTCGGTGATCGCGAACACCACCTTGGTGCGCCCGTTCGCGAGCGCCGGCAGCCACCGCTTGCGCTGCTCGTCGCTGCCGTACTCGACCAGCACCTCGGCCGAGATGGCCGCGGTGACCAGCAGCAGCAGGATCGGCGCGCCCCTGGCCGCGATCTCCTCGCAGACCAGCGCCAGCTCGACCAGCCCGCCGCCGCCCCCGCCGTACTCCTCGGGGATGTTCACCCCGATGAAGCCGGCGTCGCCGAGGGCGTGCCAGAGCTCGGTGCACTCCTGCCCGGCCCGGGCGTGCTGGACGTAGTAGTCACCGCCGAACGGGGCAGCCACGGCGCCGACCGCGGCGCGCAGATCCCGGTGTTCGTCACTTTCGACGAAGTCCACGCCGACTCCCTTGTGATTCCGGGTTCACTCCTGGCGGACGCTACCCCGTGGCTGTCACGATGACCAGATGTCGACCGCCACGCCCCGCGCCCGGCGCGATCCCGAGCGCCGGGAGCTGATCCTCAGCGCGGCCGCCGACCTGGTGCCGGCGACGGTCTTCTACGCCCTCAGCATCGCCGCCGCCGGCCTGCCGAGGCCGCGATCTGGCTGTACGCCATCCACATCCGCGAGCTGGCCGGACGCCGGCGTCTTCGCCATGGTCGGCACCGGCGTGCTCGCCGCGCTCGCCCTCTCGGCGACGGCCCTCCCGCTGCTGGACGCCGCGACGCGCCACGACGCCGTCCGGTGCGAGTAGCGGCTCAGGTGGTGGCCCGGCGGTAGCGGTCGGCCAGGTCGCGGAGGTGCGCCACCAGCTCGGGCGGCTCGCCGACCCGGAAGTCCACACCCAGCATGCCGAGGTAGACGGCCAGCGTCTCGAGGGTGTCGGCGCCGGTGTGCAGCAGGCAGGTCGCCTCGTCGACCGCCTCCACGACCCCGGCCGCCGCCGGGACCCGCCGCCTGACCTCCTCGGCCGGCGCCTGGACCCGGACCCGCGCGTGGTAGCGCCAGCCGGCGGCCGACACCCGCCGCGAGACGTAGGCGGCCAGGTCGCCGCCCTCCGGCAGCTCCCGTAGGGCGAACCGCTGGCCGGTCGGTGCCACCGTGGCCGGCTCCACCCGGTCGACCCGGAGAATCCGCCAGTCCTCCCGGTCCACGTCCCAGGCCACCAGGTACCAGCGCCGCCCCCAGCTCACCAGCCGGTAGGGCTCGACGGCACGCCGGCCCACCGAGCCGTGGTGGTCCCGGTAGGCCAGGCGCAGCCGCTCGCGGTCACGGCAGGCGGCGGCCAGCACGGCCAGCACGGCCGGGTCCACCCGGGGGCCGGGCCGATCGCCGGGCACCGGCAGGGTCGACGCCTGCACGGCGTTGACCCGGCGGCGCAGCCGGGTGGGCAGCACCTGCTCCAGCTTGGTGAGCGCGCCAAGGGAGGCCTCTTCGATACCGCCCACACCGGCGGCGGCGGTGCGCAGCCCGACCGCCACCGCAACCGCCTCGTCGTCGTCCAGCAGCAGCGGGGGCAGGGCGGTTCCCGCCCCGAGCCGGTAGCCGGCCACGCCCCGGGCGGCGTGCACCGGATAGCCAAGGTCGCGGAGCCGCTCGACGTCGCGGCGGATGGTCCGGGCGCTCACCCCGAGCCGCTCGGCCAGCTCGGCCGCGGACCAGTCCGAGCGCCGCTGCAGCAGCGACAGGAGCCGCAGCAGCCGGGCCGAGGTTTCGAGCATGGGCCCAGTCTGCCAGCCATGTAGGACAGTTCCTGACCTAACCGGCCGCTAGGGTTGCGCCCGACCGACAGCAACCCGAAGGAGCCCGGCACCCATGACCGACACCATCCGGCCGTTCCGCATCGACGTCTCCCAGGCCGACCTGGACGACCTGGCCGACCGGCTGGCCCGGACCCGCTGGGCCAACGAGCTGCCCCTCGACACCGGCGGCCCCCAGCAGGGCCCGGTCCCGCCCGGCTGGGAGTACGGCGTCCCCGTCGGCTACGTCCGCGACCTGGTCGACCACTGGCAGCACAACTACGACTGGCGCCAGTGGGAGGCAAGGCTCAACCAGTACCCGCAGTTCATCACCGAGATCGACGGGCAGACCATCCACTTCCTGCACGTCCGCTCCGCCGAGCCCGACGCCATCCCGCTGATCCTGACCCACGGCTGGCCCAACACCTTCCTCGAGTACGTGGACCTGGTCGGGCCGCTCACCGACCCCAAGGCCCACGGGGCCGAGGCGGCCGACGCCTTCGATGTGGTGGTGCCGTCGCTGCCCGGATTCGGCTTCTCCGGGCCGACCACCCAGCCGGGGTGGGACGCCGAGCGCACCGCCCGGGCGTGGGCCGAGCTGATGCGGCGGCTCGGCTACGACCGCTACGGCGCCCATGGCAACGACGCCGGCGCCATCGTGGCCCCCCTCCAGGGACGCGTCGACCCCGACCACGTCATCGGGGTGCACGTCAACCAGATCTTCTCCTTCCCCTCGGGCGACCCCACCGAGCTGGAGGGCCTGACCCCCGACGAGCTGGGCTACCTGGCCTTCCTCCAGGGCTTCGTGGAGCGGGCGGTCCACGACAAGCTGCAGGCCGCCCAGCCCCAGACCGTCGCCCACGCCCTGGCCGACTCCCCGGCCGGCCAAATCGCCTGGAGCGGCCAGCTGTTCGGCGACGCCCTGAGCAAGGACCACATCCTCACCAACGTGGCCATCTACTGGCTGACCAACACCGGCGCGTCGGCGGGCCGCTTCTACTACGAGAACCACCACGCCACCCACCCGACCGGGCCGACCACCGTGCCCATGGGCCTGGCCAGCTTCGCCTTCGACTTCCGGCCGATCCGCCGGTTCGCCGAGCGCGACCACACCAACATCGTCTCCTGGAGCGAGTTCGACCGCGGCAGCCACTGGGCCGCCCACGACGCCCCCGACCTGCTCATCGCCGACCTGCGCCAGTTCTTCGCCCGGTTCCGGCCGCTGGTCCCGCAGGGGGCGGCTAGCCCTCGCGCATGAAGGCGTCCAGGTCGGCGGCGAGCCGCTCCGGGCGCTCCCAGTTCGGGCTGTGGCCCGTCGCCGGGTACACGACCTCCCTGGCCCCGGGAATCGCGACCGCCAGCCGGTCCTGCTCCTCCCGCGGCAGCCACCGGTCCCACTCCCCCCAGATGAGCAGCGTCGGCGCGGCGATCCGCCCCAGGTCGGCCGCGTCGTCGAACGTGAACAGGCCGTCCAGCGTGCTCTTCCAGACCCGGGCCGGCAGCTTCAGGCTCTCGGCGACCAGCCCGTCGAAGAACGACTCGGGCAGCGGGACGTGGGCGGCGGCCCCCTGCAGCTCCCGCGCGAACTGCTCCGGCACCGGGTCCTGGAGGCCGCGCACCGCGGTCTGCACCTCCAGCTCCTCCTCGTTGTCGCCCAGCGATCCCGGGGCGCCGATCAGCACCAGCCGGGCGACACGCTCGGGGAAGACCTCGGCCACGCACCTGGCGACCAGGCAGCTCCCCGAGTGGCCCACCAGGGTCGCCCGCCCGGCCCCGACGGCGTCCAGGAAGGCCACCACGTCGGCGGCGAAGTCCTCAACGGTGTAGCAGCAGTCCGGCCGCTCGGAGTCGCCGTGGCCGCGCTGGTCCAGCGCGTAGGCGTGGTAGCGCGGGGGGAGCAGGGGCAGGACCCGGCTGTAGGAGAACCACGAGTCGGTGTAGGCGGGCAGGAAGACGATCGGCTCCCCGCCCAGGTCGCCCTGCTCGGCGTAATGGACCTGCGGACCGGTGGCAAGGCCCACCGTGGCGAACCGAAGCTGTGGAACCTCCTGCTGCATAGCCGCCCCTCTGGCACGCCCATCCGGCACAGGGTGCTCATCCTACGGCGCGGTCGAGCGGGCGGGCTTCTCCCAGACCGAGACATGCTTGGGGCTGTCGCTGGTGAACGCTTCGCCCGTCCACCCGCCCCACCGGTCACGCAGCCGCAGGCCGGCGAGCTGCGCCATCAGGTCGAGCTCGGCCGGCCACACATAGCGGAACGGGATCGTGCTGTACTCGCCGCGGCCGTCCTCGAACTCAACGTAGTGGCCGCGCATCGCCTGGGTGGCGACGTCGTAGGAGTAGAGCACCCATTGGTCCGGGCCGATACGCCAGGGCAGGACGCTCTGCCCGGCGCCGAGCCTGCGCAGCTCCGGGACCCTGAGCTCGATGACGAAGCAGCCCCCGGGCTCGAGGTGCGCGGCGACGTTGCGGAAGCAGGCGACCTGGGCCTCCTGGGTCGTCAGGTTCATGATGGTGTTGAAGACCAGGTACGCGACCGAGAAGGTCCCGTCCACCTTCGCCGTCGCGAAGTCGCCGATCGTCACGCCGATCGCCTCGCCGCCCCGCTTGGCGCGCAGCCGGTCGACCATTGCCCGCGACAGCTCGATGCCGTGGACCGGGACGCCGCGGCGGGCCAGCGGCAGCGCGATCCGCCCGGTGCCGATGCCCAGCTCCAGCGCCCGGCCGCCGCCGGCGAGCTTGGCCAGCACCTCGACCACCGGGTCCACGGCACCCGCCTGGAACATATCGGCGGACTGGTCGTCGTACCGGGCCGCCGCCCGCTCGTCGAAATAGCCGTCCTGGTTGTCCATGGGCGCTCCTTGTCGGTCAGCCGCCCGAGACCAGCAGTCGCAGGGGCCATCGCGGGATCCCTCCGCGTCGGCGCATCGCGGTCTCCGGTCAGGCCGACCGGTCGCCGGCGACCGCCCGACCGGGCGGGACGGCCTGGGTGGCCGGCGGCCACCAGAACGCCACCGTGCTCCGGTCCCGCCACAGCAGGACCAGGGCGACCAGCGCACTGACCAGGGACAGGGGCAACAGGATGGCCATGGGCACGCCCAGGTTCTGGATCATCTGGTGCCCGACGGCGACGAAGGTCTCACCCGGCAGCTGGTCCATGGTGCGGCTGAGCGAGAACCAGGTCCCCCAGAAGACGCCCATCACCAACGCGAACAGCACGATGGTGACGGCTTGAGCAGCGACACGGATCTTCACGGTTCGCTCCTTGTCTCCTCGCCCTTTCTTATATTCACTCCAAAGATAGAGTACATCCACGATTCGCCATGGCTGACGGCGCTACTCAGCGGCTGCCGGGCCTTCGGCGGCCGAGGGATGGCGGCGATGGGCCTCGGTCCGGCGGGCCAGCTCGAGCTGCTCAGCCAGGGCCGGGCTCACCGACCGCAGCACCAGGTCGCCACCCCCCCGGCGGGTCCATTCCGATACCCGGGCCAGGACCTCGACCCCGGCCGAGTCGATCAGGACCATGCCCCGCAGGTCGAGCACGATGTGGTGGTGGCCCTGGCCGACCAGGTAGCTCAAGTACTGCCACAGCTGGCCGGCGGTCTGGCTGTCGATGTCGCCGCGCACGGTGACGATCGCGTCGCCATCGGCGGGGGTGGTGGCGGACTGCAACAGTGGGGCCATGGCGGCCTCCTCAGGTTGGGAGCGGCACGCCGGCACCCAGCAGGCCCGCCGCTCCTTCGAGCCGCAGCCGGAGGCTGCTCCGGCGTTCGCGGCTACTGGGCGACGACAGGTCGCACGTTGGTGGCCTCGGGGCCTTTCTGGCCCTGGGCGATGTCGAACTCGACGGCCTGGCCGTCCTGGAGCGAGTCGCCGTCCTGGATGGCGCTGGCGTGGACGAAGACGTCGTTGCCCGACTCGGGCTTGATGAAGCCGTAGCCGCGGCTGGTGTTGAACCATTTGACGGTTCCAACAGTCATGGGGGTTGTCCCTCCCTCCGTGGTCTCGGAGGTGCTGATCACGCCAGCGCCGGGTGGCGCTGGCGGCAAAGGGACAGGCTCAACCGTGAACTACCAGGTCAACCGTGAACCTGAGCTGACCCGAGGGTAGCACGGCACCTGGCGCGGCGCCCGCCGACCCCGCCTGGGCTTCCACGCGCAACGGTCGTCCCGTACGCTCGCCACGAGTAGGTGGAGCACCATTGATGGCTGGTGGTCGATGACACAAGACGTCCGGCAGTCCGCCCAGCACACCACCCGATCCGTGACCCTGGCTCATACGGCCAGCTTGGCCCGCCGGCACGTGGTCCTGCGGCGCCGCCACCAGGAGGCGGTGGCCAGCGCCCGCGGCATCTGCCACTGGGCCCGGCTGCAGCAGGCTGCCAGTCCGGATCGGCAGCTCCTCGGCCGTGCACCGCAGCGGCACCACCGAGGCCCGGCCGTCAGAGCCCGCCTGGAGCTCGGTCGGCATGGCCGCGGAGGCATCGCTGGCGGCCAGCAGTGAGCCATCGGGCAACCTGCCGACCAGCGGCCGCGAGTACCGTCCCGTCCCACAGCCCAGAAGGCGACGCCTTGTCTCGACGCAGTGGTGTGCGTTGTGCCGCGGTGCTGCCGGGAGGCGTCCCCTGGTGTCCTGCCAGGCCGTATGGTGGCGGGGCTCGACACGAGCACGGATCCGATCGGAGTGTCCTATCTCTCTTCCGCACGACCCTCACCGGCCACCCAAGGCCTCGGCCCAGCCGGTCGTGCCGCCCAGGCCGCGCCTCAGGGGCGTGTTCCACCAGTACGGATTCTTCGCCGCCCTGGTGGCCGGGACCTTCCTGGTCGTCGGCGCACCGACCCCCACCGCCGCTCTGGCTGCGGCCGTCTATGCCGCCTCGGTGTGCACCCTGTTCGGGGTGAGCGCGCTCTACCATCGCATCACCTGGACCCCGCCGGTGCGCCGCTGGCTGCGTCATCTGGACCACGCGGTGATCTTCGTGCTGATCGCTGGCACCTACACCCCGGTCGGGCTGCTGGTTCTCGACGGACCGCTGGCCGCCTGGGTGCTGGTCGTGGTCTGGAGCGGCGCGGCGGCCGGGATCGCCCTCAACCTTGGCTGGCGGCAGGCACCTGGCTGGGTCGGGGTCGTGGTCTATGTGGCGTTGGGTTGGGTCGCGGTGGTGGCCCTGCCCCAGCTCCTGCGCCAGCTGGGGGTGGTCGGGACCGGGCTGCTGGTGGCCGGAGGCCTGGCCTACTCGGCGGGGGCGCTGGTGTATGCCCGGCGTCGACCCAACCCGGCCCCGGCCGTGTTCGGCTACCACGAGATCTTCCATCTGCTGGTGGTGGTCGGGGTGGCCCTGCACTTCGCCGCGGTCACCCTGGCCGTCCGGGCAGCCTGACCCAGGCACGCGGTCACCGGACCATCTGACGGCCTCCCGATCGGGAGCGGCTTCATCCCAACCAGGGGATGACGGCGCGGTGGCTGGGTTGTGTGATTGGCCGGCTTTGGAGCGTGCCGAGTGGCCTGGAGAGGCCGGAAGGGACTGCTGGCCATGGCTGGGGAGCCGATCGACCGGACCAGGCTGCCGATCCGGCGGCCGCCGTTCCAGGGGACCGTCAACCGCACCTTGGCCGGCTCGGTGCCCGACTGGGGCCAGATCGGCCACATCAGCCCGCCCGAGGGCGCCCCGAATGTGTTGCTGGGCCCGAGTCCATGACCGGGGCGGGGTCCGCTCCCAGTTCACCCACGTGATCGACGTCGGCCCGACGATCCTGGAGGTCGCCGGCATCCCGCAGCCCACCGAGGTCGACGGGATCGAGCAGGACCCAATGCACGGGACCTCGTTCGCCGACTCCCTCACCGACAACGCCGCGGCCGAGCACCGCACCCAGCAGTACTTCGAGATCTTCGGCAACCGGGCCATGTACAAGGATGGCTGGTGGCTGGCGATGATGATGCCCCGCATCCCCTGGGACGCCACCCCCGACACCATGCGCCGATTCGCCCCCGGGGTCTGGGACCCCGACCGCGACCCGGTCGAGCTCTACTACCTGCCCGACGACTTCACCCAGGCCAGGAACCTGGCCGCCGAGCACCCCGAGAAGGTGGCCGAGCTCAAGGAGCTGTTCTGGGCTGAGGCCGAGCGCTACAAGGTCCTGCCCCTGCTGGGCGGCATGTCGTTCTACTTCGGGGTCATCCCGCCGCTGCCCACGCAGTCCAGGTTCACCTTCTATGGCGACGTCCAGAACGTCGCCTCGGGGATGATCCCCCGGATCTACAACCACTCCTACACCATCACCGCCGACCTGGTGGTGCCCGACGGCGGCGCCGAGGGGGTGCTGGTGGCCGAGGCCGACCACCTGGGCGGCTTCTCGCTGTTCGTCCAGGACGGCAAGCTCCAGCACACCTACTCGATGATGGGCGTCCAGGTCTACCACCAGGAGGCCACCGAGCCGCTCCCGGCCGGCGAGGTCGCCGTCCAGCTGGTGTTCGCCGCCGACGCCCCCAAGCCAGCCACCGGCGGCCAGGTCACCCTGCTGGTCAACGACAAGCCGGTTGGCGGCGGGCGCATGGACCACACCGTCCCGCTCCGCTTCTCCGGCTATGCGGGCATGGACATCGGCCGCGACAACGGCCTCCCGGTGGACCGGCGCTACGCCGACAAGTCCCCCTTCGCCTTCACCGGCACCATCCGCAAGGTCATCTTCGACATCAACCCCCACCTCAGTGAGGCCGACGAGCAGGCCCTGCACGAACACGCCCACCAGGGCCTCACCGCCCACGGCATGAGCACCTAGGGAGGACCACACGGCGAGGCGGCACACGGCGGCGGCCACCTCGCCTCGGATCGCCATGGGATCGGCGAAGCACCTGCGGCGCGAAGATCAGCCAAAGGAATGACCGCCCATCGCCGCCGCACAGTCAGTAGTCGCAGAAATGCCCTCTGAGCTGCGACTTTAGAGCCCGAGGTCGGATTCGAACCGACGACCTTCCGATTACGAGTCGCAACGCACCTCTCCAGCAGGTGCCAGGCAGGCCCGTTCTGGCTGCTCACGTCAGCCGGGTCGTCCAGCCAGTGCGTTCCAGACCGGCCGTGTTACGGCAGGGGGAATGACCAAGAGAATGACCGGGGCGGGCTCGGGAGGTCCACCGGGCCATGGCGACCTTCCGATCGGGCACGATCTCGTAGTGGAACCCAACCGAGGCTTGACCGGCGGAACGCCGGTTGGCGCGGCGGCGCCATCGGCTGGGCGTTATCTATCGCGAACGGCTCAGCGTCTGCTCCGAGGTGTCCAGTCCGGGCGGCGCCTCGCCTGCGCGGTCGGGGGCGTCAGGTGAGGACATCGGCACCTTCTCCTGGCCGATGGTGGGTTCGCTCTTGATTCGGCCTCGGTACCCGTCGTAGAGGTCGCGGCCGATGACGTGCAGGATGCCGGCGACCGGGATGGCGAGCAGCGCTCCAAGGAATCCGAGCAGTTCCACGCCGAGCAGGATGGCGATGGTGACCGTGAGCGCCGACAGCTGGACGGTGCGGGACATGATGACCGGCTGGAGCAGGTGGTTCTCGGCCTGCTGGTAGACGATGAAGAACACCAGCACCACCAGGGCCGCGGGCAGGGAGTGGAGGGCGGCCACAGCGATGGCCACGATCGCGCCCAGGGTGGCCCCGACCAGCGGGATGAGGTCGGCGAAGCCCACGAAGAGGGCCACCACGCCCTTGTAAGGGACGCCCATGATCCAGAGCACGATGTAGGTGAGGGTGCCGGCGATGACGCTGATGACCAGGTTGCCGGTCATGTAGCCGGTGACGGCCTTGGAGCAGTCGGCGGCGACCCGCCGGACCCGCTCCTGGCGGTCCTCGGGCAGCGCGCTGACCCAGCTCTGCAGCAGCTTGGGGCCTTGCAGGACCATCAGGAAGGTGAGCACGAAGATGGTGACCAGGGCCACGACCGTGCTGAAGATCGACCGCAGGACCCCCAGGGCGGGCTGAGTGATCCGGTTGGTGCTCTCCTGCAGCCGGCCCTGGTTGCGTTCCAGGTACTGGTCGAGGTTGTAGCGCTGGATCAGCCCACCGACCGGGCCGCGCCCGGCGCGGGCGTCCTCGACATAGCCGGGCAGCCGGTCGATGAACTGCGGTCCCTCGGTGGCCAGGGGGCGGACCAAGACGGTGACGATACCGGCCAGGGCGACCAGGAACAGCAGGAAGACCAGGAGGGTGGCCAGGGCGCGGCGCAGACGCAGCCGGTGCTCGGCCAGGTCGACCACCGGGCCCAGGACCACCGAGAGCAGGGTGGCGACGACAATC
>Ga0081539_10007189_pt1 | contig 10256 bp, 10 predicted proteins | sample TabmetS4T2R2_FD_71023 | JGI IMG/M metagenome (GOLD analysis project Ga0081539, IMG submission 71023) | Tabebuia heterophylla rhizosphere microbial communities from the University of Puerto Rico - S4T2R2 | ecosystem: Host-associated > Plants > Roots > Rhizosphere ... | reverse complement strand
ATCTATCGATTGCTCGCGATCGTCCCGGAGTCGCTCATCCCCTGGACCGACCTCATCGTCGCGATCTACGGCTGTGAGTTGGAGGACCGTCTCCGCGAGATCGCCATCTGTCGACAGGCGCGCACGGCTCGCGCGCAGTACGAGCTCCACCAGCACCGTCAGATCGCGCGCAACAACGACGTGACCGACGCGGAGCTCGCCGCGGTGTCGAGCGAGCCAGTGGTGACGTCGCTCGACGACCGCGCCAACCTCGTGTGTCAGGTCGCCGACGAGTTGGAGATCACCGCGACGCTCAGCGACAGCACACAAGAAGCGGCGTACGCGATGCTCGGACGGCGTCAGGCAACCGAGCTGATCCTTACCCTGAGCATGTACTGCGCGGTCGCTCGCTTCACCAACGCCACCCGCGCCCCGATCGAGGCCGACAATCCGCTCGCAACCGCATCGAACCCGAATCCCCCAGGGAAGGCGTCGACGTGAACCCACCCATGCACCGCATCACCGAGGCGGGACCCGTGCACGACCAGCGAGAGATCGACGCCGTGTTGGCGGTGCTCGACAACGGGATCATGGATCTCGGACCACGCGTCGCCGAGTTCGAGCAACGCGGCGCGGAGCTGCTCGCCAAGCGGCATGGCGTGATGGTCAATTCGGGAACGTCGGCGCTGTGGTTGGCGGTCGATCTCCTCGGGTGTGAGCCCGGCGACGAGGTGATCACCTCACCGCTCACGTTCTCGAGTGATGTCGCCCCGCTCGTGCGCTCGGGCATCGTGCCGGTGTTCGTCGATGTCGAACCCGACACCTTCCAGATCGACGTCGAGGGCATCGAGGCGATGATCAGCCCACGCACGAAGGCGATCCTGGCTCCCAACCTCGTCGGCAACTGCCCCGACTGGGACCGCATCCGAGCCATCGCCGACGCGCACTCGCTGCTCGTCGTGGAGGACAGCTGCGACGTCTTGAACTCCTACTTGCGCGGCAGCCGCACGGGCACCCGCGCACACATCTCGGTCACCAGCTTTGCGCGCACGCACGCGATGACCGCGGCTGGCAACGGTGGTCTCATCGCGGTCGACGACGACGACTGGTTCGACCAGACGCTGGTGCGGCGGCGGTGGGGACGGCGGTCGGAGACGTACCTCTTCGGTGGGCGCCGCGGCAGCAACGATCGGTTCGGTCCGCTGGCCGACGGCACGCCGTACGACCTGGTGTTCGTGTTCGACGACATGGGCTACAACTTCGAGCCTTCGGAGATCATGGCCGCGTACGGCCTCGTCCAGATGGACAAGCTCGACGACTTCAACCACCGTCGCCAAGAAGCGTTCGACACCCTCGACGCCGCGTTCCAGAAGCACGACGACAAGATCGTGCACCCGCGCACCACCGACGGCGTCGACACGACCTGGATGCGCTACCCGTTCCTCCTCGCGGACGGGATCGACCGCACCGCGGTGCAAGAGCACTTCGAGGCGCGCAACATCCCCACCCGCATGGTGTGGACCGGCAACATCCTTCGTCAGCCCGGCTTCGCGCACATCGAGCACCGCGCGCCCGCCGACGGCTTGCCGAACTGCGATCGCGTGATGGACCGCGCCTTGTCACTTCCCACGCATCACGCGCTCACCAGCGACGACGTCGGCCACATCGTCGACGCCATCACGGAGTGGAACGCCTGAGCGAATCGCTCAGAAGTGGCTCAGAAGTGTGGGCCGGCAATCTTCGGGTCGAGCACCTTCGCTGCCGCTTGCGCGCCCGCGACCGGCAGGCCGGTCGGGTCGAGCAGGCCCAGCTGCACGAGCACGGTGGCTTGGTCCCAGTAGATGTGCTCGTACGAGATCTTCCCTTCGTCGAGGCCGACGATCACCACGAAGGCCACCGACACGCGCCGACCGGTGGGCGCCACGTGCGGAAGCATCCAGTCGATGACGATCGTGTGCGTGAAGTCGATGACGATCTCGTCGACGAGGCGGTCCTCGCCATAGGTTCGCGACACGGGCGTGAACACCACGTCGGGCGGGAAGAACTGCCCGATCAGGTGCTCGGCGTAGAAGCTCCGCACGCCGTCGGCGCCCGCGCCGCCGACCATCGTCGGCACGTTCACCAGGTGTGGGTTCTCGGTCATCGTGGCCAGCGTCGTCTCGAGGTCGCCCCCGGTCTCGGCGTCCATGTGCTCGGCGAAGATCGCATCCATCGCCTGGATCTCGGTTGCCGTCATCCCCGTCTCCTCGGCTCAGCGGCGGCCCTCGCGTGGGCGCGGCCCCATGTGGCATCCCACCGGCCCGCCACGAAGATGATCGACGGCTACGGCGGTGCCTTGAGGAGAAGTCGTGACCGCACCGGGCTGAACGCGGCTCGGGCGCGGAAGACCAGGTAGCCCAAGGCGAGCGGGACCGCGACCGCGAACACGACCACGGACGCAGCCCAAGTCGGACGCGCCGCGAAGCGTTGTGCGACGTACACGACCGGCGGACCGATTCGATCAGTGGCGATCGACACCGCCACGCCGATGGTGAGCGCGAACAGACCGACGAAGGCGCGATGCGCGGCCAGTCGAGAGCGAACCGCGCCCGCCCGCGTTCGGAGCTCGGCTCCGTGGATTCGATCGACGACGACTGACCACTCGAAGAACACGGCGTACGTGACGACGTTCGCCGTGAATTCGATGCCGAAGGCGATGAAGATTGCGAAGTGGAACACGACGGCCCCGGCGCAGAACACCCGGAACGCGCGCGGCGATGCCAGCGCGATGAGAAAGCCGAGCTCGATGAACAGGGTGAGGTAGTCGAGCGGCTTCCAGAACAACGCGCTCGTCGTGCGAAGTGGGAAGTTGCCGAGCAGTCCTTGGCCGGGCTGGGTGAAGTGCTGATGCACGATCTGCGCGCGCGCCGCCAGCAGGGACGGGTCGAGCCATCCGGTCGCGGCTTTGGGAAGCGTCCCCGTCAACATCAGTCCGGCGAGCAGCATCGCCGCGAGCGCGACCGGCCAGCCGTTTCCCGTGCCGGTCCGCTCACCGTGTCGGAGTGCATCGACCGAGTAGGCGGCGCCCCAGTCCGAGGCGGCCATGATCAGGAGGAGCGCGGCGAGGAACGTTCCTGAGTGGTGGACGTGGCCGAACGAGTACGTGAGCCCGTCGGTCAGGAACAGCAGCAGGCCCGCCGCGGCAGATGCGATCCGGGTGTGGAACCCGAAGAGCAACGCGACGGCGGCGATGCAGAGACCCACCGACGTCACCGTCAGGACCCCCGACGAAGGGATGCCACCGAGGAGCCGAAGCGGTCCGGGAGGCGGACGGAAGAACGGCTCCGGCATCGAGTCGATCCATCGCAGCCGGACTGGTCGGTAGAGCACGACGTAGGTGCCGACGAGGATCCGGGCGATGCCGAGCGAGCGGACGTCGAGCGCGTACGCCTCGAACATCCAGTGGTCGACTCGCTCGCGGATGCTCATGCCGCCAGGGGAACCCGCACGCGGGCGACGGTGGTGATGGTCTCGCGCACGGAGCCGTCACGCACCTGGAAGCGGTGCTCGTCCCATACCACGGTGATCGAACGCGGCGACTGCCCGGGATAGAGCTCCGCCACGCGATGCCGCAGCCAACGCCGCGTGCGCGGGTCGCGTAGCCGACTCGACATCGCGTTGTCGCCCCGCGCGATCGGTGGCTGCTCCAGGAAGAGGCGGAACAGCTCGGACGTCGTGCGGGACGTCCCCGCCGACGCCGGCGCCAGCGCGGAGTAGGCAGCCGCGTTCGCCACCAGACTCGGGGCAGGTTCGAGGAGGCGCTGGTACGACAGACGTTCCGCGGCTTGCGTGCCGTCGAAGTGCACCACGACATGGGGCTCGACGAGGTGCACCGGGCCGCCGTGGTCGGGCGCGCCTTCGAAGCTGGGGTACACGAAGCTCGGGAACGGTTCCTCGGCAGCGTAGGAGTACACGAACTGTGCGACGAGTGCGACCGCGACCATCCCGAAGAGCGCGCGCACACACCAGACGCGCATCAGCGCGGTCGTGTCTTCGTGGCCCGATCGACACGAACCCGAAGCAGGCGGACGCGCGCCCGCGAGCCGTGACCGCGGCGCCGCGGAAGTGCGAACGCCACCTCGAACGGCCTGAACCGCCACGCAACGGAACGAGGGATGGCGATGCGGTGGTCGTCGGGTGCGCCGGCCGGTGCGAGCGCGAGCCGTGCGACGACGCGCTCGTTGGCGCGGACGTCGATCCGGCGTGCCTCGTCGTCGTCGGAGCTGATGCTGAGGAACAGCTCGACATCGTCACCGACGCCATCCGTGATGTCCAGGGCGATGCGGGCTTCGCGCCCGTGCGAGCTCAGACCCTCGGAAGTGACCCGCCACCAGCCTGGGCCGCCGTACGCGTCGCTCGTCGCCGAGTCGGTGAAGTCGAGCGTCGATCCCAACTCGTACTCCTTCGCGCTCCCGAGTGGCATTCGGACGTAGGTGCCCCAGAGATGACGCGCCCCGGCCGCGAGCCATGACGGTCCGTCGAGCGCGGTGTAGGTGGTGAGGAACCATGGGTGACGAGCAAGGTGCAGGTCGAGCCGGCTGGTCGCGAGCCCGCGAGCGCGCGAGAGGAGCGTCGGTGATCCTCCGCCCTGTTCGAGCAGCCCGTCCGCGACCCGGGCGGTCAGCTTCGCGGCCCTCGCGGGCAGGTGGCGGGGCGACGACGCGCGCTCGAGCGGGAGCGGCCGAACCCGGTCGGCTTCACGCTGTAGCCCGGAGACCAGCTCGTCGCCGACGATGTCGTCGACGACCGCGAGCGCCTTGCGCACGGTGAGGAGCACTCCGTGAGCCCGCGCTTCGCGCACCACTCGCTCGGTGAAGGTCGCGTCGGTGCTCGCTCGCAGCATCGTCACCGCGTCGGCGACCCACTGCACGTGTCCGCCGTTCTCGGCGTGCGCACCGTGCACGACCACGTGCAGGAACAGATCCGGCGCGGCCAGGCCGCGAGCCTTGGCCTTGCCCAGCGGCAGCGGCAGGGCGGCGTCCCAGAAGCGACGATCAGAATCCGGGGCGATCGACCGCCGCAGGACGTGCCAGTGCAGATCGAGCTGCCCTTCGAGGTCGCGCGAGAAGGAGATCGAATGACGGCGCGGGACGACTCTCCACGTGAGGAAGTCGGGTGTCATGCCGTCACCGCACCGCCACCCTTCGCGATCGAGCACCGACGCGGCCTCGCCGACGCGATCGCTCGGCACGAGCAGGTCGACGTCGAACATCGGCCGCGCCCCGGGATCGTTGCGGTAGTACGGCGCGAGCGCAGCGCCCTTCAGCACCAGCGACCCGATGCCGGCCGACCGCAACGCGTCCACGAGCGTGGCCGCGTCGCGAACCAGGAGTTGGTTCCTGACCCATGCCTGTCGGTACACGCCGCGCACCACGTCGCGGATCGGGTCTTCCGGTGCGATGTTCTGCAGACGACGCGCCAGCAATGGAAGCAGTCGGAACGACGCGCCGTCGATGTCTTCGATCGCGACCCGCGCGCGCCAGGTCGACCAGGCGTTGACCGCCCGGTTCGGCGGGCAGAGTGCCGCGCGCAGCAGCAGTCGTTGCTCGGTGGTGATTGCGTCGAGGACGTCGGGCTCGGCCACCACTCGCCGTCCGTCACGTTTCCTCGTGCGGCATCGAAGGTCGCCGCCGGCGGTGGGCGCGGACGATGCGGAGGAGGTCGGCGCGTTTGCGATCGTTCTGCAGGATGCCGAGATTCGTCTCGTGCAGACGGCGCCGCATCACGATCTCGGGCACTTCGACGGCGCGCATGCCCGTGGCGCGCGCCCGCGAGATCCAGTCGATGTTGCTGCCGGTCACGTAGCTCGTGTCGAGCGGGCCGACGCGGTCGACGGCGAGGCGGCGAATCAACATGGTTCCGAACAGCTCTACGCGCTGTGGTGTGGGATCGAACCGAAACCGCGCCGCGCGTGCTTCGTCGAGATCAGGGCTGACGAACTGCTGCATACGACCGAACACCGCTTCGGGTTGGTCCGGCTCGTCCATCCGCGCCAGACGGCACGACAACGAATCGGGAAGCCACACGTCGTCCGCGTCGAGGAATGCGAGCAGCGATCCGTGCGCGGATGCGATCGCATGGTTCAACGCGGCCGCGACTCCCGCGCTCTCCTGCCGGAGCACGCGCACCTGGTCTGCGTAGCGCTCGAGGACCGCGGGCGTCGCGTCGGTCGAGCCGTCGTCGACGACGATCACTTCGCCCGGCGCGATCGACTGCTGCAGGATGCTGTCGAGGGCCTCGGCGAGGTAGCGCTCGACATTGCGAACGGGGACGACGACGCTCACGCGCAAGTCGGTGGTGGTCATGCCGCCCCCAACACGGCGCGGACGGTGCTCACCACGTCGGTGAGATCGGATCCCAGCTCGAGGCGATAGCAAGGGACACGACCGGCCAGGTCCGTGATCGGTCCCAGTGCCGCACCGCCCGCGCCACCTTCGACCAGCGTCGTGCGCACGAGCAGGCGCCGAGCCCACGTCGGTGAGACGCGAGTGAGCCGCGAGCGTCGGCCATCGGTCAACGTGGGCAACGCCACCGCGCGGAGCGGAGCGCTCGGCACGACACGCTCGGACGTGTCGATCACGACCGATGCACCACGTGCATCGAATGCGAGCTCGCCGAGTTGCGGAAGGCGGTCGAACGCGTCACGTTCGAGCTTGGCCTTGCCGTACACGGTGAACACCGTCGGCTCGGGATCGAGCCGTACCAGGCACGCGTCGTCGGCGATGAAGTCGAGGCCGTCGGCGAAGCAGGCCATGGCCGTCGTGGACTTTCCGGAGCCGCTGGCCCCCGCGAGCACGATCGCGCCGTCGCCGCAGGCCACCGCGCTCGCGTGCAGGAACGCCAAACCGGTGTCACCCGCCCACCACGTGAAGATGGTGCGCAACGGTGCTCGGTCGACCCATGCCGGGATCTGCGCCGCGTCGGCGACCGTGACGAACGCTCGGGCGCGGCTGCCGTCGTACACGCACAACATCCGCATCCAGGAGTCGTAGGTCATCCGAACGTCGCGCTCGATCAGCTCGCGGGCGCCTCCGCGCAAGAGCGGTGCGTCGAGGGACACTGGTGGTGGAGGAGGCGCGACGCCGGTCTCGTTGCGATCCCAGCCTTCGACCGTGAGTGACGAGACGCTGGGGCGTGCGACGAGGTGTGCGAGCGCCGGGATCGAGCGGGCCTGCAGCGACGCACCCGCGATGCGCAGCTGCACCGGGTGCTCGGCGAGCGACAGCCACGTCTCGTCGGTCTGGGTGGCTTCCCGGGCGCGCTCGGCGGCAAGTTGCAGCTCGTCGACGAAGTTCCGGAGCGCGCGGTCGTCACTCACCACGACGCGGGAGCTAGTCGACTCGAGAGACGGGCCAGCCGGCGTCGTCGACCTCGTGGATCGGGTCGAGGAGAAGGAGATCTTCGAGGTCGTTGAAGCGCTCGATCGCCGGTGGGCGGTAGGCGCGGCTTGCGTTGGCACGCGGGCCGAGCTCCACCGGTACGGGATCGGCATCGACGCGTTCCAGCAATCCCGTCTCCACGAGCTCCTGTGCGAAGCGCTCGAGATCAGAGCGCGCCGCTTCGGGCGCCACCGCGAAGCGCGAGGCGATCGCGTCGATCGCGTCGTCGAGCGAGCCTCCCGCCGCGAGGATCGACCAGCCATCAGCCGCGGCATCGTCGAGCGCGAAATAGGCACCGCTCTCGAGGTCGATCGCGATCACCTCGTCGTCGAGGCGTTCGTGTGTGAGCGTGCTCGCGACGCAATAGGTCTGCGTCTCGCGCCCGCCCATCGTGGTCATCGCGTCAGCGTAGCAAGCTCATTCCCGGTCACTCTGAGGTAGAGCCGCTCGTACGCGTCGACGCAACGCTCCAGCGAATGATGGGCTTGCGCACGTGCCAACGCGCTCTGCCCCATCGCGTCGGCACGACTCGGGTCGGCAAGGAGCTCGACGATCGCAGTGCCGAGCGCGTCGGGATCGTCGACCGGAACGACCAGCGCGGTCTCGCCCGGCACCACCGCTTCCGAGAGACCTGGCGCGTCGGTGGCGACGACGGGTCGGCCGGCCCACGCGGCCTCGAGCGCCACGAGCGGCAAGCCCTCGAAACGGGACGGGATCACCACCGCGACCGCCTCGTGCAACACCTCCGCGACCCGTGCGCGATCGACCGCGCCCAGGAACTCGACGATGTCCGCGACACCCACATCTTCCGCCAAGGTGCGCAAACGGTCGCGTTCGGTGCCATCGCCGGCGATGACGAGTCGCACTCCGGGACTCGCGGCCCGCACCTTCGGCAGTGCCTCGATCGCGACATCGAAGCCCTTCTGCGGCTCGAGACGACCGATGCACGCGAGTCGAGGTTGGCCGTCGGGAACCCGTGCGTCGCGCAGCGGAGGCTCGATGCCGTTGGCGATCATCGACGAGGTCTCGGCGACGAACGGTGCGTAGCGCAACGTGTCGTCGACCACCGCTTGCGACACACCCGTCGTCCACGTCGCGCCCTGGAGCAACTTGGCGATCACCGGAACCACCGAGTCCGCCTTCCGCGACATCACGTTGTGGAGCGTCACGATGAGCGGTGTCTCGTCGTGACGGTTCCCGCGCTGGTACATCCAGAGCACGGGACCCGCGTCGTGCGAGTGGACGACGTCGGCCGAGAACTCCCGTGCGAACTTGGCGATGTGGAATTGCGTCCGCAAGATCCCGGATGCGTCCCGTGACTCGATCACCTCATGCGCGTCGACGCGGAGAACGGGCACGCCGTCGACCTGCTCGAGACCTGCGATCGCTTCGTCACCATGTGACGTGACGATCGCGATCTCGTGGCCTCTCGTGCGCAGCTCCTGCGCGAGCTGCTGCACGAAGATCTCGAGTCCGCCGATGCGAGGGATGTAGAGGGGCGTCAGGAGCAGCACACGCATGCAGTCGCATTGTCGCGCGTGGTCCTGGAGTGACGAACATGACCGGGCAGTAGGATCGCGGCGCGATGGGCACGCGCACGGGATCGCCGCGCACCACGATCGTCGTGGTGCCGCGCGAGTCGTACACCATCACGCCGTTCATGCTCGAGACGCTGCTCGCGCACACCCCGGAACCCCGTCGCGTGGTGCTCGTCATCGGCGGGTCACCCCGGAAGGTTCGCCGTCGGCTGGAACGGCTCGCAGCCGAGCACGACATCACGTTCATCCACCGCGACGCGGTGATCACGCCGAACGAGGCGCGCAACCTGGCGATGCCGCATGTCGCGACGCCCTACGTGAGCTTCCTCGACAACGACACGTTCGTCGGCGATCGATGGCTCGAGCAGCTCGAGGAATGTGCCGACGAGACCGGCGCTTCACTCGTCGCCTGTCCGGTGCTGTGGGGGCGGAACGATGAGTGGGAGATCCACTACGCCGGCGGCACGTGCCGCATCGTCGAGGACGACGGCGTCCGACGGTTCGACGAGCACAACCCGCTCATGCATCGACCGGTCACCGCGCTCGACGAGCTGGAGCGCGCGCCAACGGAGTATGTCGAACCGCACTGCCTCTTGGCGCGCGTCGACGTGCTGCGACAGCTCGGGCCGTTCGACGAGGATCTGGTCGTCGCCCGCGAGCATTCGATGCTGTCGCTGCAGGTGACCGCGGCCGGGGGAGAGATCTGGCTGGAGCCTTCGACGGTCGTGCTCTACCCATGGCCCAAGCGCAACACGATCGCCGACTATCGCCTCTACCTTCCGCGATGGAGCGACGAGTGGTCCGAACGCTCCTTCCGCCACTTCAACGAGGTCATGCACCTCGGCGACGACGAGATCGACGACATCTACCGCGATGGACACCGTCAACGACGACTCGGCGGACGTCCACCCCGAGGTCCGAGCCTGCGCGCGCGCTGGGGACGCATGCGCTACCGCGCCCGCCGCGCCGTCACCATCGTCGCAACTCCGGTGGTGGTGCGAGCGGTGGAACGAGGACGAGCGCGTCGCGCGCCCGCACGCGTCGTCCACCGCGCCAGATGGGACCGCGAGCCCGAGCGCGCACCGGTCTAGGTGGGTGGCGGTGGATCAACCAACTGCCGAACGTGCGTTGAGCCGGCTCGAGTCCTTGCTCGGCACATGGGAGTTGGAAGCGAGCTGGCCGGACGGCACCGCGTGGCCGGGCGGCGGTCGGGTGACGTTCGAATGGCACGAGTCTGGCGCGCACCTCGTGGAGCGCGGCACGGTCGCCCTCCCGGAAGCACCCGACAACGTCTCGATCATCGGATGTGACGCCGCGAACG
>Ga0081539_10007188_pt1 | contig 10257 bp, 5 predicted proteins | sample TabmetS4T2R2_FD_71023 | JGI IMG/M metagenome (GOLD analysis project Ga0081539, IMG submission 71023) | Tabebuia heterophylla rhizosphere microbial communities from the University of Puerto Rico - S4T2R2 | ecosystem: Host-associated > Plants > Roots > Rhizosphere ... | reverse complement strand
CGTTCGCCCCCGGCCCGGGCGCGGGCCCCCGCCGCGCCCGCCACGCCGCCCGCGCCCGAGACCGAGCCCGAACCGGAGGCGCCGGCCGCCACGCCCGAGGTGGCGGCCACGATCGACACCGGCCCCGGGCCGGACGGGATCGTCGCGACCGACTCCGAGGTGTGGATCACGAACGCCAGGGAGGGCACCCTCGAGCTCTTCGACGCCGCGAGCGGCGAGCGCAGGGGAACGCCGACGGCCGTCGGCAAGCAGCCCGACAACCCCGTCGTGGTGGACGGCGTCGTGTGGGCCGTGGCCTCCGGCGACGACGTCGTCGTCCGGCTCGACGAGGGGCGCGTCACGAAGATCCCGGTGGGCAAGGCGCCGGAATCGGTCGCGGCCGGCGAGCAGTTCCTCTGGGTCACGAACGCGGGCGACGGGACCGTGAGCCGCATCTCGCTCGCCACCGGGAGGGTGGCGGGCGCGCCGATCCAGGTCGGGCGGCGTCCGTTGGACATCGCGGTCGGCAAGACCGCGGTGTGGGTCACGAGCTTCGAGGACGGCACCGTCACGCGCCTGGACCCCGCGTCGGGCCGGGTGCTGGGCGAGCCGATCCGCGTCGGGCGCGGCCCGCGCGGCGTCGCGATCGGCCCGACCTCGGTGTGGGTCGCGAACGCCGCAGACGACACCGTGACCCGCATCGACCTCGCCGGCGAGGTCGTGGGCGATCCGATCCCCGTCGGCGACAACCCGCGCGAGCTGGCCGTCGGCGAGGGCTCGGTGTGGGTCGCGAACGCGGCCGACAACACCGTCACGCGGATCGACCCGGCGACGGGCGAGGTGGCGGGCGAGCCGATCGAGGTGGGCGAGGATCCGATCGGCATCGCGGTCGGCGGCGGGTTCGTCTGGACGACGAACTTCCGCGCCGACACGCTGACGAAGATCCGGCCGTAGCTACGAGCAGTCCAGCTGGTTCGTGTCGAGCATGATGCGGCCGAGCGCCACCCAGGCCGACCCGTAGTAGGTCGGCCGGCGGCGGTCGAGCGCCTCGGCGGCGTCCAGGAGCTCCGCCTTGGACGCCGTGTCGCCCGCCGCATCCGCCGCCGCCGCGGCGGCGACGAGGGCGGTCGGGTGCTCGGTGCCGCCTGCGGGCTCGCCGGACAGGTCCCACTCGACCGGGATGTCCTTCGGCGCGCGCCCCTCGAACGCCGGCCAGGCGCGCGCGGCGATCTTGCGACCTGCCGGGTCGGGGTCCTCGGCGAACCGCACGAGCAGGCGCACCGCCTCGAAGCCGAAGATCGGCTTGTCGCCCGCATCGCCGGGCGGGCCGGTCGCGACCACGCGGCCGCCGCGGACCTGGGCCCAGTCCGGCGGCAGGTCGCCCTTCTTGGGCATCAGCCGGTCGGCGACGTCCCGGGAGCCGCCGGACAGGCTCGCCCAGCGGTTGTCGCCGGTGGCCTCGCCGAGCGCCGCGAACGTCGCCGGCGAGAAGTAGCTCGGGTTGACGAAGATCGGCGGCCGCTTCGCCCAGGGGCCCGCGATGAGCAGCGGCAGGTCCCCGAACTTGATCGTCTCCCCGCGCAGGATGGCCCGGCCGAGGGCCAGCCCCTCGTCCTCGAGCTCGGGCCGCTTGAAGCGACAGGACGCCGCCAGCAGCGCGCGCGTCGCGTCCACGTCGGCGTCCGACGCCGGCTTCGGGTCGACGACCTCGCCGTCGCGCCAGAGGAACGCGATCAGGCCGCTCGGCTGGACCAGGTTGTCCTTCGTCCAGTTCCAGATGAGGTCGAAGCGCTTGCGATCGCCGACCGCGGCCGCGATCAGCATCCCGTACGCCTGGCCCTCTCCGACCGTGTCGCCGCCCTGATCGGTGCGCTCCACGCGGCCGTCCGGCTTGACGTAGGTGTCCAGGAACCGCTTCCCCGCCACCTGGAACGGGCTCGCCTGCGGGGCCGCCGGCGCCGTGGACAGGGTCACGTCGTCGGAGTCGCTCTCGCCGACGCCGGTCGTGACGAGGTACAGCGCGGCCGCCGCCAACGCCAGCGACAGCGCGAACATCAGCCGCTCACGGACCGTGCGGCTCATGCGGCCACTAGCCCGCCACGCCCACGAGCTCGGGCTCGGGCTCCTGGACGCGCGGCTTGGCCAGCGCGGGCCAGCAGCCCGTCAACAGGATGACGATGTGCACGCTCGCGAAGCAGACGTTGTTGATCGTCGACGCGTCCTGCGCGCGCACGAGGCCGTAGATGCTCACGCCCACGAGGATCGCCACCACCGCCAGCGCGGGCATCACGGCGCCCGGCTGGCGGGCCGCCGCACCCTTCTTGGGCGTCACGACGAACGAGCCCTCCTTCTTGAGGACCGTGTAGATCGTCGCGAGGATGTGGATCCAGAAGTTCGCCGCCGCCAGCGCGAACGCGGAGAACGTGTACGACCCCGATCCCGCGACCGCGACGGTGGTCAGCGCGATCGCGAAGTAGGGCGCGAAGTGCAGCAGGAACTCGGGCGCGTTGATCCCTTGGATCGGCTGCGCGCCGGTGAGGATCGTGACCACCGGGAAGCTCATGTAGATGAGCACGGTCCAGCCCGACAGGAAGTAGGAGGACGACAGCAGGTACTGGATCTTCAGCTTCAGCGGCAGCTTCGCGCGCAGCGCGCCCGGCATGCCCGACAGGCAGCCGCGCGCCCAGCGCTGCTGCTGGGATACGTACGACGCCATGTCCTCGGGGCCGAGACCGCGCGAGAGCACGTCCGGCACGTAGACCGACGTCCAGCCGCGCTCGTGCAGCCAGATCGACAGCTCGAAGTCCTCGGTGAGCGAGTTCGTGGGGAACCCGCCGACGCTCTCGAACGCCTCGCGCCTGAACAGCACGTTCGTGCCGCAGCAGAACACGGCGTTCAGCCCGTCCTTGCCGCGGGCGATCGCGCCGAAGAACAGCGCCTGCTGCGACCACGACGCCGCGGCGATCCGGCTGGCGTCGCCGTTGGCGTAGTACTGCGGAGTCTGCACGAAGGCGACCGACGGGTCCTCCATGTAGCCCAGCGTCGCCTCCAGGAAGGCGGGGTCCGCGATGTGGTCGGAGTCGAACACCGCGATGAACGGCGCGTCGGTGACGCCCAGCGCATGGTTGATGTTCCCCGCCTTGGCGCCCTTGTGCTCCGCGCGCCGGATGTAGCCGACGCCGTGGCGCTGGGCCAGGTCGCGCATGTCGTCGTCGTTGCCGTCGTCGAGGATCCAGACGCGGACCTCCGCGCCGCGGATGCCGGCGGCCGAGGCGACGGTGAGGTCGACGATGTCGACCGGCTCCTTGTAGACGGGGATGAACACGTCGACCGCGACGCGCTGCGTCGGCGGGCGGCGCGGGCGGACGCGCTCGTTGCAGCACGTCCACCAGAACCCGAACGCCTGCAGCATGTTGAAGATCTCGGCCGTGATGAGCAGGCCGTAGAGCACCGGGCTGCCGATCCGATCCGGGTTCAGCAGCCAGCCGAAGTACCAGACGGCGAACGGCAGCGCGAGGACGAGGATGATGCGGGCGCGCGTGCGGACGTCCATCCCCGTCGGGAACGGCTGCCACGTCACCTTGCGCAGTCGGACGTCCCAGGGGCGGCTGCTCATCGGAACTCCCACACCTTCGCCTGCGGCTTCTCGAAGCGTCGCACCAGCTCGCGCCGGAAGTCGATCTGGCCGACGATCTTGTTGGTGCGGTCGAAGAACTGCTGGTTGTCCTGGAAGGACGCGAGCACGAACAGCGGGCTGCCGTCGCGCCGCGCGGGCGGGCCGTTGCGCAGCGGGCGGCTGCGCAGCTGGGGCGCGTAGTACTCGAGGACGTACTTCATGTCGGGCGGCTCGTAGATGAGCAGGCTGCGCGGCCCGGCGTCCTTCTCGATCTCCTCCAGCGCGCCGCGGAAGTCGTACAGGCGCGGGTTGTCGTCGTTGGTCTGCTGGTCCCAGAGCCCAAGCAGCAGCGTCGCAACGATGACGCCGGCGACAGCCAGGCGGGCGGACTGCCCCCGTATCCAGCCGGTCACGAGCCGGGCCATCAGCAGGAACAGCAGCGGCACGGCGACGAGGAAGTAGCGGACCTCGAACAGCTCCCGGTCGTAGAACGCGACGCCGATGAGGATCACGATGGGGGAGAACGCGGCGGCGGCGAGGATGATCGTCTGGCGCGACCCGCCGCGACCCAGCAGGAGCAGCGAGAGCAGCAGGAGCAGCGGCCAGCCCGCCGCCAGCAGCTCGGTCGTGCCGTCCGGGTGGTACCCCCACAGCGCCCACGCGATGTTCGACACGACCGCGTAGAAGGACAGGCTCTCGTAGGTGCCCGCGGGCGAGCCGGCGGCGCCGGCGGTGGAGTCGAACTGCTTCTGCGCGAACGTCAGCAGGGGCACCAGCTGCATCACGAGCACGGCAAGTGAGTACGCGAAGCCGAGCGCGAGCGGCCGGATCGGATCGCCGGCGCGCCGCTTGTGGATGAGGACGCCGACGAAGATGAGCTGCTGGACGCCGATGAGCAGCAGGCCGAAGTAGTGCGACCACAACAGCGCCGCCGTGGCGAGGATGTACGCCGCCCAGGCGCCCATCGTCGGGTTGCGGATCACGCGCAGCTGCGTCCACAGCGCGACGAGCCCGAACAGGGTCACGAACGCGTACATGCGCGCCTCTTGCGCGTACCAGATGAGCAGCGGCGAGGCGGCGCCGAACGCGGCCGCGACGAGCCCGGTCCGGCGGTCGTACAGCTCGCGGCCCAGGAGGAAGAGGGCCGGGATCACGAGCGTCCCCGCGACGAGCGACGGCAGCCGGACGGCGAGCTCCGAGTCGCCGAACGCCTTGACCGTCAGCCAGAGGACGAGATGGTGCAGCGGCGGGTGGCGATCCCCGTACTGCAGGTTCTCGAACATGTCGTGCAGGCTGAGGTTCGCCTGGTGGACGCTGATCGCCTCGTCCAGCCAGATGCCGCGGGGCACGACGAAGCGCAGCACCGCCCCCACAGCGGTGATGGCAAGGAGCACGAGCAGCGACGCGCGCGGGTTCGTGTCGGGCTCCCCACGTGTGGGAAGCCGACCGCGCGGACCGAAGAGGTCCGTCTCGCGCGCGCCACGGAAGCGCTGCCACAGGGAAGTGCGTTCGAGCGTTTGCAGAGGCGGCGCCCTCCGGGCCTCGCGACTCTAGCCGCGACCCCACGGACGCTCAAGGCCAACCCCTCGGTTAGGCTGACTTGTGTGAAGGCGGTGAACGCCGATTTCCTGGCGGACCTCGGGCGGCTCGCGCTGTTCGCCGGGCTGCCGGCGGACGAGCTGCAGGCGATCGTCGAGCGCTGTGACGAGGCCTCCTTCGGCGCGGGCGAGTGGGTCATCCGCGAGGGGGACGACGGCTCCGCCGTCTACGTGATCATCGACGGCGAGGTCGCGGTGGTCATCGACCACGAGGACCGCCGGCTGCTCTCCAAGGGCGCGTTCTTCGGCGAGGTCTCGGTGCTCCTCGACGAGCCGGCCAGCGCCTCGATCGTCACCCGCACCCCGCTTCGGTGCCTGGTCGTCCCAGGCGAGGAGTTCGGGCCCTTCCTGCTCGCGCATCCGCAGGTCATGTACCGGGTCCTGAAGGCCGAGGCGCGGCGCCTCGCGACGGCGACCGCGTGGCCCACGTGACCGGCTCGCTTCCCGGCTACATCCCCATCGCGGAGCACGGGGTCATCGGCGACCTGCACACGGCCGCGCTCGTCGGGACCGACGGCACGATCGACTGGTACTGCTGCCCGCACTTCGACTCGCCGAGCGTCTTCGCGGCGATCCTGGACCGCCAGCGCGGCGGCTACTACCGCATCGCGCCCGCCGTCGACGCCTGGACGCCGAAGCAGCTCTACTTCCCGGACACGAACGTCCTCATCACGCGCTTCCTGACGCGCGACGGCGTCGGCGAGGTGCAGGACTTCATGCCGATCCACGACACGCCCGGCGGCGTGGCGCGCCACCGGCTCGTGCGGCGCGTGCTCGGCGTGCGCGGGGAGCTGACCTTCCGGGTCGAGGTCGAGCCGCGGTTCAACTACGGCCGCGACCCCCATGCGGTCGTCTTCCACGAGAACGGCGTGGTGTTCCGCTCCGCCGGGATGTCGCTGGCCCTGGAGTCGGCCATGCCGCTCACGCTGCGCGGGGGCGGGGTGACCTGCGAGATCACGCTCGCCGCGGGGGAGAGCGCGACGTTCGTGCTCGAGCGCGTGCACGAGGACTACGTCCCGCGCCCCTACTCCGAGGAGGAGACCCGCCAGGCGTTCGACGGGACGATCGAGTACTGGCGCCGCTGGCTCTCCAAGTCGCGCTACCAGGGCCGCTGGCGCGAGGTGGTGCATCGCTCGGCGCTCACGCTCAAGCTCCTCACGTTCCGCCCGACCGGCGGCATCGTCGCCGCGCCCACATGCAGCCTCCCCGAGCAGCTCGGCGGCGGCCGCAACTGGGACTACCGCTACACGTGGATCCGCGACGCCGCGTTCTCGCTGTACGCGCTGCTGCGACTCGGGTTCACCGAGGAGGCCGCCGCCTTCATGGAGTGGCTGCGCGGGCGCTTCGGCGAGAACCGCACGGGCGAGCTGGGACCCCTGCAGATCATGTACGGCATCGACGGCCGCGCGGAGCTGACCGAGGAGATCCTCGAGCACCTCGAGGGCCACCGCGGCTCGGCGCCCGTGCGGATCGGCAACGGCGCGGCGACGCAGCTGCAGCTCGACATCTACGGCGAGCTCGTCGACTCCGTCTACTTCTACAGCCGCAACGCATCGCCGATCGACCATGACTCGTGGGTGGATCTCACCCGCGTGATCGAGTGGATCTGCGAGAACTGGGACCAGGCCGACGAGGGCATCTGGGAGCACCGCAGCGGCCGCCAGCACTACACCTACTCGCGGCTGATGTCATGGGTCGCGCTCGAGCGCGCGGTGAAGATGGCCCTCGATCGCGGCCTCCCCGCCGACCTCGCGCGCTGGCAGTCCTCCCGCGATCAGATCTACCACCAGATCATGGCCAGGGGCTGGCATCCGGAGCGCCAGGCGTTCGTGCAGCACTACGACACCGAGTTCCTCGACGCGGCGGTGCTCCTCATGCCCCTCGTGAACTTCGTCGCCCCCACCGACAAGCGCTGGCTCTCGACGCTGGACGCGATGTCACAGGAGCTCGTCTCCGACAGCCTCGTGTATCGCTACAACCTGGAGGCCTCGCCGGACGGGCTGGAGGGCGAGGAGGGAACCTTCTCGATCTGCACGTTCTGGTACGTCGAGGCGCTCGCGCGCGCCGGCCGCGTGGACGAGGCGCGACTGGCGTTCGAGAAGATGCTCACCTACGCCAACCACCTTGGCCTGTACTCGGAGGAGATCGGCCTGACCGGCGAGGCGCTGGGCAACTTCCCGCAGGCGTTCACGCATCTCGCGCTGATCAGCGCGGCGTTCTACCTCGATCGCGCTCTCGGATAGATCACTCCAGGTCGAGCACGTACACGTCCTGCGTGGATTGCACGTGCCCGGCGGCCCCGGCGCCGCCGATCGCGTACAGCGAGCCGCCGAGGGGCGCCACTGCCGCGCCGTGCCGCGCCTTGGGCAGCGGCGGGAGCTGTGACCAGGCCTGCCGGCCGACGTCATAGGCCTGCACGGCGCCCGAGACCGTGGTGATGCCCTCGCCGCCGACGGCGACGACGCGACCGGCGACGTAGGCCACGCTCACCGCGCCGACGACCTTGGGTATCGCGTTGAGCTTCGTCCAGCTGTCGTTCGCGGGGTCGTAGCGCTCGAACGCGCCGGTGTTCTTGGCTGCGGACAGCTCGCGCCCGCCGACGGCGTACAGGTAGCGACCGTCCGAGGCGGCGCCGAGGTGCTCGCGCGGGGTCGGGATCTCCGCCGCCTCCGTCCACCGCTGGCCGTCGAAGACCTCGGTCTCCGGCACGAGCTCGCCGTCGGCCTGCCCGCCGACCACGACGATCTTGTTGCCGACGACCGCGGCAGCCGCCGCGGCGCGCTTGTGCAGGAGCGACGGCAGCTGCACCCACCGGTCGCCGCGCAGCGCGTAGACCTTGTTTGACACGGCCGACGTCAGCCCGCCGCCGGGCAGGAAGCCGCCGATGACGACGGCCTCGTTCTTGTAGGTGACGGCGGACGCGTGGTGCAGCGGCCGCGGCAGTCGCGGGCCCGGCGTCCAGGTGTTGATCGCGCGGTCGTAGGCCGACGTGTCGGCGGTCGCCGTCTCGTCGGCGCCGATGCCCCCGAAGAGCCAGACCCGCCCGCCGACCTCGGCCGATGCGGCGTACTGGACCTTGGACGGCGCGGCGGTCACCTCGCGCCACTTGGCGTTCGCCACGACCGGCGCTCCGTCCCGGCCCGAGAGGTCCAGAAGCTCGGCCTGCCTGGTCGCGCCGACGTGCCCGGCCTCGGTCGCGCCGCCGATCGAGTACATCACGTCCTTAATCACGGCCACCGACACGCCGTGCCGCGGGGACGACAGCGGCGGCAGCGACGCCCACTTGGCGCCCTTGATGTCGTAGCCCTGGACGTAGTCGAACGCGCTCGTCGTGCCCTCGCCGCCGACCGACACGATGCGGCCGCCCGCGTAGGCGGCGGCGACGCCGCCGACGGGCCGCGGCATGCCCTCCAGCTCCGACCAGCTGTTCTTCTGCGGGTCGTAGCGCTCGAGCGCCCCCGAGTTCTTGGCGGCCGACAGGTCGCGCCCTCCGACCGCGTAGAAGTAGCGGCCGTCGGACGCGCCGCCGAGGTGCTCGCGCGCGGTCGGGATGTCGGCGGCGTCCGTCCACCGCTTGCCGTCGAAGACCTCGGTCTGCGGCACGAGCTTGCCGCCGCCCTGGCCGCCGGCCACGACGATCTTGTCGCCCACGACCGCGGCGGCCCCCGCGGCGCGCGGGTAGTGCAGGGACGGCAGCTTCTGCCACGTGCCCTCGCGCAGCACGTAGACGTCGCGCGACTGCCCGGACGTCAGCTCGTCGCCGGGCACGAACCCGCCGATGAGGACGGGCTGATCCTTGTAGGTCACGGCCGCGAAGTGATGCAGCGGCACCGGCAGGCCCGGACCCGTCGACCAGCGGTTGGAGGCGGGGTCGTAGATCTTCGTCGTGGTGCTCGACGTGCGGTTGCCGATGCCGCCGAACACGTAGATCTTGCCCTTGACCACCGTGGATGCCGCGTACTGGCGCTGGAACGGCAGATCGGCGACGGGCTGCCAGTCCAGGTCCGCCGGGAGCTTGGTGGCCGGCGGCACGGGGGGCGGCGGCGTCGAGGTCTCGTCGTCGCCGCCACCGGCCAACAGCACGGCGGCCACGGCCGCGACGATCACGCCGACCAGGCCGAGGGCCAGCAGGAGCCGTGAGCGGCCCCGCTTCGGCGGGCTGGGACGTGGGCCCGGCGGCACGGCGGCCGCCGGCCCGCTCGGCGGCGGGGTTGCCGGCGGTGACGGCGGCGCGGCGGCCGGCCGCAGGGTCTCGGAGAACATCGGCGAGCTGTCCGCCAGCGGCTGCGGCTGCGGCGGGAAGAAGTCGGGCGCACTGGTGCCGGGCGGAGGAGGCGTCGGATCCTTCGGCGGCGCCGACGCGAGCCGCGTGGGCTCGGCGATGAAGACGTCGTGCGTGTCGAAGGACGGAGCCTCCGCGGCCTCACGCGTGGCCTGCAGGCCGGCGCCGCCGAGGTGGGCGCGCTGCTGCTCGGCGGCGGCGCTCACCGCCGCCGCGAGCTCGGACGCGTGCGCGAAGCGGTCGTCGGGATCCTTGGCGGTTGCGCGCGCGACGACGTCGTCGAACGCCTTGACGAGTTCCGGCCGCTTCTCGCTGGGCATCGGACACGGGTCCTGGACGTGCGCCCAGAGCTTCGCCATGTCGTTGTCCTTGGGGTACGCGACCTCCCCCGCGAGCATCTCGTAGAGCACGCAGCCCAGCGAGTAGACGTCGGCGCGGCCGTCGACCGGCCCCGCCTTGATCTGCTCCGGCGCGACGTAGTCGGGCGTCCCGACCCAGGCACCCGTCCGGGTGAGGCTGCCCGCCGAGCCGAGCCGCTTGGTCAGGCCGAAGTCGGTGAGGTACACGTGCTCGTGCTCGCCCTCGCCGCTGATGAGGATGTTGGCCGGCTTGACGTCGCGGTGCACGAGGCCGCGCTCGTGCGCGGTGTCGAGCGCCGACGCCACCGCCGTGACGATGCGCTGCACCCGGTCGATGGGCATCGGGCCCTTGTCGATGATCTGGCGCAGGTTCGTGCCGGGGACGAACCGCATCGCCAGGTACAGGACGCCGCGGTACTCGCC
>Ga0081539_10007187_pt1 | contig 10258 bp, 7 predicted proteins | sample TabmetS4T2R2_FD_71023 | JGI IMG/M metagenome (GOLD analysis project Ga0081539, IMG submission 71023) | Tabebuia heterophylla rhizosphere microbial communities from the University of Puerto Rico - S4T2R2 | ecosystem: Host-associated > Plants > Roots > Rhizosphere ... | reverse complement strand
AGTCCGGGTCGACCCCGAGCTCGTCCGGCGTGAACTCGACCTCGTCGCCGAGGACGGCGACCTGCTTGACACAGACGACGATCCGCAACTAGACCGCGACCGGCTCCCGCTCGACCACCCTCCGCTCGCGGATGAACGGCTTCGGCGCCTCCGGATTCTCCGAGTCGATCTCGCGGGCGAGCCGGTGCCCGTCGAAGACGCAGTCGGCGACGAGCCGCGGCGCGACGCAGTCGCCGATCCGGTAGCAACCGGTGATCCCCTCGGCGCGGAGCGCGTCGAAGCCGACGACATCCTTCAGCTCGCGGTAGAGCGCCTCGTTCGACCGCCTCTGCGTGACGAGGACGACCCCGTCGGCGACGACCGACCACGGTTCCTCGAACCCGTCCTCGCCGGAGATGCGTCCCGGCTCGACCGCCGTGACCGTCACGCCTCGCTCCACCGCGACGCCGAGGTCGTGGAGGCGCTGACGGAGCATCGGGCCTTCGAGCGTGAGGTCCGAGATCGGAGACACCGTCTCCAGCGGCGTCACGAGCGTCACCTCGAGGCCCTCGCCCGCCAGCAGCTCCGCGATCCCCGGCGCCACGAAGTAGCCCTCGCCGTCGTAGACGACGACCCGGCGGCCGGGAGGGCGCTTCCCGTCCATCACCTGCTCGGGTGTCAGGACGTGCGGGAGCGCATCGGACGCGCCGTCGATCGGCTCGTGCGTGCCGGCCTGCAGGCCGTCGCCGGACCAGCGCGAGCCCGTCGCGACGATCACGATCCGCGCTCCGTAGTCGAGGACGTCGGTGGTGGACAGCCTGCCGGCCGTGATGACCTGGACGTTCCGCAGCTTCGAGAGCATCACGCGGCGGTGGTCCACGATCCGGCCCCAATCGCCCAGGCCGGGGAGCCGGCGCACCCATCGCATCCGGCCGCCCACCTCCGGTCCGGCCTCGACGAGGTGCACGGCCTCGAAGCCGCGTCGGCCGAGGACCACCGCGCATTCCATCCCCGCCGGGCCCGCGCCGACGATCAGCACGCCCTCCGACGCGTTCGTCGCCGGATCGAACCGTTCGGGATGCCATCCTCGGCGGTGCTCCTCGCCCGCCGTGGCGTTCTGGATGCACCCGAGGTGGTTGAAGCCGTCGACCTTCATGATGCAGACGTTCGAGCCGGTGCACTCGCGGATCTCGTCGGTCCGGCCCTCGCGGATCTTCGTCGGGAGGAACGGATCGGCGATCGACGGCCGGGCGGCGCCGATCAGGTCCCAGGTGCCGCTCCGGACGATCGACGCCATCCGGTCGGGGCTCGTCAGCCGGCCGACGCCCACGATCGGCTTCGCCGTCGCGTCCCGGATCCCGCCGGTCCACTCCAGCTGGTAGCCCTCGGCGAAGTAGCGCGAGGTCCCCGAGTCCTTGCTCCAGTACGCGATCGACCCGACGTTCACGTCCCAGAGGTCGACGAGGTCGTCCGCGAGTCGGACGAACGCGAGCGCCTCCTCCAGGTGGATCCCGGCGGGTCCGAGCGCGTCGACCGCGATCCGGGTCGCGATCGCGCAGTCGGCGCCGACCGACGATCGCACCGCGTCGAGGGTCTCGAGCCAGAAGCGAGCGCGCTGCTCGAGCGGCCCGCCGTAGCCGTCGGTGCGCTTGTTGTAGAAGGGCGAGAGGAACTGCATCGGCAGGTACGAGTGCGCGCCGTACACGTAGACGATGTCGAAGCCGCAGTCGCGGGCTCGCACGGCGGCGTCGGCCCACGCGCCGACGACGCGCGAGATGTCGGCGGGTTCCATCTCCTTCGGCACGAGGTGCGGCTCGAGGTCGGACGCGAGCTGCGACGGCGCGATCGACGGCTGGCGCGTCTGGTGGTTCAGCGAATGAGCGCCGCTGTGATGGAGCTCGATCCCCGCCAGCGCACCGTGGCGATGGGCCGCGTCGGCCATCAGGCCCAGGGCACGCATGTCGTCCTCGTCCCAGAAGCGGGCCGCGACCAGCGGCGCTTCGTCGGAGTCCGGAGAGAACGGCGCGTACTCCGTGCAGACCGCGGCCCACCCGCCCTCGGCCTTCATCCCGCGGTGCGCCGCCTGCGTCCACGGCTTGTCGGTCCCGAAGCCCGAGCAGTGCGGCACCTGATAGAAGCGGTTCCGGAGCGTCTTGGGGCCGATCGAGACCGGCTCGAACAGGATCCGGTGGTCGGGGTGCGTCGCTGCGTCCATGCTCGAGGGACGCTAGCAAGCCGTCGACACGCCGAGGGAGGAGCGTCGATGGAGTATCTGGTGATCGCGCGGGACGGGAACGACGATGGGGCGATCGAGCGGCGGCGGGACACAAGACCGCTCCATCTCGAGGCGATCGCGCCGCTCGTGGATGCCGGGAAGGTCCTCGTCGGCGGCGCGATCCTGAACGACGAGGGCGAGATGGTCGGATCGATGCTGCTCGTGGACTTCCCGGATCGGGAGGACGTCGATGCCTGGATCCGGCAGGATCCGTACGTCACCGAGGGGGTCTGGCGAGAGATCGAGGTCGTCCCGTACCGCGCCGCGGTCGGCGCCTGGAAGCCGGCGGCGCCCTAGCTGTCCACGCGCAGCACGAGGACCGCGATGTCGTCACGGGGCGAGGCGTCCTTCGCGTGGACGGCTTCCTCGATCGAGTCCGCGATCGACGAGGCCGTTCCCGGCGCGGCGCGCTCGACCGCGGCCGCGAGCCCCTCTTCGCCCAGCTGTCCCGCATCGTCTCGAGCCTCGATCACGCCGTCCGTGTAGAGCACGAGCACATCGCCCTTCGCGAGGTTCAGCTCCGTCTCGCCGACCTCGGGATCCTCGAAGACGCCCAGCAGCGCGCCGGGACCCTCGAGCCACGACGTCGTCCCATCGGCTCGACGTAGCAGCGGCCGGGGATGTCCGGCGATCGCGAGCCACACGATCAGCCGGTCGGCCTTGGGGCGGATCCGGAGCGCCACCGCCGTGCAGAACTGCTCCTCCGAGGTCTCGTGGAGGACGGCGGCGTTCACCGTCGCGAGCACGCGCGACGGCGCCCGCTCCCGGATCGCCGCCGCGCGGATCGTGTGGCGGATCATGCCCATCAGGGCCGCGGCATCCGGACCCTTGCCGCAGACGTCGCCGAGGGCGGCGCTCCACTCACCCTCACCGATCTCGAAGACGTCGTAGAAGTCCCCGCCGACGTCGATCCCTTCGCCGGACGGTCGATACCGAGCGGCCAGGTCGACGCCGTCGACCTCCGGGAGGTCGGGCGGCAGGAGGCTCTGCTGGAGCGTCCGCGCGATGTGATCCCGATCGCGGTACAGACGTGCGTTGTCGATGTGGAGCGCTATGCGCGCCGCCAGCGTCTGCGCGAACTCGAGGTCCGCCTGCGAATAGATGTTGCCCGACTCGGCCCACACGTACGACATCGCCCCGAGCGTTCGACCGCGCGCCTTCAGCGGCACCGTCATCGCCGAGCGCAGCCGGAGCGCTCGCACCAACCGTCGCGCCTCGGGATCGTCCACGCCCGCGAGCATCTCGTCGGTGATCTCGGGGATCAGCTCGGGCTCACCGCTGGCGATCACGTGGCCGGTCCCGGTCGGCGATCGCAGGTCCGGCGGCCGGTGAGCGCGGAACCGCTCGGCGACGCTGACGCGCTCCGGGTCGACGTGCGCGATCGCGACGGATCGGATCTCTCCGTTCGGCTCGAGGATCTCGACCGTGGCCCAATCGGCCAGCTGGGGCACCACGAGGTTCGCGACGGTGGCCAGGGTCCGCTCGTAATCGAGCGACTCCGCGAGCATCGCCCCGGCGCGCGCGAGGATCGAGAGCCTCGCTTGCACGAGACGACGGCCCGCCTCGACCCGGGCGCGCTCGAGCGCCTGTGCCCCTTGGCGGGCCGCCGCCAGCATGAACCCCATGTCGTCGTCGCTGAATCGCCGAGCACGATCGAAGCTCATCGTGACGCCACCGATCGCGCGGCCTCCGATGTCGAGCGGGATCGCCGCGGCGGCCGCGGGAAGGGCCGCCGCATCGAGGTCCGGGTACCGGGCGAGCCATTCCTGCCGGTCCTCCATCACCACCGGCTCGTTCTCGATCACCGCCTGGCCCACCGGCGTGCGGCGGTCGAGCGGGAACCGGCGCCAGCGGTCGAGCGTCTCGGACGGGAAGCCGTGCGCCGCGATCGTCTCCAACGTCGCCCCGTCCTCGCCGCGCAGGACCACCGCGCCGCGGTCCGCGCCGAACGCCGATGCCGTCATCTCCGCCAGGGTGTTCGCGACCACGCCGGCGTCCGTCGTCGACGACAGCGTGGCGGTGATCGCGTACAGCTGCGTCATGCGTTCGGCGCGGAGCTCCGACGCAAGCTCCGCCTCCTTCTGCGATGTGATGTCGTGGAAGATGTTGACCGCGTACCGCGTCTGCCCGCGCTCGTCGGTCGCCGCCGTCGATCGAACCAACGACCAGAAGGATCGACCGGTCTTCCGGTCCCGGACGAACATCGCGAGCTGCGCCTCGGACTCGCCGTTCAGGACGCGCCGGCCGGGGAGGCGGTCGACCGGCAGTGGTTCGCCGTCCTCGCCGAACAGCTCCCAGGATGAGATGCGCTCGGCTGGGTCCGCGGCGAGGAAGGCCGAGACGGAATCGAACCCCGAGAGCTTCGCGGCGGAGAGGTTCGCGTACATCACGTGACCGCTCACGTCCTGGATCGTGATGCCGTCGCCGGCGCTCACGGTGAGGATCCGGAGCGTGTTGCGGGCCGCGGCGAGGTGCTCCTCCGCCCGGAGCCGTGCGATCGCCACGCTCACGTGGCCGCACAGGCCGATCGAGAAGTCGACCTCCTCCGTCGCCAGCGTTCGGGGTCGGTCGGAGCACACGATCGCGGCGCCGATCTCGGCGCCGAGGTGCAGGAGCGGGATCCTGGCGAGGCTCCGGACGCCGCCGCGGCGGAAGGCGCGGCGATCGCGCGCGAGGCGCCGGTCCGTCTCGACGTCGGGAACGATCACGACCGACTCTCCGTGAGACAGGTCTCGATCCTCGAGGAGCTCCCGCAGGGCTCGCGGCATCCCTCGCGATGCCCGGAACCGCGGGCCGCCGTCTCCGAACAGCACGAAACCGGCTTGCGCCACCTGGAGCGTGCGCTGGAGCGCATCGAGGGCGGCCTCGAAGATCTCTTCCAGCGAGGTGGCCTCTTCGAGGGCACGGGCGAGCTCGGACAGCGCCGCCGACCATCGTTCCGCTCGGATCTGCTCGCCGAGGTCGCGCGCGATCGTCGACATCCCGACGATCGACCCGTCGGGATCGTGGATCGGCGAGACCGTGAGGACGACGTCGATCCGGCGACCGTCCTTCGCGAGGCGGACCGTCCCCAGCCCCTTGACCGGTTCGCCGCGGAGGACCCGATCGATGTTCTCCTGGACCTCGTCCTGACGCTCGGGCGGCGCGGTGATCCGCACGTGCCGGCCGATGATCTCCTCGGCGAGGTAGCCGTACAGTCGCTCCGCCGCCGGGTTCCACGCCTCGATCAGACCGTCGCGGGAGACCGCGTAGATCGCGTCGTCCGAGGAGCGGACGATCGAGGCCAGGCGCCGCTCCGCCAGGCGCAACGGCGCCAGCTGCGGGTCCGGCTCGCGATGGATCGCCAGTCCCCAGTGCCCCTCCGGCGTCTCGAGGAGGCTTGCGCGCGAGTCGACGAGGACGGTCGAGCCGTCCCTGCGACGGAGCTCGACCTCGCCCCGCCAGAACCCGTCGGCCGCGAAGCGCGCGAACTCCGTCTCGATCCGCTCGATCGGCCAGGCCGTCACGTCCGCGAGCGTCTTCGTCAGGAGCTCCGATCGCGGGTACCCGAGCATCTCGGCGGCGGCGCGGTTCGCATCCACGAACCGGCCGTCCGAGTCGGTGATCAGGACCGCGTCGCCGATCCGGTCGAGGATCTCGATATCGAGCGGCGAGAAGACCGAGCCGGCCGGCCGGTCCCTCAGCGCATCCGGCTGCTGGACGTCATCCATGCCGATCTCCGGTGACCTCGGTTCCCGGATGATATCGCCGTGGTCGTCGCACGCATCGGCCGGATGGCCGTTTAGGCTCGCCGACCATGGACGACCGGAGGGAGCGCCGCTTCGGTCGGACGAGCAGCGGGCGAGAGGGTCTTCTGACCTACGCGGAGTACCTCGCCGTGCCCCAGCTCCTCGCGTTGCAGCGACTGCGCTCCGATCCTCCCGTCCACGACGAGCTCCTGTTCATCGTGGTCCACCAGGCCTACGAGCTCTGGTTCAAGCAGCTCCTCTTCGAGCTGGAGTCCGTCCGCGAACGGCTCTTCGCCGGCGATCCCGAACGGGCCAGGCACTTCCTCACGCGGACGCGAGCGATCGAGCGGGTCCTGATCGAGCACATCGAGGTGCTCGAGACGATGTCGCCGCAGGACTTCCTGGATTTCCGCGAGCACCTGGCTCCCGCGTCGGGGTTCCAATCCGCGCAGTTCCGGGAGATCGAGTTCCTGAGCGGCCTGAAGGACGATCGCGTCCTCCGGGACCTGGCCGCCTCGCCGGAGGAGCGCGAGCGGTTGCAGCGCCGCCTGGACGAGCCCACCCTGTGGGACGGCTACTGCGCCCTCCTCGAGTCGTACGACCTGCCGATGCCGGTCGACGACGAAGGAGCTCGGTCCGCCTCGCTCGTCGCGATGGCTCGACAGCAACGCGAGCTCTTCGCCGTGTCGGAGGGGCTGCTGGACCACGACGAGAACGTGGCGCGATGGCGCGCGCTGCACGTGCTGATGGTCGAGCGGGAGATCGGCGCGAAGGGCGGCACCGGCGGATCGTCCGGGGTCGCGTACCTGCGGACCACGCTCGACAAGCGATTCTTCCCCGAGCTCTGGGCGCTCCGGAGCGCGCTGTAGGCGTCGAGGTCCCTCGCGCCGACGATCGACGCGGTGTACGGTCCGGCCGATGCGTTGGGCTCGGCTGACGCTCGCGATCGTGGCGCTGGCGTCGGCGTGCACCCGCTCGACACCGCCGGAGCCCTCGTCCCCGTCGGCGCCGCCGACGACCGAGCCCACGGTCGAACCGTCCGGCGCCCGGCTCGCCGACGGCTCGCCGCTCCCGGAGGGTTGCACCGGTGGGGCGGCGGCGACCGACACGGTGGCGTTCGTCGCCGATGGCCGGGCCTGGGCGCTCGATCCGACCGACGGTGACGTGGCGTGCCTGTTCCCGGTCGACGATCCCGGTCTCTTCGCGTGGGGCCCACAAGGGGATCGGGTCCTGCTCGCGCACTTCGAGATCAGGGGCCTGACGCCGCAGGCGCCGGACCTGACGGCGCTCCCCGTCCGGATCGGTCCGTTCGACTGGGGGCATCCGATCGGGCTCGCGGTCGTCTTCGCCACCCCGAAGGGGCATCCGGGGAAGCGGTTCATCGACACCGGGAACGTCGAGCCGCTCACCTCGTTGCCGGACGGCCGGTACGTGGAGGTCGCGTACCACCCCAGCGGGCTGGCGCTCGCGTTCGTGCTGGAGTCGGATGACGGCCAGGAGATCTGGCTGTCGACGAACGAAGGCGAGGATCCGCATCGGCTGGTCTTCGCCGACGAGGAGGGGACCATGTTCCCGTCGATCGCGTTCACGCCCAACGGCAAGCAGCTGTGGTGGACGGCGGTGCACGCGGACGGGCAGGCGCAGCTCCACTGGATGGACCTCGACGACCGCACCGGCTTCGGTACCAGCTGGAGCCAGGCGATCGACGGCGTGGCGGACGATCTGCGGTTGGCTCCGGGCGGACGACTGAAGTCGCTCGACGTCGGCGAGGGGTGCGACGACCGCCGGGCCCTGGTGATCGAGGGGAAGGATGGGAGGCCGGCCGTCCCGGACGAGTCGCGGCCGACGTCGGCGCTCGGATGGCTGGATCCGACGACGCTGCTGGTGGCCGCGGGCGGTTGCGACGGGCCGCTCGACCTCTACGCGGTCGACGGTGGCGGCGACGAGGACCCGGCGCTGCTCGTGACGGGTGTCGAGATCGCGGCGCCCCGGACGGTCGTCACCCACCCGCCCCGCGAGGTGCCCGCCCCGCCGGCCGAGGAGGAGCCGCCGCAAGACGGCGTCGGCTGATAGGCGAGCGGGCGACCGGTCGGTCGCCGGGCGAGGCGGTCCCTCCTGGGACCCGCGGGCACGCGCGCCGCTTGACGCCGACGCCGGTTCCGCGTACACCGAAGTCGTTCTCCGTCCAGCGAGGGGGTGGCATGGCGACCGATCTGCGGATCATGGTTGACGACCGGCCGGGCGGCTTGGCGACGGTCGGCGAGGCGCTTGGCAGCGCGGGGATCAACATCGAGGGGCTGTGCGGCGTCGGCCTCGGCGACCGTGGCGTGATCCACGTCCTCGTGGAGGACGGAGCCGCCGCCCGCGCGGCGCTCGAGGCGGCGGGCCTGTCGGTCGAGGCGGAGTCGGATCCGCTCCTGAGCGATGTGTCCGACGGCGCGTCGCGGCCCGGCACGGTCGGGCGGATGGCTCGGGCGATCGCCGATTCCGGCGTGAACCTCCGGGCCGTCTACATCGCCACGAACAACCGCGCCGTCGCCGTCACGGACGACAACGACAAGGCGCGGTCCGCGCTCGGCATGTGAGGGGGGTGACGCCGATCCGCGCGGATCGGCGCCACGATGTCCTGGGGAAGGCTGGTGCGATGGCGACGGACCTGACCGTCGTACCGGAGGATCGGGCCGGGAAGCTCGCGGAGATGGGCGAGGCGCTCGGCGTCTAGCGAGCCGAGAGGCTCCCCGAGGCGGTCGACGCCGTCCGCTCCGCGCCCTCGAAGCGCAGCAGGATCAACGAGTGGGCCGTGAGGTTGAGGGCCTCCCGGCGGATCGGGCGCGTCGGGCCCGGGTTGGCGGTCTGGAGGATCTCGTGCCACACGCCGGCTCCCTCCAGCCGCGGGAGCGTCACCTTCCGTGAGCGGGTCCCGCCGTTCAACAGGAGCAGCGCGGTGTCACCACGGATCCGACGACCTCGCTCGTCCCGCTCGTCGGTCGCCCGACCGTGGATCAACATCCCCAGGACGCGGTTCTCCGGATCGGACCAGTCCTCCGAGGTCATCTCCTGGCCGTCGGGTCGGACCCACATCACGTCCTTCCGGCCGCCGCCGTCGATCGTCCCGCTGAAGAACGACCGTCGTCGCCAGACCGGGTTGGAGCGGAAGACCTCGAGGGCGTCCCGGGTGAACCGGAGCATCGCTCGGTCGCGATGCTCCCAGTCGTACCAGCTGAGCTCGTTGTCCTGGCCGTACGCGTTGTTGTTCCCTCGCTGGGTCCGGCCGATCTCGTCCCCGCCCAACAGCATCCGGACGCCCTGCGAGAAGATCAGCGTCGCGATCAGGTTGCGACGCATCCGGTCGCGGAGCTTCACGATCGCCTGATCGTCCGTCGGTCCCTCCACGCCCCAGTGGGAGGACAGGTTCTCGTCGGTCCCGTCCTCGTTGTCCTCGCCGTTCGCCTCGTTGTGTTTCTGCTCGTACGTGACGAGGTCGCGCAGGGTGAAGCCGTCGTGGGCGGTCACGAAGTTCACCGATGCGTACGTGTTACGCCCGGTCGCCTCGTAGAGGTCGCTCGACCCCGAGAGCCGCGAGGCGAGCTCGGGCAGTTGGCCGGGGTCGCCGCGCCAGAAGCGCCGCACGCAGTCGCGGTACTTCCCGTTCCATTCCGCCCATCCGATCGGGAAGTTGCCGACCTGGTAGCCACCCGGTCCGACGTCCCAGGGCTCGGCGATCAGCTTCACCTGCGACAGGACGGGGTCCTGCTGGATGATGTCGAAGAACGTCCCCAGCCGATTCACCTCGTACAGCTCGCGCGCCAACACGGGCGCCAGATCGAACCGGAACCCGTCGACGTGCATCTCCAGCACCCAGTGCCGGAGGCTGTCCATGATCAGCTGGATCGCTCGCGGGTGGAGCATGTTCAAGCCGTTCCCGGTGCCGGAGAAGTCGAGGTAATAGCGGGGATCGTCGGGCGAGAGGCGGTACAAGGACCGGTTGTCGATCCCCCGCAGCGACAGCGTGGGTCCGAGGTGGTTGCCCTCGCCGGTGTGGTTGTAGACGACGTCGAGGATCACCTCGATCCCGGCGCGATGCAGGGCCTTCACCATCGACTTGAACTCGTAGACCTGCTGACCGACCGAGGTGGCGTAGGCGTGATGCGGCGCGAAGAACCCGATCGAGTTGTATCCCCAATAGTTGGACAGACCGCGGTCGACGAGCTGGCGGTCGTCGACGAACTGGTGGACCGGCAAGAGCTCGATGGCCGTCACGCCGAGGGAGCCCAGG
>Ga0081539_10007186_pt1 | contig 10258 bp, 13 predicted proteins | sample TabmetS4T2R2_FD_71023 | JGI IMG/M metagenome (GOLD analysis project Ga0081539, IMG submission 71023) | Tabebuia heterophylla rhizosphere microbial communities from the University of Puerto Rico - S4T2R2 | ecosystem: Host-associated > Plants > Roots > Rhizosphere ... | reverse complement strand
GGACCTGGTCGCCGAGCTGCGTCTCGGAGCCGCGCCGATCACGCTCGCCGCGGGCCGGGGCGCCTTCCGCTGGGTGATCGGCGACGGCGTCCGCCGGCTCGCCGCCGCCGGCCGGGAGCTCCGGGTGCTCACCGCGGACCGTGAGACGGCGCTGGACGCCGTGGCCGCCGGCCGGGTGGACGTCGCCGTCGTCGCGCACGACCCGCCGTCCCGGCCGCTGCGGGCCCGGGAGCTCGCGAGCTACCCGCAGGTCCTCGTCGTCCCGCGCCGCCATCCGCTCGCCCGGCGCGAGGCCGTGGCGCTGCGGGACCTCGACGGGCTGGCGCTCGTCGTCCCGCCGGCCGGGCGCGCCCACCGCCGCACCCTGGACCGGGCGCTGCTGGACGCCGGCGTGGCCTGGCGTGTGGCCGCGGAGGTGGACGGCTGGGACCTGCTGGTCCACTTCGCGTCGCTGGGCGTCGGCGCGACCGTGGTGAACGGCTGCGTCCGCCCGCCGGCCGGCCTCGCCGCCGTCCCGATCGCCGACCTGCCGCGGGTGCGCTACTGGGCCACCTGGCGCAGCGCCCGCTCCGGCCTGGCGGCCACCGTCGTCGCCCACCTGCGGCCGGCGGACGGTGCGCCCGCCGGTGGGGGCCGGGCGTGACGCGGCGTGGCCGGCGGTCGCCGGGGCTGGTGGCCGACAGCCGGTTCCTGGCCTACGTTCTGCGGCACGATCCCGGCGCCGTCGGCGTCGAGCTGGGTGACGGCGGCTGGGTGGACGTCGACGTCCTGCTGGCCGCCCTCGCGGCGCACGGCCGGCCGCTGGACCGGGAGCGGCTGGACCGGCTGGTCGCCGGCCTCGACAAGCCGCGGTTCGAGCGGGACGGCGACCGGATCCGCGCCACCCACGGGCACAGCGTCGACGTCGACCTGCACCGGGCGCCGTCGTCGCCACCGCCGGAGCTGTTCCACGGCACGGTGGCGCGCTTCCTGCCGCGGATCCTCGACGAGGGGTTGCTGCCGGGGAGCCGCACGCACGTCCACCTGTCCGCCACGCCGGCGGCGGCCGCCGCCGTCGGGGCGCGGCGCGGCCGGGCCGTCGTCCTGCGGGTCGACGCCGCGGCCATGCACGCGGACGGTCACGTCTTCCGCGCCGCGCCCGGCGGCGTCTGGCTCACCGCGCGCGTGCCCGCGGCGTACCTCACCGGCCCGGAGTGACGTCGGGTCAGCGGACGCCGACGGCGGCCGCCGGGTCGTCCGGCTCGTCGAAGCCGCGGCCGACCACCCGGTGCGGCGCCTCCAGGCCGGCGGTGACGCGCTTCGCGTGCCGGTCGTAGAGCACGGTGTAGACCGCGGCCGCCAGGTTCGTGCACTGCCGGGTCGGGATGACGACGAACCGGTGGCACAGCCCCAGGACGGCGCGGTCCAGGGAACCGTCCTCGGGCCCGAACACGTACACCGCGTCGTCCGGGTGCGCGAACCCGACGAGCGACTCCGCGTTGCGCCGCAGCTCGACCGCGACCGGGACGACGGTGCGGTCGAAGGCGTCGAACGGCGCGTCGTCGTGCCGGAGCTCGACGTCCTGGTACGCGCGCATCCGCTCCTCGCGCGGCAGCCGGTAGCGGCGGGTGCCGACCATCGACACCCGGTCGCCGGTGAACCACACCTGCGGCACGCCGTAGCACGAGGCCGCGCGGACGGCGGCGCCGACGTTGTGCGGGAACTTCGGGTCGACGAGCACCACCGCCGGCGCCCGCCCGACCCGTGGTGGCGGGGCTCCCGCTCGGCCGTCCATCCGCCCATGGTGGGGACCGAGCGAGTGCCGATCAACCGGTTTCGGGCCGCGCCGGGTGCGCGTAGGGCTCCCAGAGCGCGCGGCTGCTCGCCGCGTAGGACGTGCCGGGCGGAAAGTCGGTGCGGCCCAGCTCTGGACTCCACGCCGAGAACAACAGACCGCCCACCGAGACGTGGACGGCGGGCCAGGGCAGAGCGGCAACGATCTCGTCGAAGACGCGCCGCGCCTCGGCGTGCTGCATCTTCTCGTCCGAGTCGCCACGTCGAAGACGGCGTCGTCGCCCGGCTCGGGGTCGTGCTCGACGTCGAGGGCCTCAGCCTCGGCGAAGCTCTCCTCGGCGTCGTCCACCATCGGAACCGAGCGAGCGCCGATCAACCGGTACGCGGTTCAGGGGTGCGCGTAGGGCTCCCAGAGCGCGCGGGTCTCCGCGTAGGGGGACGTGCCGGGCGGGAAGTCCGTACGTCCCCGGCTCGAGCTCCAGGCCGAGTACAGCGCGGCCCCGACTTTGGCGTGGACCGCCGGCCAGTGGAGCTGGGCGACGATCTCGTCGAAGAAGCGCCGGGACTCGGCGTGCAGGAGTTCCTCGTCGGTGCGGCCGCTGAGCCACAGCTCGAGCACGAGGTCGTAGCCGTCGTAGACGGACTCCTCGCCGGCCACGGGGTCGTCGTCGCCGTACTCGTTCTCGATGACGACGCCGCCGATGGACCGCAGCGGGTCCGCCGCTGCCGGACGATGGATGCCGATCTCACCGTCGTCGTGGCGGATGATGCTCGCGCCGAGGGCCTCGGCGAGCTTGCGCGCCGTCTCTTCCGGCGGCAGACCGCTGCGAAGGAAGATGTGCTCCTGCTCAGACATCGTTCCTCCACGTTAGTGCCGATCCGTCGCCCAGAATGATCGTGACCCGCCGAGGTACGGGCCTGCCATGGTGTCGTCGCTCACCGACGAAGCGGGCATACCCAGACGGGCATCCGTCTGCGTGACTCCGACGGTCCGGCCGTCGACCACCACATGCCCGTTGCCGTGCGCCACGACCTGGCGCGTGCCCAGCTTCAGGTTGTCTTTCACCGCGCCGATCGTCGGTCGGTCCATGGTCTTGAACTCAGTGATCACCCCGAGGTCGTCGGGATTCGAACGGATCATGGCGTCAGGACTCTTCTCGTGCTTCGCCGGGTCGCGGATGCGGGGGTGGATGCTGGCACCCGGCTCCCGGGCGCTCAGCCAGTCGGCGATCGCACGCTCCTTCTCGGTGAAGTGGCCTTCGGGGTCGTGCACGCCGGGGCGGAAGTGCTCGCCCAGTGGGCCGCGCACGTTCCCCGGTTGCGCGATGTGCGCAGGAGCGGTGGTCGAGGGTGACGGCCGCGTGTCGCCGCCGACGCCGGTCGTTCCCCAGGCGCCGGCCGCCGACTGTTCGGCGGCGGCCGCCGTCGCCGCGGTCTCGAGGGCCTCACGCGCCGTCCCGAGGCTGTCCGCCGCATCGTCCACCAGCCACGCGAGGCTCTCGGCGTCGCTCTCGGCGGCCAGCTCGAGGGCCGTTCCCAGCCCCTCGGCGGCCCGCCCGGCGGCGTCGAGTGCCGCGTCGAGGCGCGCGACGACGCCGGCCAGCCGCGCCGCCACCTCGTCGCTGCTCGGCTCCTCGCCGACCGGCGTGAGCGCCGAGATGCCTGCGGTGACCGCCGCCTGCGCCTCGCCGAGGCTGCCGGCGGCCGCTGCCAGCGCCTCCTGCTCCGACGACATCGCCTGTGCGACGCCGGTCCAGCCGTGCGCCGCCGCACTCAGCTCGAGCTCCGCGGCCTCGGCGACCGCCCGGCCGACCCGCTCCGCCGCGTCCTCGAGCGACCGGTGCGCGGCCTCGGCATCCGACCGAATGCCGTCGGTGCCGCTCACTCCGCCGCCTCCCCCGTCGTCCGGCTCGTCACCCTATCCGTGACACTGGAGGGGTGACCGAGCGCAAGCCGGCGCACCTGCGCCCCGAGGACTGGGTCGAGCGGCAGATCCGCGAGGCTCAGGAGCGTGGCGCGTTCGACGACCTGGCCGGCGCCGGCAAGCCACTGCCCGGCCTCGACCGGCCGTTCACCGCGGAGCGCTGGGCGGTCGAGTGGATCCGCCGCGAGGGCGGCGACGTCGGCGCGCTGCTCTCGCCGCTGCTGATGCTGCGCCGGGAGCGCGCCGCTCTGCGCGCGGCGCTGCCCGACCTGCCGTCGGAGGCTGCGGTCCGCGCGGTCGTCGAGGACTTCAACGGCCGCCTCCTCGACCAGTACCGCCGCCCGCAGGAGGGCCCGTTCCTCCCGGTCGGCGTCCTCGACGTCGACGAGACCGTCGCCGCCTGGCGCGCCGCGCGCCCGGCGCCGCCGCCCGCCGTCCCGGCGCCCGTCCCAGCGCCGCGTCGCCCCTGGTGGCGCCGTCGCCGCCGCATCGCGTGAGCGACGACGCGCTCCCGTTCGTCGACGAGCACCGGGTGCTCGTCGCGGCGCCCGCGGACGCCGTGTGGCGCGCCCTCACCCGCCGCTCGCCGCGACGCCGGCCGGCCGCGGCGGCGCTGGTGCGGCTGCTCGGCACCGAGCCGCGGACGGCGAGCGGCGACGATCTCGCCGAAGGCGCGACGATCCCCGGCTTCCGGGTCGCGGCCGTCGATCCGGGACGCCGCGTGCGCCTGGCCGGCCGCCACCGCTTCTCGCGGTACGCGCTCGAGCTCACCCTGGCCGAGGCGCCGGACGGGACGGCGCTCACCGCGCGCACGTTCGCGGCGTTCCCGGGGCTCCGGGGGCGCGCCTACCGCCGCGCCGTCATCGGGTCCGGCGCGCACCGCGTCCTCGTCGGCCGCCTGCTGCGCGGCGTTCGCCGCCGGGCCGAGGGCGGCCGATAGCCTCGCCCGCATGCCCGACCTCGACGAGCACGGCCGCCCGCACCCGCCGTCCGACGGCGACGAGACCGCCACGCTGCTCGGGTTCCTGGACCTCCAGCGCGCCACGATCGCCTGGAAGTGCGGCGGGCTCGACGCCGCGGGGCTGCGCGCCACGCTGCCGCCGTCGACGATGACGCTGGGTGGGCTGCTCAAGCACCTGGCGTACGTCGAGGACGACTGGTGCTCGCGGTGGCTCCACGACCGGCCGCTCTCGCCGCCGTGGGACGCCGTCGACTGGGCCGCCGACCGGGACTGGGACTGGCACTCGGCCGCCGACGACTCGCCGGCGGAGCTGTTCGCGCTCTGGACAGCCGCCGTCGACCGCTCCCGCGAGCTGACGGCGACGGCGCTCGCCGAGCGTGGCATCGACGGGTTCGCCCTGCGCACCGGCCGCGACGGCAGGCGGCCGAGCGTGCGCTGGATCCTCTGCCACCTGATCGAGGAGTACGCGCGCCACGCCGGCCACGCCGACCTGATCCGCGAGTCGGTCGACGGCCTGGTGGGGGAGTAGCGAGCCCCGTGCCGCCACCGGGACAACGCCTGGAGCACCTGGGGTTCCTCACGATCGGGCTCTTCGACGCCGCCGACCCCGGTCCCGGCCACGAGACCACCCTGCGGATCGTCGAGCTCGGCGAGCGTCTCGGCTTCGACAGCGCGTGGGTGCGGCACCGGCACCTGCAGTACGGCATCTCGTCGCCGGTCGCCGTCCTCGCCGCGGCGTCGCAGCGCACGCGACGCATCCAGTTCGGGACGGCGGTGACGCCGCTCGGCTGGGAGAACCCGCTCCGGCTGGCCGAGGACCTCGCGACCGTCGACGTCCTCTCCGGTGGGCGGCTCAACCCGGGCGTCAGCGTCGGCCCGCCGATGCACTACGAGCACGTGCGGGCCGCGCTCTACCCGGACACCGGCGACATCGAGGACTTCGGCCACGGGCGCGTGACGCGCCTGCTCGACCTGATCGCCGGCAAGCCGGCCAGCGGCTTCCGGGGCACCGAGGGCATCGAGGAGTACTCCGAGCGCGTCCAGCCGCACTCGCCGGGCCTGCGCTCCCGGATGTGGTACGGCGCGGGCAGCCTGCGCTCGGCGCGCTGGGCCGGCGAGAACGCGATGAACCTGCTCACCAGCAGCGTGGTCAAGCCGGAGGCCGCCGACGGCGACGAGCCGGACTTCGCGGCGGTGCAGCGCGACCAGATCCGCGCCTTCCGCGCGGCGCACCCGGACGGCGACGCCGCGCGCGTGTCCCAGGGCCTCGTCGTCATCCCGACCGACGGCGCGACGGCGGCGCAGCGCGCGAAGTACGCCGCCTACGTCGAGGCGCGCACGCCCCGCACCGCGCGAGTGCAAGGCCCGGCGCGCCTGCTGTTCGCGCGGGACCTGATCGGCACGTCGGCGCAGATCGCCGAGGCCCTCTCCGCGCACGCCGCGTTCCGCGAGGTCACGGAGGTGGCCTTCGCCCTGCCGTTCACCTTCGAACCCGAGGACTACGTGCAGATCCTCACCGACATCGCCACCCGCCTCGGCCCGGCCCTCGGCTGGCAGCCGGCGAGCTGAGTCACGAGTCAGCCTCGGGCTGACCCGAGGATCAGCCCGGCGCGCCGGTCACAGCCGCGCGCTGAACTCCTCCATCGCGAGCAGCGGGCGCACCGACCGCTCGAGGTCCGGGCCGACGAACGCCCGCCGGACGCCGTCGTGGGTCAGCGCGTTCCCGATCGCCGCCATGATCATGCCCTGGTCCAGCGAGAGGTACGCCGGCGAGACGCGCCCGCTGTCGACGTTCACGGCGTCCCGGAAGCCCCACCGCGAGTAGACGTCGAAGCTCGCGCGCAGCCGCGCCAGGTTGTCGAGCGCGCCGCGCCGGTCCCAGCGCAGCGCGAGGAACGAGGCGTGCGGCGTCACGACGCCGTTGGTGTACGCGGACGGCGGCGGCGCCGGTTTCCCGGGCCGGTTCGGGCAGCCGGGGAAGCCGGCGTCGACGAGCGTGTTGTCGTTGTTCGACGGGTATCCCTCGGGGTTCGACCCGACGGCGTCCACGCCGTACACCGAGTAGCCGCCGTCCGGGTTGTTCGACGGCGAGAAGCCCCAGTAGCCGTAGCCGGCCTCGACGAGGCCGTGGTGCTCCTGCGCGCGGACCGTCGCCGGGTGGTTCACGCCCCAGCTGCGCGGGCCCCAGCGCTCCTCGGGCAGGAACAGTGCCGGCATCAGCGCCTCGAACGCGCTGCCGCCCCAGCCCGGCACGATCCGCATGCCGGCGTAGGGATACGAGCCCTCGAACACGGTGCGGCCGAGGTAGGTGCGCGTCGGGCCGGCGGGCCTCGTCTCCTGGAACGCGTAGTCGCACGTCGCCGGGAACGTCCGCCAGGCGCCGAAGTACTCGTCCCGCGGCAGCTGGCCGTTCGCGATGCCGAGATAGCTCGCCATCCGGCTCTCGCTGACGACCGTGTCGTAGCAGCACGGCGACTCGCCGGTGGACGGGACGATGTGGAAGGCGATCCGGTTCACCTCGGGGTGGTAGTAGACGCCGAAGTCCATGCTCGCGTAGAGCGCGCGCGCCCGGGCGGCGACCTGCGGCACGGCGCCGCGGACGACGCGCAGGCCGGTCGCGAGCCAGGCGTTGTCGACCGAGCTGAGGATCGGCGTCACCGGGTCGCCGGTCGGCGGCCAGGTGGTGATGACGTCGCCGGTGCGCGCGTCGTACCAGTTGAAGAACTGGCCGCCGGGCCCGCGCTGCAGGCGCTCGAGCGTCGTGAGCGTCCGCGACACGCGCGCGACCAGCTCGCGCGTGCCGATGATGCCGAGGTCCCGTGCGGTGACGGCGCTCCACAGGTACGCGCCGATGTTCGTGGTGGAGGTCTGCACGCTGCGCGTGCCGTCGTCGCCGAGGCTGTCGGCGGGGAAGCCGGTGCGCGCGTCGGTCATGGCGGCCAGCGACGCCCACGTGTCGGCGGCGTAGCGGTGCAGGACGGCGGCGTCGTCCCGGTCACCGGCGGCGCCGGACTGCGCGCCGGACGCCGCGCCGGCGGCCGGCCCCGGCGGCGCGGCGACGGCGAGCGCGGCGAGCGCGGTGGCGACGGCGGCGACGAGCGTGCGGCGCATGGCGGCCTCCGGTGGTCGGCTACGGCGACCCTCCGTCGGGATGCCCGACTTGTCCACCGGGCGTGCACGCCGGCGCCGTCAGCCCGCGGCGGGCCCGCCCGGCGGCGCGTCGCCGGCCAGCGCCGCCGCGAGCTGCGCGTGCGCGGACCAGCGGAGCACGCCGGCCGCCTCGTCGCGCGTGAGCCCGGCGACGTCGGTGAGCCACACCAGGGCCTCGATCCCGGTGGCGGAGCGGATGGCGACCGCCAGCCGGTGCCGGTCCACGCGCGGGTGGGTGCGCCGCAGCGGCTCGAGCGCGTCCTCGATCCAGCCGATCGCGCGGCCCTGGCGGAGCGGCGGCAGCCCGGTGCCCGGCCCGGCGTCCGCCTCGAGCGAGACCCGCAGCGAGGCGCGCAGCTGCGGCTCCCAGCCGAGCGTGACCCGCAGGAAGGCGTCCATCAGCAGGTCGAGGCGGGCGTGCGGGTCGTCGGGCGCGTCGTCCGGGAGCAGCGACACGTCGTCGATCTGCGGGTGCGCGGCGGCCACGAGCGCGCGGCGGCTCGGGAAGTACCGGAAGGCGGTGGCGCGTGAGATGCCGGCGGCGGCCGCGACGTCGTCGACCGTCGGGTCACGGCCCTCGGCCATCAGCCGCCTGGTGGCCGCGACCAGGGCCTCGCGCGTGCGGGCCTTCTGCTCCTCGCGGCCGCCGGACTCGTAGGGGACAGTCGCCACGGCCTTCATGATACTGTGGTCTCATGGTACTTCAGTCTCACGACAGTGATCCGGTGGCCACCAACCCGGAGCTCTACCGCACCGTCTTCGAGAACGACCGCGTCCGCGTGCTCGAGTACCGCGACGTCCCCGGCGACGCCACGGCCCCCCACCGGCACCCGGACAGCGTGATGGTCACGCTCGGCTCCTTCAGCCGCCGGGTGTCCTCCGGCGGGCGCCAGGTCGAGGTTGAGCTGGCGGCCGGCGAGGTGCGGTGGCTCGGCGCTCAGGAGCACGTCGGTGAGAACGTCGGCGGGACGCCGTCGCACGCGGTGTTCGTCGAGCTCAAGGAGCCGGCGCCGGCGGCGCCGGCGGGGCCGATGCCGTTGGGCCCGACCGGCTGAACCGAGCTCGGCTCAGGTGAGCCAGCGGCGCGCCGGGCCAGGACGGTCCCGTCCGAGACGGGCTGGGATGACGACGTCCCCGATCCGCATGCCGGCCAGCCTCCCCTCTCGTTGGTGATCATGCACGTCGTGTGGGTGGTCACCTCGGAGAACGCGGTGATCATGCGATTCCCGGACGCCTCCCACGGCGCGGAAGGCCGCTCACGCCTCAGGGGCGTCCGGGAATTGCATGATCACCGCCGAGGTGTGGGGGCGGGATCGCCACGGGTCCGTGGCGCCCTCGTTCTTTGGGCCGATCACCACCGCCTCCCGCTCTCGTACCGTGGTGACGTGCCCGCCCTCCTCCGTTCGCTCTGGGACGAGCCGCGCCCGCCGCGGCCGCCGGTGCACCCGATTCGCGACTGCGTGCTGGTCGGCGTGCTGATCGTCGCCGCCGTGATCGAGGCGGCGCTGCGCCCGGAGCTGCCCTGGCGGGTGGTCTCGGTGCTGCTCGCCGCGGCCTGGTTCGCGTGCCTGCCGTGGCGCCGGCACCGGCCGCTGCTGGTCGCCGTGGCCACGATCGGCGTCTGCTCCGCCGTCACGGTCCTGACCGGCGGCGAGGCGCCGCAGCTCAGCACGCTGGTCGCGCTGCTCGTGGTGCCGTACGCCGTCGTGCGCTGGGGGTCGGGGCGGGAGGCCCTGACCGGCGCGGCCCTGCTGCTGGTCGCGGCCGGTGCGGCGATCTGGGCGTCGTACTCGGGGCCGGGCGACGTCGTCGGCGGGTTCGCGGTGATGTCCGCCGCGCTCACGCTCGGCGCGGCGGTCCGCTACCGGGCGCGGGCGCGCCACCGGGAGCTGGACCAGGTGAAGCTGCTGGAGCGCGAGGCGCTCGCGCGCGACCTGCACGACACCGTCGCGCACCACGTCTCGGCGATCGCGATCCGCGCCCAGGCCGGGCTCGCGACGTCGGCCGTGGACCCGGCCGCGGCCGCCGACGCGCTGCGCGTGATCGAGGCCGAGGCGTCGCGCACGCTCGCGGAGATGCGGACGATGGTGCGCGTCCTGCGCCGCGGCGAGCCGGTGGACCTCGCGCCCACGGCCGGCATCGCCGACCTCGAACGGCTCGCGAGCCGGGACCGCGGGGGCCCGGCGGTCGACGTCGAGGTGGTCGGCGACGTCGGCGGCCTCCCGGAGCCGGTCGGCGCCGCGATCTACCGCCTCGCGCAGGAGTCGGTCACGAACGCCCGGCGCCACGCGCGCCACGCCACCCGCATCGAGGTGCGGGTGACGGCCGACGACGCCGCGGTGCGCCTGCGGGTCAGCGACGACGGCGAGGCCGCCGGCGGCCGGGACGGCGCGGCGCCGGGATTCGGCGTCGTCGGGATGATCGAACGGGCCACCCTGCTCGGCGGCACC
>Ga0081539_10007185_pt1 | contig 10262 bp, 10 predicted proteins | sample TabmetS4T2R2_FD_71023 | JGI IMG/M metagenome (GOLD analysis project Ga0081539, IMG submission 71023) | Tabebuia heterophylla rhizosphere microbial communities from the University of Puerto Rico - S4T2R2 | ecosystem: Host-associated > Plants > Roots > Rhizosphere ... | reverse complement strand
CCTGGACGTTGCGCGCCTATCGGGGTTTCGCCTCGATGGCGACGCCGATGACGCGCGTCCTGCTGGCGCGACGGCTCGCGCGTGGCAAAGAGCATCCGCAGCGCCTGCCGGAGCGGCGCGGCGAAGCGCGCATTGCGCGCCCGCCCGGGCCGCTGATCTGGGCACATGGCGCCAGCGTCGGCGAGATGCTCGCCGTCATTCCGCTGGTCGAGGGACTGCGCGCGCGCAACTTCAATGTGCTGGTGACCTCCGGCACCGTGACCTCGGCGCGATTGGCCGAGGAGCGGCTCCCGGATCACGTCATCCACCAATTCGTGCCGCTCGACACGCCGCTCTACACCGCGCGCTTCCTCGAGCACTGGCAGCCCAATCTCGCGCTGCTCGCCGAGTCCGACCTGTGGCCGAACCTGATCGTGTCCTGTACCGAGCGAAACATCCCGCTCATCCTGGTGAACGGCCGCCTGTCGGAGCGCTCGTTCACCCGATGGCGCTATCTGCCCTCGACCATTGGCGCGCTGCTCGGCCGCTTCGACCTCTGCCTCACCCAGTCCGAGCCGGATGCGGAGCGCTATTCCGAGCTCGGCGCGCCGCGCGTTTCGATGACCGGCAACCTCAAGCTCGACGTACCGGCACCGCCGGTCGATGCCGGCAAGCTTGCCGCGATGCGCGCGGTGGTGCGCCAGCGGCCGGTGATCGCCGCCTGCTCGACCCACCCGGGCGAGGAAGCCGTGATCATCGACGCGGTGCGCCGCTTGCGGCAAAGCTTTCCCGGACTGCTCACCATCATCGCACCGCGCCACCCCGAGCGCGGCGCCGGCGTGGTCGAGATCGCGACCGCTTCCGGGCTCAACGCGGTCGCGCGCTCGCGCGGGCTGCTGCCGGATCGCGGCACCGATGTTTACGTTGCCGACACGATCGGCGAGCTCGGCCTGATCTATCGCCTCGCGCCGATCGTGTTCATGGGCGGCTCGCTGGTGCGGCATGGCGGACAGAACCCGATCGAGGCCGCCAAGCTCGGCGCCGCGATCCTGCATGGCCCGCATGTGTGGAATTTCACCGAAATCTACCAGGCGCTCGACGATGCGCGCGGCGCCGAGGAAGTGCTCGATGTCAGCAAGCTGACCGTGCGGATCGGCGCATGGCTGACCGACGCGGCGCAGCGCAAGCAGGTCGCGGATGCAGCTTCGCTGACGGTCGAAAAGCTCGGCGGCGCGCTGCGGCGCACGCTCGCGGCCATCGAGCCCTACCTGATGCAGCTCGACCTCGAGCGCAGATAGCGCATGATCGCGGGTGAGATCATGCGCCAGCCAGCCGATACGAGATGAAGGCGCCGGCCTTCTGGTGGCATCGGCCTGGGATCGCGGCGGCGCTGCTATCCCCCATTGCGACGATCTACGGAGGCATCGCGGCACGGCGCTTGGCGCAGCCCGGCGCGCGCGTCGGCATTCCGGTCATCTGCGTCGGCAATCCGACCGTCGGCGGCGCCGGCAAGACGCCGACCGCGATCGCGGTCGCACGGCTTTTGCTCGGCGCCGGCGAAACGCCGATGTTCCTCTCGCGCGGCTATGGCGGTCGCCTCGCCGGCCCGACCCGGGTCGAGCCGACACATCACGCCGCTGACGTCGGCGACGAACCGCTGCTGCTCGCGCGCGTTGCGCCCACGGTCGTGGCGCGCGACCGCGTGACAGGCGCGCGGCTCGCCAAGGAGAGCGGCGCGAGCGTCGTCGTGATGGACGACGGCTTCCAGAACCCGTCACTTGCGAAGGACTTCTCGCTCCTGGTGATCGACGCGGCGCGTGGTCTCGGCAACGGGAAAGTGCTCCCGGCCGGCCCGCTGCGTGCGCCGCTTAGCCCGCAGCTCGCGCGGGCGTCGGTGATCCTGCTCATCGGCGTCGCAGCTGAGATCCCCAGCTGGCTAGGCGCGCCGGGCTTGCCGGTATTTCGCGGCCTCCTCGAGCCGGATGCCGCGAGCCTGGCGTCGCTGAAGGACAGACGCGTGCTGGCCTTCGCGGGGATCGGCGATTCGGAAAAGTTCTTTTTGACACTCGATCACGCCGGCATCGAAACGCGCGTGCGGCGCAGCTTCGGCGATCACCATCGCTATGATGCCGCCGACGCCGCCAGGCTCGTCGCCGAGGCCGAGCGGCTCGACCTTCAGCTCGTCACGACCGAAAAGGACCTGGCGCGGCTGCGCGGCGACTTGGCGGTGGCGCAGCTTGCCGAACGGGCCCGCGCCCTACCCGTTACCTTGCAGATCACCGAGGCGGATGAACTCCGGCGGCTCCTGCTTGCCACGTGCCGGGAGACTAAAGCTGCTTGAGCCGGCCCGGATGGAGCCGTTGCAGCACGGCTTCCGGCGTCGAATAGGCTTCCTGGTGCTCGACGCTCCAGTATTTCAATTCTTCCAGCGGAATCGGCACGTTGGTGACGGCGCAACGCACGAACGCGCCCGGCCGCACCACCCGAAAATCGCCATCGAGGTATTTGACCTCCGCCTCCCCGGGCAGGGGCGAAGGTCCGCTGAAGCGGTTCAGCACGTTCACTCTCCATTCAGGGCCGCCGCGCCCTTATGCGGGGCGTAGTGCCCCGGCGGCACTGGCCTGCCGCGACGCACAACATAATGGTTCGCTCCGCGGCGTTAAACCCTTTCGGTCGGTCCATGCGGCGCGCCCCTATGCTCATCGTGGCGGTTCTCGTTAGCGCGGCGGCGCAGGCCGCGGCGCCCGAACCGGTCGAGATCGAGGGAAAGCTGAAGGGGGCCCTCTACAAGCCGGAGGGCAATGGCCCCTTCCCGGCGATCGTCGCTCTGCACGGCTGCGACGGGCTGCTCGAAAAGGCCGTCGTGGCGCCGCGCTATGCCGATTGGGCCGAGCGGCTGGCCGCCGGCGGGTTCGTGGTGCTGTTCCCGGACTCGTTCGCGGCGCGCGGGATCGGGCCGCAATGCGGGGTGGGTCAACGCAGCCTGCACTCGGGACGCGAGCGGATCGGCGACGCCGAGGCCGCGAAACACTATCTGCAGGCACAGCCTTACGTAGCGGCGGACCGGGTGTCGCTGATCGGCTGGGCACAGGGCGGCGTCGCGGCGCTGTGGGCGGTGCGGCCCGGCGGCATCAACAAGAAGGACGGAAAGCCGGATTTCCGTTCCGCGGTCGCCTTCTTCCCAGGATGTCGGCGCTTGCGCGATACCGCCTGGAGCGCGCGGCTGCCGACGCTGATCCTGATCGGCGCCAAGGACGACTGGACCCCAGCAAGCTATTGCGAGCAGATGGTGGCGGGCGCGAAGGGCCGCACCGCGCGCACGAGCATCAGGGTCTATCCCAATGCCTATCACGACTTCGACCACCCCGACCTGCCGCTGCAGCAGCGCTCGAACGTCGCGATCGCGGCGGGCCCGATCGCGCGGGTGCATGTCGGAACCGATGCGGCAGCGCGTGCCGACGCGATCAAGCGCGTGCCGGAGTGGATTGGGCGCTAAAAGGACGCCGTTCCGCAGAGCGGAGCGGCGCGGCTGCACAGCCGACCCGATTATGTTCTAGAGTCCCACCCGCGAAACGAAGAACACCCGACGCGGGGGGACGATGGTCGCGACTGTCATTGCCGGCGAGAGACAACGCGGTGGCGCAGCCATACAGGCGCGCGCGCTGCGCGGCGTCAACGCGCTCGCCGCACTTGGCGTCAACGAAGGCGATGTGATCGCCGTCATGCTGCGCAACGAGCCGGCGTTCCTCGAGGCGATGCTGATCGCCCGAACTGCCGGCTGCTATTCCTGTCCGATCAATTGGCACTACAAGGGCGACGAGGCCGGCTACATCCTGCGCGACTGCGGCGCCAAGGCGCTGATCATCCACGCCGACCTGCTGCGCCAGATCGAGGGCGGCGTGCCGGAGGGATGCCGCGTCATCGTGGTCGAGCCTTTGCCCGGTACACGCGCCGCGTTTCGGCTGACCGACGCGCAATGCGCGCTTCCCGCGGGCGCGACCGAATGGGAAGCCTGGCTCGCCGCCGCGCCGCCCTATGACGGCCCACCACGTAACGTGCGCGGATCTATCCCCTACTCGTCTGGCACGACCGGGCGTCCGAAGGGGGTGCTGCGCCAGCCGCCGAATGATCCGGCGCAATACGCGCGCATGATCGAGATCACCCAGACCGCGCTCGGCATCCGCCAGGGCATGCGCACCGCAATCGTGGCGCCGCTCTATCATTCGGCGCCGGCCTCCTACGGCATGCAGAGCCTCCTATTCGCGGACCTCATGCTGATCCATGAGCGCTTCGATGCCGAGCGCCTGCTCGCCGACATCGAGCGCCACAAGCTCGACCGGCTCTACCTCGTGCCGACGCATTTCGTGCGGCTGTTGCGGCTGCCCGATGCCGTCAAGCAGCGCTACGACGTCTCGTCGATTCAGTTTGTCGCATCGACTGGGTCGCCCTGCCCGCCCGACGTCAAGCGAGAGATGATCGACTGGTGGGGGCCGGTGATCAACGAAAGCTACGCCTCAAGCGAGGCCGGCTTCATCACGTTCTTGTCGTCCGAGGAAGCGCGCACGCATCGGGGCTCCGCGGGGCGGCCGATGCCCGGCGCCGACGTGCGCATTCTCAATGATGCCGGCGCGGCGCTGCCGCCGTTCGAGCCAGGGCTGATCTATTGCCGCCAGGAGGCTTATCCGGAATTCACCTATATCAATCGCGACGCGGACCGCCGAGCGATCGACCGCGATGGATTGGTCGCGGTCGGCGATGTCGGCTATTTCGACCGCGATGGCTATCTCTACATCTGCGACCGCAAATCCGACATGGTGATCTCGGGCGGCGTGAACATCTATCCGGCCGAGATCGAGGCCGTGCTCATCACCATGCCGGGCGTCGCCGACTGCGCGGTGTTCGGCATCCCGGACGCCGAGTTCGGCGAGGCGCTCGCCGCGCATGTGCAGCCGCACAATGGCGCGCGGCTCGAGCGCGAGGCAGTGCGCGCCTATCTGCGCGAGCGCATCGCGGACTACAAAGTGCCGCGCGTCGTCGAATTTTCCGAGGCGCTGCCGCGCGAGGAGTCAGGCAAGATCTTCAAGCGCCGCCTGCGCGAGCCGTACTGGAAAGACGCCGGCCGGCGGATTTAGCTTGGCATATGCTTAGCCTGCCGCCGTTCCGCGCCGAGCACATTGGAAGCCTGCTGCGTCCGCCCGAGCTGCTCGAAGCGCGCCGCCGCTTCGCGCGTGGCGAGATCGATCAGACTGCGCTCACCGCGGCGGAAGATCGCGCGATCGCGGATGCGGTCGTGTTGCAGCAACGCATCGGGCTCAAGGTTGCGACCGACGGTGAATTCCGCCGCGCCTCCTACCACAGCTATTTCTACGGCGAGCTCGCCGACATGGCGTTCGAGGCGCCGTCCGGCGCAGCCGGCAGTCGCGGCGCGCAGCCGACTGCCGTGCTGCGCAGCCGCGTCGCCTGGAGAGGGCCGATCCATGGCGCGGATTTCGCTTATCTCGCGGCGCGCACCGACGCGCTGCCGAAGATCACGATTCCGGGCCCGTGTGCGCTGCACTTTCGCGGCGGCGATGCGGCCGTAACGGCGCGAGCCTATCGCGATGTCGATCAATTCTGGGACGACATCGTGGCGGCGTTTCGCAGCGAGCTCACCGCGCTCGCCGCCGCCGGGTGCCGCTACGTGCAGATCGACGAGACGGCGTTCGCCAAGTTCGGCGACCCTGATGTGCGCGCGATGCTCACGGCGCGCGGCGACGATCCGAATGCGCTGATCGACAAGTACATCGCCGTCACCAACCGCGTGTTGCGTGAAGCGCCTGGGATGCGCATCGGCATGCATCTGTGCCGCGGCAACCGCGGCGGACAATGGCATGCCGAAGGCAGCTACGAGGCGGTCGCCGACCGGCTGTTCAACACGCTCGAGATCGATTTCTTCTTGCTCGAATATGATTCTCCGCGCGCCGGCGACTTTTCGCCGCTGCGCCTGGTGCCAAAACACAAGAGCATCGTGCTGGGTCTCGTCTCGACCAAGGCCGAGACGCTGGAAGAGATGTCGGCGCTGAAGCGCCGTATCGAGGAGGCGAGCCGCTTCATCGACCTCGACCGCCTCGCGGTCAGCCCGCAATGCGGTTTCGCCAGCGTCGAGACCGGCAACCCGGTGAGCGCCGCCGCGCAGGAGGCAAAGCTCGCCCTCGTGGTAGAGTTGGCGCAAGAGGTGTGGGGCACGGCCTAAGTCCCGCTCACGAGGGAGGAAACAACATGCGCATCGTCGGCTGTCTGCTCGGCGCGCTTGCGTCCGTCGTTGCCATCCATGGGGCGCTGGCCGCCGACACGCTGAAGCTCGCGATCGGCCAACGCGGCTTGTGGGACTCGGCGATCGGCGAGATCGGCATGCAGGTCGGCATCTTTCAGAAGCACGGCCTCGAGCTGCAGATGTTCTACACCTCGGGCGGCGGCGAGACGCAGCAGGCAGTGATCTCGGGCAGCGCGGATATCGGCGTCTCTCCCGGGACGCTGGGCGTCCCCGGCGCCTTCGCCAAGGGCGCGCCGATCCGCATCATCGCCGGCGAGGCAACCGGCACGGCCGAGTACTATTTCGTGCGCGTGGATTCGCCGGTGCAGAAGGATTTCAAAGGCGTCAAGCCGGAGATGACGCTTGCCTACTCGACCAATGGCTCGGGCACGCACATCACGGCGCTGCGCTTCATGAAGGACTACGGCTTCGCCGCGAAGCTCGTCGCCACCGGGAACGTGCCGGCGACCTTCACGCAGGTGATGTCTGGCCAGGTCGACATCGGCTTTTCCACCCCGCCTTTCGGCCTCGACGCGCTGAATGCCGGCAAGGCGCGCCTGATCGCGCTCGCCAACGATCTGCCGAGCGTGCGCAATCAGACCGTGCGGCTGATCATTGCCAACGCAGGTGATCTCGCGAAGCGGCGCGCGGTCTATGACCGCTTTATCGTGGCCTATCGCGAGACGATCGACTGGATGTACGCGAACGATCAGGCGCTCGAGCTGTTTGCCAGGTATTCCGATATCCCGGTTGCGATGGCGAAGATGGTGCGCGACCAGTTCTATCCCAAAACGATGCTGCAGCTCGATCAGGTCGCCGGGCTCGATGAATTGATGCAGGACGCGATCACGTTCAAATATATCCCGCAAGCGCTGAGCCGCGCGCAGCTCGACGAGCTGCTGCAGCTGCCGAGAAAGTGATCGAGTGCGCCACAGGCGCGCGTGTGTCAGACCGAGCGGGTGACCCCACCGTCAACCCGCAGATTCTGCCCGGTGATATAGGCGGCGCCCTCGGATGCCAGGAATGCGATGGTGGCGGCGATCTCCTCGCTCGTGCCGTAGCGCCGCAGCGGTACTGTTCCGCGACGCTCTTCGGTCGCCGGCAAGCTGTCGATCCAGCCGGGCAGGACGTTGTTCATACGCACATTGTCGGCCGCATACTGATCGGCAAATATCTTTGTGAACGCCGCAAGTCCCGCGCGGAAGACGGCCGACGTCGGGAACATCGGGCTCGGCTCGAAGACCCAGGCCGTCGAGATATTGATGATGGCACCGCCCTTCTGCTGCGCCATGATGGGCGCAACCAGGCGGGTCGGCCGGATCACGTTCATCAGATAGGTATCGAGGCCAGCGTGCCACTGCGCGTCAGTGATTTTGAGGATCTCATCGCGCGGACCATGCCCGGCGCTGTTCACAAGCACGTCGACCCGGCCCCATGCGACCATCACCTGATCCACGAGCCGCTTCAAATCCTCGTTCGACTGATTGGTGCCCGTGACGCCGATGCCGCCGAGCTCGCGGGCGAGAGCCTCGCCCTTTCCGGAGGATGAGAGGATCGCAACCTTGTGGCCCTCCTGTGCGAGCCTGCGCGCCGCGGCGGCCCCCATGCCGCTGCCTCCCGCGGTGACGATTGCGACTTTCATCGACGGGACTCCTGCCAACGTTTGCATGCGCGATCTCATCTCGCGGGCACACGCGTCCGCGATTTGACCGCTATCCGAACAAATTCCCCTGCCCCTCGTCGCTGCTGCTGGAGCGCCGCGAGCGCGGGCGGATCGGCTGGCGCGGCCTCACCGGAACGCCGTGTGCGGCGGTGGCGGTTGCGGCCACCCGCCCATCGGCAAACTCGATATCGAGCGGCTGGCCCGGGCTGATCGCGGCCGCGCTGCGCAGCGGCGGACCGGCCGGATCGCGCACCAGCGCGAAGCCACGCGCAAGCACGCTCTGATACGAGAACGCACCGAGCAGCCGGTCGGCGCGCTCCAGCGCCGCAAACCGCCGCTCGATCAGCCGCGTGATCGCGAAGCCGCTGCGCTCGAACAGGGCCGCGACGCGCTCGTGATCGCGCACGATGTGCTGGCGATGGCTTGCGAGGTTCGCGCGCACGGCTGTGACCAGCCGGCCGCCGATATTGGCGAAGCGCTCGCGCCGCTTTTCGCGATGCACCTGCGTGCAGCGGCGCACGCGATTGATCAGGTTGGTGAGGCGTTCCTGCTCGCCGCGCACGCGGCCGCGCAACAGCTGCGGCGAGAGCTTGGTGGCGCAGCGCAGATACTGCTTGTGATGAATTTCGGCATTCGCCTTCAGGGCGCGCGGCAGGCGCTCGGACAGCGCGTCGAGCTTCTGGCGCGGAACCGCAAGCAACTCGTCCGCGCTCGGCAGCGCGCGCGCGGCGGCGCGCAATTCGGTGCGGCGCGCATCGAGCCCACGCGCCCAGCAGGAAAGCTGCCGCCGCGCCAGGCTATCGACTTGCGTCAGCAATTCGAGGCGGACGGGCACGGCCATTTCGGCCGCCGCGGTGGGCGTCGGGGCGCGCTTGTCGGAGGCAAAGTCGATCAGCGTGATGTCGGTCTCGTGGCCGACCGCCGAGATCAGCGGGATCATGCTCTCGGCCGCGGCGCGCACCACGATCTCCTCGTTGAACGACCAGAGATCTTCGAGCGAGCCGCCGCCGCGCGCCACGATGATCACGTCCGGCCGCGGCGTGCGCCCGCCCTCGGGCAACGCGTTGAAACCGCGGATCGCGGCCGCGACCTCCTCGGCCGAGCCGTCGCCCTGCACCCGCACCGGCCAGAGCAGAACGTGGCGCGGGAAGCGGTCGGAGAGGCGATGCAGGATGTCGCGGATCACGGCGCCGGTCGGCGAAGTCACGACGCCGATCACGTTTGGCAGGTACGGCAGCAGCTGCTTGCGCGCCTCGTCGAACAGCCCTTCGGCGGCAAGCTTCTTCTTGCGCTCCTCGAGCAAGGCCATCAGCGCGCCGACGCCGGCCGGCTCGAGGCTCTCGACGATGATCTGATACGACGACCGCCCCGGATAGGTGGTGAGCCTCCCGGTGGCGATCACCTCAAGCCCCTCTTCGGGCTTGAAGCGGATGCGGCTGAATGCCGTACGCCAGATGACAGCGTCGATCTTCGCCCCCTCGTCCTTGAGGGCGAAATACACGTGACCCGAGGAATGCGGGCCGCGGTAGCCGGTGATCTCGCCGCGCACGCGCACGAAGCCGTAGGCGTCCTCCACGGTCTTCTTCAGCGCTGCCGCAAGCTCGGAGACGCTCCATTCGGGTATGTTGACGCGTGGCTGGTTCATCCGAGACGGAATAGCGGTTTTAGGACGATTCCGGCAGCCTAATTTGCCGCACGGCGAAACGGAAATCCGTCAGGATCGTACCGGGTAAGGCAGCTATCCTGTCGGAACCATGAACCCGGTCGTCGCCTTCCTGCTCAATCTGCTGGCGCTCTATGTCGTCATCGGCGCCGTGACGGCGCTCGGCTTCGTGGCGTTCGGCATCACGCGGGTGCAGCCGGCCCCGGTCAGCCTCGGGGCGCGGGTGCTGATTTTCCCCGGCGCGGTCGCGCTCTGGCCCCATGTTCTCGCGCGCTGGATCAAGGCAAGAAGCGAGGCAAGAAGCGAGACAAGGCCCGTATGACCCGCGGACACCGTGCCTTTCATCGCATGCTGTGGCCGGCGCTCGCCGTCATGGTGGCGCTTGGCTTCACGATGGCACTGGTGCTGCGCCCGCCGCCGGAGCCGCCGGGGCAATCAGAGGGCGCCAAATGAGCGTCGGCTTCCGGGCCGTGCAATGGAACCGGCGCAAGATCATCTACGACTTGATCCTGGTCGCCGGCGTCATCCTGTTCGTCGGTAGCTACATGGCGGTCGGCGCGCTGCGGCATCCGCCCGCCGACCCGCCGGCCTGGATCGACCTGCGCATCAACGCGCTCGGCACCTGCGCGTTCGTGATGCTGACGATCATCCTGTGCATCGGGGCG
>Ga0081539_10007184_pt1 | contig 10263 bp, 4 predicted proteins | sample TabmetS4T2R2_FD_71023 | JGI IMG/M metagenome (GOLD analysis project Ga0081539, IMG submission 71023) | Tabebuia heterophylla rhizosphere microbial communities from the University of Puerto Rico - S4T2R2 | ecosystem: Host-associated > Plants > Roots > Rhizosphere ... | reverse complement strand
CGCGAAGGTTCGCGAGATCGCCCGTCACTTGCAGATTGAACGGCGCGCCCGAGCGTGCCTGCATGATGAAGTTGGTTTGCCAGTTGCCGAGAATCCACGAAGCGGGACCGCTTCTGAACCAGCGCTTGCCCTTGCCCGCAGGCAATTCGTAAATCGTGGCCCACGAAAGGAAGTGCGGGATGTCGTAAGACGAAACTCCACGCGCCGTGCTCTGGTCGAAATAGTTTTGAATCGACGAACCGCCGCCCGGCCCGTTCTCGACGTTGAAGTAACCGCTGCTCACGTCGATCGACTTGCTCCACGTGTAAGAGACCAACGTGCTCAAACCTTGCGAAAGACGCCGCTGAAATTTCGACTCGAGCGCGTTGTAATTCGAATAGCCGATGTTGGTCGTGTAAGTGATGCCCGCGCTGACCCACGGCATCAACCGCAGCGCGTCGATGACGGAGTTCGGCGTGCCGTTTGGCGAAGCCTGGCGCGCGGCGTTGGCAAAGCCCGCGTAAGGCAGCCGGCCGTTCTTGCTGCCGACGTATGCGACGGACACCATCGAATTCGCCGTCAACTCTCGTTGCACTTCGACGTGCCACTGCTGTGAATACGGATCTCTGTAACCCGGATTGTTTGGAAAGCCGCTCACGCTCCACGGGTTCGTTGTCGGCAACGGTGTTGCGAAACCCTGCGACTGTAGCTGAATGATGTTGAAGGCGCTGCCGTTCGTGAAGTTCACGCTCGCATTTGCGTTGCCCGAAAACGCGGTCGCGTCGGGCCAAACGGTCGCTTCGAGATCGTTCTGCGCGTACTGGCTGCGGGCGGGCAGCGGGTCCCAGTACAAACCGTAACCCGCACGCAAGACGGTCTTCGGATTCAGCGTCCACGCGATACCGATGCGCGGTCCCCAGTTGTCTTTGACCGCGGGCGGCGCGAAGAACTTCGCGTTCGCGAGCACGACGTTGTTGAAGTGCGGATCGGTCTTGAACGCGTCAGGAATGCACGGCGCAGCTTTGGCGACACTACAGAACGCCGGCATCTCCGTCGCGCCAATCCGCCAGACTTGGTTTTCGAGATCGAGTGAGTTCCAGAGACGGCCGTCGGTAGTCTTCGGCTGCGTCAGGTAGTCGTAACGCAGTCCGAGCGTGAGCGCGAAGTTTCGCCGCACGCGCCACTCGTCCTGAATGAACGCCGCCCACGAAGCATATTTGAACTGCACCGGGCCACCGTGCAGCACCGGTAACTGCGCGTTGAAGTTGTTGGGAAAGCCGAGCAGTGCGGATGCGAGTGACAACCCTGAGGTTCCCGAAGCCGCAGTTGGCAGACGCGTCTGCTCGTCGTTGAAAACGTAAGTTTGAAACGTATTGAGTTGGACGCGCTTCGCGTCGATGTACCAGCCGCCAGTCTTGATACTGTGATTGCCCTTGAGCCACGTCAGGCTCGGCGTCACGCTCCAGTTCGGATTTTCGCGCAGCGCCGGCCCGCGAATGCCGAAGTTGTTGTTTCCGCCTGCAGTCCAGTTTTGCAGCGTGACGAGCAGACCGTTGTACTTGTCGACGTCGACGAAACCAAACTGGTTGAGCGGATCGGTTCCCGCTTCGTGCTGGTTCTGCTGACTCGAATCGACGCCCGGGCGACCCGCGTAGCCGGCGCGAATGTCGAAGATCAGGTTGGGCGTGAAAGTGTGCGTCCACGCGCCGCCGTAGTTTCGGCCTTTGCCGCTGCCGCCGGTCGAGCCGTCGCTGCCGATCGGATTGAACACGGTGACGTTCTGCTGCGTGTAGCGGAAGAAGATCGTGTCGTTGTCGCTGAAGCGATGATCGATGCGCACCTGGAAGCTATTCGAATTATTCGTCGACGGGCGAATCTGCGCGAAGTTGTTCGTCGGATCGCCGGAGAGGTTCGGCGTCGGCGCGTAGGTGCGGAAGAAGTTCTGCATCGGCGCGAAAATCAGCGCCTGGGGAATCTTGAAGCACGGCGCACCGATCGTCTGGTCCTGTAGCTTCTGCGCGTTCACCGGCAGCGGATTGCCGGCCGCGTCGCAGCGAAACTCGTCACGCACGAAGTTGTTGCCGACCTGGCGCGTTGAATACGGATTGTAAATCTTGCGCCGGAACGGCGTGTGGGTGAAGTCGCCGTTTATCTCCGCGGCGGTCGGAACGTACGACAACGCGAGCGTCGGTTGGCTGTAGCGCCAGCCATCGTAGCCGACGGAAAAGAATGTGCGGTTCTTGAAGATTGGGCCAGTCAGCGTCGCGCCAAACTGGTTTTGGCGAAAGGGCAGCGGCTCGTCGGGAACGCCTTGCCCGGGTTTGCAGCGCGCGGTCGTGCAAACGTCGAACGAGTTGCGTGCGTCGAACGCGTCGTTGCGCACGTATTCAAACGCTGAACCGTGAAAGTTGTTGCCGCCCGACTTCGAAACCATGTTCACGACACCGCCCGCGGCGCCGCCGTAATCCGCTCGCGAATCATGGCCGACGACTTTGAACTCCTGCACCAGGTCGATGTTGGGAATCACGATGTACGTTGGCCCGCGCACGTTCGTGTTGATGATGCCATCGAAGAAGTAGAGCTTCGAACGATTCTCCTGACCGTGAAACGATGGATCCGCAAAGCCCGAGCCGGGAATGCCGACGTTTCCTTCCACGCCGCCGACGCTGCGGTTCTGCGACGTCGAAACCGGCGTCACGCCCGGCGTCAGCGTCAGAAGCTGGGTGAAGTTTCGCCCGTTGAGCGGCAGGTCCTGCACCACCTTCTCGTTAATCACCGTGCCGAGATCTGACGAAGCCTGCTGAATCAATTCGGCGCCGGCCATGATCTCGACCGTTTCGGAAACGGCGCCGACCGTCAGCGCGATGTTCTGCGTCACCGCTTCGCTCACGCCGACGTCGAACGGCGCGCTCTGCACGCCTTTGAAACCGGCGACTTCAACTCGCAACGTGTAAAGCGCCGGATTCACGTTGACGAAGTTGAAGTAGCCGTCGTCGTTGGTCGTCGTATCGACCTCGATCTTCGTCGCCTGGTTGATGAGTTTTACGGTTGCGCCGGCAACGGCCGCGCCATTCGGATCGGAAACCGTGCCGCTCACCTTGGCGTTCGCCTGCGCCAACGCGATCGAAGCAGCAGCAACTGTCAGCGCCAGCAATGCGACTGTGCGTTTCAGGAAGAACATGACGCAGCCCTCCGAATTCAAATTAGAAGCTGAAGCGAATGGCGACCTCCATCACTCGCGGCGTGCGTGCAGCGGTGACGGCCCCGAATCTCGCATTCGTCTGCTGGAAACTCGCAGTGCAGACGTTGGTTAACGAGCACGCCGCTTTCGGGGTGGCGGTGCTCGGGTTGTTGACGACGAGCCCCCAGGTTGGCGTGGCATCAATATCGCGGAAGTTTGCGTGGTTGAAAAGATTGTACATCTCCCAACGAAGCTGGAGCGACCGTTTCTCGCTGAACGGAATGTTTTTGAAGAACGCGAGATCGTTGTTGAAGATCGACGGCATGCGCACGTTGTTACGCGGCATGTTGCCGATCTGCCCGGTCGCGAACGGTTTCGCAAAACACGCCACGTTGAAAGCGCGCGGGGTGCCGGTTGAATCAAAACCGAAGTCGCCCTTCATCGGATCGCAGACCATAAAAGGACGCGCGTTGATGCCGCCGCCGGTGAAATCTGTAATCGGCGTGCAGACTTTTGTCGTCGCGGTCACTGAGGTCTGATTAGAACCCTCGGGACAGTTTTGGTTGGCCGAGATCGTCGCGGCGGTGCTGGAGAAGGTACCCGAGTTGAGTGTTATGTTTTTCGGTTTGCCACTCGCGTACGAGGTGGTGCCGGAGAGCTGCCAGTGATCGAAGACAGCTTTCGTAAACGCGTTGTTGCCGAGCTTCCGACTCAGCGACGGCACGTCGTAGATGTAGTTGATCGTCAGGATGTGCGTCTGATCGAAATCTGACGGCGCGTAGTTGAACGCCTTGTACGGCCGGCCGAAGAAGACGTCTGACGAGTCGTCGTTCGCGTAGTCAAACGATTTCGAATAGGTGTAAGCCAAGCCGGCCTGGAAGCCTTTCGTGTAACGACGATTGGCTTGCACTTGCAGCGAGTTGTAATTCGAAGTGCCGGCCCACGTCACCATGTTGATGTCGCCGTACCCGCGATACGGACGCAGAAATTCATCCGGCAAACGGCTGCCGGTTACGGGACTGATGTTGTTCGTACCGAGTTTCGCGCCGTCGGGAATGTCGTTGATGTTGATGCGCTGGCCCAGGTGACGAGCAAACGAGCCGACGTAGCTGACCTCGAGCACCGTCTTGAAGCCGATCTCGCGCTGCACGCCGAACGTGAAGTTGTAGATGGTCGGTGTGTGTGAATCGACCTCCACCGCATTCACGCTTGAAGGCCGCGTGATGGCGGTGCCGGTCAGGTTTTGGAGTTGATTGATGTTGCCGAAATCGATGCTGAACGTTCGGTTCGCCGGTTGATTGTTGACGAGGTTGCCGCCCGTCGTGCCGCCGCCGACACGCGGTGCGTGGTAAACGCCGGCCTGGACACGCAGCACGGTGATGCCATCGCCAAACATGTCCCACGCGAAACCCAAACGTGGTTCGACGTCGACCGGTCGCGTCGTGCGATAACCCGGCGGCGTGTTGGGATCGATACCGAGCGCGAGACCGTTGTTCGGGTTACCACTACCCGGCACGATCGCGCCGACGAGATTCGCATTCGCACCCGTCAACGGGATCTTTTGTCCGGTGACCGGATTCACCGCGACGCGCGACGCAGTCGGACAAGTCGCCGGCGGCGTGAACGCCACCGCGCAACCGGGCTCGTAAAGCTTCACCGCCTTCGACGGATCGAACAAACGCGGATCGAAGTTCGAGCCCTGGCCGTCGATCTGTTCGAACGGCGAGTGGTAGCCGAAGCGCACGCCGTAATTGAGCGTGAAGCGCCGCGTCATCTTCCACTGGTCCGCCGCGTACCACTGAAATTGAATCAAGCGCAGGTTCGTGAACGGGCGCGCGGTCGATTCCTGGTAGTTGCGGAAGTTGCCGATGATGGCGTTGGCGTAGGCGTAGCCGGTGTTGCCGAGTGCGTTGGTGAAGTTGCTGTCGTTGCCGGAGAAGTTGAAAACACCGGACCACTGGCCGCCCGGCGCTTCGCCGTTCTTTAGCCGCTCGTAGTAGAAACCAAACTTCAGAGCATGGTCGCCGTGGCTGATTGAAAGGTTGTCGGCGAACGAAGGTTTGATGTAGTCGTTGCCGACTTCGCCCCAGCGATCAAGCCAGTTGATGTTGGCGACGCCGTTTGACGGGCCACGCACGCCGCCCCAGTTGGTGACGCGCGGGATCGTGCCGAGGTGATTGTTTTGCGGAAAGAGTTGCGGCGCAGTGTAGTTCAAAGCACTGCGTTGCAGACGTTCGATTTCCCCGTCGCCCGGAATGAAACCTTCCGAGTCGTGACGCATGCCGAAGTTGAATTCGTTGACGACGCTGGCGCTGACCACGCGCACCCAGTTCGCCGACCAGCCGTCATCTTTGTAGAGGTAATGGGAGTTGATACCCCAGCGATTGTTGTCGTTGCCGGGCCAGCCGGAAGTGCCGGTGCCGAGATTGTCGGAAGTCCACCACTGATACTTCCAGTAGATCGAATCCGCGTTGCTGGGTTTGATGTCGAAGCGCAGGTCTTTGCTCCGCTTGGGCACGTCAGTCGGACTTTGGAAGACGTAGTTGAACGCGCTGCCGCCGGTGCCGCCGAGAGTGTTCGGCAACGGGAAGTAGTTGAGCAGCGCGACGCCGCTGGCGTTGAAGCGCGACTGCGGAATGATGTTCAGGCCCAGCGGATTCGCCGCCGTCGCGCGCGTCGGATCGCGGAAACAGCCGCTCGTGTCGCTGGCGCTGCAACCCGTGCCGGGATTGAGCGGATCGCGCACGAAGACTTGCGCGCCGTTCGAGTTGATCGATTGCGAGAAGTCGCCCGCGCGTTCGCGCGCGGTCGGCACGGTCACGAAACGCGGATCGTTAGGCGTGATCTGGTGCGGCTTCTCGTACGCGAAGAAGAAGAATGCCTTGTCTTTCAGCCAGAAGTTTCCGCCTTCGCCGAAGCGCGGCAGGGGCAACGGACCGCCGACGTTGCCGCCGGGATACAAGTGACGATACAGCGGCCGCGGCAGGCCCGCTTTGTTGTTGAAGAACGGGCTGCCGTTTAGCGACTCGTTGCGCAGGAAGTAGTAAAGCGAGCCCGCGTAGTCTTTGCCGCCGCCTTTCGAAACGATGTTGATGATCGCGCCGCCGTTGTTGCCGTACTCCGCGCCGTAGTTGTTGCGCAACACTTTCACTTCCGCGACGGCGTCCTGGTTGATCGTCATGCTCAGTTTGTTTGAGCCGCTCGGCTCGCCGGCAAACAGGCCATCGATCGTCGGCACGGTCGAACGGCCGCGCTGGCCCGAGATGTTTGGCAGGTCGGTGCCGAAGCCGTCGCCGGCGCCTTCAATGTCGTCGTTGTTTGAAGTGCCGGGAAGCAGACGCAGCAGCGAGGTGACGTCGCGGCCTTTAGTGGCGATCAGGTTGATCTGATCGGCCGTGAGCCGCGCGGTCAGGTCGCTGCTTTCGCGTTCGACGATCGCGCCTTCACTGACCACGCTCACTGTTTCGCTCACCTGTCCCGGCTGGAGTTTGACGTCGCCGAGCGCGAGGTTCTCGTTCGCGCTGAGGATCACTTCGCGCTGCTCGTGGGTTTGAAATCCCTGCTGCTCGACTTTCAGCGAGTAAGACCCGGGCTGCAAGGCGGCAAAATTAAAGCGCCCTTCACTGTTGGTGGTGGCGCTTCGTTTTTGGCCGGTCTTTTCACTGACGAGGGTGACAGTGGCGCCGGGAATGACGCCGCCGTTCGGGTCGGACACCGAACCCGAAATGGAGCCCGTAATCGTCTGCGCGAGTGCGGCGGGGGCGGCGAGCGCGATCAGTAGCGCCAGGGTGGCGAGCTGGAGGCGCGAAAAGGTAAGCATGGGATTCCTCCTTCAAGTTGGCGAAGACTGGACCAAGCAATTGTCCCTTGTTGGGACAATTTAGACAGAACCAAAGACGATTCAGATCAAAACAGCTTGAGGCTAATTAAGCTTTGTGCTCGCGATCCCGACTGGCTTGTTGCTGCTCTTCCAACGCAAACGCCCGCTGCGCTCGCATGATGTGCTCGCGCATCGATTCGCGAGCATCTTCCGGTTTGCGCCCGCGAATCGCGCGATAGATGCGGCGGTGCCACTCCAACGCCTCGTTGAAATCGTGCGCGCGCGCAATGGTCTCGCGCCGCCGTTCGTACAAAACTGTCGACACCATTTCCACCAGCGTGGCGAGGGTCGGATTGCCGGATGCCGAGGCCACCGCGCGATGAAACGCCACGTCGTGCACCAGAAACTGGTGCGGATCGTTGAGCGACGCAAACATGTCGGCGATCTCTTCGGACATCGAAGCAAGCTGATCGCCCGTCGCGCGTTCCGCCGCCAGTCCCGCCGCGCCGACCTCCAGCACCGATCTCGTCTCAAACATGTGGTCGAAACTAAAACCGTGGAGCTGGGCCAGCAGCCTGAGCGGCTCGCTGTCGAGTGCGGGTGGACCGTCAACCAGAAAAGTGCCCGAACCCTGCCGCGACTGGAGCACGCCCATCGAGATCAGCGAACTCAAACCCGTGCGCAACGAAGGCCGGCTGATGCCCAGTTGTTTGGATAACTCCCGCTCCGGCGGCAAGCGGTCACCAGGCCGCAGATTCTCTTGTTTGATCAATTCGTAGACGCGCGCGACCACCTGCTCGGTCGTCTGCCCGGCCCGAACCGGCTGGATGATCTTGAGTCTCGTAACCTTCGAATTGGTCATAACAATCTGGCGAAGAGCGGGAGACTTATAATACCAATTCAGATCGCCGTCAAGAGATTTCCAGCTTTATCCCCGTTTCGTGGCTTCCCAGAACGAACGGCTGCTGCCTCGCAGCGTCTTGTTCATAAACTTTTCGTTTACGATCAAAAACGCGCCAAGCCCGTGAAAGTCATTCGTGTTGCGCTTGCGCGCGAAGTAGTAGGCGAGATCCGCGACGTTCGTACCTTCGCAGATGTCGGTGAGGTTCGTTTGGCCGTCCTGGTCGAGCGAGATTTTGGTCAGCACGCCGGCGTAACCTTTCCGGGCCACAGTCGCATATTTCTTCTCGACGTAACCACGCTCGACGGCCATCGCCGTGACGTACGTGTACATGCTCGAGCTCGACGTCTCCAACCAGTTCGCCGGATCGTTGCCCTTGTCAACCACCTGATACCAAAGCCCGGTTTTCTCGTCCTGGTAGCGTGCCCATGCGCGGACGAGCAGCGCGACCTGGCCCACCAACAGCGGACGCATCGGATGATCCTGCGGCAGCAGTTCAAGAACCTCGATCAAGGTCATCCCAAACCAGCCCATCGCGCGGCACCACTTCTCAGCCGAATGCTTCGTCTCCTTGTCAGCCCAAGCCGACTGTCCGCTCTCATCGTAGGCGTGGAACATCAGGCCCGTAAGCGGATCGCTCAGGTGGCTCCAGTACGTGAGTAATTGATGAACGGCCTCGTCGTTGGCGTATTTGCTGTCGCCAAACATGCTGCCGTACCGCACCAGAAACGGCAGCGACATGAACACGCCGTCGCCCCACAACTGCCACTCGCGGCTCTTGCTGGTGGCGTGCCAGAAACCGCCGTCTTTCGTGCGCGGGTAAGTGTCGAAACGTTGGCGGATGCGATCGGCGGCGAGCTTGTATTTCGGTTCTTTAGTTTCCTGGTAAAGCAGCAACAGCAGGTTGCCCGGCAGCATGCTGTCGAGATTGTCGAACTTCACTTCGCGCACTTCGCCCTCCGCGTTCGTGCTGGTGACGACGCCGTTCGCGTCGACGTGATCGTCGACCCAGTCTTTGATGTACTTGAGATAGCGCGGCTCGCGCGTGCGCCTGTAGACGAGATACTGCCCGTAAAGATAAAGCGACTTGGCGTAGCCCCACGAACCGAGATCCTTCGCCGTCGGATACCGCTTCATCGTCGACTCGACCAAACGTACGGACCAATCTGTTTTGTCGTTGGCGCTTTTCGCGGCCACTGGGAAGGAGATCTGCGCGGTGAGTATCGCTAATACAAAAGTTCTAAGGATCTTCGTTTTCGTGTTAATTTATGTGCTCCCACTGAGACCTAAATTGGTTTTACCAGTAAAGACGAGCGCGAACAATATGTCTGGACTATTTTCTTGTCAAGCAGTTTCTGGAGCAGAACTATGAACCCGAGTAGACGAAAGTTTCTGAAAGGCGTCGGGGTTGCCGGCGCGGGAGCCGCGCTTGCCGATCATCTTTTAGTGGAGACGAAAGCCGAAGACGCAAACGCTCCGCAAACGATCTCCGGCGCGACTCAGATCACGCTAGACGTGAACGGCCAGCGGCGCACCGTCGAAGTCGAACCGCGCACGACGCTGCTGAACACGCTGCGCAATCACCTCGATCCCGCCGTCACCGGACCGAAACTCGTCTGCGACGTCGGCACCTGCGGCGCCTGCACCGTGCTGCTCGACGGCAAACCCGCATATTCGTGTCTTGTGCTCGCCGTCGACGCCACCAACAAAAGGATTACGACGGTCGAAGGTCTGGGCTCACCCGAACAACCGAACGCCGTGCAGGCAGCTTTCGTCGAACACGACGCGCTCATGTGCGGCTTTTGCACGCCCGGGTTCGTGACCACCATCTCGGCTTATTTGAAGAAGAACCCGAATCCGTCGCTCGAGGAAGTGCGCGAAGCGTGCAAAGGAAACTTCTGCCGCTGCGGCACCTACCCGCGCGTTTTCGAAGCCGCGCTCGCCGCCGCCAAGGCTTCAACTTCGAATTCGCAGGCTTGAGGAACACCATGCAACAGCAACCGCAGGCGACCCCGTCGCCTTCACCGAAACCGAAGAAAAAGATCCGCGTGCCCCGCGTCGTCAACGGCGTCGAACAGATGGTCGAGATCGAAGTTGATGCGGACAGTGGTCCGGGTTGGGGACCAAACGACAAGCACACGCTGCTGAATCACCGGCTCACCCGCGTCGACGGCCCGCTGAAAGCTGCCGGCGCCGCGCGTTACACGTACGACCAGCGTCTGCCCGGCATGTTGTACGGCCGCGTGCTGCGTTGCCCGCACGCCCACGCACGCGTCACCAGCATCGACGTTGACGCGGCTTCGAAGATTCCCGGCGTGAAAGCGGTCGTGCAGGCGCCGCTCACTGAACTGCGGTTCGCGGGTGCGCCCGTGGCGGCCGTAG
>Ga0081539_10007183_pt1 | contig 10264 bp, 6 predicted proteins | sample TabmetS4T2R2_FD_71023 | JGI IMG/M metagenome (GOLD analysis project Ga0081539, IMG submission 71023) | Tabebuia heterophylla rhizosphere microbial communities from the University of Puerto Rico - S4T2R2 | ecosystem: Host-associated > Plants > Roots > Rhizosphere ... | reverse complement strand
TGGACTGGATTTTACGGATCCTCTTGCATGATGGCTTGAGCCGGTACTGGCTGACTCAGCATCAACCGATGCAAGCACGCCGAGAGGCCGAGCTGACGCGTGAACTGGCCGCGCAGCCGGGCGAGAGAACATATCTGGCTCTCGCCCATCGGACGCTGGCCGAAGTCGCGCTGGCCGAGCAACAACCTGATGAGGCCGAGCTTGAAATATCGCGCGCGCTGGCCGCCATCGAAGGCGCGGACGCGCCGCTGGCTGAGTGGCGCGTCTGCGAGACGGCGGCCCAACTCTACGAAGAACTCGGCCGCACTGCCGAGGCTGGTCAATCTCGGCGACGCAGCGCGGATACTCTCGTTCGCCTGGCCGAATCGCTGGACCAGGACGATCCGTTGCGCGAGTCTCTCTTCACTGCCTCGACATCGAAGAGCTGCCCCCAGATCCCTGATATAAATATCTAGTATCAGGGATCTCGGGGCAGCAAACGCCCGGTAGCCGGTTCGATTTTGAGACTAAGCATTCCCAGAAGCGGACAAACCCGAGTGCCGCAGCCTGCGGATCATACAGATTCGAGCCAGCGATCTTCAATCCGGCGTGATCGGTCGATTGAAACCAGGCGTCACGATCACGCAGGCGCAAGCCAACATTGAAGCCATCGCCACGCAGTTCCAGCAAGAGAATCAAAACATCTATCTCTTAGGAGGCACAGGATTGCTCATCAACAGCTTTGTGCGCGTCTTGCGCGGCCAGCCCGGCTTCAACCCCGATGGCGTAGTCATCGCGCAAACGGCGCTGCCTGCTCCGCGCTATCGAACCACTGAACAGCGAAAAAACGTGCAGAAACAGCTGCTGGAGCGTCTGGCCGCATTGCCCGGAGTAGAGGTTGCCGGGATGACGTCGCACTTGCCGTTGGTCGGAGATCGCGGAATCGGTTTTCTGATTGAGGGCGATCCGGCGGCCAAAGTGAACACCGCATACAACGCCTGGGTCAGTAACGATTACTTTCGTGCGCTCGGCATCGCGGTGCGAAGCGGCAGGAGCTTCACCGGCGAGGATCAGGAAAATACGCTGCCTGTTGTCGTCATCAACGAAACAATGCAACGCCGCTTCTGGCCCAACGGAGATGCGATCGGCAAGCGCCTCAAATGGGGCGGTTGGAGGGATGCCTGGCTGACCATCGTCGGCGTCGTCGCCGACGTCAAAGTCTCTTCGCTCGAGGCCGAAACCAATCCCGCAATTTACATGTCCATCTTTCAAATCCCCCGCGCACGCGACAACGTCATCTATGCAATTCGCTCCTCGATCGATCCGGCCAGCATTGCAGCGGCGGTGCGCCGAGAGGTCAAGGCGGTTGATTCCGAGTTGCCCGTCTATGACATGCGCACGATGAATCAAGTGATTGCGGCTTCGGTCTCGCAACGACGATTCTCGATGCTATTGCTGGAAATCTTTGCGGGAGCGGCGCTGGTGCTGGCCGGTCTCGGGCTATACGGCGTCATGTCGTATGCCGTGACGCAGCGCGCTCATGAAATCGGCCTGCGGATGGCTCTGGGCGCACAACGACAAGATGTCTTGCGGATGGTTATTGGGCAAGGACTGCGACTGGCTTTGCTCGGGGTGACAATTGGATTGATCGCTTCGTTTGCGTTTGCGCGGTTCTTGCAAAAGCTGCTGTTCGGCGTGAGTGCGACCGATCCCCTGACATTCGTCGTGATCTCTTCCCTGCTGGTAGGAGTAGCGCTGCTGGCCTGCTGGATTCCGGCGCGGCGCGCGACGAAGGTCGATCCGATGGTGGCGCTCCGGACTGAATGAAGTCGAAGCGAGAACGATCGCCGCGCTTGCCGGCGCACACGGTTCCAATCACCGCTATCGGAAGTCCGATTATTCTGATTACATTCAATTACCTATAATCGTTGTAACAGTCGTGGTCAGGAATCGCAACACGCAAACATTTATCTTAGCTATAGAAGTGAGCGCGGAGAACAGCGATGATGAGGGCACAGACGATCAAACTATCCCTCCTGCTGATTGGAGGGGCGATGTTGCTGGCCGGACGATCATTTCGTCTTAACTCCTCAGTGCAAGCGGCGCAAACATCTGATGTCGCCAACAGTGAATTCTTTGAATCGCGCGTTCGTCCCATCCTGGCGACGTATTGTTATGAATGTCATACCGATTCAGCGAAAGGCGGATTGCGTGTTGATTCGCGCGAAGCCTTGCTCAAGGGCGGCAATCGCGGCGCGGCCATCATCATTGGCGCCCCTCAACAGAGCCTGCTGATTAAGGCTGTCGCCCATACTCATGAATCATTGCGGATGCCCAAAGGCGGGGCGCAACTCAAAGAGCAAGAGATCGCCGATTTAGCGCGCTGGATTAAAGACGGAGCAACCTGGCCCGCAAAGACACCAGTCAAGTCCGCGTACCGCATCAAGCCGGAACATCTAACATTCTGGTCGTTTCAACCGATTCGCAACCCCGAGGTTCCGGTTGTCAAAGGGGTAATCGACAATCCGATCGATGCTTTTCTCCTGGCTCAACTCGAAGCCAGGGGGTTGACCTACAACCCTCCCGCGGATAAACGCACACTGCTCCGCCGCGTCACCTATGATTTGACGGGCCTGCCGCCGACGGTGGAGGAGATCGAAGCTTTCATCCGCAATAACTCGCCGAATGCTTTCGCCGAAGTTGTTGACCGTTTGCTCGCCTCACCCGCATACGGAGAACGCTGGGCGAGGCACTGGCTGGACCTGGCCCGTTATTCTGACACTCTAGGCATGATCGATGCCGGTAAAAATTTGCAGGGCTGGTTTCCCTACTCTTACACTTACCGTGATTGGGTGATTCGCGCGTTCAATGAAGACCTGCCGTACGATCAATTTATTATTCAGCAAATCGCCGCCGATAAGCTGCCGACCCCTGACCCGAAGAACCTTGCCGCACTGGGCTTTCTATCACTCACACGAGGCGGCCTCGGGGTGACCGGGCCGGAAATCATCGATGACAAGATCGATGTCGTTACACGCGGCTTGATGGGCTTATCAGTCAGCTGTGCGCGTTGCCATAATCACAAATTCGACCCGATCCCAACCGCCGATTATTACTCGCTCTATACGATCTTTAATAACTCGCGCGAGCCGAAAACGCTGCCGCTGCTGGATCCACAGCATGCTGATCTGAGCAGGTGGGAGGCCGAGACGAAAGCCGAAGAGGCCGCCATTGAAGCTGATATCAACAAAATGCGCGAAAAGCGCTACCCCGAACTCAAAGCGCTCTACCGCACGGAACCGGAGATCACCAAGGCGCTGCAAATGGCGTATGAGTCGCGCGATTTAAAGACCGATGCGGAACTACAAAAATTCGCACAGGAAAAAGATTACAACGTCTACATGCTCAAACGTTGGCGAGCAGCTCTGGAACGGCCCGGCAATGTCTTTGCGATCTGGCGGTGGCTCGCCGCTCTGACGGAGAAGGAATTCAAAGACAGATCAGCGGCGGCAATCGATTTAGCGTCAACCGGCGAGAGTAACAAGTTGGTAGTGAACGCCTTTGCGCCGCCGCCTTCGTCACTGCGTGAAGCCGCCGAAAGATACGCCAGGTTACTGGTGACGTTTGATCAACCTCAATCACTCGGCAAGACGGAAGAAGAAGAATTACGCCAGGTCTTGCACGGCGCTGATGCGCCGACAGCGATGCCTTTGGGCGACTACGAGCAATTTCGGCTTTCGACCGACAAGCAAAATGAAGATGGCCGGCGACGCAAATTGCAAAGTCTGTTTTTGTCGCAAGCGTACAATGGCGCGCCGCCGCGAGCCCAAAGCCTCGAAGACTCGCCGGACCCCAAACCGGGATATGTCTTCCTGCGCGGGAAACCTGAAAATAAAGGCGAAGAGGTTCTCCCTCAATTCTTGTTGATTCTCGCCGGCGACAAACGGAAGCCGTTCACCCAGGGGAGCGGGCGGCTCGAATTGGCGCAATCGATCGCCTGCAAAGATAACCCTTTGACCGCACGAGTCCTGGTCAATCGTCTTTGGCAACACCATTTCGGGCAGGCGCTGGTAAGGACGCCGAGCGATTTTGGCTCGCGGGGTGAGGCTCCGACCAATCCCGAGTTGTTGGATTATCTGGCGAGCAACTTCATCGCCAGCGGTTGGTCGATCAAGAAGATGCACCGATTGATGCTGATGACGCGCGCCTATCAACAAAGCAGCGCCGATAATGAAGCTGCACGCCGCATCGACCCCGAAAACAGAAGGTTATGGAGAATGAACCGGCGGCGTCTGGAGATCGAAGAGTTGCGCGACTCGTTGATGGTCGTCAGCGGTAAACTGGATCGCCGCATGTTCGGTTTGCCGGTGAGCGCGCAGGCATCTCCCTATACCTATCGACGAACTATCTACTCCTTCATCGATCGGGCGCTGGTGCCGAACGATTTCCGCGTCTTCGATTTCGCCGACCCTAACACGCATGTTGCGGAGCGCTCGCTGACCACCTCACCGCAACAGGCATTACTGATGCTCAACAGCCCATTTGTGATCGAACAGGCCAAAGCGGTGATGCAACGGCCGGAGATAGCCGGCCAGAAAAATCCGCGGCAACGAATCTCCCAACTCTATCAACTGATTTATGGGCGAATGCCTGGCGCTGATGAGCTGGCGCTGGGATTGAAATATATAACAACGAATCAAACGAACCACTCCGGAAAACCGGAGCGGGCCGGAGCTGCCGAATCTCCCAGGTATGACGACTGGCAATATGGCGAAGGCGAATATGACGACAAAGCCGACCGCGTCAAAACCTTCAAGACGTTCGGATATTTCATCAATGGTCAGTGGCGCAACTCGCCGATACCCGGTGATCCGCGCGAGACGACGGCAAGCTTGACGGCCAGGGGCGGCAGTCTCGGTGATGCCAAGGCCAACTCCGCAATCAGGCGCTGGACCGCGCCATTTGATGGAACGATCTCCATCTCCGGCCGGCTCGCACACAGCTTTGAGAACGGTTGCCAAAATTGCAAAGGTGCTTTTGTGCGCGTGATCTCCAATCGCTCGGGGACGGCAGGCAAATGGGACGTGGTACAAAGCAAAGTCGCAACCGATCTCTCGCGCTTAGAGGTCAACCGGGGAGAGATTCTTGATTTCGTTTCCGAAGCCGGTAAAGGCACGACCGGAGGAGAGTTCAAGTGGACAGTGAAGATTCATCGCCTGGATGGCGCGGCCGAAGAGTGGGATTCAGTGCGTGATTTTCGCGAGCCTTCAGCCGGGTCATTGACGGCGTGGGATCGCTATGTGCAAACGTTATTAGCGACGGCGGAGTTTCTCATCCTTGATTGAGGCGAGATATGTCAGATCAGATTAAAGATCAGTTTTTGACCAGGCGCGAGATGCTGGAGCGGTGTGGTTTTGGATTGGGAGCTCTTGCTTTGACGCAATTCTCCGGGCAGGCCGCGGCCATTCAAGATCCAGTGATGACCAATCCGCTGGCGCCTAAACAGCCGCATTTCGCGCCGAAAGCGAAGCGCGTCATTCATTTATTTATGAACGGCGGCCCCTCGCAGGTGGACACTTTCGACCCCAAACCGATGCTCGGGAAATATGACGGCAAAGCGTTGCCGATCCACCTCAAAACGGAACGCAAGACCGGCGTCGGCTTCGGCTCTCCTTACAAATTTCAAAAGTACGGGCAGAGCGGAATCGAAGTCAGCGAGTTGTACCCGAACGTCGCCCGCCATGTCGATGAACTCTGTGTGATCCGCTCGATGCATACCGATTTGCCGAATCACGAGCCCTCGTTAATGCTCATGAATTGCGGCGACGCGCGTCAAATTCGCCCAAGCCTCGGCGCGTGGTTGACCTATGGCCTGGGCACCGAGAACCAAAATTTGCCGGGCTTTGTCGTCTTGTGTCCGTATGGATACCCGGTAAGCGGGACACAAAACTGGACCGCCGGTTTTCTGCCTTCGGTTTATCAAGGAACTTATATCGACACTAAAGAGACCGAGATCGAACGACTTATCGAACACATCAAAAATTCGCACACTTCCCGCACCCAACAGCGTCAACAGCTCGATCTGCTGGCACAACTCAATCGCCGCTATCAACAAACCCGTCAAGAAGACCGGCTGATCGAAGCACAGATCCAATCGTATGAATTGGCCTATCGCATGCAGATGGAAGCAACTGACGCATTCGACATCGGCCGGGAACCTGAGCACATCCGCAAACTTTACGGAGAGACGATGGCCGGACGGGAATTCCTGATGGCCAGGCGTTTGCTGGAACGCGGCGTGCGCTTCGTGCAGATCTGGCAGGGGAAAGATCAGCCCTGGGACAATCACGAATATTTAGAGACCAAGCATAAACAATTGGCGCAGGCCACTGATCAAGCCACTGCCGCGCTGTTGGCCGATTTGAAACAGCGCGGAATGCTGGATGAGACGCTGGTCATCTGGGGCGGCGAGTTTGGCCGCACGCCGGTCGTTGAATTGACCGGCGATTCCGGCGGCAGCGACAAGAGGACCTGGGGGCGCGATCACAACAATCACGGTTTCTCGATGTGGTTGGCGGGCGGCGGCGTGAAGAAAGGGTATATTCACGGCGCGACGGACGAATTCGGCTTTGCCGCGACGGAGAAGAAAGTTCATGTCCACGATCTTCACGCGACCATTTTGCAATTGCTGGGTTTCGATCACGAACGATTCACCTATCGCTATGCGGGCCGCGATTTCCGTTTGACCGATGTCCATGGCGTCGTCGTCAATGACCTGATCGCGTGAGCAACCGCTTGCCCCTCCAGAAGAGACAATAATCAAGCTCTGACGCGAGAAAATGAAACACCTGAAAACCCGGGATCGTATGAATCGACGAATTTGGTGATCGCTACACAAGCGCGATTGCCAATCCATAACATCTGGCGCGTCCGCAACCAATTCAGGAGAGACATCAATCTATGCAAAGGCTCTTGACCTCTTCGCTTATCCTCTGTCTTCTAGCATCTTCCGTCGCTGCACAACGTCCTGGAAAGAAGGGCGAATGGCGATACTACGGAGCAGACAATGCTCAAACAAAATATTCGCCGCTCGACCAGATCAACCAGCAAAATGTCAAACAACTCAAAATCGCCTGGACCTGGGACTCTCCCGAAATCGCCTTGATGCCGAGCTTTCCCGCGCTCCAGGCCTCGATCTTCGAATCGACGCCGCTCTTCATCAACGGCGTTCTCTATACCAGCACGATCTCTAGCCACGTCGCGGCGATCGACCCGGCGACGGGCAAAACGCTCTGGACATACAATCCTGAGAGTTACAAAGCAGGCAAGCCGACCAATATCGGTTTTGTGCATCGTGGCGTCTCTTATTGGACGGATGGGAAAGAGGAGCGAATCTTTATTGGTACAGTAGATGCCTATCTGGTCGCGCTCGACGCCAAGACCGGCAAACCGGCTGCGAATTTCGGAGAGGGCGGCAAGATCGATCTGATCAAGACAATCCCACTCGCTATTCGCTCACGTAACTACTCCGTCTCTTCACCGCCCGTTATTTGCCGCGATGTCGTGATCGTCGGCGCTTCAATCGATGACGGCCCGATGAAAAAAGAGATGCCGCGCGGCGACATTCAGGCGTTCGACGTCCGGACGGGAAAGCGTCTCTGGACGTTCCATACCATTCCGCAAGAGGGTGAATTCGGCAACGAAACCTGGGAGAACGAGTCCTGGAAATATACCGGCAACACCAACGTCTGGACACTGATGAGCGCCGACGAAGAACTTGGTTACGTCTATCTGCCGTCCGGCACGCCGACCAACGACTGGTATGGCGGGCACCGGCTCGGCAACAACCTCTTTGCCGAAAGCCTGGTTTGTCTGGAGGCGAAGACCGGAAAGCGCGTCTGGCATTTTCAATCAGTCCATCACGGCCTCTGGGATTATGATCTGCCCGCTGCGCCTGTGCTCTGCGAGATCACGGTCAATGGCAAAAAGATCAAAGCTCTGGCCCAGATCACCAAGAGCGGTTTCTGTTTCGTCTTCAACCGTGTCACCGGCGAGCCGGTCTGGCCGATTGAAGAGCGCAAGGTCACGGCGTCGAATGTTCCCGGCGAACGCTCGTCACCGACGCAACCTTTTCCGACCAAACCCGCGCCATTTGAAACACAGGGCGCGATCGAAGAGAACCTCATCGATTTCACGCCCGAACTACGGGAAGAAGCGAAACAGATTCTGCAAAAATACGATAATGGACCGTTGTTCACGCCCCCAACAGAAAAAGGCACGATCACGCTTCCCGGCTGGGGCGGCGGCGCCAATTGGTGGGGAGCCGCTTTCGATCCTGACACTAAGATCCTCTATATCCCTTCAATCACCTCACCGATTCTGGTCAAGCTGATCAAACCGCCGGGAAGTAATGCCAATCTCAGCTACGTGCGCAGCTTCGCACCGAACCATATGAATATCGGCGGGCCGCGCGGATTACCTCTCTTCAAACCACCGTATGGACGCGTGACCGCGATCAATTTAAACACGGGCGAACACGTCTGGCAGGTAGCTAATGGCGACGGGGCGCGAGAGCGCATCAACGAAATACTCAAAGGCATCGGCGTCAATAAAGACGTCGGCCCATTGGGCGCAGGCGGCAGCGGGCCACTGCTCACCAAATCATTACTCTTCATCGCACAGGGCGCAGGCGGCCGCGGCGGGCGTTCAGGCGGAGGCGCGAATTTCCTGCGAGCCTTCGACAAGGCAACGGGCAAGATCGTGGCTGAGATCGAACTGCCATTCTTGCCCTTTGGCTCTCCGATGACCTATCTGGCCCAGGGCAAACAATACATCGTTCTATCGCTGGGCGACGCCCGTTTAGTCGCGCTCTCTTTATCTTAATCGCCATTCTTTGTTCTTTTTGTGGCGCAGTTGTTTGCGGCTGCGCCACAAAAAGGATAAAGAATGATGATCATTGTTTTACGGGCTTGACCAATACCACACCGTAGACGTGAGGAGTTCGCGTTCCTCCAATCCATGCCTGACGACGAGAGTATCCGGTTCCGCCGAAGCATGCGTAGCGAGACCAGCCATGAAGACGCCGCCGACTTTCAGGACCGGCGATCCATCGTATCTGGTGGTAGCCTCGACGCCCGGTAGCGCGAGCCCCACGGCCTTGACCATTTCGAAAGCATCAGTCACTGGTTGCTTTGTCGGTCTTCGTTTCATCGCTCCCTTTTTCTTGCCAGGATCTGATTGATTGCTTCTTGCGCGTCATCTCTGACGCTGACATTCAATGTAGGCGTAATCGAGAACCGTCCAGTTTCGACGGCCCTCAGTCGTTCCAACGGCCCAACAGCGCTTTCATCCCCTATCTTAGCTAAGGCCTTGACGGCGTGCCAGCGCATCCCGACATCCGAATCGCCAAGCGTCTGGATGAGCGGATTGATTGCTCTCGGATTACCGATCATCGCGAGAGTATCCGCGACTCTCGATCGGAAGATGCAGGGCTCATTTTGGTTCAGCAACGCTGTGATGAGAGGTTCGACCGCAGCGTCTCCGATTTCCTTTAACCGTTGCATCGCAGCAAAAATGTTATCAGGAGTGCGGAGTCTTAGATTTTCAATTTCTTCCTCCAGGACCGGCGCCCGGAAGCCCAAGGCATCCTTGAATTGCTGTGCGCATTCTTCCACGGTTGCGCCGAGTGTTGGCTTGAAGCGAATCTGCTCGTGATGATCAATCAGATCAATGTGCCAGACTTTTGTCAGCGGATTGCGTTGTAATGAATGGATTCTTATGCCAAGCTGCGTCACAACTTCGGAGATGCAATTTCGAATGTCCAGGTCGTCCATGATCTACGCCCTTCAGACTCTGCTTTTTGCCGATCAATCATTAATGTTAGGAACTTCCGAGCCGCTCCAACGCGTCCTTCACAATCGGTCGGTACTTCCTACTGGCTCTTTTCAGCATAGTTTTCATCGGCTCAACAGCGCGTTGATCACCGAGATAACCGAGCGAACTGGCTGCGGAAATACGAACTTGCTCGCTACTATCCTGCAAAGCCCCGAGTAAAACATCCAGCACTCGGGGATCATTCTCAAAGCTGGTCAATGAGCCCACAGCAGATGAACGGACACTTACACTAGCATCACTCAGTAAAAGCAACAGTGGATCAGCGGTAACTTCCGACGCGACAAAACCGAGCCCCCAAGCTGCATGATCACGGACATTGTTATCAGCAGAGGACAGCATGCTGAGCAAGACCGGAGCGGCAGCAGCCTGATGGTCTTCCAATAAATCTGCA
>Ga0081539_10007182_pt1 | contig 10264 bp, 6 predicted proteins | sample TabmetS4T2R2_FD_71023 | JGI IMG/M metagenome (GOLD analysis project Ga0081539, IMG submission 71023) | Tabebuia heterophylla rhizosphere microbial communities from the University of Puerto Rico - S4T2R2 | ecosystem: Host-associated > Plants > Roots > Rhizosphere ... | reverse complement strand
TGCCAAACATCTTATTAACCTGATATAAATAATCGGCAGCGGGTCTTCGTGTTTTATTATTGTTTAAAAGCCCGCATGTGGCAAACTGACCGCCATTTGCATTATCATCATAAATTTTATAGAAGAAAAGTTTCTGAACACCGCAACGTGAATACAACAATGATGTTCTCAATATCCAATCTGCTTGTGTTTGCAACACCGATTTATCACCGATTGCAATAGCTTCCTGCGAACTCCAGTTGCTGTTTATATCATATCCTGCTTCTGTAACCCACACAGGCATATCACCCAAATATTGATGTGCCATTGCAACAAAATTTTTTGCAGCTTCAGGTGTGCCTGATATTTCGGGTGCCGCACCTCTTGTGGCATAACCATTTTGCGATGACTTTGCATCGTTGGAATAAAAATGATAATTGATAACATCCCAGCAAACATTTACGCTGCCGTCTGTTTTGTAACCGCGATATTGTTTGCACCAATCAATCATGCCACGAACATAATCTGTAGTGAAAGAAGCTGTGCCGCCCACAACAACCATCATCGTACTGTCGGCGGTTTTTATACCTGCGTTTGCGCCCATCGTATGCATGTGACCATCATAAAAAGCAGATAAGTTTGCCGCATATTCACGCCCTGTTTGATATGCATTTCTTCCTTTCCACCATTTGTCTTCTTCGTTGTTGCATTCTATATATTTAATAACGCCCATTCCAATCTTTACCTGATTTACATGATCTCCTGTCCAGCGCGGAACACTGTTTACAGAAACAAGTGAAGGATCAACATTTTTATTGTACCCATATCGTGCCGCGAACTGAAAAGCTACTCTTGCCTTTTCAATGTATGAGCTTGGATCAGTAATATTTTTTCCGTACTTCACCGGAACATTGTCTGAATTATCTTGCCCTTGCGGATAAGTTGCTTTCATCCAATCGGGAATTTGTTTTATGCAGGCAAGCACTTCAAGGCCATCTTTTTTACAGCGCTGATAAATAGTATCGTAATTCCATCCGCCGGTGCGGGTGGGGTTAAAGCTGTAGCTGCCTTCACTTTGCTCCAACTTTTCCCAATCAATATAATGACGAACAGCAGTAAAATTTTTAACTGCCTGCATGCTCGATTCATCAATATCATATCCGTTATAGTTGTTGAGAAAATTCCATTCAAAAACATTCGTACCAAAAAAATTTTTTAGCGGAACAGATTTTTGTTGCAGGGGAGCAACTGCATCAGGCACTTTATAAAAACCTCTGAATTCTATTTCAGCGGGATAATTATTGCTCCACGTGTTTATGATAATATATCTGACATTGATTGCAGGTGTATCTAAATGAAATATAGAAGTGCGATTGGGATAAGGTCCAACCCAAGTATCGTATCGCTCACCTGTGAATGTTGCAATAGGTTTTCGTTTCCATGTGTCAGTGATAATTGAAACAGTAAGAGGCTGACTTGTAAACACTCCGAATTTATCATAAAACCTTACCTCATCAATGTTGATGGTTTCTCCGTTTAAAACAGGATACCATGCATCGAAGTTGTTTAAAATTTTTCCATAACCTGTTTGCGCATTCTTAGATAAGTCGTTATCGAATAATTGTCCTAAACCATTCGAAGTATTATTTAATTGATACCATCGTGATGAATCAATTGGGATTTTACGATAGGTAAGATCGTTTTGGCTGAATGAAGTAACACCCGCAACACACGCTATGCAAAACAAGATAATGGATTTTCGCATTAAGTAAAGGATTTAGAATACTACCGTTTCAAAAATATAGAATGAAACAGAATTAACAATTTAAAAAGAACTTTGCGCTCCTTAAATCTTTAAAGTTTTTGAAACTGTTTTATACTGCTTCGTATTTTCTGCGCAGAAAAAGCACTGCAAATTTTTGTTTTTTGATAATGAAGAAAAAAACAATCATGCTATCAATTAAATTCAAATTAATTATTTACATTTTCGACTTTAGTATAATTTAATTGTTTGCTATAATTCTTTAATGTGTCACAATAACACTTGTTTTGTTACTTTGATAAAATTCCAATATCCGATGGTCAACTTTACTTTACCTGCATGGGTAAAAAAAATTCTTGAAAAACCACTTCGCATTTCTAATAACAGCAAAGATTTTATTGAAGAGCTGAAACAAAAACTGCAAAGATTTCATCATCCCAATCCCGCAGTAAGTATTGTCATCCCTGCATGGAATGAAGAAGAAGGAATTTTACATACGATTATTTCTCTCGCAAATACCAATACAGAACTGCCTGTTGAATTAATTGTAGTTGATAATAACTCTACAGATGGCACTGCTGCTCTTTTAAAAAAATTGGGAGTAAAAACAATACTTGAAACAAAGCAAGGTGTTGGTCATGCGCGTACTGCAGGTCTCATCGCAGCAAAGGGAAAGTATGTTCTTACAGGAGACAGCGATACTCTCTACCATCCGGGTTGGATTACTGCAATGGCACAAACTTTAATAAACGGTGAAAGAGATAAAGTGTATTGTGTGCATGGCAGCTACTCTTTTTTACCCGGCAAGAAAACTGCACGCTGGCAATATGGCTGTTACGAAATACTTAGCAGCTATATAATAAAAAAGAAAAAACGTACACAGCCTTTCTTAAACGTGCTTGGATACAATTCCGGTTTTATTCGCCAAAAAGGAATTGATGTAAATGGTTATGCTTTACCTGTTCAAAGAACATTTCGCGGCGTTGGTGGCGATGTGCAGGAATATGCGGCAGAAGATGGAATGATGGCGCTTTGTCTGGAACAGGCCGGCGGAAAAATTATTGCAGTAGATTCAATTGATGCAAGAGTATGGACGAGCGACAGACGTATAGAAATGGATGGAGGTTTAAGAAAAGCATTTATGCTTCGCGCAAAAAAATATCTTTTTAAAAAATAACACATGTCTCTTGTACACACCATCAAATCAAACGACTCCTTAAAACGATTTGTGCATTGGTGTCTTATTCCAAAGCATCAGGCGAAGCCAAGAAAATGGGTTAAGCTTTTTGTAAATCCATTGTATCATAAGAAGGGCAGGGGAGTAACGATATGCAGAAAAACACGTATAGATGTATTGCCTTTTAATCCTTTTACCATCGGCAACTACAGCACCATTGAAGATTTTGCAACAGTGAATAATGGTGTTGGCGCAGTCCATATCGGTAACAATTCTCTTGTGGGCATTGGCAATGTCATTATCGGTCCTGTAACAATTGGCAACAATGTTATTCTTGCACAAAATATTGTGATAAGCGGATTGAATCACGGTTATGAAAATATAGATCTTCCCATCTGGAAACAGCCTGTATCAACTGCTGAAATTGTAATTGAAGATGATTGCTGGGTAGGGGCAAATGCTGTTATAACTGCAGGCGTTACAATCGGCAAACACAGTGTAGTTGCAGGTGGTTCTGTTGTAACAAAAAATATTCCTGCATATTGTGTTGCTGCAGGTAATCCTGCCAAGATTATTAAGCAATATAATTTTCAAACAAAGCAGTGGGAGAAGGTAGTGAGTAAATAAAATTTTAGTGTTGTAGTTTAGTGTTCATTATTTTTTTGGAGGACTTTGGGGAACTTAAGATACAATAGAACATTGTACCATCAGTCTCTTTTGTCACATCACTAACAACTTGCAACATGAACGCTACCGTTCAATTGAAAGAAGAAAGTACACGAGTGCGACGCAACAAACGATGCCATAAAAACTTCAGCCGGGCAACAAAAAAATTTTAATCAATCACACATATTTTTTATAATACACATTTAATCTTCATATCAACAATCAACTGTTAGCTTTGCAAAGATTCAATACTCCTTGTAAAAACTTTTAGATGAAAAAGATTATTCTCCCCGCCCTGTTTATTACCGCTCTTTTAGGTTCCTGTAAAAAAACAGATTCAACAGTGACCCCTCAAACTCCGGCACCGAATGATAGTGAAGCGATAGGTGCAAATGGCTTTAATTTCAACACTTCCAAAACAGTCTCGTTAAGTGTACAATTATTAACAAACGACGATCAACCATTAAAAGGTGTGTTGGTAAATGTTTACTCAACAACCAACACAAGCAGTCCCTTATTTACAAGTTTAAGTGATAATAATGGTTATGTTTCGGGCTTACTAAACGTTCCATCATACATGGACTCGCTTATTGTTGACCCTTCTTATATCGGCTTGATGCGAAATGCGATTGGTATTATCAAAGGCAGTTCAATTAATGGAACAATTGGTGGCCGCAACTCATTCTCCGGCGATTTTGTTGCAAACGATGAAGGTATTGGTGATAATTTTAAACGAAATGGCGTGTCGGTTGACAATGGCGAAGCAGGTACTTTGGGAACTACCGCCTATACATATCTTAACACATACGATTATCTTGGCAGACCAAATAATCTCGCTACATCGGATGTGATTTCTGCGCAATTGCTTTCATTCGTTAATGCATCATTGCCTGAACAAAAACCGGTGCCCATATATCATCCCGATTTTCTTGTACAAAACGCAGCAACGAATCTCAATATTCAAAAGACATCTGATGTTTGGGTAACATTTGTTCATGAAGGCGCGGGTTATTACAACTCGCTCGGTTTTTATAAATATGCAACAAACAATCCACCAAAAGTTGCAACTGATATTGACAGCATTAAAATTGCAATACCCAATGCATCGCTTCTTGGCTCTGGCGGTAATATGCGCTCCGGCGATAAAATTTATCTTGGAAGATTTACAGCAGGTACTTCTATGGGTTTTGTTTTATTCCAAAATGCATGGAACGCAACAACGAGAACTGTAAACACGGGGGCTACAAAATATTATGCAGATGATGCATTGAATAACGAAAAAACAGGATACAAAAGACATACGGTTTTGATGTACGATAACATCAACAAACTTTTTCTTGAAGGTTTTGAAGATTTGCAAAGAGATAACAACAGCTCTGATAATGATTTCAACGATCTTATATTTTATGCGACTGCAAATCCTGTAGATGCAATTTCTGCACAAAGAGTAAACCCGATTGATCAGCCCATTGATACAGACGGTGATGGCGTTACGGATGTTTATGATAAATTTCCACGCGATCCATTGAGAGCATACATTCAATATTTCCCTTCAGAAACTACGCGCGGCACACTTGCGTTTGAAGATTTGTGGCCATCTACCGGTGATTATGATTTAAATGATCTTGTTGTAACATATAAATATACTTTTATCAATAACGCTCTTAATAAAACAATCGAAATAGATGCAGACTTTGCAATATCAGGAATAGGTGCAACAATGAAAAGTGGCTTTGGTATTCAGTTTCCGTTTACTTATGATAAAGTAAGTTCTGTTACAGGGCAAAAATTAACTGCGGGTTATATAAAACAAAATACAAATGGCACGGAAGCATCGCAGGCAAAAGCGGTAATCATTCCTTTTGATGATCCGCAATCATTAATACCGCAGTTATACTCAAATACTGTTAATGGTCAAAATCATATCGTAAGCGATACAGTTCATATAAAGTTGCTTTTATCAACTCCTTTGTCTGCTGCGGATCTTGGTACGGCGCCTTTCAATCCGTTTATAATTTGTAATCAAGTGAGAAGCCGTGAAGTACATTTGCCCGGTCAAAAGCCAACAGACAAAGCAGATACCAAATTATTTGGCACTGCTGACGATATAACTTTACCTTCAAAAAATATCTATTATCTAAACAAATTAAATGGCCCTTGGGCATTAAGTTTCACCGAACCTTTCGATTATCCTGCAGAAGGAAACAACATTTCAAAAGTGTATAATTATTTTCTTCAGTGGGCGCAATCCGGCGGCACACTTTACACCGATTGGTACAAAGATTTGCCCGGATACAGAAATAATAATCTGCTATACAAACACTAAAAAAGTTAATCTACAAATTGATAAACCGTTTTTATTACGAAAGCGGTTTTTTTATTTTTTGGAGCGAGCTTTTATTCTCGTGGCATTATCTGTTGAGGGCAGGAGGAACAAATGGATTACAAAGAAGGCTTTGTAAACCAACATTCGATGATAAAACAAGATCGAGAATTGATAAGACGGCATAAAAGAAAAATCTATATTATCGCTAAAAAAAACTTTATAAAAAAGTAACATAATCCTACCAACGCTGTGCCCAAATTTTGTTTCCCCAATTGTAGAAAAAGTACCATAGAATCCTCTGCTGCACAATTTGAAAATTTTCTTTTTAGTTACAATTTCATTAGCAAAAAGTCTATGCAAATGCAAAAGTTTTCAAATGATTTTTGGCAAATATTGCATTTTGTGTATATCGAAGATTGCGGGCACAAAATTTTATTCTTTATATGCGTTTTCCACACTATTTCTTAATCTCAAAAAATTAAATTATGGAACAGAACAGGCGAGACCAACGTTCTTACGATCAAGACAACTGGGAAAACCAAAGCAATTACAATCGTGAGAGCGATTACAATCAGCGTAACTATGGTAATTATGATCGCGACCGCGATTATGGTACATCAAGCTACGCAGGCAATCGCGATTATGACCAGTCCCGCAATTATAGCAATCAGGGCTACGGTCAATCGCGCAACTATGAAAACTATGGGCGTGGCAATGAGTATAATCAAGGCATGGGAATGGGTTATCAAGGCATGGGCTCATCGGGCAGCAGTTCCACTTATGGCAGAAACAGAGATTATGTAAATGAATATGGTTTTGGCGGCTATGGCAATCAGGGCAGCCGCAATTACGGAAGAGGCCGTGATAGTATTTCAGGAGGTTACGGCAGTTATTCAGACAGATGGAACGATGAAGGGTATAATACCGGATACGGAAGCAGTTATGGAAATATGGGCGACTATCGTTCAAGTTACCGGAGCGACTGGAACAGAAACCGCGATTGGGAAAGAAACAGAGACTGGAACAGAAATCGGGAAGGCTATGGACAAGATCGCGACTGGTGGGATAAAACAAAAGATGAAGTATCATCTTGGTTCGGTGATGATGATGCAGAACGCAGGCGCAACTGGGACAAGATGCGCGGACACAGAGGCAAGGGACCAAAAAATTATCAACGCTCTGAAGAACGCATACGCGAAGATGTATGCGACCGTTTAAGCGATGATTATATGGTTGATGCTTCTGATGTTGATATAAAAGTTAGCGGCTCTGAAGTTATCCTTACAGGTATGGTAAACAGCAGGGAAGAAAAACGCAGGGCTGAAGATTTAGCCGAGGCTGTTTCAGGAGTTACGAATGTGCAAAATCAACTTCGCGTGGGGCAGCACTCTGCCACCTCCGGCACTCAATCAAAAACAACGATGGGAAGCACTACCGGAACTACAGGCACCACCAACCGGTAAGCGGAAAAAGTAGTGGAATATTGAATAAAAAGCCTCGCACACGTTGCGGGGTTTTTTATTGGTGATGATTTTTTATTGGTGATAGTATAAAATTTTTTTATGGACTTAGCTGAAGTGCATATGGCATCACCTGTTGTGTCACTCACTTTATCTGTTGAAGCTTTGTTGAGCAAGGAAATCGGCGAAATCTCACTCTGTACAAGATGCATTGCCCGGGACTTGTGGGGCGGCGTTGTCACACTTGTCTCTCTTGTCCCACCATAATTAAATTTTAGAGAAGCCATTAAAGTAAGTGATTGTTACTTTGCTGCACTAATCTTAAAAATAAAATCTTATGAACAACACTTTTATTTTTGTTATACTCGCATTAATTACAGGAGCGTTGATTCCTGTGCAGGCCTCTACAAATGCAGCTTTCAGTAAAAGCACAGGCAATCCTTACATAACAGGGGTAATGGTATTGATGACAGGATTGATTGCAGCATTGATTTTTATTGCAGCATCAAGAACGCAGGTGCCCGGCATTGCCCAACTTAAAGCAGCGCCTTTGTACAGTTATGCAGGCGGATTAATTGTTTGCACTTATGTTATTATGATTACGATTATCACACCAAAACTTGGTGTTGGAAATGCCATAGGTTTGATTGTAACAGGGCAAATTATTTGTGCGATAATCATAGACCATTTTGGATTGCTTGGCGCAAGTGTAAGAAAAATAGATATTCAAAGATTAATTGGCGCTTTGATGATGATAGGAGGAATTTATTTGGTGATGAGAAAACATAGTTAACAAAGATGAGATTTTGCTCAATAGAAATCAGAACGTACAAGAGTGCGACGCAAGAGAAGCTTAATTTATTTTCTAGAGCCAAATACATAAAAAATACAAACCCGCCGCAAAACGCAACGGGTTTATTATTTTGAACCACCTTCTTAAACGCCCTGTAGGGGCTCTGGTTAATACCTGTAATGCTCTGCTTTAAATGGACCTTCTTTCGGAATGCCAAGATAAGCAGCTTGGTCGTCGGTTAATTCATCCAACTCAACACCAATCTTTGAAAGATGTAAACGTGCTACTTTTTCATCAAGATGTTTGGGCAGCACATACACTTTGTTTTCATAATTGCTGTGATTTTTCCAAAGCTCAATTTGTGCAAGCACTTGATTTGTGAATGAGTTACTCATTACAAAAGAAGGATGACCTGTTGCACAACCAAGATTTACGAGACGACCTTCGGCAAGAAGAATGATTTCTTTGCCATCAATGTTGTACAAATCAACCTGCGGTTTTATTACATCTTTTGTATCACCATAATTGTTGTTCAGCCATGCTACATCAATTTCAATATCGAAATGACCGATATTGCAGACAACCGCTTTGTCCTTCATTAAACGAAAATGTTTTTCGGTGATAAGATCGCGGCAACCACTTGCTGTAACGATGATGTCAGCTTCTTTTACCGCGTCAATCATCTTCTTTACTTCATAACCATCCATTGCAGCCTGCAATGCACAGATAGGATCTATTTCAGTAACAATCACTCTGCAACCCGCACCACGCAAAGATGCAGCAGAACCTTTACCCACATCACCATATCCACCAACAACAGCAACTTTGCCGGCAAGCATCAAATCTGTTGCGCGGCGAATGGCATCAACCAAACTTTCTTTACAGCCGTACTTGTTATCAAATTTTGATTTTGTAACGGAATCGTTGATATTGATAGCAGGAATAGGTAATGTGCCTTTGCTCATGCGCTCATACAAACGATGCACACCGGTTGTAGTTTCTTCGCTCAAACCTTTTATGTGCTGAATTAATTCGGGATATTTATCAAACACCATATTGGTTAAATCACCCCCATCGTCGAGAATCATGTTTAATGGGCGATCATAACTTCCAAAGAATAAAGTTTGTTCAATACACCAATCTGCTTCTTCGATTGTTTCACCCTTCCATGCAAACACACCGATACCCGCAGCGGCGATTGCAGCGGCAGCATGATCCTGTGTAGAAAAAATGTTGCAGGAACTCCACTTAACTTCCGCACCAAGCGCAGTCAGCGTTTCAATTAAAACAGCAGTTTGAATAGTCATGTGAAGGCAGCCTGCAATGCGTGCGCCTTTCAAAGGTTGCGATGCACCATATTCTTTACGCAATGCCATAAGACCCGGCATTTCGGCTTCGGCAAGACGTATTTCTTTGCGACCCCATTCGGCAAGTGAAATATCTTTCACTTTATAGGGGAAACTCAAATCAATTTTTTGTGCTACAGTTGACATGATAAATTTTTTAGAGCACCAAAGGTAATAATGTAGAATAAAACTATACTGCTTTAATAAAATTTGGAATAGAATTATACTTTTGTCTTTTTAAAAAGAATAAATGCATAATTATCTATGGCAAAAGCAATTAAAAAAGACGAATCTACTATCATCAATATTGCACTCGATGAAAAGGATAGAGCGATTTTAAAGTTGTTGCAACACAATGCAAGAATAACCGTGAAAGAAATTTCTGATAAAGTTCATTTAAGCACAACACCTGTACACGAACGCATCAAACGTATGGAAGATGCAGGTATAATAAAACAATACGCTACACTTGTTAATCATACCAAAGTGAAGAAAGGTTTGATGGTGATTTGTTATGTGTCGTTACGACAGCATAATAAAAATGCGGGCGCCAAATTTATAAAGATGATACAAGAAATGAATGAAGTAGTGGAGTGTTATAATATTTCAGGTGAGTTTGATTTTATGCTAAAGGTAATGGCAGAGAACATGGATGATTATTACAATTTTCATGTGAACAAATTAAGTGAATCGGAAAACATTGGTCACGTGCAAAGTGTGTTTGTGATGGGTGTGATAAAAGAGACGCATGTGCT
>Ga0081539_10007181_pt1 | contig 10265 bp, 11 predicted proteins | sample TabmetS4T2R2_FD_71023 | JGI IMG/M metagenome (GOLD analysis project Ga0081539, IMG submission 71023) | Tabebuia heterophylla rhizosphere microbial communities from the University of Puerto Rico - S4T2R2 | ecosystem: Host-associated > Plants > Roots > Rhizosphere ... | reverse complement strand
GCATCTGCGCCGCGACATGCCCATCGCCGCGCCCCGGGCGACGAGAGCGCAAGGATGCTCCTCACTGCTGCCCGGCAATGTCACGAAGAAGCGATTGCAAGAGTGCCCCTGATCCGTCCGGTACCATAGCAGCGGCGGCATTCTTTTCACAACCCAACCGAGCGATCGAGCGGCGGTCATTGTCACGGCACCGCGAGTTCGTCCTCACTGCCGAGAACGAGACTTATCGTCGCCATCAACCGGGAGAGCTGAGTTTGGCGGCTTGTGCCGGTCTTGTCATAAATACGTTTAAGATGGGTTTTGACCGTATTTGACGAAATCTTGAGCCTGCGCGCCGTATCAGCAATCGTGCCGCTGGAAGCGAAAGCGAGCGCCACTCTCGCTTCCGTGAATGTCAGACCGTAGGCATCCATCATCCAGGTGGCGGGTATTTTTCCTGACCGGCTGGGATCGCAAATCACCAGCATGGCAGCCGCAGACCGCAGGTTGCGGACACCCTTTCCTGGACTCTGCACAGGTGCAGCCAGAACCACGACGGATTTGCCGCTGTCGGAAGACGGCAGGCTCATCGCGCGAGCCGACGCGCCGCCGATCGCCGAGCGCAGGAGATCCCCAAGACGTCGGTCATGGGCGGGCGACCGGCTGTTCACACCGCCGTTGAGACGCAACGAGCCGCCATTCTTCGTCATGGACCTTGCGGCGGCATTTGCGAAGACGACCTCGGCAAAGCGATCGACCAGAACAATGCCGACCGAGAGCCGTTCGAAGATGTTCAATGCCACGTCACCCACTCCAATCCCGGCCGGAACTTCAGAGGCGCCGATCTCAGGCACTGAACCTCTGGTTGCGGAGCTCCTGTTTGAGAACAATTCGAGCATCCCGTGCATCCTGGAGCTCCCTGCTGCGCCAAATCTTCCCACCCGGACATTCCGCGGCGTCGCGCTGCCGTCGGCATCATCTTGTAAAACAGGAGTAAAGCCGCGTATGTCCCGAGGAGGACACTTGCTATGTCTCTTGGGCCTATGTCTCTTGGGCGTTGACTGGCGGGATCGTGGAACGTTCGATCCGGCCTGCGCCTGCGGCCTGGTCCTGTGGGAATGTCAATGGCTGAAACACGCGCGACCGCGGACTTTCTTGCACGTTCGCCCCTGTTTGCCGCACTGACCTCTGAGGAGAGAATTTCCCTGGCGGAGGCGATGAGCGACGTCGAATTGGAACGCGGCCAATTGCTGTTCAGCCGTGGTGATCCCGGCAAGGACGTCTATCTGGTCATGCAAGGTCGGATTCGCTTGTCGGTCTTATCAGCCGAAGGTCGCGAGCTTTCGTTCTCGCACGCGGTCGCCGGCGATGTGTTCGGAGAGGTTGCGGCGTTGGACGACGTCGCGCGCAGCGCTGATGCAACGGCGATCACACGTGCCCGTCTGAAAGCGATAACCCAACCGACCCTGCATCGGTTTCTTCTGAGGAATCCAGCCTTTGCGTTAGGCATCATCAAGCTGCTCTGCGCGCGGCTGCGCGATCTCAGCAAGCATTATGAGGCGATCGGCCTGCATCCGGTCGAGACTCGGCTCGCCCGGCTCTTGTTCGAAATGCTGAAGGAGCGGTCGCCGGTTGGGACAAATGGCGCGCCGACGCTCCCGCTCGACATCACGCAGAATGAACTCGGGCTCTTGATCGGTACGACGCGCCAGCGCGCGAACGCTGCCCTCGTGGCACTCGAGCGGGCCGGCGTAATCGTCCGCCGCAAGGGGCAACTGACCTGCAACATGCGCGAGCTTCTCAGGATCGCGCAGCCCGACTGAGAGCGATTCGCCTCGTTCCTCCTGCCGAGGCGCTCTTCTGCGTTACAACTCGCCCTCGCCCCGCTCGACAGCGCGGCCGGCCGCACATTCTTTCACGAACACCGCCCGATCGGGTGACGACAGATGCGCGGCGTTGCGGCCTAGTTGGCGGATTTCCGCGGTGTCGATCAGACCGAAGCCCGGCGTGGCGCGGCGCAACACCATCACCACGCTCGCGCCGGTCCCGCGCCGCGATAGCAGAGGAGCACCATGTCCATGGCCGACCTCTTCGTGAGCCGGGAAAGGATCAACCATCGCGCGCAGCAGAGCGAAACGCGCGTTGCTGACCTGTTCGCGCTGACCTGGCGCACCGCCACGTTCTGGATCGAACGTGCGCGGCAGCGCCGCATGATCGCCGAGTTTGACGATCGTCTGCTCGACGACATCGGCATGACGCGCCAGCAGGCGGTCGCCGAGGCGCGCAAGCCGTTCTGGCGGTGAACCGATTCACGGGCGTGGAGAACCGCCGCAGGGCTGGTCAAGATCGCGCAGCCGGGGTGAATAGTCGTAGGGCGGATTAGCCGAAGGCGTAATCCGCCGATCACGTGTGCCCGATCACTTGCGCCGAATGGCGGATTACGCGCGTTCCGCGCTAATCCGCCCTACACCCCCAACCGCGGCAACAGCCCCTGCGCCGTGCCGCGCTCGATCGCCACGAGTGCGTCCGCCTCGAGGCCGAGCGCGCGCAGCGCCGCGATCTGGCTGCCGGGAAAATACGGATAGTCGGTGCCGAAGGTGACTTGTGTCGCCGGCACCAGCTTCATCAGCGCCGCGATCGCGGGCGCGCTGGTGGCGTTGGCGGTGTCGTAATAGAGCCGCTTGAGCTCGCCTTCGATGCCCTCGGGCGCGAACTCCTTCAGGTTAGGCCGCGCGCCGTAGAACGCGTTGATGCGCCCGGCGAGCATCGGCACGGTGCCGCCGCCATGCGAGAACAGCCATTTGATGTCGCGCTGGCGCGCGAACGCGCCGCCGAGCAGCAGGCTGGTGACGGTTCGCGTCGTGTCATGCGGCACCTCGATCACGGCCGGAAACGTGCCGACGCTCAAAGCTCCGCAGCAGGCCGCGACCAGCGGATGCACATAGACGACCGCCTTGCGCCGGTTGAGCTCTTCAAGCACCGGACGATAGCGCGGATGGCCGAGCCAGGTGTCGCCGTAATTGGTCTGCAGCCCAATGCCGTCGGCCTTGAGCGTGTCGAGCGCGTATTCGATCTCCTTCAGCGTCGCGTCGATGTCGAGCATCGAGAGTGTCGCGAACAGGCCGAAGCGGCGCGGATAATCGCGCATCATCTCGGCCGCATACTCGTTGCAGCCGCGCGCCATGGCGCTCGCCGCGTCATGTGCAAGGTCGAACCAGACGCCGGGCGTCGAGGCGAGCGAGAGCACCGCGGTTGCGATGCCGTTGCGGTCCATCTCCTCGATGGTCTTTTCGCGCGTCCAGGCGACTTGGGTCGGGAAGTGCGGAATCTTGCGTGCGTCCTCCCAGTCGAGCCATGCCTTCTGGTACGCGGGCGGATAGAAATGATGGTGCGTGTCGATCACGGCCGGCGTTTGCGCCCGCGCCTCGCCCGCAGGCGAGGCAATCGCGGCGCCGAGTCCCGCCATGAAGCCACGGCGCGACAGCGAACCGCAGCAGCCGCAGCTTCCGGCATGCTGTGCCGCGTGATGCATCGTGGCGTGCAAAATGTTCGTCATGCTCTCCGCCGTCGCAAGGCCGGATGCGCGTCGCGGCAGGCCGGCAACGCCATCGCGAGTCGCCAAGCATTAAGCGGGATCAAAATCCCGTGCAACAGCACGACCGGCCCGAGTCCGAGGCCGACGCCGTAGATGATGAAGGCGATGTTGCTGCACAGCGCCGCGATGCGCAGCGGCACCATGTCTTTCATGTAGAAGGTGAGCACGACCAGCGCGGATGCGACGTAGCCGACAACGTTCAGGACGGTCATGGCCCCCCGTTAAACGCTCGATTGTCAATCGCTGGATCGCCGCCCCGGATTCGACATGTCGTTGCTACAACGCGAGGTGCCCTTTCGTCGTCACCTGATCGGGTGACTGAGCAAAACAGGAACGCGCCGGTCGCATCAACTTTCCCTTGTGGCGCGCGCGTGAAGGTTTGCCCGTTCGTTTGCTCTTTTGCAGCTTGCAGCCGTCACAGCCGCTTCACCGCTGCCGTGCCCAGATCGTGGGCTTGCCGCCGCGGCTGCACGTCCGTAGTTCTGGTGACGTAGCGACAGAGACGAACAAACTTATCTTACCATTCGAGGTAGAGACAGCGAGATGCCTGCGTCGACCTCCGACCATGATGCCGCCGTCGAGGCGATCTATCGGACCGCTGCGGCGCCAGACTTATGGCCCGAGACGATCACGCAAATCGCGGATCACGTCGGCTCGCTCGGCGGACTGCTCGCCTATGCGGCACCGGCCGGCGAGTCGAACAATCTTCTCGTGGTCGGCCGATTGCGCGACGACCTCGTCGATCTCTATCTGCAGCGATACGCCAGCAATGCGTTTTCGCGCGCGCTGGCGCACGTCCCAACGGGCCAGGTCATCGTCGGCAGCCGCCTCACCGACATGTCGGCGGTGCGTCGCAGCGCGCTTTATGCGGACATTCACCTGCCGCAGGCGATTGTCGAGCAACTGGCGTTTACGCACGCGGGTCTCACCCGCAATGGCAGCAGCGGCGGGATGGCGTTCATGCTCAACGCGCGGCAGCTCGACGACACCCACCACGTCGCGACGCGCATTCAGCGGCTGGTCCCGCATCTGACGCGCGCGCTCGACTTCACGCTCGCACTCGGACGCCACACGAGCGGCGTGTGGCAGCTCACGCAGGTGCTCGACGCCATGCCGGGCGCGGCGCTGCTGCTCGATCGTCGTGGCGCCGTGTCGCGCATGAATGCGGCCGCGGAGGCGCTGTTAGACGACGCCGACGGCTTGGCCGTCGCCCCGTCGGATGGCTGGTATCTCGAGGCGCAACTGCCCGCCGAGGCGCGCGGGCTCTCTGACGCGATCCTGCAGGCGCTCAGCGCCGCGCGCGGCGACGATCATGGCCTTGCCGGCGCGCTGCGCGTCACGCGTCCGTCCGGCCGCGCAGCGCTGATCGTGCTGATCACGCCGCTGCCGCCGCCGTCGTTCGCGCTGTTCGAGGCGGTAGACGGCGGGGCGCGCGTGATGGTGCAAATCATCGATCCGCACGCGCCGGCGCTCGCGCAAGCCGACCGGCTGCGCCAAGCCGCCGGACTGACGCCCACCGAAGCGCGCGTCGCGGCGCTGATCGGCGCGGGCATGAGCGCGCCCGAGGCCGCCGCCGCCCTCGGCGTTTCGGTCAACACCGTGAAGACCCACCTCTCCCGCTGCTTCGACAAGGCGGGCGTGCATTCGCAGGTCGCGCTGGTGCGGTTGCTCGCGTCGATGCCGGCAGGGGCCGCGCGCAAGCCACCACCGTAGTTCGTAGGGCGGGCAAAGCGCGTAGCGCGTGCCCGCCATCTTGTGCAGCGGCGGGCACGGCGCGCATAGCGCGTCGAAGACGCGCGTAAACGCGCTTATGGCGCACCTTTGCCCGCCCTACGAGGTCGGAGAGATCTTCACAAACACATGGCGTTCACCAGCACGGTGAACGGATCGATGTCGAAGTCCGCGCGCAGGCTGCGACCGTGCAGCTGCAGCCATTTCTCTTGCGCCTCGTAGGCGGTAGCCTCACGGGCGCGGGCGCACGCGAAACGCAGGTGCCCGGCGTTCTGCAGATGATGCACCATCTCGTGCACCACCACCGAGACGTCCACGGCATTGTCGCCGTGCCAGTCCTCCCTGAGATAAATCGTCATGTCGGCGTCATCGTAGAACGCGACCGTGCGCGCCATGGTCGATGGCGCCGGGACGTCGAACGACGCGCGCGCCGCGTCCAACCGAACGAGCCGATAACGCTTGCGCACCAGCTCGGACGGCGTCGCGAACGCGATCCTCGGCAGGTCCGTGGCGCGCGGCAGGCCGAACTCCTGCGTCAGCCATTCCGCAATTGCGGTCATGAGCGCGCGTTGCTGCGCTGCGTCGCGCAGGTCCGCCTTGTCGAAGGCAAGCTGATCGATCCGCATCGCGGCGGCCGGCACGGGCCGTTCGCGCGCGATCAGCTCCGGATCCAGCGGAGGTGGAGCGAGATCCACCTGAATTTGGCCGAACGCCGGACCTGCGATCACGATCAACGCCGCCGCGACAAGGTGCTTCAACATACGAGCCTCCCGAACAGGCCGGTCCAAGATTCAAGAATGCGATTTGATTGGCGCCCTGCGCTTGCAGGAATGGCCGCGGACTTTCAGCGCGTGGCCACGATGCGCGACGACTGTTTACGATGCGGCACACGCCGCTGTCGTCGCCCGATCGGATGAGGCTCTCGCGGGAACGCGTGGGTTGCATCGCCCCGCGCGCGAGCGTTTGTGAGGTAACACACACACACGCACACACACGAGCCCTCATCCTGAGGAGCGCACCTCGCACAAGCGAGGTGCGCGTCTCGAAGGATGGCCGCGCGCTCTGAGTTTGCCGCCATGGTTCGAGACGCAGTCCGAGCTTGCGCTCGGACTGCTCCTCACCATGAGGGCGGAGGACTAGTTACGCGCCCATCAGCGCCCGCGCCGTGTCCTCGTCGGTGATCAGCACGTGGCACAGCTTCGCCAGGATAGCGGCGCGGATGATCGGGACTTTCTGCAGTCCGCCGGCGGCGAGCACGAGCTCGGCAACCGCGCGCAGATCCTCGATGCGCGGATTGATGACGCGCGTGGTCAGCTCATGCGTGATCGCCCCACCTTCGGCATCGAGGTAGTGCCCGCAGATGTCGCCGACCGCGCCGGCGTCGCGCAGGGATTGCCAGGTGCTGCGGCTGATCACGCCGTATTCGAGCGGCTTCGACAATTCCGAGAGGTCGATCGCGCTGAGCAGCGCAAGGTCGAGCGCGCGCACCATCGCCAGCACGCCGGCGACCGGCTCGCTCGCAACCAGCGCGTCACGCAATGCAGCCGACTGCGCGAACATCGGCGCGGTCAGGTAGTAGCAGGTCGCGTCGAGCGCGCGCGCCATCATGGCGGCGTTGTCGTAGGGGTTGACCAGCGTGCTTTCGGCGAGTCCGCCGCACAGCAGCACGACGCGATTGCCGGCGCCGCTGCGCCGCGCAACGCTCTGCGCCGCCGCATTGATGGTGCCGCCCCAGCTGATGCCGAGCGCGCCGCCGGCCGGCAGCCGCTCCGACACGTAGTGGCCGGCGGCCGCGCCGATCAGCGCGCGCACGTCGGTGTTGCCGATCGGTGACGGCACCACGATCGCGTGGCGCAGGCCGAACTGCGTGACCAGGCGCGCCTCGAGCTCGCTGCACGGGCCGGTCGGACCTGCGATCGTGATCTGAACGAAGCCGCTCTCGCGCGCGTCGCGCAGGATGCGATTGACCCGCTTGCGCGTGATCTTGAGGTGCTGCGCGATCGCGTCCTGGGTCTGGCCCTCTTTATAATAGGCCCAGCAGATCCGCGCCGTGAGCGCCGCATCGGCTTGCTCATCACCTTGATAGATCGCGATAACATTCTGATCTGGCAAACGATTCACCATCATCCTCGGGCACCCTGCGGCAGCTTATGCACAGCCTGTCGGGCGTTCTTACCCATTTGTACCATATGCGTCACATATGTGTCGCCTGCCACCCCTAGCCTCGCGTCGACATCCAACGGAGGCTCTCCCATGCGTCGCCTGCTCCTCGCGTCGCTGACCGCGCTCGCCCTTTCAAGCCCGGCATTCGCGCAATTTTCCGACGGCAAGCTCGTCATCGGCGTGATGGGCGATCAGAGCGGCGTCGTCGCCGATGTCGGCGGCCCGGGCTCGATCCTGGCTGCGCGCATGGCGGTCGAGGACTTTGGCACGCTCGACGGCACGCCGATCGAGCTCGTGACCGCGGACCATCAGAACAAGCCGGACATCGCCTCGGCGCTCGCGCGCGAGTGGTTCGACCGGCGCGGCGTCGACGTCATTGTCGATCTGCCGCATTCGGGCGTCGTATTCGGCCTGATGGCGATCGCGACCGAGAAAAAGCGCAGCCTGATGGTCTCCGGCGCCGCGAGCGTCGAGATCACCGGCGGCCGCTGCTCGCCCTATGTGACGCATTGGACCGACGACACGTATGCGCTGGCGCAGGGCACCGCCGCCGCGCTCACCGGCCAAGGGCTGAAGTCGTGGTACTTCCTGACCGCCGACTACGCCTTCGGCCACGATCTCGAGAAGGACGCGAGCGCCGTGATCGAGAAGAGCGACGGCAAGGTACTCGGCAGCGCGCGCCATCCGCTCAGCACCGCGGACTTCTCGACCTTGCTGCTGCGCGCACGTGCCGCGCAGGCGCAGGTCGTCGCGCTCGCGAGCGCGGGCGCCGACACCGTCAATGCGATCAAGCAGGCCGGGCAATTCGGCATCATGCGCAGCCAGCGCGTCGCGGCGCTGCACGCTTTCGTCACCGACGTGAACAGCGTCGGCCTCGAGGCCGCGCAGGGGCTGATCATCACCACCGGCTTCTACTGGAACGAGAGCGACGGCACGCGCGCGTTCGCGCGGCGCTTCCTCGCCAAGCATGGCCGCATGCCGACGCGCGAGCAGGCCGGCGTCTATACCGGCCTCACGCATTATCTCAAGAGCGCGCGCGCCGCCAAGACGGACGACGCCGCGCTGATCAATGCGCGCATGCGCGAAACGCCGGTCGACAAGTTCGGCCGCGAGGCGCGCATCCAGGACAATGGCCGCGTGACGTACGACCTCGGGGTCTACCGGGTGAAGGCGCCGGCCGAGAGCCGCGAGCCGTGGGACTATTACGAGAAGATCGCGACCGTGCCGGCCGCGACCGCGTTCAAGAGCCTTGCGGCGTCGGGCTGCGCCAGCACCGCCAAGGTCCAGTGAGCGCGGCAACGCAACACGCGGCGCAAGCGGCTGCGTCGGCCGACGCCGCACCATTGCTCGCGATCGAAGACCTCACGGTGTGCTTCGGCAATTTCGTCGCCGTCAATGCCGTCACGCTCGCCATCGCACGGCACGGCATTCACGCCGTCATCGGACCGAACGGCGCCGGCAAGACCACGCTGTTCAACGCGATCAGCGGGTTCGCGCGGCCCGCGCAGGGACGCGTGCGGCTTGACGGGCGCGACGTCACCGGCGAACGCGCCGACCAGTTGGCGCAGCTCGGGCTCGCGCGCTCGTTCCAGATCTGCGCGGTGTTTCCCGAGCTGTCGGTCGCCGACAATGTGCAGATGGCGCTGATGCGGCGCCTGCGACCGGCCGCGCTCATGCGCCGCGCCGGCGCGCGTCTCGATCCGGCGGCCGAGGCGATGCTCGCGAGCGTCGGCCTTGCGACCGAGCGACACCGTCGCGCCGCCGAGCTCTCCTACGGACGGCGCCGGCTGCTCGAGATCGTCACGACCTTGATGCTCGCGCCGAAACTGCTGCTGCTCGACGAGCCGATCGCCGGGCTCGCGCGCGAGGACATTCCGCCGGTCACGGCGCTGATCCGGCAGGCGGCGATGCACAGCGCCGTGCTGCTGATCGAGCACAACCTGCCGGTGGTCGAAACGCTCGCCAGCAAGGTAACGGTTATGAGCGCCGGCGCGGTGCTGTGCGAGGGAACGTATGCGCAGGTCGCGAACGACGCGCGCGTGCGGCGGGCGTATATCGGCGAATAGCGAATGGACCTCCTCCTCGGCTACCTGACGATCGGCCTCGTCAACGGCTCGTTCTACGCGCTGCTCAGTCTCGGCCTTGCGCTGATCTTCGGCTTGCTCAACGTCCTCAACATGACGCATGGCGCGCTCTATATGATGGGCGCGTTCGCGGCCTTCGCGGCCGCGCAGGTGCTGCCGCCGGGCGCGCTCGGCAATTTTCTTCTCGGGCTCGTGATCGCGAGCGCGGCGACCGGTGCGTTCGGCGTGCTGATCGAGGTCGTGCTGTTGCGACGCACCCATCGGCTCGATCCGCTCTACGGCTTCATGCTGACATTCGGACTCGCGACCGCGATCCAGGGGCTGTTTCAGGCCTGGTTCGGCTCGACCGGACTGCCGTTTGCGCCGCCCGCCGCTCTTGCCGGCGGCGTCGATCTCGGCTTTGCGTTCTTCCCGCTCTATCGGCTCTTTGTCGTGGCGGTCGCGCTCGCGGTGTGCCTCGCCGTGTGGGCCGCGATTGCGCGCACGCGCGCCGGCGCGGTGCTGCGCGCCGCGAGTGAAAACGGCGCGATGGCGCAGGCGCTCGGCGTGCGCGTGCCGCTCGTCTTCACCGCGACGTTCGGCCTCGGCGCCGCGCTCGCCGGGCTCGCGGGCGCGCTCGCGGCGCCGGTCTATCAGGTCAGCCCGCTGATGGGCGCCGACATCCTGCTCGTGGTGTTCGCCATCATCGTGATCGGCGGCATGGGCTCGCTCGG
>Ga0081539_10007180_pt1 | contig 10265 bp, 11 predicted proteins | sample TabmetS4T2R2_FD_71023 | JGI IMG/M metagenome (GOLD analysis project Ga0081539, IMG submission 71023) | Tabebuia heterophylla rhizosphere microbial communities from the University of Puerto Rico - S4T2R2 | ecosystem: Host-associated > Plants > Roots > Rhizosphere ... | reverse complement strand
CACGCCCCGCGCAGGCGTTCACAGCCCGGTCACATCATCTTCCCGAGGGCTTCACAGAAGCGCCTCGTTTGCAGGGGAATCTGCGCGAGTGAGATGAACGTTCGCGCCACGAGCAGGGTGGACCTGCACTGCCACTCGACCGCCTCGCAGCTCTCGAAGCTCGGGGTCCAACGCGCCTTGGGACTTCCCGAGTGCGCGACGCCTCCGGATGAGGTCTACGAGCTGGCCAAGCGCCGCGGGATGGACTTCGTGACCATCACCGACCACGACACGATCGCCGGCGTGCTGCAGATCGCTGACCGCCCCGACGTGTTCGTCTCCGAGGAGCTCACCACGTGGTTCAAGGGCGAGCCCCAGGCCGTGCACGTCCTGGCCTACGGCATCACCCCCGACGACCACGACTGGCTGCAGGCGCACGCCGACGACGTCGAGCAGGTCGCCGAGTACCTGCACGACCACGAGATCGCCTGCGCGCTGGCGCACCCGTTCTACGCCGTCGAGGCGCCGCTGACCCCGCGCCACCGCCGCCGCCTCGCGCAGCTCTTCGCCGTCTGGGAGACCCGCAACGGCTCGCGCGCCCGCGAGCTCAACGCGCCCGCCGCGGTCTACATCGAGACGCACGGCGGCACCGGCGTCGGCGGCTCCGACGACCACGCCGGCGTCGACATCGGCCGCACGTTCACCGAGACGCCGCGCGCGCACACATGGCACGAGTACCTCGCCCACGTCCGCGCCGGGCAGGCGACCGCGCGCGGCGAGCAGGGCAGCGCCGCCAAGTGGGCGCACGCCGCGATGGCGCTCGCCGTCCGCGCGCTGGGGCGCGGCACCGGCGAGCGGACCTGCGACCCGGCCACCGTCTTCACGATGGTCGAGCGCTTCATGAGCGAAGCCGACGCCCGCCGCGGCGCGGTCGGCGCCGACCTCGGGCCCGACGACGCCCGCGCGCTCCTGCACGCCTGGCTCGAGGCGGTCGAGCTCAGGCTCGACGAGAGTGAGCTCCTCGCGCTGCTTCAGGACGAGGACTTCGGCCACGCCGACCTCTTCCGCCGCGCCCGGCGCGCCCACGAGCGCAAGCTCGCGGTCGCGGTCGACGGCGTGATCGCGGCGACGAGCACCGGCGGCGACCTCGGCTCCGCCGCGGCCGGCCTCTTCGACGCCTGCATCGCCGCGATCCCCTACGCGCCGGCCGCCGCCTTCCTCGGCCGCGAGAAGGGCAAGCTCGTCCAGCGCGAGGGCGAGCCGCTGCGCGTGGCCCTCGTCGCCGACGCGGTCGGCGGCATGCACGGGGTCACCCACACGCTCGACGAGATCCGCGAGCGCGGCGTCCCGGGCTTCGAGGTCGAGGTCGTCGGCACCGACCACAACGTCGACCGCCGCCTGAGCGCCGTCGCCGAGGTCGACATCCCGTTCTACGCCGGGCTGAAGGTCGGCGTCCCGAGCCTGCCGGCGATCGTCGAGACGCTCGCCGAGGGCCGCTACGACCTGGTCCACCTCTGCAGCCCCGGCCCCGCCGGGGTCGCCGCCGCGGTCATCGCCCGCGTCATGGACGTGCCGGTGCTCGGCTCCTACCACACCGAGCTGGCCGTCTACGCCGGCCTGCGCACCGCCGACCCCAAGCTCGAGTTCCTCGCCCGCGCGGCGATGGCCGCCTTCTACGGGCAGTGCAACGTGGTGCTCAGCCCGAGCCCGGCGTCCGACGAGGTCCTGCGCTCCATGGGCATCGACGAGGAGCGAATCGGCCGGTGGGACCGCGGCGTGGACGTGGAGCGCTTCTCGCCGGCCAAGCGCGACCCCGACCTGTTGCCCGGCGAGATCACCGTGCTCTACGTCGGGCGCCTGACGAAGGAGAAGGGCGCCGACCTCCTGGCCGACGCCTTCCTCGCCGCGCGCGAGCGCGACCCGCGCCTGCACCTCTGCCTGGCCGGCGGCGGCCCCGAGGAGGAGGCGCTGCGCGAGCGCCTCGGCGAGCACGCGACCTTCCTCGGCTGGCTCGAGGGCGACGAGCTCGCCCGCGCCTACGCGAGCGCCGACCTCTTCCTCTTCGCCAGCCGCACCGACACGTTCGGACAGGTGCTGCTCGAGGCCCAGGCCAGCGGCCTGCCGGTCGTCGCGGTGGCCGAGGGCGGCCCGTGCGCGATCGTCGACGACGGGGTGACCGGGCTCCTGCGCCCGGCCGACGTCGAAGCGCTGGCCGACGCGGTCGTCGAGCTGGCGGCGGCGCCGCTGCAGCGCGAGCGGCTCGCCCAGCGCGCGCTGGAGGCGGTGCGCGAGCGCACCTGGGGACGCTCGCTGGCGAGACTGGCCGACGGCTACAGCCGCGCCCTGGGGGAGCGCGCTCCCGCGGGGGCGCGGCGTGCCGCGTAGCTCACTGCGCCTGGTCGATCGGACGGCTGCGCAGGCGGCCGACCGTCTCGCGCTCGGCGCGGCGGCAGCAGATTGGCGGCAGGCCGCGCAGCACGAGCTCCAGGTCGGCCACCACCAGCCGGCCGATCGCCTGGAAGGCCTCGGGCATCCCGCCGGTGCGGTGGGGCGAGAGCAGCAGGCCCTCGACGCCGCGCGCCGGATGATCGGCGGGGACGGGCTCGCGCGGCCAGACGTCGATCGCGGCGCGCAGGCGCCCGGCGGCGGCGAGCTCGACGATCGCGTCGATGTCGGCCACCGCGGCGCGGCTCATGAGCAGCAGCGCGGCGCCGGGCGGCAGCAGCTCGAGCTCGCGCCGGCCGAGCATCGCCTCGTTCTCGGTGGTGGCGCCGGCGAACACGAAGACGACGCGCGAGGCGCGCAGGAGCTCTTCGAGCCTCGCCGGCTCGGCGCCCGCGCCGCGGATCACGAGCTCGGGCACCCACGGGTCGTACGCGCGTACGCGGCAACGGAACGGGGCGATGAGGCGCACGAGCTCGCGCCCGAGATCGCCGAGGCCGATGACGCCGACATCGGCGCCGGCGAGCAGGAAGCAGCCGCGGTTGGCCTCGAGCGAGTAGGCCTCGGTGCCGTTGCGCATCGCGCGGTCGGCGGCGCTGATGCCGCGCACGAGGTCGATGGCCATGCCCAGCGCCGCCTCGGCGACCGCGGGTGCGAAGGCGGGGCTGGCGACGAGGACGTGGATGCCGCGCGCGAAGCAGGCCTCGTAGTCGACGTTGGGCAGGAAGTTGCCCTCGACGTTGACGACCGCGCGCAGCTTCGCGGCACGCGCGATGCGCTCGGCGTCGAGGTCGGTCTGGCCGACGATGGCGACCGCCTCGGGAAGGTGGGCCTCGACGACGTCGTCGGGCATGCGGCCGGGACCGTCGTGGATGACGAGCTCGCCGAGCGCCTCGAGGCGGGCGCGGTTGTCGGCGTCGAGCATCCCCTCCACGGTGCGAGGACTGGGGTCGACGAGGATCAGCGGCGCGGACATGCGGGCATCGTCGCGCAGCGGCCGCTTCGCGTCGTCGACGTCGCCCTCTGGTACGGCGAGCGGTCCGGCGGCATCCGCACCTACCTCGACGCGAAGGTCGCCCACGCCCGCGCGACGGGCGCCTTCGAGCACCACGTCGTCGTGCCCGGGCCGCGCGAGCGCCACGAGGACGGCCGTCACGAGCTGCCCAGCCTGCGCCTCGTCGCCGCCAACGGCTACCGCGTTCCCCTCGGGGCCCGCGCGCTCGGACGGACGCTGACGCAGCTTCGTCCCGACGTCGTCCTCCTGCACGACCCCTTCTGGCTGCCCCTGCACGTCACCGAGAAGGCGCACGCGCTCGGCGCGCGGGTCGTCGCGGTGCACCACGGCTCGGCGGCGCTCGACGCCGCCGGCATGCCCGGGTCTCCGCGCCTGTGGGAGCCGGTCTTCCGCGCCTGGCTGCGCCACGCCTACGCGCCGGTCGACGCGATCGCCTCGGTCGTCGATCCCGAGCCCGACTGCGGGCGCCCGGCGAGCTTCCCGCTGCGCCTCGGCCTGCACGAGACGTTCCGCCCCCAGCCCGACGTCGCCCGCGGCGACCACGTCCTCTACGTCGGCCGCGTGGCCAAGGAGAAGGGCGTCTTCCGGCTGCTCGAGGCGGCCGCGCTCGCCGACGACCCGTGGCCGCTGGTCTTCATCGGCTCGGGGCCGGCCGAGGATGCCCTGCGCCGTCGGGCCGCCGCCCTCGGACTCACCCGTCGCGTCGCCTTCCGGCCGTTCATCCGCGAGCGCGGGCGCCTCGCGCGCGCCTACGCCGCCGCGCGCGCGGTGGTCATGCCCGGCGAGCACGAGACGTTCGGGCTCGTCGCGCTGGAGGCCGCGGCCTGCGGCGCGCGTGTCGTCGCCTGCGACACCGCGCCGAGCGCGGCGCTGCTCGGCGACCTCGCCCACCGCTACCCGGCCGGCGACACCAGCGCCCTCGCCGCCGCCATCGCCTCGGCGCGCGCCGCCGACCGCGACCCCGACGCGGCAGCCGCGCTGCACTGGCGCTTCAACTGGGATCGGCTCTTCGCCGACGAGCTGTCCCACCTGCGGGAGCTCGTGGCATGAGCGGCGCGATCGCCGTCGCCGTCCACGACGTCGAGCCGGCGACCTTCGAGCGCTGCGCGCTCATCCGCGACTGGCTCGACGACCACGGCATCGAACGGGTCACCCTCCTCGTCATCCCGGCGCCCGACCTGCACCCGTTCCACGACCGCCGGCCCGAGATGGTCGAGTGGCTGAGCGAGTGCACCGCGCGCGGCGACGCGATCGCCCAGCACGGCTTCCAGCACCGCCGGCCGACGAACGCGCCGCGCCGCGCCAACCCGGCCGCGGAGTTCGTCGGCCTCGACCTCGACGAGACCCGCCGCGCGGTCGAGGCGGGCCGCCGCGTCCTGCGCCTGGCCGGCGTGCAGCCGCGCGGGTTCGTCGCGCCCGCCTACGCCTACACCGACGCCCTGCGCGAGACGCTGGCCGCCTCGTTCGACTGGTGGGCGAGCCTCGTTCGCGTCCACGTCGCGGGCCGGCAGACGGTGGCGCCCGCGCTGACGTTGGGCACCTCGAGCTCGGTCAAGCGCCTGACCTCGCCGTGGCTCGTCCGCGCCGGCGCGCTCGGCGCCGGCAAGCTCCTGCGCCTCGACCTCCATCCCGCCGACCTCGACCACCCGCGCCACATCGGCGCGGTGGAGGGCGTGCTCAAGCGTGCGCGACGCCACGTCCGCGAAGCCGTCACCTACGACGACCTCGCTTGATCAGCTCGTGGAGCGCACGCTGCGCGCCAACTGGCGCGAGGGCGTGCACCGCGACGGCACGCCGTACGCGTACACGTGCCCGGCCACGCCGCGCTACCGCCACCAGTGGCACTGGGACTCGTGCTTCCACGCGATCGCCTGGTGCCGCTACGACGTCGCCCGCGCCCGCGAGGAGCTGCGCACCGTGCTGCGCGGCGGCCGGTCAGACGGGTTCATCCCGCACACGGTGTTCTGGCACAACCACCCGCGCTGGCGCCGTGCGCCGTTCTACGCCACCCAGCGCGTGCGCGGCAACCGCCACACGACGACGATCGGGCCGCCGCTGCTGCCGTTCGCGTGGGAGCGCGTGGCCGCGGCCAGCGCCGACGAGCCCGATTTCGCGACCGAGGCGCTGCACGCGCTCGAGGCCCACCTCGACTGGCTGGCGCGCGAGCGCGACATCGACGGCGACGGCCTCATCACCATCCTGCTCCCCGACGAGTCGGGCATCGACGACAGCCCGAAGTACGACCCGGTCTACGGTCCGTACGCCCATTACAAGCCCGGCTACTTCCGGATCGTGGCGCGCTACGGGCGGCTGGGATGGAGCGCGCACGCCGTCGCCGCGGCCGGGCACGACATGCACGTCGAGGACGTGTGGGTCAACGTCGCCTACGCGCTGAGCCTGCGGGCGATGGCGCGTCTGGCCGGCGACGACGGCTACGCCCGCCGCGCAGCGCGCGTCGAAGCCGCGCTGCTCGAGCGCTGCCTGGACCCCGCGACCGGCCTGTTCTTCGATCTCGCCGGGCGCGACGAGCGCCCGGTCCGCATCTCGACCTGGTCGTCGCTGTCGCCGCTCATGCTCGCCGACCTGCCCGATGACGTTCGCCGGCGCCTGGCCGAGGAGCATCTGCTGAATCCCAGGCGCTACGGCGCGGCCGTCGGCGTCCCCTCGGTCGCGATGGACGAGCCGAGCTTCAAGCCCGGGTTCGACGTCTGGCGCACCTGGCGCGGACCGTCGTGGATGAACGTCACCTGGCTGATGCTCGAGCCGCTGCGCGAGCTCGGCTACGCCGACGATGCGGCACGCATCGCCGCCGGTATGGTCGACGCGGTCGACCGCGGCGGCCTGCGCGAGTACTACCACCCGCACAGCGGCCAGGGCCTGGCCGCGCGAGGCTTCTCGATGTCGGCGCTCGTCGCCGACATGGCCGACTAGAGAGGAGACCCCGATGCCGATGCTCTGCCTTGCCGGGACCTACCGCATCGTCGCCACCGAGCCCGACGGCGACTCGATCCGCTTCTACCCCGACGATCCGACGCAGTGGGAGCGCGTGCCCGGCCCCCACGCGGTGCAGACCAACGCGACAGGCGGAGCGCAGCTGCGGCTCGACGGGATCGACGCGCTCGAGACCCACTACGGGGCGCGGGGCTCCACGCCGCTTCACCAGCCGCTGGACTTCGCCCACAAGGCGGCCGACGAGCTGCTGCGCTGGCTGGGCTTTCGCAACGTGCAGCGCGACGGCGAGGAGGTCACGCAGGCGACGCCCGAGCAGCTGCCCGGCTTCCTGCTCACCCGCGGGGCCGACCTCTACGGGCGCTGCGTCGCGCTCGTCGGCCGCGGCGATCCGCCGGGGGCGAGCGGCAGCCAGGTGAACGTGACCGTCGCGCTCCTGCGCCGGACCGCCAACCACCGCCTCATGGCGACGGGCCTCGCCTACCCGACCTACTACCTCAAGCTCTACCCCGACCTGCGCCGCGAGCTGACCAAGCAGGCGCTCAGCGCTCGTCCCGACAAGGGACTGTGGGCGCTTGACCGCACGCAGAAGGGCGTCGAGGTCGAGAGCCTCGCAACGCTCACCGACGACGCCGTGATCCTGCCCAAGCTCTTCCGGCGCCTCGTCGACTACCTCACCCTCAACGAGGGCGACCCGTCGCTGGCCGGGTTCCCCGCCTTCCTGACCCAGCGCGACGACCGCGTGTTCATCCTGTCGACCGGCCACTACACCGGGTTCGACTACGTCGTCGAGGTCAAGAAGCAGGTCGTGCGCCTGACCACGGCGCCCGAGGACCTCGTCTTCCAGGAGCTCTAGGCCCGGCGCGCGAGCGTGGTCGTGTAGACCGCGCGGCACTCGACGTCGAGGCCGAGGATGACGACGCTGCCGTCGTCGTCCTCGCGGGCGAAGAGGTGCTCGATCGGTCCAGGGCGGTCGCGGCGATCGACGATGCGGATGCCGTCGGGGAGCTCGTCCTCGTCCGGCGGCGGCGTGCTCTCGGCCATCGCCGCAGTGTGAGCCGCGGGCCGGACGGCTCAGCCGCGTAGCGCCGCGACGAGCGAGCCGAGCACGTCGGCCAGCCGGCGGCGGAAGAAGAAGTGGCCGTCGTCGGCATCGAAGTGCGCCCGGCAGCGCGGCAGCGACGCGGCGACGGCGCGGGCGTGCTCGACCGGGACGAAGTGATCCTGCTCGCCGTGCCAGAGGTGGACCTCGCCGCGCACCTCGCGCAGTCCGAACCCCCAGGGCGCGCAGCAGGTCAGGTAGTCGTCGATCATGCCGCGCACCCCGCCGGCCGCCGTGGCGATGAACGACTCGATCGCCGCGGTTCCGCCTTCCGCCGCCGACAGCAGCTGGCGGTCGGCCGGCGTCGCGCCCAGGGAGGCCAGGCGCGTGAGCGCGTTGGGCCGGCGCTCGGCGAACTGCATCGCCCGCGCGCCGGCGCGCGCGACGAGATCGGGCCGGCGCACCATCGCGCGCAGGGCCAGGCGCAGATGAGCAGGCATCCAGCGCCCGGCGTGCGGCGGGCACAGCGGCGAGACCGAGCTCACCGCCGCGGTCACTGCGCGCTCGGGCAGGGCGCGCGCGCAGGCGATCGCGTACGGCCCGCCGGCGGACACGCCGACGACCGCGAAGCGATCGAGCCCGAGCTCGTCGGCGAGGCACTCGAGGTCGGCGGCGAAGTCGGCGATCCGGCGGCCCGGACACGGATCGGAGCGCCCGAAGCCGGGCCGGCTGACCGCGATGTAGCGGATCCCCAGACGGTCGATCAGCGCCTCGAGCTCGGGCGTGCGCCGCACCGGCGTGCCGATCGCCCCGTGGAGGTAGAGCACCGGCGCCCCGTCCTGCGGGCCTCCCGACGACCAGGCCAGGCGCCGGCCGTCGGGCAGGAGCGCGGTTGCTTCGCGGGTGCAGAGCGCGGTGGTCAAGGCCGTCGCCGCCGGGGAAGGGAAATCCCTGCAAATGGCAGGTTATGTCCCCACCGGAGCGCCCATGTTGCGATCCGGTGAGCGGCGTCAGCCCGCGAGCTGCGCGAGCACCTCCTCGAGCGCGGCGCAGAACGCCTCGGGCCGCTCGAGCATCGGCGCGTGCGCGGTCTCGGGCACGATGCGCAGGACGGCATCGGGCCGCACGCCGCGGATCACGTCGATCCGCCGCCGCGGGATCACCGGGTCGTGCTCGCCCCACACGAGCCCCAGCGGGGCGCGCACCGCGGCGAGCGCGTCCTGGAGGTCGGCGGCGGCCGCGCTGGCCAGCCCCGGACCGATCCGTGTGGCGCCCGCCGAGCTGGCGAGCACCGCCCGCGCGTGCTCGGGCGGCACCCGCGCGCCGTCGTAGGCGACGCCGGCCAGCGCCAGCCGCCGCACCAGCGCGCTGTCGGCCAGCGGGCTGGCCAGCCGCCGGCGCGCGACCGCGTAGGGAGCGGCGACGGCGCCCAGCAGCCCGGCGACCGGGCGGGGCAGCGCCGCCATGCCGGCGGGGGCGACGAGCACGAGCCGCCGCACCCGCTCGGGATGGCGCGCGGCGAGCAGGATCGCGATCCCGCCGCCCATCGAATGGCCGACGAGGTCGTACGGGGCGGCCACGCCGGCCTCCTCGAGGCCGGCGGCCAGCCGCGCGGTCACCTGCTCTAGCGCAAAGCCGCGTCCGGCCGGCGGCGAGCCGCCGTAGCCAGGGACGTCGGGCGCGACGACCCTCCGCGGCGCGGCCAGCAGGCCCATGGCGCGACGCCAGATCGCGCCGCTCGTCCCTGCTCCGTGGACGAGGACGAGCCGATCGTCGCCGTCGCCCTCCTCACGGATGGCCAGCATCGCGGCGCAGCGTACAGGCACATGGCTAGGCCTCCGTGGTCTGGACGACCCGGAAGTTGTTGCCCGAGGGATCGCGGAAGCCGGCGTCGATGCCGTACGGGCGCTCGATCGGCTCGTCGGTGAACTCGACCCCGCGCCCCTTCAGCTCCTCGTACGTGGCACGGCAGTCGTCGGTCGCGAAGAAGACCCCGCTCGCCGCGCCCTTCGCGGTGATCTCGCGGACCTTCGCCGCGGTGTCCTCGTCGAACACCGGCGGGCCGGGCACCAGCATGAGCACGAGCGCGACGTCCGGCTGCGCCGGCGGCCCGACGGACAGCCAGCGGAAGCCGCCCAGCTCGGGCAGGGTGACGTCCTCGCGCACCTCGAAGCCGACCTTGTCGGTGTAGAAGGCCAGCGCCTCGTCCTGGTCGTGGACCCAGACCTGGGCGTGGGTGATCCTGAGCATCGTTGTCCTCCTTTCGTGGTCGACCGCCACGCTAGACCGCGTTCGCCCGGCTGTCTTCTCCGAACGTGCTGGATAGCGGGCGGCCCCACGCGCGGACGAGGCACGACGGGACCCGCGCGCGCGAGGCGGCCGGCGGGTACGCCGCGCGGTAGGCGGTCGGCGACATGCCGTAGAGGCGGCCGAAGCTCGTCGTGAACGAGCCGACGCTGCTCAGGCCGACGCTGAAGCAGACGTCGGCGACGGAGTGATCGGTGCCGCGCAGCAGCGCGGCCGCGCGCTCGAGGCGCCGCGTGAGCAGGTACTGGTGCGGCGTCTCGCCGAACGCGCGGCGGAACTCGCGGCTGAAGTGCGCGGGCGAGAGGCGCGCGGCCCGCGCGAGCGTGGGAACGTCGAGCGGGTCGCGGTAGCGCGCCTCGATGAGGTCCCTGGCGCGCAGCAGGTGCCGGGTCGGGTGGACCGGCGTCATCGCCAGGAAGTATCGACGGTGTGCATGCACACCAGACCGGCGCCCGGGCCGAGACTCATCGGCCCTCCCGCCGCCGCCCCTGCCTACACCTGCCGCTCCTCCCTCTCCTGCGGGAGGCGCCC
>Ga0081539_10007179_pt1 | contig 10266 bp, 10 predicted proteins | sample TabmetS4T2R2_FD_71023 | JGI IMG/M metagenome (GOLD analysis project Ga0081539, IMG submission 71023) | Tabebuia heterophylla rhizosphere microbial communities from the University of Puerto Rico - S4T2R2 | ecosystem: Host-associated > Plants > Roots > Rhizosphere ... | reverse complement strand
GTGCATGGACGCCTCTACATACAGTCGTGCCCGAACCACCCAGGACTCATCCGCGTTGGCATCACAAATTGACGGTGCAGCAACGTAACCGACTTTCGGATCTATGAATGGTCGAGCCATTTCCAGCAAGTAGGTTTCCGTTGGGGCATGGTCAGCGTCGAGTTGTGAGATAAAATCGTAATCGAAGCCTCCCGCCTGTTCATAGAAGTACGTCAGGTTCCCTTCTTTGGAACGGGCTTTTCTCGGGAACACCGCATTCTGATAATTAACAACCCCTTCTCGGCAGGAGATATAAACCTTGTGCTTCTTACACCACGATGCAATCTCATGGTCAATGGTTTCGGTTGCCAACCAGACATCGTACTTGTAAGGAAATTTTTGCGCTAACATTGCGGTAAGCGTATTTGCTACGACCGACCAGGGTTCAGAGGGAGCTTTGGTAACCACCATCGCGTAGGAACCCTCTGGGGGAAGTAGCTCTGGGTTGGCGATCTTCATGCGGTAAACAAAGAAAAAATAATAGGCGGGCAAAACGAGTGTCCATCCGATTACGATGGTATTAATAACCATTCCCCACACGGTCACGAAGTGATCTTGTCGCAGCCACCAGACCCAAAACCAGATCAGAGCACAGATCCAAAGAGCAATCAGCCCTTTAAACTGCAACTTCTGTTTCTTGCTCATCACGTCAACGAAAAATCCCTTAGCGTTCATTGATAAATCCCTTCTTGGTCTCGATGCGGGTATCTCGTCTTCTCAACATTCACTGCTTACAAGCATACTCGAGCGATCAAGAATGTACGTCCTTCGATTATCTTGACAGAGACATCGCTGCCGACCTCGTTGGGTTAGCAGCAGGTATTGCACGATGGCCCTGTTGAAAGTCCGTGGTGCCACGATCTTGCTTGAAGAGCCTATGACCTGTGTAAGAGTGAGCACACAATGTCTGACCCCAGAAACTACGATTGCGAAGCCTGGCACCAGCGAAAAAATATAAACGGCTTTGCACTTTTGTTAATGGACGGGAAACCAGCCTACAAGTTACATGAATCCAACGAATTCTGGTCGCAATTTGGTTACAAGTCCTGTGGCTGGAGGGACCCTTTGCGACCGTCACCTGTGGTTCGTCTGTGCGGTCTCCTGTCTTTGTCATTGACGCCGGTTTCTTTCAAAGGTATGCTTGAAGCAGGCAGGATTAGATCAAATTTGTCGGGTGTCAGACAGCTGAAGGAAACAAAGAAAGAAAATGAACGATAGCTCTATTCGTCCTATCTCTCATAAGAATTTGAGGTTAGTGAGGGACAAGATCGCCTTACTCTCTTTGGTAATCTTAATAGTGCTATCTCTCGTGGGCTGCGGTGTAACCACTGAGACAGCAACTGTGCCTATCGCCGAGACCCCGATCTTGCTTACGTCCAACCAACCTACAGGATCACTTCCAGAAGGCTGGATTGAAAAAGTGTCTGACATTGTCTGGGTTGCATACTCACATCCCTCCGCTCCGAATATAGGTCGTGACGCAACCCCAGAGGAAGTGATTGCAGATTTGACCCTGTTACGGGAAGCCGGGTTTAATGGGTTGGTTACTTACGCCTCTACGGGGATCATGGGGCGCGAGCTTCCTGAACTGGCTCAGAAAGCTGGATTTCAGGGGTTGATCATGGGCATCTGGGATCCAGACAGCCAAGAAGAATATGAGGCGGCAGTTAATGCTGCGCAAAACGATGTTGTCCTTGGATACTGCATCGGCAATGAAGGATTTAATTGGCCGAGAAGATATACCATGTCAAAACTTTCGGCGTCGATCCAGAAGTTGCGCCAGGCAACAGGGAAACCCGTAACGACCACTGAGGAGATTGATGATTATTACAATGAGAAATTAATTCAACTCGGTGACTGGATCTTTCCCAATGCCCACCCCTACTTTCATGATCAGACCGAACCAGATGCTGCTCTTCGCTGGACCACGGGTGTCTACCATGAATTAAAAAAACGAACAGATCGTTTTGTTTGGCTCAAGGAAGTTGGCTTGCCTACAGCAGGCGATGACGGGGCGAAGCTATCAGAAGAATCGCAGAAACAATATTATGTCGAGCTTGCCAAGACAGATATTCACTTTGTTTATTTTGAGGCGTTCGATCAACCCCGCAGAACTTCTCTGCCCATCGAATCGCATTGGGGCATCTTCAATTCGGATCGAACACCAAAGCTCTTAGGCTGGCAACTGATGGGAAAAGTGCCACCTACGAGCGCGCCCCTTGATACCGCGTTTTATGTATACAAAGATGCTGGCTGGCCCGAGAATCACTTTGACCCAAACGGATATATGGGCGATATAGGCGACATTCATATGAACCAAGTTTATGTAGAGAATCCTTATTCGGGAAGCAGTGCAATCGAAGTCGTTTATGATGCGGCAGGGCTAGCCCCAAATAATTGTGATTTTTCTCCACCCTGTAAATGGGCTGGTGTGTATTGGCTTGAGCCTGCCAATAACTGGGGATGGGATCCAAGCTTAGAAGGAACGGGGTTTGATCTTTCGGCATATTCCCGTTTGAAGTTCTGGGCAAGGGCGGACGGATCATGCACAATCAGGTTTCGGGTTGGTGGAATCGATCAACCTTATGGAGACAGCTTAAACTCACCAAAAGAGAAAGTCGTAATGCTTACACGGCAATGGCAGGAGATCGAAATTGACCTTGCGGGAGCTGACCTGAGTCACATCATCGGTGGTTTCGCTTGGATCGCGGATTGGAACACGGTCTCGAAGGAAGGCTGTACTTTCTATTTGGATGAGATTCGTTTTGAGAAGTAAATGCCACCTTTATAATAGACCAACATGCTAACCATTGACCTCGAAACAGCCCGCCGTTTCATCCTCGGCAAGCAGGGCTTGTGGCCCGGGCGGCGGTGGCGCGGCCTCAAGGGCACGGAGCGAGCCATGTGCACCATGGAGTACCTGCAGCTCGACCCGCTGCAAATTGTCGCTCGCAGTCACGACATCAAGTTGCACAGCCGCGTGCTCGATTACAAGCCGGGCATGTGGGAAGGACTGACCTACAAGAAGCGCAAGTTCTTTGATTGGGGCGGCTGGCTGGCCGTCCGGCCGATGGACGAGTTACCACACTGGCGCGTGGTCATGCGCCGCGAGCGCGATGGTGAGCAGCGCTGGTCGAGAATGCCCAAGATCGCCCGCGAGCACGCGGCTGCCATCGTCGAGATGCGCGCCCTCCTGCGCCAGCGCGGCACTGTCAGAAACCGCGACTTCGAAACGGCCGCGCGTACCCGAACAGAGAGTTATCGTGGCCGCAAGGACAGCGCCTTGGCTTTGTATTACTTGTGGTACACCGGCGAAGTCATGACCCACCATCGCGAGAACTTCGAACGCGTGTATGCACTCACCGAAGCGGTCGCGCCGGCCGATTTCATTCGGGAAAGCGACGAGGCTGAGGCGGATCGTTACTTGGTCAAAAAGGAGATCAGTTTCTCCGGTCTATCGCGGCCGAGCGCCTTGGATACATTCCTACGCGGACTACCCCATGGCAAAGCGTATAAACAGGTCATGGAGGCTTTACTCGCTGATGGCGAGATCATCGAAGTCAAGGTGGAAGGCTGGAAGGCAATGCATTACGCGCTTGCTACCGATGCCAAACTGCTGCAAGAGTTGAGCGCAGGGCGGATTCCGAAGGCGTGGACGCCATTAGAGACGACTACGTCTGAAGAGGTTCTTTTCCTTGCCCCCTGGGATCAAGCCGTCGCTCGCGGGCGGGCCAAAGTTGTATTTGGCTTCGATTATGTGTTGGAGGTATACAAGCCCCAGCACTTGCGCAAGTTTGGTTATTACACCTTACCGATTTTGTGGGGCGATCAATTTGTCGCGCGTTTCGACAGCAAACTCGACCGGACGACGAACACATATGTCATTCTGGGCCTGTGGTTAGAGGACAAAACTCTTGGCAAAGATGAGGCATTTGCAGAAGCCTTGGCGCGTGGATTCGCGCGGTTCACTACATTTCTCGGCGCATCCAAGATGGATGCGAAGGCGATTGTCGAGCCCCTGCTACGCCGACCAGTGAACAACTTTATCCCTTAGAGCTTCCACACCTGAGATTAGTTGTTGCTAGTTTCAGCCAGAGTTGGATCGTGGGGTTGTTATATGACGATGATAACATGCGAGCATCGCAATGAAGTCTGCTCAAATTTACTAAGCTTTCACTGAATCTAAGGGCTGGCCGCACGCCGACGTCCCCGTATCTCTTCTTCCATAAGCCATGTGCAACCCTCGTCCGCGGATACGTAGCCTCTCCAACGAAACGTCTGGTCTGTGATATCCGAGAAAATCCAGCGATAGAGTTGATTGTCTGGGGCTCTGCCTTCCAGAACAATCTCATCACCCACGGGACGGGCAATCAGGTTGATGACAACTCCAAAAACCGGCGTGAGAGCGGTCACTCGCCAAGCATCGATGCGCGGGTCATAAAAGCGGACGGCCAGGCCATAATCGGCAGCAGGTGCTCCAGTTCTGCGGCGTTCTTCGAGCGGAGGACTCAGGATCACGTCTTGGATGGCTCGCCCTTCGAGCACCCAACCGAAATGCCATTCGCCTCTCTGCTCCTTTGTGAGTTGTCCTGCTGGATTAAAATGCCTCCCCTCAATGTCCCAGCCACCGACGAGCTGTCCAAACAGCATGAGCTTGTCGGCATAGTCAGGGAAGGGTCCTTTTGCGGCGAGCGCCTCGATCATGGCGGTAGGATCAAGTTTCGTCATAATTGGATTCTAGCATTGGGTTCGAGGCTTGGCTGTCAGGATCTTGCTCATTTGCTGAAAGCGTCGATGTGTCAATCTATCTCGGACTGCGGTCGGTGTCTCTCCAAAGACCGAACGAAAGCGGGCGCTAAAGTGACTGTGATGGGCAAAGCCCAGTTCCAGCGCAAGCCGAGCCAGATCTGTTTCGCCCTGCGCAAGGCGGTCTAGCGCGAGGGCAAGCCGAAGTCGCAATAAGTAGCGCGCGATACTTTCGCCTGTAACGGCTCGAAATTGGCGCGCCAAGTGAAACGGTGAGCAGTATACCTTTCGCGCGATGGATTCCAAGTGCCAGGGATCGGTTGGCTGGCTAGCCAAGAACGCGCGCACCTTTTCTACACGTCGCTGCTGAAACTCGCTCACCTGTTGAGAGCTCAAGGTCGGGGACGACCTGAAATCCTGGGCCAGAGTATTCAGAACAAGTACAGCCCCTTCTTCAGATTCGAGTCGGTCTATCAGTCCAGTTGCCATCACGTAGGTCAATATATGGATGCTCAATTGGGTGGCCGCATGAATGATTCGATGTTGCGCTTCTACATTTCCGAACGCATCATCAATCAACTCATGATGAAAGACCAAGACCGTGCACTGATCTCCACCATTCACCGGGTGGCTAAATTGATAGGTCTCGCCTATGCTAAAAATCAAAGCCGTATTGGGGTCAGCAACGGTCGGCACGCCTTTGTGGTGGAGCAGAAAGACTCCACGGCGCGGCACCACGATCTGGGTTACGCTACACTGTTCCTCGTCACTGCAACCTGATTGGGGTGCGTGACAGGTAACATCGAACACGCGAACTAATGGACTATGAAAAACAAGTTCCGAATGCCGATCACTCATAGACGGTATTTACATCCCTGTAAAACTCCCCATCCCAAATTATGGTGACTATCTATAATGCAGCAACGAGTAGCAATCACGTTCGAATTTCCTCCCGCTTACTCAACCCATGAGATAAATTGACCACCACTGAGATGTTGATAGTCGACGATCAAGCCCGGTCCCCGTTGCTCAAGCTGATCAAGGGATAGACGAATCGCCTCGCCATCAAATTCTGTATCATCCAGGAACGTTAGTTGACCAAGCCATCTGAACTCGCCGTCGCGATCCGCGAAGAAACGCGCAAACCAATAGGGAACTGTGATATGAACTATGCGTTGACTACCGCGCGTATCGAAAATAACCGTGTGAAATGTATGAAGGGACACATCCGATTGTCCTATCGTTGAAGTTTCGGCTGGCTGTCTGAGGCTCATGTCGATTAACGGTTGCTGGGTCGAAAAACGTGAGCGCAATAGAGAAAATTCGGCCTCTGCTGCTGGCTCCGAAACAGGATTACTCTGATGATGGCTCCCAAAGAACAAGAGTCCCATACCAACAGCTGTCAGTGCAATAAGAGCTGCGCCGCTAAGGGCGGAGAAAACAATGGATCGTTTCGCGCGTTTCATTTAAATAAACCTCGCTTTTGTTCGACTGTCTAGAAATTTTATAGTGCGGTAATATCACTGCCATGAATCTAAGATTCAGATTTGCGTAGATGTTATCACCTGTTTTGATAAAATGCGGTATGCAATTTGAGATTGAACAGAACTCAAAACGTCTGGTTTTCAATTCAGAGCTCAGAGGGTTGAAAGTTCATGGCGTTGAATATATATCTGGTAAAGATGGTGTTCTCATTTATGACCAGATCAGAGATTTGCAAGCAGAGGAGGTGGAATTGCAGATGTCTACCAATACCAGTACGCTCATTCCGGCACTCCATATTCTCAGTATCTCTTACAACCATTACTTTGACGAAAGACCAGTCGTCGAGTCTCAAAATAACATTACCTTCTATTGGAATCCTTCCAAGCTGGCTGCTTTTTATAACCGATTCTCCACAGATGAATTGGAATATAAAGATCGAGAGTCGGTTATTCGCCGAGCTGTAGAATTCCTTTGTTCGGACATAGATAGCCTACCTCTACAAGAAGAATACCTGACACGGATGCTTGAGCCCTGCAAGCTGCTTGGGTTTTATCAGGGCTTTCCGATATTTGATAGTTCCGTTGGCTTTGCAAAACTTCAATCGAGACTGGGCATTCACATCGACCGTGAAGGAGTCATGGTTTCCACCCCTTTGGATCGATATGAGTCGGATGTCTATGAGCTGGCGGAGGTATTAAGCAGAGAGACCGGATTGGATTACTCTAAAAAGAAAAACCGCGTGATTTTTCCAAAAGATCCAATACTCCTCAAACTGCTGGGCGTCAAATCATAACTTCTCTAATGGTGGGCGATTACCGAAAGTAACTGAGGCAGTGCCGGCCGGTGCCGCCCACTTCACGGCATTGGCAATTACCTGTAGCACTTCCTTTTGATAATATGTGGGATACGTTTCATGACCCGGGCGGAAGTAAAAAATTTTTCCCAAGCCGCGTTGATAACAGCAACCACTGCGAAACACTTCCCCGCCCTGAAACCAGCTAAGGAATACTAACGCATCCGGCGCAGGAATATCAAATCGTTCGCCATACATTTCCTCGTGTGGGATTTCAAAATAAGACCCCAACCCGGCGGCAATCGGATGACTAGGTTCCACCACCCAAATCCGTTCGCGCTCACCCGCCTCGCGCCAGATGAGATTACAGGTGGTGCCCATCAGACTTTGAAAGATTTTTGAGAAATGGCCGGAGTGCAAAACGATCAACCCCATTCCATCCAGCACCCGCTTTTGCACACGCGCCACGATCTCATCGCTCACCTCGCCATGCGCCATGTGCCCCCACCAAGTCAGCACATCGCTGTTAGCCAGCACCGCGTCCGTGAGACCATGTTCGGGTTCATCCAACGTCGCCACGCGCACCATCATCCCTTCAGAGCGTAGATGATCGGCGATAGGGGCATGCAAGCCGTCTGGGTAGACTTTGCGAACTTCTTCATGCGTCTTTTCGTGTCGGTATTCGTTCCAAATCGTAACTTTGAGAGTCATAAATTTACTCACACTTTACGGGCATTCCATCGTTTGTCGCGCTCGCCTGAATCGCATCCCAGAGTTTTGCCATGCGCAACCCCACTTCGGGCGGCGATGGGTTAGGGATGCGACCACTGCGTACTTCCAAAAATTGTTCCCATACACCCCGCGAGGGTGGCACGGGAATGGGAGCCGGAGGCTGATCGCCAGTATATTGAACGGCAAGAGTCTCACCCCAAATTCCCGTATGCAGAATCGCCCTTTCGCAGAATACCCGAATCTCGGAAGCACACGAGGGAATTGTTTCGCCACACGCATGGAACGTGACCAATCCGCCCGAGGCTAAGCGCCCCATGACGACTGCAATCGTTTCCACCGAACGGCCATTCTGAACGAACCAGGCAGTCACCTCACTAAAATCTTCCCCGGCAAGATCAGCAACGGTGTTAAGCAAGTGCGCGCCCGTGTCGAACAAAAAGCCGCCACCTGAGAGGGCAGGCTCCTGCCGCCAGGTATTAACTGTCTGTGCCCCCCAGTTCTGCCAAACAATGCCACTGATCGTGAGAATGCGACCAAATTCATTCGCTCGCAACAGTCGTGAAGCCGAGCGGATTTGCGGCGACAGACTCCCCGGAAATGCCACAACTAGTAAGCGTCCCGTACGGTCACGCGTTTCGATCAAACTGCGCGCCTCGGCAGCTGTCATCACCATAGGTTTTTCGAGCAAAACATCCAGGCCTGCTTCGAGGCTGGCTTTCGCCTGGTCATGATGAAGCGCATGTGGGGTAATAATACAAACAGTGTCCAGTTCTGCGCCGTACTCAGCGATTAACCTTTGCCAATCTGGTTGATTGGGCGGTGGTGGCAGTCCAGCATCGGCAAAAATCTTAGCAGCCTCCAGCGCCATCGCCTCGGAAGGTTCGCACAACGCCACGATGCGCGTCGTGGATTGCATCTCCCTGGCACCGCCCGCCAGGGCAGATGTGAGCATTTGACGAATATGATGGCGTGCCATGTTTCCTACTCCAATGAGAGCCACACGGACGGGTGAAGTCATTTAGAAACCCTTCTCCTTCAACCATTGCAAAATATAGTCCGCAATTTCCTTCCACCCATTGTCTATGGTCAAGGAATGACCCCGGTTGGCAAACTCCTTGTAATCTGTCGCGGCTCGTGATTGGCGATGAACTCTGAGCGTGCTCTTCACCAACACGGGCGGGACGGTGTGATCTGCCAATCCTGAAATCAGTAACAACGGTCCGCGGGTGTCATTTGTAAGATTGATCTTCGTTGCTGAATTTGGGTTGAAGGTCGCGGTCGCAGCTTGGAACAAGGGACGCCCTGGCGCAGGCATGGCGTATTTGGCATACAACTCGCGCGCCTCCTTTTCCGAGACGGCGTTCGTGAAGCCATAGCGAAACTGTGCTTCCGTCAAGGAAACAGCACGCTTCAAGTTGCCCGGGTTCCCCAAGACAGGGAAGGAAGACTTCAGCGCAGAGAAAGGTAACTCAGGCACACCCTTGATCGGAGCCGGATCGATTGCAACGGCGGCAGCAGCGAGGTCACGTCCGAGCAGGTTCTGGACAAGTAAGCCACCAAACGAGTGACCAATCAGGATCGGCTTTCTATCGAATGTCTTCAACTGTTTAGCGATGTGATCCGCGATCTCAGCCACACCGAAACCGGCGACAGCATCAGCATTCTGGCGTGTTGCTTCGGTTGTTTCCGAATCACCGGGCCAACTTGTAGCTGTAGCGTCATACCCATTCGCGCGGAAAAACTCAATCCAGTGATTCCATGACTCCGCGTGTAACCAAAGTCCGTGGACAAAGACGATCGGATTCTTGTCGGACATGATTGTCTCCTTTTATGTCGCTATTCGATTGTGTTCATCTGCTTGGAATGCCGATACAGTGTATCATACTTTCAAACTGACTCGAGCTCGTTTGATGAGCACATCATTCTTAAGTTCTCCCAACACGCCTTTCTCGTTGACGATTGAAAAGGCCAATGATACAAATACACCCTCGCTTATTTCGATGAGCTTTATGGATAATTTCAGTAGATCACGAAACAAAAGAAGCCCGAAAATAGGGGATCCATTCAATTTTCGCGAAGTCCTGAAATTGATTTCAGAAGGGAAAGATTATGATCTCAACTTCGAACACGAAAAAACATTTATCATCTTAGTCAGTATTTTGCTTGTTTCTGCCTGTAGTCCATCTGTGCCTACGGTACCAACGATCGTAGCTTCCGCTCCAACAGAACAGGTCACCCCCACCTCGCAACCGACTGCCATTTCTCCCACTGCACAGGCTTCTTCCACGCCTACCGAGCAGCAATTTGTGCTGCCAGGAGGCAGGCTTCTAATGACAACCTATTCGAAATCTGGCGGATACACGGTCGCAGATGCATACTTTAAATATGTATGGCTGCAATTGCCAGACAAGACCGTACAAGACAAGACTATCCGTACTTGGTTGGCGAGTATCCAACAGTGGACTTTGCCG
>Ga0081539_10007178_pt1 | contig 10269 bp, 7 predicted proteins | sample TabmetS4T2R2_FD_71023 | JGI IMG/M metagenome (GOLD analysis project Ga0081539, IMG submission 71023) | Tabebuia heterophylla rhizosphere microbial communities from the University of Puerto Rico - S4T2R2 | ecosystem: Host-associated > Plants > Roots > Rhizosphere ... | reverse complement strand
AAAACAGGAAAACATCTCCGCTCGTTGTCGCAATTGCTGGTCCCGAACTTGGCTGACGCTGAAGAGATCATCAACGAGGTTTCGAATACATGGAAACAACTGCGGCGGTGCAGGACGGACTGCAAAAAAACTTTCGCGCTGACCAGCTCAACGTCTACGTATACGAGTCGCGTCCGAAAATGGGCCAGGCCGCGGCGTCCGTAATCGCGGCGGAGATCCGGCGTGCAATTCAAGACCGTAGCAAAGCGGTGGTGATACTCGCTTCCGCGCCGTCGCAGAATGAGTTTCTGGCGAGCCTCGCGGAAGCTCCGGAGATCGATTGGTCGCGTGTCATTGCTTTTCATCTCGACGAATACCTGGGCATGGACGATCGGGCGCCGCAATCATTTCGCCGATTTCTAATCGATCGCCTTGTGAACATAGTGCCGGTGGGTGAATTTCATGGTTTGCGTGGTGATGCGCCGGACGGCGCGGCAGAAGCTAAACGTTATGCCGAACTGTTGCGACAGAACCCGCCTGATTTTGCCGTTCTGGGGATTGGAGAGAATGGTCATCTTGCATTCATCGATCCACCATTTTGTGACTTCAACGATCCAGAACCGGTAAAGGTGGTCCAACTAGACGAGATCTGTAGAAACCAGCAGGTTAACGATGGCGCATTCGCTTCGCTCGACGAGGTTCCCAGAGATGCGTTGTCATTGACGATACCCACGTTAATGGCGCAACCAAAGTTATTCGCCATCGCCCCGGGACCAGCGAAGCGGCAAGCCATCAAGAACACCATTGCCGGGCCGATCAGCAGCAGTTGCCCGGCATCGATTCTGCGAACGCATCCGAATGCGCATTTATTTATCGACGTCGTTGCGGCTGAATACCTGGACTATTGAGAAACGATTGACCGCATAAAAAACTCCCCCACATTCACAAGGCGCCTGCAAAAGGAGAACAGCATGCACAGTTCAGTTCACGTAATCGATTACGTTGTGCTTGTCTGTTACCTGTTGCTGATGGCGGGAATCGGCGCCTACTTCATGCGCTTTATGCGTGTAGGTGCCGACTTTTTGAAAGGTGGCAATCGTGTCGAGTGGTGGGTCGCGGGAATGGCGTCGTTCATGTCCGGTTTTTCAGTCTGGACGTTTACAGGCGGAGCGGGGTTCGCTTATCGGCAAGGCTTCATCGGTGTTTTCCTCATGTTTCTCGCCGTGCCAGCCTTTTTCTTCGGGTACATTTTCTTTGCGCAAGCCTGGCGCCGCTCACGGGTCACGACGGTCGTTGAATACATTCGTAGCCGCTTCGGCGAAGGCACTCACAAGATGTTTTCGTGGTTGACTGGTCCAAGCCAGTTGATGTTCGGCTCAGTTCGACTCTTCGCCTTATCGAGTTTCATGTCGATTGCACTGGGTGTGCCGGTCGAGTATCTGGTCGTGATCTGCGGTTTGGTGGTCCTCGCGTACACGGTGCTTGGCGGCTATTGGGCCGTCTGCTTTACAGACATGTTTCAGTTCATGTTTCTGTTTCCGATCGCCTGTGTGTTGATGGTTCTTTCGCTGGCGAATGTCGGCGGCTTAAGTAACTTCGTCGCGCAGGCGCCGGCCGGATACTTCAATCCGTTTGCCGGTGAATACGGTTGGTTGTTCCTGATCGTTTACACGATTTCGCAGACCACCGGCTACAACAACTTCGGTAACGCGCAAAGATACTTCTGCGCTGACACGGAGCAGTCGGCAAAGAGGATCGCAATTCTTTGCATGATTCTTTTCACGATCGGCAGCTTGATTTTTTATTTACCGCCATTAATTGCACGCGTTGTGCTACCGGATCTGGGAACAGCGGCAAACGGTCTCAAGCAGCCGTCCGAGGCTGCTTACATCGCCATGGGATTGCGTGTGCTGCCGCCGGGCATGATTGGAGTATTGCTGGCCGCGATGCTGGCGTCGTCGATGGCTTCGTTATCAGCTCACAATCACATCATCACCGGCATCTTTGCGAAGGACATTTATCAGGGTTACCTGCGGCAGGACGCATCCGATCGTCACATGTTGACGGCAAGCAGGTTGACTTCGCTTGGCGTTGGTCTGGTGATGATTTGTGTAGCGCTGCTTTTTGCGCAAGGCGCGACTGGCATCTTCACGCTCTTGTTCATTCTCGAGTCGATGTTTCTGATTCCACTCGGGCTGCCACTGCTCTACGGATTCATTGCGAAGGGCGGACCATGGTGGTCCGCCGTCTGTGCTTACGTTGCCGGCGCGATCACGTCGCTCTTCGTCAATCTTTATCTAAATCGTTACCTCGGGATGGGACTTAACGAGACGTACCTCATTGGTATTCCCGCAGTCACTACGACGATAGCGTTTTTTGTTCCAGTGTTTTTGATTGCGCCCGAGGGAGAATTTGCGCGCCGTGTCGATGCGTTCTTTGGCAAGTTGAGAACGCCGGTTGATCCGGTGATAGAGCTGGGTGCGACGGGCGTGTCAGGTCGTGGACAACTCGCGCTCGTTGGCAAAGTAACCACGGGCATGGGTGTGGCTTGTTTTCTACTGGTAGCGGCTAGTGCGGCGGGACGAGATCGTTTGATTGTTGGAATCTATGCGGTTGCAACCACACTCATCGGACTCGCATTTATCGGCGCCGGTCGCGTGCCGACCGAATCGGACGAGTTGCGAGCGCAAACCGTCACGGCTGAACCAGTTTCAGTAATCGAAAAATGAAACTCAGATTCTTACTGTTTCTATTTTGGTGTTATCTGCTGTGTACTCCGAGCGTTCTTAGCTCGGTTCGCACGATCTGGGCGGTGAACGACGGCGAGAAGGTTGAGCGAGACGATGTAAACAATCCGAATAAGCGTGGGAACTCCGCCTGGGACGGAAAAAAAGTAAAGATCTTCGGTGCACGAAACGAGATCATCGCTTTCCAGCTCATCATTGAAGCGGATCGGCGTGGCATCGAACGTTTGACTGTCGCGCTGCCGCAGCTAGTGGAGAAAGGTAATAACGCGAGAATTCGCTACACCTCACCTGCCTTCGATCCCACCGATTACCGTGGCCGTCCAATCCAGATATTTTCCGTTAACTATATGAATGTGGAAGTCGCGTCGCACGCGCAATGGGTTTACAAGCCTGATTCTCCAGCGGCGCCGAAAGATCCAACCGGATGGAAGCCGGTCCAATTGATTCCGGAAAATGCGCGCGCTGGTTTGGGTGGTTTTCCGCTTCGTGTTGGTAGTGGGCTGAATCAAGCGGTATGGATCGAGGTGTACACTGATCGCGATCTTCCTGCCGGTCTGTATTCGGGAACAATAGCAGTCGATGCCGATGGTCGGAAGCAAACGATGCCGATCGAGCTGGAGCTGTTTGATTTCACCTTGCCGGATCAAAACAGCATGGACGCGATGGTCTATTACGAGAGTCTGCAACCGAAACTTTATCAGGGTCGAGATCTCGATCCGCGGTATCACCGCTTTGCTCATCGCCAACGCATCGAGTTGGTCCACGGCTACGACATCAACTCAGTATCCGCAGCGTCGGGACGCTTCGATGGTAGTGATTTCACTGAGGCCAACGGTTATGAAGGACCAGGTTTGGGTGTTGGGAACCGGATCATTCCGCGAACGTTCTATGGACCAGGAAAAAGTTTCGATGAACGTAGCAGCGCATGGCGTGAAGCCGATAGCTGGATGTTGTTTCTTCAGCAAAAGCTTCCGAACGCGATTAGTTTCCTTTACCTGCCGGACGAACCCCGGCCGTCCGAATACGACTACATCCGCCAACTCGCCGGTAACCTTCATTCGAATCCCGGTCCCGGCAAAGCGTTAGCGACGTTCGTAACCAAACACTATGTTAAGGAACTCGATGGTGCCATCGATATTTGGGATACCGGCCCGCTGGGATACGACATCACCCGCGCAAACGAGGAACGTAAACGCGGGCGCAAGTACTGGATCTACAACGGCGGCCGTCCCGCCGCGGGTGCAATTGTCATTGACGCTCCGGCCACAGATCCACGCGCCACGATCTGGGCCTGTTTCAAACACGGCATCGACAACTATTTCTACTGGCACGGCGTGCATTGGCAGCACAACCGGCAAAAGGTAGGCGAGCGAAAACAGAACGTATGGGCCAATCCGATCACATTCGACAACCGTGGCCAACCAAATAAACCAATCGACGACCAGGGATACATAAATGGCGACGGCGTTCTAATTTATCCGGGTGAAGACAAGCTTCATCCCGACCAGGACCGCGGAATAGCCGGACCAATCTCCACCATTCAGCTCGCAAATTTTCGCCGTGGTCTACAGGACCACCAGTATTTGACCCTCGCACGGAAGTTAAAACTAGATGCAGTAGTTAACGAAGTTCTCCAATCAGTGGTCCCCCGTGTTTTCTCCGACTCAGGACCAACCGTAGGTTTTTCTGAGGCTGGAAATGATTACGAACGTGCTCGCTATAAACTCGCGCAAGCGATTGCGAAGCAGAGTAAGCGATAAGGAGCGACGGCGCTTGCAATCGTTTGATTGGGAACGCATCGCTCAGGAAAACGGCGCTTGACCTCGCGAAGGAAGGGAGAATCGATGAAATACCTCATAGCTACACTATTTCTGATCGCTGTCTGCGGTAGTACTGCCTTTGCGGTGACATATCAAGTGGGCCCGACCAGGAGCTTCACGAAATTGCAGGACGTCGCACCGCTGCTTAACCCCGGCGATATAGCAGAGGTCGATGGGAATGCGACTTATCCGGGTGATCTGATATTCACTCGACCCGGCACCGACGTTAACAAAATCACGATCCGAGGGATTCGCGTTAATGGGTTGCGTCCAGTGATCTCGGGCGGCACGAACACCGTTGAGTTTCGGCTGTCAGACCACTACGTCTTCGAAGGTTTCGACGTAACCGGCGGCAGCTTTCGCGGCATTTACCATCACGCTCACGATATTACTTTGCGTGACTGTGTGGTCCACGATTGTCCGGCGCATGGAATACTAGGCGCTGATACTGACTCCGGGTCGTTGTTAATGGAATATGTCGAGGTCTATCACTGCGGCAGCGGCACGGGACAACATCCCGTCTACATGGCAACTGATGAGTTCGCGCATCCCGGTTCCGTGTTTCGCATGCAGTATTGCTACCTGCACGATCAAAACGGCGGTAACAACATCAAGAGTCGCGCGGAGCGCAACGAGATCTATTACAACTGGGTTTCGGGCGGTTTTTACGGCGAGATCGAACTGATTGGTCCAGATCCGCACGGCAACAAGAACGTCAGCCATGATACTGCGCGTGAAGATTCTGACGTCGTGGGAAATGTGTTTCAGCACATTCCGACGCAAGGCACGCGCATGGCCCGCGTTGGTGGTGACGGTACCGGAGATACTGATGGTCGTTATCGCTTCGTCAACAACACTTTCATCCTGCGCCAGGGACAGACGAGTCCGGTGGTGGAGGTCTTCAACGGCATCGAGAGTCTCGAGATGCACAACAACGTTATGTTCCGCGTTGGTGGTGCGCCGATAGACAAGGTCGTGTTGGAGACCCGCGTCCGTTGGGTGTCGGGTCGTGTAAGCACCGGCAGCAACAACTGGGTGACCACTGGTTCCGCGCTGATTCCGACTGCCTGGACCGGAACCATCACGGGAGCGAATCCGGGTTTTGTTAACATCGCGACGTACGATGTGCATCCGACTGCGACCAGTCAGTTGGTCGATGCCGGCAATGGCAATCCTCAAAGTCCGGCAGGACACCCATTCATCAGTCCGTTATTCCCACCGGCGTTTCTGCCACCGTTTCATACTGCTTTGGCGGTTGGCACAGCGCAGGCACGACCGGTGTTTGGAGCGATTGATATAGGAGCATACGAGTACACGCCGTAAGGTTGGTCTTCTCTGTGCAGCCTTTGTGAGCTCTGTGTCTCGGTGGTTTGAGAATCACCACAAAGACACAGAGCTCACGGAGGTGGCACAGAAGAAGACATGCGGGAAGTGACCAAAGCAGTATGAAAATAGCTTTCTCAACGCTTAGTTGTCCTGACTGGGACCTTCAGCAAATCGTCGCGGGTGCGCAAAGATGGGGCTACGAAGGGATTGAGTTGCGCGCGCTCGGTGGAAGTTTGGACTTACTCAGTCGCGCGGAGTTTGCTGCGGTACAAATCTCTGAGACGCGGGCATACTTCGCTAACGCGGGTATCGAAATTTGTTGCGTTGACACCTCGTGCGCGTTTCATTCGATGGATGGAAATGAGCGAGCTAACCAGGTAGAGATCGCGGTTGCTCACGCGGATTTGGCGGCGAATCTTGGGGCGCCATTGATTCGCGTTTTCCCCGACAAGATCCAAGCGGGCGTGCAGCGCGAGGAAACGCGCGACTGGATAGCCGCATGCCTGCGCGAGATCGCCGAGCGCTTGCCTGACAGTGTGAATGTCGCACTTGAGACTCATGGTGATTTTGCGCGAACCGAGTGCGCGGCAGAGATCGTCGCGCTTGCGAATCATCCGCACGTAAAACTGATTTGGGACGTAGCAAATTCGGTTGGCGCAGGTGATTCGATTCAGCAAGCGGCTCGAACAGTTCAACCATATCTGGCCCACATCCACCTCCGCGATGCGAAGCCAGTCTCTGGAGCGGAACACTGGCTTCCGGTGTTGGCGGGTTGTGGCCGTGTGTTGTTTGCTGAAGCAATAGCTGCGATTAGAGAGTTAGGGTACGACGGCTTCATCAGTTTCGAATGGGAAAAATATTGGCATCCCGAGATCGAAGAACCGGAAATTGCTATGCCGGATTTCATCAACGCGATTCGCCAACTGACCGAGGATCGAAGTGACACGACCCAATGTTCTGGTGTTGGCAAGTGACGTGTTGTTCCAGCACTTCTTTACTGAAACGTCTCTAAAGAAGCTGGCTGAAGCGACGAGCTGGACCAGGTCTGCCTTGCGTGAAGATTCCTTGGAACTACGAAGCGAAATCGCGAATGCTGATGTGTTGATGACTACGTGGCATTCTCCATTTCTCACGGCTGAGATGTTGGGGGCAAAGCCGCGCGTACAGTTGATCGCACACTGTGGGGGAGAAGTTAAGTCGCGCGTTGCGGAAGAGGTTTTTGAGTTTGTGACGATTACAAACGCGGCAGATCCGATGGCTCGCGGTGTCGCGGAAATGGCTTTAGCGTTGACGCTAACTCTCCTTCGTCGAATTCCTGAGTATGCAGCGGAAATGCGCAGCGGATTGAGCAGATCGAATGAGTACGTCAGTGAAGGCGAGACATTGTTTGGCCGGCGGGTGGGAATCATTGGTTTTGGCCGCATTGGTCGCGCGTTTGCGAACTTGTTAAAGCCGTTCCAGGTCGAGGTTTTCGTGAGCGATCCGTATGTGCTGCCACATCCGGATGTGATGCATGATGGAAAGCTGCTCCAGCTTGATGAACTCGTGAGCTCGTGTTCAGTCGTGGTGCTGTGTGCGGCGTTGACAGCGGAAACCAGAGGCATGTTCGACAAACGTCGTCTCTCGTTGCTGGCGGATGGAGCGTACCTGATCAATGTGGCGCGAGGCGGGTTGATCGATCTCGAAGCATTATCAAGCGAATTAAGAAGCGGGCGAATATCTGCCGCGCTCGACGTCACAGATCCTTTGGAACCACTGCCACCTGATCATGAGCTGCGCCGTTTACCGAGCGTGATTCTTACTCCGCACATCGCTGCCGGCGGTATCGAGATGCGTCGCGAGATCGGCGCGATGGCGGTTGAAGAAGTGGTTCGGTTTGCGAAAGGCGAGCCGCCGCTCAACCGCGTGACGAAGGAAATGCTTGGGACGATGACCTGATTTGGTTGAGGAGAAGCTTGAGTACGATTTCGTTAGCGGTGAATCAGTCGATCGCAATTAAGAGCGCTGTGCTCCATCGCGTAAGTGTTCCGTTGGTGGAGCCTTTTCGCATCAGCAATGGTGTGGTCGCAGAGAAGGACGCGATCTTGATTGAGTTAACGACCCGCGAAGGAATTGCCGGCTGGGGGGAAGCGTCACCGATGTCCGGATCATTTTACTCGTCTGACACTCCTGACGGTTCGTGGACCACACTCAAAGATCAATTCGTGCCTGCATTACTGTCGTTAAGCACTGTCGATGCCGGCCGGTTTTGCCAGTTTCTGCGCGAACAGCCGGGCGATCAGTTTTCCCGTGCGGGCATTGAAGGGGCGTTGTGGGACGCTTACGCAAACACGCGACGGGTGGCGTTATGTGAATTGTTTGGTATTGAACGGCGCGACGTACCGTCAGGAGTTGCAATCGGTATCTTCGAGACGACAGATGAGCTCATCGATCGTGTGCGACGTTACGTCGATGAAGGTTATCAACGCGTAAAGATAAAAATCCAACCTGGCTGGGACGTCGAGCCGGTTGCGGCCGTGCGCGCGAAGTTTCCTGAGGTTCCGTTAATGGTGGATGCAAATGCCGCGTACACGGTTGGTGACTTGAAGCTGTTCGGCGAGTTGGATCGATTTAAGCTGATGATGATCGAGCAACCATTGGCGGCAACTGCGATGGCAGAAGCGGGTGAACTTCAGGCGCACCTGAAAACGCCTTTATGCGCGGATGAATCGGCCGAATCAATAGCTTCGTTGGACCAGTTAATCAAACACAGGGCCGCGCGAATCATCAATGTCAAAGTGCAGCGCGTCGGTGGTTTGAGTGAAGCACTGTTGATGCTGAAAACAGCGCGTGCCGCGGGGCTTCAGTGTTGGGTCGGCACAATGCCCGAGTTGGGCATCGCCTCCGCGCAGGGTTTGCAACTCGCCATGCACGATGGCTTTTCGTTCCCGACTGACATTGAAGCCTCAACGCGTTGGTATGTTGACGATGTGATCGAACCGGCAATCGAGATCGACGAGCGTGGGTTTATCGAAGTTCCGCGGGGCGCCGGCACTGGATACAAAGTTTCGCGCGAAAAAGTTGAGCGCTACACGATTGCGACTGAAAAGGTAGTTCCATGAAACGTCTATTTTTATTTCTCATCCTGTTGGTGATGTCGAGCCAAGCGGCGGCGCAGTCGTCAAAAGATACGCCGCGTGTTTGGGAAGGATCGCTGGTTATTCCCACGTACGAACTTAATGCGCCAAACCCTTATCCGGCACTGCTCGATTGGCAGCGACGTAAGTGGCGACCCGTCTATCCTTATCCGTTCCTCGATTCGCTCGGCAGTGAAAAAACAAACAAGACCTGGAAAGCGGTCTATCTCGAAAATGAATATCTAAAGGTCACGATACTTCCGGAACTCGGCGGACACGTCTATCAAATATTCGACAAGATACTTAACCGCAACATCATTTACTCCAACCCGGTAATGAAATACGCGATGGTCGCGTTGCGCGGTGCGTGGGTGTCGGGCGGTATTGAGTGGAACTTTCCCGACGGTCACACACTCACTACCGTTGCGCCTATTGACTACGTGATGCGCACAGAAGCTGATGACAGTGCGGCGGTGGCTATCGGCGACACTGAGCGAGTGCAGAGAATGCAGTGGCAAGTGATCCTTCGCTTACGGCCCGGAACTCGAGTGCTCGAATCAGAGGTTACGCTAAATAATCGCCGTACAGTGCCTGGACGTTACTGGTACTGGTCCACTGCCGGCGCTCCGGCCGCGCCTGATTTGCGTTTCAACTATCCGATGCGGGAAGCGTATCCGCACGCGTTTTGGCCGGTTTTCAAGTTTCCGATCGAAAAGGGCGTGGATATCGGCCGCTTCAAGGACGTGCCCAACTTCCTTTCGTTGTTTGCACGTGATTCGAAGCGCGACTATTTCGGGATCTATTACGAGCAGTCTGACTGGGGCGTGGTCCATGTCGCGGACCATCGCGAATTGCCGGGCAAGAAGACGTGGACCTGGGGGACGGATGACAACGGCGATATTTGGATCGATAAGCTGACTGACGGTGGCGGGCAATACGTCGAGTTTCAGGGCGGGCGTTTTGAAACTCAGATGGAGCATCAATTTATTGCGCCGCATCGCGTTGAACACTTCTTCGAATACTGGTTTGGCGTTAACAAGATGGGCGGTGCGTGGAATGAAGCGACGCGTGATGCCGCGGTTCGAGTAAATTTGCAGGGAAGTCGCGCGACAATTTCAATCGCTCCGAATCAGCGGTTCAGTCAAGCCGAATTTACGTTAGCAAGCGGTGGCAAGCAGGTACACGCCCAACGCGTTGATTTAGATCCCGCGAAAATCTTCACCACGAGTATCGATGTGTCTGCTCAGTCGCCGTTGGAGTTGACGCTGAAGAGCAAAGACG
>Ga0081539_10007177_pt1 | contig 10270 bp, 9 predicted proteins | sample TabmetS4T2R2_FD_71023 | JGI IMG/M metagenome (GOLD analysis project Ga0081539, IMG submission 71023) | Tabebuia heterophylla rhizosphere microbial communities from the University of Puerto Rico - S4T2R2 | ecosystem: Host-associated > Plants > Roots > Rhizosphere ... | reverse complement strand
TCGCCGCGAAGCTCACCGAGGGCGCGGCCGGGGATCCCGATGCGGAGAGGGTCCTGCACGAGGGCGTCGCGCAACTCGACGCCGGCGGTACGCCGTTCGTCGAGCTGAACGAAGGGGCCCGGCTGGACGCCCTGCGCGCCATCGAGGGCTCGGAGTTCTTCGAGCTCGTCCGCAGCACCGCCGTCGTCGAGGTCTACTGCGACAAGGAGACCTGGGACCTGCTCGGCTACGAGGGCCCGTCGTTCGCGAAGGGCGGCTATCTGCGTCGCGGCTTCAACGACCTGAGCTGGCTGCCCGAGCCGGAGGAGCCGGCGCTCGGCGGCTACGCCTACTTCGCAGACGAGGAGTTCCTCCCCGATCCCGAGGACCGCGCATGACGTCCCACGCCCACGACGACTCCGACGTCGTCGTCATCGTCGGCTCCGGCGCCGGAGGCGGCACGCTCGCGAACGAGCTCTGCCAGGCCGGCGTGCCGGTGGTCCTCCTCGAGGCAGGCGCGCACCACCAACCGGAGGAGTTCATCGACGACGAGTGGCCGTCGTTCGAGCAGCTCGCCTGGCTCGACCATCGCACGACGTCGGGGTCCTGGGGCGTCGCCAAGGACTTCCCCAACCTCCCGGCCTGGACGTGCAAGACGGTCGGCGGCACCACCGTCCACTGGGCCGGATGCTGCCCGCGCTTCAAGGACTGGGAGCTGCGCCTGCGCTCCGAGCACGGGCCGATCGACGGCGCCAACCTCGCGGACTGGCCGCTGACGCTCGAGGACATCGAGCCCTACTACGATCGCGCCGAGGACCGACTTGGGGTCACGCGCACGCACGGCGTCCCTCCGCTCCCCGCCAACAACAACTTCAAGGTGCTCTGGAACGGCGCCAAGCGGGTCGGCTACAAGGACGTCACCACGGGGCGCATGGCCATCAACTCCGTGCCGCGCGACGGCCGCCCGGCGACCATCCAGGACGGGTTCAACTTCCAGGGCGACCGGCAGCGGGCGCACTGGTCCACGCTGACCGCCGAGATCCCGAAGGCGGAGAGCACGGGAAAGCTGGACCTGCGCCCGCGCTCGCACGCGTTCCGCATCGAGCACGACGGCAACGGGCGCGCCAACGGGGTGCGCTACTACGACGCCGAGGGCAACGAGCAGCTCCAGCGCGCCCGCGTCGTCTGCGTCGCGTGCAACGCGATCGAGACCGCGCGGCTGCTGCTCCTGTCGGACTCGCCCCAGCACCCGGACGGCCTGGCGAACTCCTCCGGCCAGCTCGGGCGCAACTACATGCGTCACGTGACCGGCTCGGTGTACTCGTCCTTCGAGGAGCCGGTCCGGATGTACCGCGGCGAGACGATGGCCGGGATCGTCACGGACGAGTCGCGCAACGACCCCGAGCGCGGGTTCGTCGGCGGCTACTACTTCCAGCTCCTGGCCCTCGGCGTGCCCTTCCTGGCGGCGTTCCTCGAGCCCGGGGCGTGGGGCCCGGAGTTCACGGCGAAGCTCGACGCGTACGAACGCACGGCGGGCATGTGGATCGTCGGCGACGACATGCCGCAGGAGAGCAACCGCGTCACGCTCAACCGCGACGAGTCCGATGAGTTCGGCCTCCCGGTCCCCAACGTCCACTACGACGATCACGGCAACGACGCGGCGATGCGCGAGCACGCCTACGCGCACGGCGCCGCGATCCACGAGGCGGTCGGCGCCGTCGACGTGCACCGCGTGGTGCCGTACCCGGCGACGCACAACCTCGGGACGGCGCGGATGAGCGCACGGCCGCAGGACGGCGTGGTGGACGCGTTCGGTCGCGCGCACGACGTCCCGAACCTGTTCGTCTCCGACGGCAGCGTCATGACCACCGGCGGCTCCGCGAATCCGACGCTGACGATCGTCGCGCTCGCGATCCGTCAGGGCGAGCACATCGCCCGGGAGATCTCGGCGGGGGCGTTCTAGCGCGCGATTCGCTGGAGGAGGCCCGCCAGCCGCTCCGGCGGCAGGTGGGCCGCCCCGCCGACGTGCGTGCCGTTGCGCACGGCGACGACCCGCAGCGCGGGCAGGCGCAGCGCCCACACGCGCGCCACGACGTCCTCCAGCAGGTATGCGCTCTGAAACGACACGACGCTCAGGTCGCCGGCGTCGACGGGCTCGGCGCGCATGACGACCTCCAGCGCGGCCTTCCAGTCGCGTCGTGCCTCGTGCAGCGCGGCGATCCGCGCGTCGCCGAGCGCCGCGTCGGCGTCCTCGCTCTCGGTCAGGAGCTCCAGGGCGAGCCGCACCGGGCCGTCCGGGACGCGCCGCGGCGCGTCGACGAGCGCGGCGAGCTGACGGGCTTCCTCGGAGACGTGCTCGGCGCCGATGTCCGCCGCGATGCCTACCTCCGCCAGCCAAAGCGGCGCCTCCCCCTCGATGCGCCGCATGAGCGCCGCCGACGGGATCGGCGGCACCTCGCCGAAGCCGGAGACGAACACCTGGTCCTCGCGTGGCGCGGCCTCGGGGAGGTCGTGGTCGACGATGAGCGCGGGGCGGTCGAGCGCGCGCATCCCCCAGTCCAGGAGCGCGACCGGGCCGACGGGCAGCGGCGCGCCGGGGGCGAAGGGGTCGGCGGGCAGGAGGACCGCGTCGTCGGCGCGCTCGTCGCGAGCGCGCAGCGCGATGGCGCCGGCGGCGAGCCCGTGGGCCCCCGGATTCGGCACGACGGCGACGGCGTTACGCAGGGCCATGCGTGCGCGCGAGAGGTGGAACTCCGCGTCGACGTCGGCCAGCACGCATGACGTGATGCCCAGAGGACGGCGTCTGCACGCGCCGAGTTCCTCACCGACGTCGCCGGCGGACTCGAGCTCGACGTGATGCTCGGGCGCGGCTTTCAGGCGGCCGCCGCCGCGGGCGGCTGCACCGTGTAGACGCAGGCGTGGCCGCCGCTGACGATGTGCGAGACGCGCTCCACGCGGGCGCCCGGCAGCACCTCGCGCAGGAAGCTCAACTCGGTCGTGCAGGCGTGGCCGTGACGCCGCGCGACCTCGAGGATGGCGCAGTTGTGCTCGGTGATGCGGAAGCTGCCGTCCGCGCACCGCTCGAAGTCCGCGAGGTAGCCGGCCTCGTCGAGGATGCGGGCGAGCTCGGCGACGCGCCCCGCGAAGTCGCGGCCGGCCAGGCGGAGCTGCGCGTCGGCGACCCGCGCCGTTCTGCGGCGCTCGAAGACGCGCGCCAGGAGGGCGGGATCCTCCTCCTCGACGTAGCCGAGCAGCTCGCTGCCCAGCTCCCCCTGGGCGCTCGGGAACAGGCCCTGCGCGGCCGGCCCGAGGCGGTAGAGCCGGCGCGGGCGCCCAGGGCCCGATCGCTCGTCGCGATGCGTGACGAGGTCGCGCGCGACGAGGACGCGCAACTGCTGCCGGACGGCGCTCGCCGTGATCCCGAGGCCCGCGGCGAGCTCGTCGGCGCGCGCCTCGCCGGCACGGCGCAGGGCCACGATCAGCATGCGGCGGGCCGGGGCGAGCTCGGCGAGGGGTGTTCGGTGCGGCATGAGGTTGGGGCCGCGGGGGCGCGGACGGGCCGCGCCCCCAGGCTTCCGCGACCGGCTAGGCGGTGGCGAGGGTCCCGGACTTCGCCGCGGCGTAGCGCTCGCCGACCCGGTCCCAGTTCACGACGTCCCACCACGCCGCGAGGTAGGCGGGCCGCTTGTTCTGGTACTTGAGGTAGTAGGCGTGCTCCCACACGTCGTTGCCGAGCAGCGCGATCTTGCCGTCCGTGATCGGGTTGTCCTGGTTGGGGGTGCTGACGACGTCGAGCTTGCCGTTGTCGAGCACGAGCCAGACCCAGCCCGAGCCGAACTGGCCGGCGCCCGCGGCCTCGAACTTCTCCTTGAAGGCGTCGAAGGAGCCGAACGCGTCGTCGATCGCCGACGCCAGCTCGCCGCTCGGCGCGCCGCCGGCGTCGGGCGCCATCGACTCCCAGAAGAGGGTGTGGTTGTAATGGCCGCCACCGTTGTTGCGGACGGCGGTTCGCTTGTCCTCGGGGATCTGCGAGAGGTTCTTGACGACCTCCTCGATCGGCTTGTCCGCGAACTCGGTGCCCTCCAGGGCGGCATTCACCTTGTCGACGTAGGTCTGGTGGTGCTTGTCGTGATGGAACTCCATCGTGGCCTTGTCGATCGTCGGCTCGAGGGCGTCGTAGGCGTAGGGCAGATCAGGAGTGGTGTACGCCATGGTGCTCCTTCAGGGCGGCAGGACAGGAATAAGGGAAGGCTTCCCTGCCTAAATCGTTCCAAACGTCGCCAGCCGTGAAAGCGCGGTGATCAGCGCCGGTTTCTCCTCGGTGACCTGACGCCACGTGACCCGCAGCACGCGCAGGCCCCACGCCGCGAGGTCCACGTCGCGGCGGCGGTCGCGTTCGAACGCCGCGCGCGTCGCGTGGTACGTGCGCCCGTCGGTCTCGACCACGAGGCCCGCGGCCGGCCAGAAGAAGTCGACCGTGTAGGGCCCGATGATCGCCTGCTGCTGGGGCTCGGGAAGCCCGTGGCGCCGGCAGAGCTGCAGGAACCGGCGCTGGAGCGCGGCGTCGTCGCCCTCGGGGGCGGCGTCGAGCCGCGCGAGCGCGTCGCTCAGCGGCTTGAGGCCCCGGCGGCCCGGGTTTCGCTCCATCGTCGCGCGGAGCTCGGTGAGGTCGAACACGCGCATGATCTCCATACGCTCGAGGAGCCCGACCAGCGCGTGGGTGGACAGCGTCTCGGCGAGATCGAGCGCGGTGCGGGCGACGGTCGTGACGCGAATGCCGTTCACCTCCGTCACGTCTTCGGGCGCGAGGCGACGCACGCGGTGCACGACGATCCCGCCGCGCGAATGCGACCCGCCACGCGGGACCGTCACGTGCGTCCGTGCGCCCGCCTGGCGCAGGCCGTGCACCGCAGCGGCGTCGCCGTGGGAGAGCGCCGCGCCGGGTCCGCACGCCAGGACCGCGGCAAGCCGCCGCCCGTTCGGCACGAGCACCGCGTGCCCCACGGCGAAGACTCCGGGGTGGAGCCGATGCAGCACGCCGTGGCGGAGGCGCCTGGCGATGGCGCCGTCACCGACGCCGTGCTCGACGAGCTGGCGGCGCGTCACTACTCCGTACTGGGCCGCGATCAGTGCCGCAAGCCGACGTGGGACCTCTGATGGTTCGTATGCGTCCATGAGAGGTCCCACGTCCGCATGGTCGCGTGGATCGTGTTGCGTGGGGCGCTACGAATGTGACGAATCAGGCGCGGCGCCGCACCGCGCGCAGCAGATCGATCCGGACGGCGCCGCTGCCGAGCCGCACGATCGACCAGTACCGCGCGAACGCGCGCGCCGCGCCGGGATCGGTCGGGGCGATGCGCGTCTCCGTCGCGACCCGCGTGCGGTCGTCGGCGAGCGGCTCGAGCTCGAAGCTCACCGCCATCCGCACGAAGCCGGGCCGGTCGAAGCGCGCGAGCTCCTCGCCGCCGGCCGGCTGCAGCGTCTGGCTCCCACGCATCTTCCACGGCTGCCCGACCGCCCCGAGGACGAGCAGAGACGGCGGGGCCTCGCGGACGGTCGCGAAGCCGAGGCGGAGGAACGCGTCCAGCGCCGGCCGGGCGTCACCGCCGAGCAGCAGACGCGGCCGCAGGCTCCGGGCCGCGATGAGCACGCGGGACAGCGGAAGGTCGTCGACGGTGACCTCGTGCAGCGCCGCCCACGTCCGCGACACCGACGCGTCCACAAGACGATCGAAGCGCGCGAGGTGTGGCGCGTCGGGCAGGATCTCGTCGAGGATCACGCGACCGCCCGCAGCGTCGTCTTCACCGCGCGCGCCGGGTCCTCGGCGTGCAGCACAACCACGACGACGACCCGACCGTGGCGACGCACCGCCGCCACGAGGCACCGGCCGGCGTGGTCGGTGTAGCCCGTCTTGAGCCCGATCGTCCCCGGGTAGCGCGCCCGCAGCAGCGGGTTCGTCGTCGCGAGCCAGCGCAGCCCCACCTTCCCGATCCGCACCTTGGCGCTGCGCTTGGCGGCGATGCGCGCGATCCGCGGCTGGGCCAGCGCTCGCTCGGCGAGCTGCGCGAGGTCCTGCGCGCAGGACCGGTTGCGCACCGCAAGACCGTAGGGATCCACGTAGTGCGTACAGGCGAGGTTCCACGCCGCGGCGCGCGCGTTCATCCGCGCGACGAAGCGCCGCTGGCTGCCGGCGACGTGGACCGCGAGCGCGACCGCGGCGTCGTTGCCGGAGCTCATGAGCAGCCCGTGCAGCAGCGTCTCGACGCGCACCGATCGCCCCGCCTTCAGGAACCCCATGCGCGAGCCCTCCACCCGAGCCGCCGCGCGCGTGATCCGAACGATCTCCCGCGGGCGGGTCTCCTCGACGACGAGGAGCGCCGTCATGAGCTTCGTCAGGCTCGCGATCGGCAGGACGCGCAGCGGCTCGCGCAACCACAGCACGCGCCCGGTCTTGGCATCGAACGCGAGGCCCGACCGGATTCCCTGCCGCAGCCGCACCCTGGCGGGGCTCGGCCCCAGCGCGCGCACACGGGGCAGCGCGCCCGGCTCGTCGGTCACCGCGGCGGTGCCGGGGTCCAGGAACTGCTGGTCCTCGGTGGTGCGGGCGCTCGGCGCGCCGGTCTTCGCGGGCGCGTCGCACCCGGCGAGGCCCGCCGCCACGAGGACGGCGAGCACCAGAGCGACTACGCCGCGCGTCGCCCGTCCCCGTCGTCGGTCGCCGCGACGGCGCCCTCGGCCTGGGCCTCGCCCTCGTCCGTCTCGGGGGGCCTCGCGCCCTCGCGGGCCCACGGCTCGTCGAACTCGACGCGCCACTTGCCGTCCTCGCCCTGCTGCAGGGCGAGCCGTGCGCGGAACGAGCGCCCGCTGCGCCCCTTGAACCCGGTCACCGGACGCTCCGTCCGACCCGTCGCGATGAGCTCGCGCGCCACCGCCGCCGGGAGCTGCTTGCCCGCCTTGGCCTTCCAGATCACGAACCCGCACCCGGGGTCCTCGCGCGACCAGCAGGAGTAGCCCTTGCGGTTCTCCTGTATGTCGCGGCCGCAGACCGGGCACGGACCCAGGTTCGCGCGCGGGATGCGGACATCCTTCAGCTTGGCGTCGAGCTCGTGAACCGTTGCCTCGGCGAACTTCGCGATGTCGCCCATGAACCGCGGCCGGGAGTCCTCGCCGCGCTCGATGAGCGCCAGGCGGCGCTCCCACTCCCCGGTCAGCCCCGGCGAGGTGAGCGCGTGCTCGCCGAGCAGCCGGATGACGGTCAGCCCCTTCTCCGTCGCGACGAGCGCACGCCCGTCGCGCTCCACGTAGCCGACGTCGATGAGGCGCTCGATGATCGCGGCGCGCGTCGCGGGCGTGCCGATCCCCGAGTCCTTCATCGCCTCGCGCAGTTCCTCGTCGTCGAGCTCGCGGCCGGCGGTCTCCATCGCGGCGAGCAGCGAGGCGTCCGAGAATCGCCGGGGCGGCTTGGTCTCCTTCTCCAGCGACTCGACCGAGCGGGTGTCCACGCGCTCGCCGCGTTCCAGCCGCGGGAGCTGCTGCGGGCCGCCCTCGTCGTCGTCCTCGTCCTGGCGCGTCTCGCCGCCGGCCTCGGCCTGCTCGCCGTAGACGCCCCGCCACCCCGGCACGACCAGGATGCGCCCGCGGGTGCGGAAGACGTGCTCCTCGACCGTCGTCTCGATCCGCGTGTTCTCGAACACCGCCTCGGGGTGGAAGACGGCGAGGAACCGGCGCGCCACGAGGTCGTAGATCCGGCGATCGTCGTCGGACAGCTTGTCGATCGACTGCGGGGAGTTCGTGGGGATGATCGCGTGGTGGTCGCCGACCTTGGCGTCGTCGACGACGCGCGCCAGCGGCAGGAGGTCGAGGTCCAGGACGTACTTCGCGGCCGCCGCGTAGTCGCGATTCGCGGCGACGTGCCCGACCGTCGGCTTGATCTCGGTCACCATGTCGCTGGTCAGGTAGCGCGAGTTCGTGCGCGGATAGGTGAGGACCTTGTGCTCCTCGTAGCAGCGCTGCGCGGCGGCGAGCGTCCGCCGGGCGGAGAAGCCGAAGCGCGTGTTCGCGTCGCGCTGCAGCGAGGTGAGGTCGTACAGGAGCGGCGCGCGCTCCTTGCGCGTGGACTTCTCGAGCTTCGTGATCGTCCCGTCGCGGCCGCGGACGGCCTCCACGATCGCCGCCGCCTCCTCCGCCGTCTTCAGCCGCGGCTGGGCGCCCGCGTGGTAGCGCCCGCCGTAGACGCGCTCCCCCTCGGCCGCGAACGTCGCGTCGACGAGCCAGTACGGCTCGGGGACGAACGCGCGGATCTCCTCCTCGCGACGCGCGATGATCGCGAGGGTCGGCGTCTGGACGCGCCCCAGCGACACGGCGTTGTCGAACGAGGAGCGCAGGCGGATCGTCGCCGCGCGCGTGGAGTTCATCCCGACGATCCAGTCCGCCTCCGAGCGCGAGCGCGCGGCCGCCTCCAGCGACGCGAAGTCGTCGGCCGGGCGAAGGTTCTCGAACGCCTGCGTCATCGCCGCCTTCGTCATGGACGACAGCCACAGGCGCTTGACGGGCTTGGAGGATCCGGCCTTCTCGTAGAGATAGGCGAAGATCAACTCGCCCTCGCGGCCGGCGTCACAGGCGTTGACGACGTCGGCCACGTCGTCGCGCTTGAGCTCCTGCGAGACCACGGACATCTGCTTCTTGGAGCGCTCGTCGCGCACCACCAGCTTGAAGTCGTCGGGGACGATCGGCAGGTCCGCCATCCGCCAGCGCTTGTAGCGGGGGTCGTACTCGTCGGGCTCGGCGAGCTGCACGAGGTGGCCGACCGCCCAGGTCAGCACGTGGTCGGGACCCTCGAGGTATCCCTCGTGCTTCTGGAACGGCCCAGGGAGGACCCGCGCGAGATCGCGCCCCACGGACGGCTTCTCGGCGATGACGAGCGTCTTGGCCACGGTCCGCGGAGGGTAGCGGTGCGTCACCCCGACACGCACGGGCCGGTCGAGACCGGTCGCCTCGCGCCGTCGAGCACCTCGCGAACCTCCCGGTCGGGCACCGCGTAGCCGCTGGCCGGACCGGAGCCGGTCCGCGCGGCGAAGATCGTGCCCACGACGCGCCCCTCGCCGTCCACGAGCGGGCCGCCGGAGTTGCCCGGCCGCACTAGGCCGCGCAGCGCGGTCATCCGCCGCTGGACGGGACCCTCGCCGTAGGCGTTCTGGCTCACCACGGTGCGCGTCGGCCCGATCCGCGCGGCGCGGACGTCGTACGGCCCGTCCAGAGGGAAGCCGAGGATGGCGCCCTCGTCTCCGTCGTGCTCGCCGGACGCCATCCGGAGCCGGGGCGCGTCGAGCCCGGTGACCCTCAGGATCGCGACGTCGTCGGTCGGCTCGAAGGCGATGGCGACCGCGTCGAGCATCGGACCCTCGCCCTGCAGCTGCACCGTGGTGTCCTCCTGGCCGGCGACGACGTGGGCGTTCGTCACCACGACGCCCGGCGCCGCAACCCATCCCGAGCCGCTCACCGCGAGCCCGCACGCCGTGCCGAGCACCCGAACCACCGACGCTCCCGCGGCCCGAACCTCCGGGTCGCTCGCGATCGCGTCGCTGGGCGGCGGCACGTCCGCGAGCGGGCCGGACACGTCGGGGAACGGGTCGAAGCGCGCGAGCGCGTTCAGGACCGAGCCGGATGGAGGCAGGACGTCGTTGAGCCGCTGCAGGATCGCCGAGCGCTGGATCTCCTTGCGCAGCACGCGAGCGCCCGGCGTCTGCAGCGCGACCGCGCCGGCGATCCAGACCATCCCGAGCGCGACCGCGACGCTGAGCGCGGCGCCGAGGATCCCGTCGAGCACGCCGAACGCGGGGAGCCGCACGAGCGCCCGCAGGCGCAGGCCCAGCCCCTCGAGCCCGCCCGCGAGCACGGCGCCGCCGATGAGCGCGCCGAGCAGGCCGAACATCGGCGCGTAGGGCGATGCGCTCCCGCCGGTGAGCAGCGCCGGGGCCAGGCGGGTCCCCAGGAACGCGCCGGCCGCGAAGCCCAGCAGCGACAGCGCGCCGACGATGAAGCCCCTCATGAAGCCGAGCCCGGCGAGCAGCGCGGTGAATCCCAGGATGGTCCAATCGAGTCCCGTCACGTCCGGCAATCATGGCGCGACCGCGCCACGCCCATCCGGCCCGTTGCACGGTGCGGGCACAATGGCTCGCATGGGGGCCCGTCGGCCAGCGCCGCGCAGGAGGCGCCGCGCTCTGCGGCTCCTGCCCGTCCTGCTGCTCGCGGCGGCGGCCCTCGCGGGCGGCGGCGTGGGCGCCCGGGACCG
>Ga0081539_10007176_pt1 | contig 10271 bp, 11 predicted proteins | sample TabmetS4T2R2_FD_71023 | JGI IMG/M metagenome (GOLD analysis project Ga0081539, IMG submission 71023) | Tabebuia heterophylla rhizosphere microbial communities from the University of Puerto Rico - S4T2R2 | ecosystem: Host-associated > Plants > Roots > Rhizosphere ... | reverse complement strand
ATCAACGGCTCGCGCTTCGGCTACGGCTCGTTCCTCAACGCGCTTCTGTCGTTCCTGCTCATCGCCGCCGTCGTGTTCTTCGGCGTGGTCAAGCCGGTGAACGCGCTCCTGGCGCGGATGAAGCGCGACGAGGACGCCGAGCCCGAGGCGCCCGCGCCTGACGTGGCGCTGCTGACCGAGATCCGCGATCTGCTGCGCGACACCCGGAATTGACGGCCGCGACGCCGTGGGCGTACGTTGGCCGCGTGACGCCGGCACCGATACAGCCGGATGCGTTCAACGCCTTCGAAGCGGCCGGCTGGGAACGGCGCGCGCCAGCGTACGACCGGTTCTTCGGCGCGATCACGACACGCCTCGTCGAGCCGCTCCTGGACGCGGCGTCGGTAGGACCCGGAGCACGCGTGCTCGACGTCGCGACCGGGCCCGGCTACGTCGCGGCGGCGGCGGCCGAGCGCGGCGCGTCCGTCGTCGGCGTGGACCTGGCACCGTCGATGCTCGACATGGCGCGCGACCTGCATCCGGGTCTCGACTTCCGCGAGGCCGACGCGCAGTCGCTGCCCTTCGAGGACGCGTCCTTCGACGCCGTGCTCGGCAACTTCGTGATCGTGCACCTGGGACGTCCCGAGCAGGCCGCGGCCGAGTTCGCGCGCGTGCTGAGACCTGGCGGCAAGGTCGCGCTGACCACGTGGGACCTGCCCGATCGCGCGCGCGTGCTCGGCGTGCTCCTCGACGCCCTCGGCGACACCGGGGCGGCGCCCCCCGCCGACCTCCCCGTCGGGCCGAACTTCTTCCGCTTCGCGGACGACGGGGAGTTCGACGCGCTCCTTGCGGAGCACGGGCTCGACGACCGTCGCGTCCACACCATCGCCTTCACGCATCGCCTCCCGACCGCCGCCGACCTCTGGGATGGTCTGCTCGGCGGCACGGTGCGAACCTCCGCGCTGATCCTCGGGCAGCCAGACGACGTGCAGCGCCGGATCCGGGAGGCGTTCGACCGGCGCGTCACCGGGTTCCAACGCGCCGACGGGCTCGACGTTCCCGTGTCCGTCAAGCTCGCCGCGGGTCGGAAGCCCGGCTAGCGATGAGCTAGCGGCGGCGCACCGAGATGTGCGCCTTCATCCCCTTCGCCGCATGGCCGGGCTGCAGGCAGATGAGCAGGTAGCGGCCGGGGCGCCGCAGGCGCACCGTGAAGGAGACGGTCTCGTCCGGCTCGATCTCCGGCGAGGTGGATGACCGGTAGCCGTTGGGCCCGCGCACCTGCACGTCGTGCAGGTCCTCGCCGAAGTTGTGGATGTTGAGCCGGATCCGGCCGGCCCGGACCCGCGTGCGGTACACGCCGAAGGAGTACTCGCGCGCGCTCATCCCGACCGGCGTCGCCGGCGGCGGGCCGCCCGACGGGACGGCCGCGAAGGCGAGCGCGGTGGCGAGCGCGGCGATCACGCGACGAGCTGGACGCGCCCGAACGAGGCGGCGCCGGGCAGCACCGCGTCGGCCGGAGTGCCGAGCCAGCCCTCCAGGAGCGACGCGTAGACGCGGCGGAAGTCGACGGTCACCGCGAGGTTGCCGTGGTCGTCGAGCGCCCCGATGTCCGGGTAGTCCGTCAGGACGCCGGACCGGGCCCGCAGGCCCTGGACCCAGGCGATGCCGCCGGCGCCGTGGTCGGTGCCCTGCGACTCGTTGCTCTCCACGCGGCGGCCGAACTCCGACCAGACGAACGTCAGCACGCGGTGCGCGATCCCCCGCATCTCGATGTCCGCCTGGAACGCCGCCAGCGCCTGCGAGAGGCCCGACAGCGCCGTGGCGAGCTCCCCGGGCTGGTCGTCGTGTGTGTCGTAGTCGCCGTCGGCCTCGACCGTCACGATGCGCACGCCGAGCGGCAGCGCGAGCAGCGCGGCGGCACGCGAGAGCTTCGTGCCGAGATCGTTGTCCTCGGGATACGCGATCGGCGGGGCCAGCGGGTCGGGGCCGTCGCCCTGCTGCGCGTACGGCGCGAGCCGCTCGGCGACCGTACGGGCGAGACGGGCGGCCCGAGCCGACGAGGCGGGACCCGGCAGCGACGAGGGAGCCGCGTCGGCCAGGCGCGCCCACGCCTCGGCGGCCTTCTCCGCGCCCGTGCCCCAGGTCCCGGCGAACTGCAGCCGCGCGTCGCGGGGGCTGCCCAGCGAGGCGACCGGCGCCTTCGCGGAGACGAGCGTCGGCGACAGCCCGCCGCCGAGCGTCAGCCCCTGCAGCGGGTTGTCGGCGGCGCCGGCGACGTCCAGCCAGCGCCCCAGCCATCCCGGGCCAGTCTTGGGGCTGACGATCCCTGTCTCCCAGAAGCCGCGCGAGTTGAAGTGCGAGAGGTCGGGGTTCGCGTAGTCGATCCCCGGCAGGAAGCCGATCTTCCCCGCGTCGAAGAGGCCGCGCACGCCGCCGTCCAGCCCCTCGGAGAGGCTTGCGTGCAGGCCCAGTCCGGTGGAGCCCAGTGGCGGCGTCTCGACCGAGCCCAGCGTGCGACGGACGTCGCTGAGCGGCCCGACCTTCCACAGCGGGGTCAGGGTGGAGAGCAGGTCGCAGCCGCCGGGGAGGAAGACGTTCACGAGGATCGGGGCCTCGGGCGCGGCGGCGGCCTGCGCCTGCGCGCTCTCCAGGACGCGCTCGAGCGTCATCGCCTTCGTGCCGTAGAGCGAGAGGCCGAGCCCGAGCCCGCTGAGGAGCACCTGCCGGCGGCTCATCTCGGGGTTCAGCGTCGGGCGGCGGATGCTGCGGAACTCCTCGCAGCCCTTCTTGAACGGATCTCGAGGCATGGTCGGGTCGCTCTAGTGGAGGTGGGCGTCGGGGCCGGAGAGCAGGAGGTTGCGCAGCGTGCGCTGCAGCATCGCGGCGCGCGCGACCTTCTCCTCGTCCTGCTGCCAGGGCTTGGTGAGGTCGTCGAAGTAGTGGGCCGCGACGTTGGTGAGGATGTTCCGGGTCGCGGCGGAGATCCACGGGTCCCCCAGGGCGGAGAGGGCGAGATCGACCTGCTGCGTCGGCGTGAGGTCCGGCTTGCCGGCCTCGTCGGGCACCTCGAGCACGGCCGGCCTTCCCCAGCCGATGAGCATGTTGGCCGCGTCCAGGCGCGCCCTGATCGTGCCGCTCGTCATCCACGTGGGACCCCAGTCCCAGCCGGCGACGCTCGGCGGCCGGAACGGCACCTGCCCCATGTTCGCCAGCAGCCACGTGAAGCTGTCGTTCGCGATCGGCTTGCGCGTCATCCGCAGGATGCCGGCGAGGTAGACGAGCGGGCTCTTGACCATGTCGGGCGCGTCGAGGCGCGCGTACAGCGCGCGGTGGCGCAGGATGCCCTCGACGACGGGCAGGATGCGCAGCCCCGACCGCCGGTACGTGCGGACGAGCTCGCGCTTGGAGGCGGCGTCGATCGGCTCGGAGACGAAGAAGTCCCAGAGCTTCGTGACGAGGAAGGGAGCGTGGCGGGGACGCTCGACCACGATGCGCAGCACGTCCTCGGTCCCGAACCGCCCACGCTGCCCGAGGATGGCCTTGGCGCCCTCGTCGTGACGCTCGCGATCGAACCACGTCCCGCTCACCTGTCCGTCGCGGCGCGAGACCCGCCACCCGGTGAGCGCGCGGGACGCCTCGCGGATGTCGCGCTCGGTGTAGCCGTCCCCCAGCGTGAAGAGCTCCATGAGCTCGCGGCCGTAGTTCTCGTTCGGCGACTCCTTGTGCGAGTCGGCCAGCGAGAGGAACAGCTGCATCGCGGGGTCACGCGTGACCTGACGCAGGAGCCGCTGGAAGGACCCCATGCCGTACGTCCGCAGCATGCGGTTCTGGCGGAGCATGAGCGGGGTGTCCTGGTCGCGCGTCGCGAAGTGGTCGTGCCAGAAGAGCGTCAGCTTCTCCTGCAGCGGCCACGTGGAGCGGACCATGCGATCGAGCCACCACAGGACGTCGTGGCCGTATTCGTTGAGCGGGTCGATCGGGCGGCCGCGCACGGTGGGGCGCGCGCCGAGCAGCGACGCGCCGCCGCGGGGGCCGTGCACGACGTACGCGATCGTGCGCTCGCGACCCGCGCGAGTCCAGTGCTCGACCTCGCGGGGTGTTGGCCCGAATCCCGCCCGCCAGAAGAGCCGGCGGACGTGAGCCTCCGTCCATGTCCGTGTGTTCCCAGCCACGCGGTCCGTTTCCTTTCGGCACTCGCGCGGGCCCTCTTGAGCGCCTACGCGACATTCCACCCTTGTGGGTGGGCCGGCCGGAGATGGAACACGCCTCGGCGCGAATCGGACCGGTTCCCGGACTGCCCGCCGACGTGGCAACATCGAGGGCATGACGAGGTTCCATCACACCTGGATCGTCGAGGTCGAGCTCGAGGTCACGAACCCCGAGCACCGCGCCCAGCGGATCTTCGACGCCCTCGCCGAGTACGGCTGCGAGGAGACCGAACCGTATCCCGCGCAGGTGACGCGGGACGACGACCGCTGGCTGGAGGTCTCCTTCCCCGTGTGGGCGCCGTCGCAATGGGCGGCGATCGCCGCCGGCGCGGCCATGCTGTCGGAGGCATGTGCGCGGGCCGGCGCGGAGGTGGGCGTCGTGAAGGTTGGCGCCGCCGAGAGCAGCCGAGAGCACGAGGCCTATCGCGGGAAGATGCGCGAGATGGAGGCCGCCCCCTGAGCGAGGCGACGCTCCCACTCGAGGGCTGATCGCTCGGCGTCGGTGGGCGCAAGCGCGATCGCCTTGACGTACGCCGCGTCGGCGCCGGGCGCGTCGCCGGCGCGCCGCAGGAGATCCGCGCGGGCCGCGTGCAGCGGCAGGTAGCGGTCCAGGCGCCGGTCGGCGGCGACGCGGTCGAGGATCGCAAGGCCCTCCGCCGGGCCGTCGGCGTACGCCACGGCAACGGCGCGGTTGACGGTCACGACAGGGGACGTGTCGTGGCGCTCGAGCTCCGCGTACAGACCCGCGATCTGGGGCCAGTCGGTGTCCTCCCAGGTGGGAGCCTGCGCGTGCAGCGCCGCGATCGCCGCCTGCACGATGTAGGGCCCGGGCCGGCCGAGATGCAGCGCGCGGTCGAGCGCCGCCAAGCCCTCCCGCGTTCGCGCCGCGTCCCAGCATGAGCGGTCCTGCCGCGCGAGCGCGACGAGCATGCCGTCCGCATCGAGCCGCGCCGGCCGGCGAGCGTCGGTGAGCAGCAAGAGCGCGAGCAGGCCGTGCGCCTCGTCGGCGTCGGGCATGAGCGCGGCGAGCAATCGCGCGAGGCGGATCGCCTCCTCACACGCGCGCGCCGTCGCATGGCGGTCGGTGTACAGGAGGTAGACGACGCGCAGGACGACCGCGAGCCGCTCGCCGAGCAGCTCATCGGCCGGCACGCGAAACGGGATGCGCGCGTCGGCGATCTTGCGGCGTGCGCGCACAAGACGCTGCTCCATCGCGGTTTCGCCGGTCACGAGCACCCGCGCGATCTCCGGCACGGTGAGGCCCACGACGCTGCGCAGCGTGAGGGCCGTGCGGGCGTCCGGGGACAGCGCGGGGTGGCAGCACGTGAACAGCATCCTCAGCTGGTCGTCCTCCAGCGAAGAGCGCTCGAAGTCGGCCTCCTCGTAGAACGCCGGGCGCGCGAGCTCGGCGGCGCGCGCGGCGGCGACGCGGTCGCGGCGCAGGCGGTCCAGCACCCTGCGCCACGCCGTCGTCGTCAGCCACGCGCCGGGACGGTCGGGCACGCCGCTCCGCTCCCAGTCGACGGCCGCCGCTACGAACGCGTCCTGGACGGCGTCCTCGGCGAGCGCGAGGTCGCCCTCGAGCCGCCGCGTGACCGTGGCCAGCACGGCGGCGCGCTCGTGGCGGAACGCCTCTTCGAGCGCGCGGGCCGCCGCGCTCACGTCTGGAACTGGTCCATGGGATGCACCTCGACCGACCCGTACTCGGCAGCGGGCGTCTTGGCCGCCCAAGCGGTCGCCGCGTCCAGATCGGGCACGTCCAGGATGTAGAAGGAGAAGAGGACCTCCTTCGTCTCGGCGTACGGCCCGTCGGTCAACGTGACCTCGCCGCCCTGTGAGCGTACGGTCGTGGCAGCGTCCGGGCGCAGGCCGCTCAGGCCGACGAGGACGCCCTCCTTGCGCATCTCGGCGTTGAGCGCATGCCAGCGCTGCATCTCGGCGTCGAACTCCGGCGTGCCCTCTTGCGTGTTGTCGGCGGGGCGGTACGTGAGCAGCAGCAGGTACTGCATGGCGGTGACCTCCTGGGCCGTCGTGATCGTGTCATGGGACCGACGGGCTCGATCGGGACGACCCGACAGCTGCTGCTTTGCCGGCGCGTTGGCGCTCGCCCGCGCCGGTATCAACCGGCTCCATGCAACGTGCCGCACTCGTGACGGGCGCCAATCGCGGGATCGGCCGGGCTGTCGCAGGGGGACTCGCGGCGCGCGGCTTCCGGACCGTGGTGACCGCCCGCAGCGAAGCCGCTGCGCGCGAGGCGGCGGCTTCGATGCAGGGCGACGTCGTCGCGCGCCGGATGGACGTCACCGACGCCGCGAGCATCGACGAGGTCGCCGCCGGGCTCGACCGGCTCGACGTGCTCGTGAACAACGCCGGCGTGCTCTACGACACCTGGCAGCGTCCGTCCGACGCGGACCTCGAGCAGGTGCGCGAGGCGCTGGACGTCAACCTGCTCGGCGCCTGGCGCACGACCCAGGCGATGCTGCCTCTCATGGGTGCGGGCGGGCGGATCGTGAACGTGTCGAGCGGTGCGGGGTCGCTCACGGACATGGGTCCCGGCACCCCCGCCTACGGCGTCTCCAAGGCGGCGCTGAACGCGTTCACCATCAAGCTCGCGGGCGAGCTGCGCGGCCGCGGGATCCTCGTGAACGCGGTCTGTCCCGGATGGGTCGCCACGGACATGGGCGGCGCCGGCGGGCGCCCCGTGGAGGAGGGCGCGGCGAGCGTGCTGTGGGCGGTCGACCTGCCCGACAACGGGCCCACGGGCGGGTTCTTCCGGGATGGGCGCCGCGTGCCGTGGTGAGCTACGACACGAGCGCCGCCAGCCGCGCGGCGCCCTCGGCGACGTCCTCGTCGGGCACCGCGAGCGACAGGCGCGCGTAGCCCTCGCCGCGCGACCCGAAGCCCTGCCCGGGGGCGACTCCGGTCCGCGCCCGGCGGACGATCTCCTCGACGGTCAGCCCTTCGGGCAGCCGCCACCACGCGTAGAAGGACCCCTCCGGCGGGGTGAGGTCCGGCAGCGCCGCGACGAGCGCGTCGCGTCGCGCCCGGTAGCGCTCGCGGCGCACCCCCACGTGCCCCTGGTCGCTGGTCAGCGCCGCGAGCAGCCCCCGCTGGATCGCGAGGGGCACTCCGGCGAACAGGTGGTCGACGAGGAGCTTCACCCGTTCGACGACCTCGGCGTTGCCGACCAGGAAGCCGACCCGCCAGCCGGCCATCCCGTAGATCTTCGAGGGCGACCAGAGCTCGGTCGCCACCTCGCGCGCACCGGGCACCTCGAGCAGGCTCCGCACGCGCCGCTCGAAGCCGAGGAACCCGTAGGCGATGTCGTGCACGAGCCAGGAGCCCTCCGCGTGCGCCCACGCGACGGCCTCCTCGAGCACGCCGTCGGCGGCCAGCACGGCGCAGGGGTTCGACGGGTAGTTCAGCGCCATGAGCGCACCGTGGACGTCGTCGAAGATCGGCTGCCAGCCCGACGCGGGATCGAGCGGCAGCGCGGCGTGGCGCGCGCCGGCGAGCGCGACCCCGGAGTGGTAGTCGGGGTAGCCCGGGTCCGGGAGCAGGATGTCGTCGCCCGCCCCCGCGCAGGCGAGGCAGACGAGCATGATCCCCGTCTTCGTCCCCGGGATGACGGCGACCTCGCGCTCAGGGTCGAGCTCGACGCCGTAGTCCGCCAGGTAGCGGGCCGCGATCGCCTCGCGCAGCTCGGGCGCCCCCTGGAACGGCGGGTAGCCGTGCACGGTCGGGTCGGACGTGTGCAGCAGCGCCTCGCGCACCGCCTCGATCGCCTCGGGCGGCGGCGGGAGGTCGGGGTTGCCGCGCCCCAGATCGATGAATCGCTCCCCCGGTTGGGACCTGGCCTCGGCGGCGGCCTTGAGGATCCCGGTGAAGAACTGCTCGGGCATCCGCCCGATCACGTCGGGCGCGCCTCGCCGGGTCGAGGCGCCCATCAGCCGAAGAACACCTCGGCCGTCTCGAAGAACGCCGGATCGAGCAGCTTGGGCTCGTCGAGCGCCGCCGACAGCGGCACGACCTCGATCTCCGTCCCCCGCAGCGCGACCATCTTCCCGAAGTCGCCCGCCGTCGCGGCGTCGACCGCCGCGACGCCGAAGCGCGTCCCGAGGACGCGGTCGTAGGCCAGCGGCGAGCCGCCGCGCTGGACGTGGCCCAGGATCGTCATGCGGCTCTCGAAGCCCGTGCGGCGCTCGATCTCCTGCTCCAGCTGCACCGCGATGCCGCCCAGGCGCTGATGGCCGAAGGCGTCGGTGCCCGCGTGCTGGCTCCACACGTCGCCGTCCATGGGGATGGCACCCTCCGACACGACGACGATCGAGAACGTGCGCCCTCGTGCGTGGCGCCGGCGGACGTGGTCGCAGACCTGCTCGATGTCGAACGGCCGCTCGGGCACGAGGATGACGTCCGCGCCTCCCGCCATCCCCGCGTAGGCGGCGATCCAGCCGGCGTGGCGGCCCATGACCTCGACGACGATGACCCGGTTGTGCGACTCGGCGGTCGTATGCAGGCGATCGATCGCGTCCGTCGCGATCTGCACGGCGGTCTGGAAGCCGAACGTGAAGTCCGTCCCTGCAAGGTCGTTGTCGATGGTCTTCGGGACGCCGACGACCGGGACGCCGTCGTCGGAGAGCCTGCGCGCGACCCCGAGCGTGTCCTCGCCGCCGATCGGGATGAGGACGTCGATGCCGCGCGCCTCGAGCGTCTCACGCACGCGTTCGCTGCCACCGTCCTCCTTGTACGGGTTCGTGCGGGAGGTCCCCAGGATGGTGCCGCCCCGCGGCAGGATCCCGCTCGTGGACTCCACGGTCAGCGGCGTCGCCTCGTTGGCGAGCAGCCCGGCCCAGCCGTAGCGAAAGCCGACGATCTCGTGCCCGTGCGCGTTGACGCCCTTGCGGACGACGCCGCGGATGACCGCGTTCAGGCCGGGGCAGTCGCCCCCGCCGGTCAGCACCCCGATTCGCCCCATATGGCCCGGGACTATGCCAGTAGCGGCACGCCCTCGGGTAGCGCGTCGAGCGCCCTCTTCACATCCGCCTCGTCGAACTCCGGATCGTCGAGCTCGCCCCGCAGATACGCGTCGTAGGCGGCGAGATCGAAGTTGCCGTGGCCGCAGAGCCCGAACAGGATCACGCGCTCCTCGCCCGCCTCCTTCGCCGCCTCCGCCTCGTCGAAGACCGCGCGCAGCGCATGGGTCGGCTCGGGCGCCGGGATGATCCCCTCCGTTCGGGCGAACACCATCGCCGCGGCGAACGCATCGGTCTGCCGGTAGGCGCGCGCCTCGACGCGACCCTCCTTGACCAGCCGGCTCACGAGCGGCGAGTCGCCGTGGTAGCGCAGGCCGCCCGCGTGCACGGGCGGAGGGACGAAGTCGTGGCCCAGCGTGTACATCGGCATGAGCGGCGTGAGCCCGGCGGTGTCGCCGAAGTCGTAGGCGTAGACGCCCTTCGTGAGCGTCGGGCAGGCGGCCGGCTCCGCGGCGATGAACCGCGTCGAGAGGTTGTCCTGCATCGCGCGGCGCAGCCAGGGGAAGACGAGCCCGCCGAAGTTCGAGCCGCCGCCGACGCAGGCGATGACGACATCCGGCTCGTCCTCCGCCAGCGTCATCTGCGCGATCGTCTCCTGGCCGATGACGGTCTGGTGCAGGAGGACGTGGTTGAGCACCGAGCCGAGCGAGTAGTTCGTGCTCGCCGACTGCGCGGCGATCTCGACGGCTTCGGAGATCGCGATGCCCAGCGAGCCGGTGGGGTGCTCGCGGTTGGCCAGCCCGCTCTGCGTGCGCTCCGATGGCGAGCGGTGCACGGTCGCGCCCCAGGTCTCCATCATCGAGCGCCGGTAGGGCTTCTGGTCGTAGGAGGAGCCGACCATGAACACCTCGAGCTCGATGTCGAACAGCGCACAGGCGAACGCCAGCGCGGAGCCCCACTGTCCCGCGCCCGTCTCCGTCGAGAGCTTCTCGATGCCGGCCTGCCTGTTCGCGTAGGCCTGCGGCACCGCGGTGTTGGGCTTGTGCGACCCGGCGGGGGGGAAGCCCCCCTACTTTTTGTAGATGGGCGCGGGGGGCTCCAGCGCCCG
>Ga0081539_10007175_pt1 | contig 10274 bp, 7 predicted proteins | sample TabmetS4T2R2_FD_71023 | JGI IMG/M metagenome (GOLD analysis project Ga0081539, IMG submission 71023) | Tabebuia heterophylla rhizosphere microbial communities from the University of Puerto Rico - S4T2R2 | ecosystem: Host-associated > Plants > Roots > Rhizosphere ... | reverse complement strand
GGCCGGCTTGTCGGTCCGGATGCGGTTGATGCGCGGGAAGCGCATGGCGAGCCCCGACTTGTGCCGCGTCGAGCGGGCGATGCCGTCGAAGGCCACCTCCAGCACCAGCTCAGGGGCGACCTCGCGGACCGGGCCGAAGCGGTTGGTCGTATGGTCGCGTACCCATTTGTCGAGCCAGCGCAGCTCCTCGTCGGTGAAGCCGAAATAGGCCTTGCCGACCGGCAGCAGCTGGCGGCCGTCGCCATTCTCGTCGCCATTCTCGTCGCCGGCCTCGCGCCAGCAGCCGAAGGTGTAGTCGGAATAGAAGGAGCTGCGCTTGCCGTGCCCGCGCTGGGCGTACATCAGCACGCAGTCGGCCAGCATGGGATCGCGCTTCCACTTGAACCACGGTCCCTTGGGCCGGCCGGCGAGATAGAGGCTGTCGCCGCGCTTCAGCATCAGGCCCTCGATGCCGTCGCTCTTCATCTGTTCGCGCAAGCTGGCGAGATGCGCCCAGTCGGTGAACACGACCAGGGGCGACAGGTCGAAGCGCGGCCGCGGCTTCATCGCCATCCATGCCTCGAGCCGGGCGCGGCGCTCGTCGAACGGCAGGCCGCGCAGGTCCTCGTCTTGCAGCCACAGCACGTCGTAGAGGCGCACGTGGGCCGGATGCTCCTGCAGCATCTTGGGGGTGACGAGCTTGCGGTTCAGGCGCTGCTGCAGGTCGTTGAACGGCGCCACCATCTCGTCGCGGCGCACCAGGAGCTCGCCGTCGAACACACCGTCGAAGTCGATGGCGTCGATGATGTCGGGGAAGGCGGCGGAGATGTCCTCGCCGGCGCGGCTGTAGAGTCGCCTGACCCCGCCGGATGCAGCGACCTGCACGCGGATGCCGTCCCATTTCCATTCGGCACGGAAGTGGGCAGGCTCGAGCGAGTCGAGTTCGGCGCGCTCGATCGGGTTGGCCAGCATGGGCGGCAGGAAGGCGCCGCCGGCGTTGCTACTGGGCCTGGGCCCGGCTTGCAGCAGCCAGTCGAACAGCGGCCGATAGGGCGGCACGAGGCCGTGCCAGATCTCCTCGACCTCATCGACGGACTGGTTGCCGATGTTGGCAGCCGCCTGCTTGGCCAGCCGCGCCGACACGCCGACGCGCAGCTCGCCGGTCAAGAGCTTCAGCAACGCCCAGCGGCCGGTCGAATCGAGTGCGCCCAGCCAGCGCTTCAGGATCGCCGGCGTCTCCATCTTGGTGGCGCTCTGCAGCGTGTCCACGACTTCGCCAAGAGATGGTGGCGGCCCGGCATCGGCGTCGCTCTCCCAGATCAGCGCCAGCGTTTCGGCGAGATCGCCGACATAGTCGTACGACAGATGGAACAGCACCGGCCCGATGCGGTCCTCGCCGAAGCCGCGCAGCAGCGCCGGCTTGGCGGTCGGGAAGTCGAGCCCGCCGGTCAGCGCGGCGAGCGCCCAGCCGCGGTCGGGATCGGGCGTCTCGCGCAGGTAGGTCTCGATCAGCCGCAACTTGGCGTTGCGCGCCGGCTGGAACGAGAGCGCGTCGAGCAGAGCGGCGAAGGCCTGCATCAGCCGTCCTCTTCGTCGCGTCCGCCGAGATGCAGGGCCTCGGCGTCGATGCCCATCGTGCGCGCGTGGTTCACCAGGGCCTCCTCGCGGCCGTGCGTGACCCATACCTTGGGCGCGCCGACGTCCTTCAGGGTCTGCACCAGCTCGCTCCAGTCGGCATGGTCGGAGATCACCAGCGGCAGCTCGGCGCCGCTCTGGCGGGCGCGGGCGCGCACGCTCATCCAGCCCGAGCAGACGGCGGGCACCGGATCGGCGAAGCGGCGCGACCAGCGATCGGCGATTGCCGACGGCGGGCAGAGCACAATGGCGCCCTTGAAGGTCTCGAGGACCGCATCGCCGACATGCGCGATCTCGCCGAGCTCGACGCCCTGCTCCTGGTAGAGCTTGCAAAGTGCCAGCAGGCTGCCGTGCAGCCAGATCCGCTTGTCCCAGCCCGCGGCGCGCAACAGCTTGATGACGCGCTGGCACTTGCCGAGCGCGTACACTCCCACCAGATGCGTGTGATCGGGAAAGGTCGCGACCGAGCGCAGCAGCTTGCCGATCTCGCCCATGTCGGAGGGATGGTGGAAGACCGGCAACGCGAAGGTCGCTTCGGTGACGAAGACGTCGCACGGCACCGGCTCGAACGGCCGGCAGGTCGGATCGGGCCGCCGCTTATAGTCGCCGGACACGACGATTCGCTGGCCGCGGTATTCGAGCACGGCCTGCGCCGAACCGAGAATATGCCCGGCCGGCACCAGCTGCACATCGACCTCGCCCAAACGGATGCTTTCGCCATATTTCAGAGAGTGCTGGCTGGTGTCTGGCATGCCCTCGAAGCGACAGCGCATGATGGCCAGCGTCTCCGGCGTGGCGAGTGCTGCACGATGCCCGGGACGTGCGTGGTCGCCATGGCCGTGGGTGATCAGCGCGCGCGGGACCGCGACCGCCGGATCGATGTAGAAGTCGCCGGGCTTGCAGTAGAGGCCGCGCGGCGTGGGGCACAGCCAGGAACGAGGGTCGAGGGTGTCGGTCGTCATTGAATCAGCGAACAGGGAGGCCACAGATATGGGGCTTCCCGACCTGTTTGCACGCTGGTTCGAAAGCCGCGGCTGGATCCCGCGCGTGCACCAGCTGGCGCTGGTCGATCTCGCCCGCCACGGCAAGAGCGCGCTCCTGATCGCGCCGACCGGTGGCGGCAAGACCCTGGCGGGCTTCCTGCCGTCGCTGATCGAACTGACCGAGCGGCGACTCGCTGACCAGGACCTCGCGCACAAGCAGGGCAAGGGCAAACTGCATACGCTCTACATCTCGCCCCTGAAGGCGCTCGCCACCGACATCCGCCGCAACCTCGAGGCGCCGATCGCCGAGATGCGCCTGCCGGTGCGCGCCGAAAGCCGCACCGGCGACACGCCGCAGAGCCGCCGGCTGCGCCAGCGTGAACGGCCGCCCGATCTTCTCATGACCACGCCCGAGTCGCTGGCGCTGCTCTTGTCCTATCCGGACGCTGTGCGCTTCTTCGCAAGCCTGCGCTGCGTGATCATCGACGAGCTGCACTCCTTCGCCACCAGCAAGCGCGGCCATCACCTGGCGCTCTGCCTGGCGCGCATCGCCTCGCTCGCGCCGCATGTGCGCTTCGTGGGTCTTTCCGCCACCGTGTCGGATCCGCCGGGCCTGGCCGAGTATCTCGCCGTCAAGGACGAGGTCGAGATCGTTGTCGGCGAGGCCGGCGCGCAACCCCACGTCATCTTGATCGATACACAGGAGCGCCTGCCGTGGGGCGGCCACATGGGCCATCACGCGGTGCCCGAGGTCTACAACATCATCCGCCAGCACCGGACCTCGATCGTGTTTGTCAACACGCGCGCCCAGGCCGAGCTGGTGTTCGACCGGCTGTGGCGCATCAACGAGGACAACCTCGCGATCGGCCTGCATCACGGCTCGCTCGCCGTCGAGCAGCGTCGCAAGGTCGAGGCGGCGATGGCTGCCGGCAAGCTGCGCGCCGTCGTGGCGACCTCCTCGCTCGACCTCGGCATCGACTGGGGCGATGTCGACCTGGTGATCCAGATGGGCGCCCCCAAAGGTGTGAGCCGGCTGATGCAGCGCATCGGCCGCGCCAACCATCGGCTCGACGAGCCGAGCCGCGCCATGATCGCGCCGGCCAACCGCTTCGAGGTGCTTGAATCGCTGGCGGCCCTCGAGGCGATCGAGGCACGCGAGCTCGACGGCGATCCGGCGCGGCCGCCCTGCCTCGACGTGCTGGCGCAGCACATCGTCGGCACGGCCTGCGCCCAACCGATCGACCGCGACGCCTTCTTCGAGGAAGTGCGCAGCACGCAGCCCTACCGCGACCTGCCGCGCAAGGACTTCGACGACACCTTCGATTTCGTCGCCACCGGCGGCTACGCGCTCGCCGCCTATGACCGCTGGCATCGGCTGAAGCAACTGCCCGAGGGACGCTGGATGCTGGCCTCGCCGCTCGTGGCGCGGCAGTTCCGCATGAATGTCGGCACCATCGTCGAACTGCCGCTGCTCAAGGTGAAGCTCAAGCGCGGCGCCGTGCTGGGCGAGGTCGAGGAGGCCTTCATCCAGGGCCTGGTGCCGGGCGACACCTTCGTGTTCGCCGGCCGCCTGCTGCGCTTCGAGGGCGTGAAGGAGCTGGTGGCGCAGTGCTCTCTGGCAAGCGGCAGCGGCGATCCCAAGGTGCCGGCCTATGGCGGCGGACGACTGCCGCTCTCGACGTTCCTCGCCGCGCGGGTGCGCGGCATCCTGCAGGACCCGTCGCGGCATCCCAAGCTGCCGGCCGAGGTGCGCGAATGGCTGCGCGTGCAGCGCATCCGCTCGACCCTGCCCAAGGACAATCGACTGCTGATCGAGGGTTTTCCGCGCGGCGCCAAGCAGTTCATCGTCGCCTACTGCTTCGAGGGCAGGAACGCGCACCAGACGCTCGGCATGCTGCTGACGCGGCGCATGGAGCGCATGGGGCTGAAGCCGCTCGGCTTCGTCGCCACCGACTACGTACTCGGCCTGTGGGGCTTGCGGCCGCCGACCCAGCAGCAGCTCGACCTGTTGTTCGACGAGGACATGCTGGGCGATGACCTCGAAGCCTGGATGGACGAATCGAGCATGCTGCGCCGCTCGTTCCGTAACGTCGCGGTGATCGCTGGCCTGATCGAGCGGCGCTTTCCCGGCGAGGAGAAGTCGCGCCGTCAGGTCACCTTCAGCTCCGACCTGATCTACGACGCGCTGCGCCGCCACGAGCCCGACCACATCCTGCTGCGCGCGACCCGCCAGGACGCCGCCTGGCAGCTCGCCGACCTCAGGCGGCTGGGCGACTTGTTGCGCCGCGCCAAGGGCCGTATCGACTACCGCAGGCTCGAGCGCATCTCGCCGCTCGCCGTGCCGATCCTGCTCGAGATCGGCAAGGAGCGGGTGCTCGACGGCACGGCCGAGGATGAGCTCCTGGACATCGCCGCCCAGGAACTGATCGAGGAGGCGACGCGGCTCTCCTAGGCGAAGCACGGCATGACGTCCGAAACGAGGAGCTCGCGCGTCTCGACGTCGTCGTTGCGCAGATTGCTGATGATCAGGAGCTGGATGCCGGCGTGTCGAGTCTCGGCAACGTCGGTCCGGGTCAGATTGCAGGCGTCCGCGAGGCGGGCAACCGGGTGCAGCGTCATCTGTTCGCCGCTACCGGCGACCATCACCGGCGGATGCGGCCTCTGTACCGGCTTCGGCTCGAGGATCGCGTCCTGGACATGAACGTATCGGCCATGAAACGCCGTGCGCGGCTCGGTCCACATCTTCAGGATCAGCTCGACCGCTTGCTCCATCTGGCGGATTCGTGTCGCCGGCCGCGACGAAACTCCCAGCCGTACTGCCTGTACTCGTCTTCGAAGAAGCCGGCGCCAATGCCGAGCGTCAGGCGTCCGCGGCTGATGAGATCGACGCTCGCCGCGATCTTGGCGAGATGCGCGGGATTGCGGTAGCCGACGACGGTGGCGAGCGCGGCAAGACGGATGCGGCGCGTGACAACGGCGAGTCCGGCAAGCACCGTCCAGCCTTCCAGAACGGGCTCGTCAGGCGGCCCGACGCTGGGTATCTGGATCATGTGATCCATGACCGAGAACCAGACGAAGCCGTGCGCTTCCGCCCACTCAGCCTTCGCCTTCGCCGCCTCGAAGGTCTCGGCTGCATCAGGGTTGTCGAGCCATGAAGAGTGGTGAATGCCGAACTTCATGTCTCGCTCGGCGCAGACCTTGCAGCGCAGCGCTTTATCATTATATCATTAATGATATCATTAGAGGAGGCGACAATGGCAACGGTAGTGACGATCAATCGACCAGATGTCGTGGCCCTGATCGAGAAGGCTGCCAACCAGATCACCGGGGGCAATAAGACCGAACTCGTGGCAACTGCGGTCCGGTGTCTCCTGGAGCAGAGGTCTCGGCAGAAACCGTTGTTCGGTGCGCATCGCGGCTCCGTCCGCATCCGCAAAGGCGTGGATCTGACGCAGCCGGTTCTCGACGACGAGATGGACGCGGAGACCGGCCGCGAGATCGATCGGTGACAGATCTTCTGCTCGACACGCACATCTTGCTGTGGCTCGACAATGGCGATCGGAGGCTGAGCGAACCGAGCCGGCGCGCAATCGAGCACGCGAGAGCAGAAGGTGGCCGTGTCTTCTTCAGTGCCGTGAGTGTCTGGGAAATCGCGATGCTTGTTGAAAAGGGGGCTATCGAGCTCGCTGTGCCTGTCGAAAGATGGGTTGAGCGTGTACTTGATCAGTCGGGTGTGGAAGCCGTACCGCTCGACCACGTTGCGGCCAGCCGAGCGTACATGTTGCACCATCTGGAGCATCGCGATCCAGCCGATCGCTTGTTGATTGCAACAGCGATCGGTCTGGAGTGTCCGCTGGTGACGTACGACGATCGTATTCGCAGGTTCGCCAGGACCCGCGGCAGGCAGTACGGATTTTCTGTTCTCTAGTCGTCGGCGGCGTGATGGGGCTGGTGCTTGAGCCAGCTGCGGTACTGGGCGTAGCTCGCGCCGAGCACGACGGCGAAGATGCCGAAGGCCGCGCACACCATGACGAGAAAGTAGAACTCGTGGCTGTCCATTGCAGGCTCCCGTTTCGACGGAGCAAACCTGCAGAGGATGTAGGGACATCTCCTTGATCCACATCAAATCAATGGAAATCGCGCGACGCGATCTTGATGCGCGGCCGGTCGAGCGCGATCTGGCTGCGGTCGTAGCCGCGCTTGCGCATGGGCGACTTCACCGGCTTCGGCTTGGGCTGATCGCGCTGGTCGGGGCTCGAGGAGTGAGCCTGATCGCCACGGCCATGGGCGAGGCGGAAGTCGTCGACCTCGGAGATCGAATCGAGATCGGCCGACCAGTCCCAAAGCTCTTCGGCCACGAGATGGATGACCAGCCCCTCGCGCTGGATGCGGCCGCGTACGGCGAGCAGGCGCGCGCCCATGACGACGCGGCGATAGCGTTCGAACACGCCCGGCCAGACCACGAGGTTGGCGATGCCGTGCTCGTCCTCGATGGTGACGAACACCACGCCCGAGGCGGTGCCCGGTCGCTGGCGCACCAGGACGAGCCCGGCCAGCGTGAAGACGTCGCCGTTGCTGCAGTCTTTCAGCACCGTCGTCGGGGCGATGTCGCGCTCGCTGAGACGGGCGCGCAGCAGCGCCAGCGGATGGGCACGCAAGGTCATCGAGATTGCGGCGTAGTCGTCGACCACCTGCTCGCCCAAGGTCAGCGCCGGCAGACGCACCGAAGGCTCAAGGTCGCGCAGCTCCTGCGGCCCGTCGAGCAAGGGCAGGGCTGCGTCGGACAAGCCGCGAACCGCCCACAGCACGTCGCGGCGCGACAGGCCGAGCGAGGCGAAGGCATCGGCGCGGGCCAGCGCGATGATCTGGCGCTTGCCGATGCCGCTGCGGCGCCACAGATCGACCGGATCGCGATAAGGCTGGGCGCCGCGGCGCTCGACCAGCCGTTTCATGTCGTCCTCGGCGACGCCGGTCACCTGGCGCAGGCCAAGGCGCAGGGCACAGCGCCGCTTTCCATTGACGCTCGAACTCAATCTCCTCTCCCCCGATAGGGGGAGAGGTGGGGAGAGGGGGTTGCAGGGGCTTTGGTTGCCCCCTCTCCTAGCCTCTCCCCCTATCGGGGGAGAGGAATATGAGGGAGAGGAGTCTGAAAAGGGCTCCAGCGTGCAATCCCAGTCGCTGGCGTTGATGTCGGGGGGGCGTACCTCGACGTCGTGCTGGCGGGCGTCGCGCACCAGCTGGGCCGGCGCGTAGAAGCCCATCGGCTGCGCGTTGAGCAGGGCGGCGCAAAAGACCTCCGGGTAGTAGTGCTTCACCCAGGAGGAGTCGTAGACCAGGATGGCGAAGCTCGCGGCGTGGCTCTCCGGGAAGCCGTATTCGCCGAAGCCCTCGATCTGTTTGAAGCAGCGTTCGGCAAACAGCGGCTCGTAGCCGTGAGCGATCATGCCCTGGATGAAATCGCCCTTGAGCTTGTGGATGGTGCCGGACCGCCGGAAGGTCGCCATGGCGCGGCGCAGCTTGTCGGCCTTGGCAGGACTGAAGCCAGCCGCGTCGATGGCGATCTGCATCGCCTGCTCCTGGAACAGCGGCACGCCGCGCGTGCGCTCCAGGATGCTGCGCAAGGTGCCGGGATAGTGGATCTCGACGGCGGGCTTGTCCCGGTTCTTCAGATAGGGATGCACCATGCCGCCCTGGATAGGGCCCGGCCGCACGATCGCCACCTCGATCACGAGGTCGTAGTACTCGCGCGGCTTCAGCCTGGGCAACATCGACATCTGGGCCCGGCTCTCGACCTGGAATACGCCGATCGAATCGGCCTTGCACAGCATGTCGAACACGGCCGGATCGGTGGGATCCATGCCGAGATGGGCCTCTGCATCGTAATGCTGCTTGAGAAGGTCGAAGCTCTTGCGCAGGCAGGTCAGCATGCCGAGTCCCAGCACGTCGACCTTGTAGATCTTGAGAACGTCGAGGTCGTCCTTGTCCCATTCGATGACGGTGCGGTCCTCCATGGCGGCGTTCTGGATCGGCACCAGTTCGTCGAGCCGGCCCTCGGTCAGCACGAAGCCGCCGACATGCTGCGACAGATGGCGCGGGAAGCCGCACAAGGTGGCCGACAGCTCGAGCGCCAGCCTGAGCCGCGGGTCGAGCGGATCGAGGCCGGCCTCGCGCACGTGATCGACCTCGACGCCGCCCGTGCCGACGCCCCACACCGTGTTGGCCATGGCGCCCACCGTGTCGGGCGATAGCCCGAGCGCCTTGCCGACCTCGCGGATGGCGCTGCGGCTGCGATAGGTGATCACGGTCGCGGCGAGGGCGGCGCGCGAGCGGCCCTTCTCCTGGTAGATCCACTGGATGATGTCCTCGCGCCGCTCGTGCTCGAAGTCGACGTCAATGTCGGGCGGCTCGTCGCGCTCGTTGGACAGGAAGCGCTCGAACAGGACCTTGAATTCCTTGGGGTTGACCGAAGTGACGCCGAGGCAATAGCAGACCGCCGAGTTGGCCGCCGAGCCGCGGCCCTGGCACAGGATGCCCATCTTGCGCGCCTGCCAGACGATCTCGTGCACGGTGAGGAAATAGGGCGCGATCTTCTTGTGCTCGATCAGCTCGAACTCGTGCCGCACGGTGTTGGCGACTTCCTTGGGCACGCCGTCGGGATAGCGCCATGCGGCGCCCTCCCAGGTCAGCCGTACCAGCTTCTGCATCGGCGTCTCGCCGCCCTCGTACATCACCGGATACTGGTAGCTCAGCTGATCGAGACTGAAGGTGATGCGCTTTGCGATCTCCTGGGTGCGCGAGAGGGCGCACGGATGGCGGCGGAACAGGCGCGCCATCTCCTGCGGCGTCTTGAGATGCCGTTCGGCGCTGGCGAAGCGGCGGAAGCCCAGCTCGTCGACCGTGCAGCCCAGCCGAATGGCGGTGACGACGTCCTGCAGCGCGCGCCGTTCGGGCGCGTGGTAGTGCACGTCGTTGGTGGCGACCAGGCCCACGCCCATCTGTTCGGCGAGATCGTCAAGCATCGCCAGCCGCCGCGCGTCATCGCCGCGGAACAGCATGGTGGCGCCAAGATAGCAGCGGCCGGCGAACAGGCGGGCGAGTGTACGCAGGCGCTCGTGGAACGCCGGGTTCTCGGGCCGCCGCGGCGGCAGCACGATGGCCAAGATGCCGTCGGCGTACGTGGCGAGGTCGTCGAAGGTGAGATCGCACTGGCCCTTGTCGGCACGACGGTTGCCGACCGTCAGCAGGCGCGACAGCCGCTTGTAGGCGTCGAGATCGGTGGGATAGGCGAGGAACGAATAGCCGTCGCGCGTCTCGATGCGACTGCCGACGAGAAGCTTGATGCGCTTCTCCAGCGGCGGCGGATCGGCAAGGTCCTCATAGTATTCCTTGATCTGGGCATAGGCGCGCACGACGCCTGCCAGCGTGTTGCGGTCGGTGATGCCGATCGCGGTATGGCCGAGCTCGATCGCCTGCAGCACCAGCTCGCCCGGATGCGAGCCGCCGCGCAGGAAGCTGTAGTTGGTCGTGACCTGCAGCTCGGCATACATGGGCAACGCCTCACGTACCCAATTCCTCTCCCCCGCTAGGGGGAGAGGCTAGGAGAGGGGGATTCGAAGGCTGCTGCATCCCCTGCAAAACCCCCCCCCCCCCCCCCCCCCCCCCCCCCCCGGGCGGGGG
>Ga0081539_10007173_pt1 | contig 10276 bp, 9 predicted proteins | sample TabmetS4T2R2_FD_71023 | JGI IMG/M metagenome (GOLD analysis project Ga0081539, IMG submission 71023) | Tabebuia heterophylla rhizosphere microbial communities from the University of Puerto Rico - S4T2R2 | ecosystem: Host-associated > Plants > Roots > Rhizosphere ... | reverse complement strand
GCGGTGCGACCGGGGGTGGGGCGGCGCCCGGCGGGGGGCCGCCGGGCCACCCCCCCCCCTCCGCGGGCGCCCGCGCAGGCCGCGCCGCCCGCCATGATGCGCTTGGCGTGCTCGCGCGCGCGATCGAGGCAGAGCGTCGGCAAAGCATTTACCGCGGGCTCGACTTCGGCGATGCGCTTGGCCGAGGCTTCGATCAGGTCGATTGGCGTGACTTCTCGCTTCCTAAGAAGCGACACCGCCTCGACCGCGGTCAGCTTGCACAGTTCGTTTCTCATCGGGCACCTGCATAAAGGCGGCGGCGCTGGGTGAAGTAGAGGCTGCCCAGCAGCATCAGGTTCAAGAGATTGAAGGCAAGCGCCGCCTGAAAGGCCGAACGGTAGGAGAGCGTCGCGTCGAAGATGGCGCCACCCAGCCAGCCTCCGACTGCCATGCCGGCCATGGCGAACAGCATCACCACGCCCAGCCGCCAGCCGGCAATCGCCGGCCCATAGAGCTGACGCAGGATCAGCGCATAGCCCTGCACGATGGCGATGTAGGGAATGCCGTGGATCACCGACAGCGTGTAGATGCCCGACAGCGTCTCGACGAAGACGAAGCCCAGCAGCGATGCGATCTGGATCAGCGCACAGAGCAGGCTGACGCGCAGCGGACCGATGTAGTCGCTGAGCCGGCCCATGGCGAACACCGAGGCGACCGCCGTCACCAGGATCAGCGACACCGCCTCCGAGCCGCGCGCGGCGGCAAAGCCCAGGTCGCCGCAGAACGCCACCATGTGGACGAAGGGGATCGCCATCGCGACGCAGCAACAAAAGCCGGCGGCCGACAGAAGCGTCATGAGCGCCTTGGAAGGTATCGGCAGGAGAGAAAGATCCTCCGACACGCGATGGCCGCGATGCCGGGCGATCGGCGCCGGGCGCACGTAGAAAGCACAGAGGAACAAGAGCGTGCCGGCCACCACGCCGTAGACCACCAGCGCGCGGCGCCAGCCGATGTCGGGCAGCAGCCAGCGATAGACTTGCGGCCAGATGAAGCCTGAAATCGCCGGCCCGGCCGATATGATGGAGACGGCGGTGCTGCGTCGCCGCTCGAACCAGCCCTGGATGTTGTTCATGGCCGGCGTGAAGGTGGCGGCGTTGCCGAGGAAGCCCAGCGGCAAGGCGTAGCCGGCATAGAGCGCGAGCTCGCCGCCGCTGCCCGCCAGCCAGCCGCCGGCAAAGATCGAGACGCCGGCGATCAGAAGTGGCACGCGCGGGCTGGTGCGGTCGGCCAACCAGCCCATCACCACGCCGCCCACGCCCATGGCGAAGAAGCCCAACAGGTAGGCGAGCGAGGGCACGCTGCGCTTGTTGCCGAACTCAGCGGCGATCTCCTTCAAGCCGACCACCGGCAGATAGATCGAGCCGCCGCCCAACCCGATGCAGAACATCGAGACAAAGGCGAGCCGCCAGGCGTAGCCGCTGTCGACTCCAGGACGCTGCAACACAGAAGTCATTCTCTTGCGAGCGCCGCCGTTGCCGCTGCCTTGGCGTCGAGCGCCTGATCGTCGTCCATCAGCACCGTGACCTTGCGCAGCTTGCCGGTGAAGGCGAACGGCGCCTCGTAGTGCGACACCGGGCTCGACCGATCGCGGCCGATGTCGAGCCCGGACCAGGCGATGAAGCTCACGAAGCCCAGCTGGGTCTCGAAACCGCCGCACGGCTCGCCGTCGATCAACAAGGTCGCGACGTTCATTCCGTCGCGGCGTCGCATCCGAACGCCGAGCCTGCGGTTGTCAGCCGGCAGGGGCCGATCCGACACGATCAGATGATGCACGCCACCGATGTTCATGTCGTAGGCCAGCCGGTTGTCCTTGACGTAGAGCGAGTAGCCCGAGGTCATGTCGCCGTGGGCGATCAGCACGCCCTCGGTCGTGGGACCGTCGATGCGTGCATCGGCCTCGATCGTGTAGCTGCGGTTGCGCACGTCGGGTGCCACGTCGGTCGGCACGTGGCCCATGCCGGCATGGAACACGAAGCGTTTGCGCGCACCGTGGAAGCGCTGGGCGTTCTCGGCGAAACGCGGCGCGAAGCGGTCGTCGAGCGGCAGCACCTTGCAGCGCTCGGCCTGGCGCCACCATTCGTCGATCATCGCCTTCAGCCGCTCGGGCTCGCGCTCGGCAAGATCGTCGACCTCGTTGAAGTCGCGATCGAGATGGTAGAGTTCCCATTTGTCGTTGGCGAAAGGCTGGCCCGGCGGGTGGAAGCAGACCGCCTTCCAACCGTCCTGCACCAGGCCGCGATGGCCGAACATCTCGAAATACTGCGGCTCCGTCTTCGACGGCGCAGACGCATCGGCAATGCTCCTGGCGAAGCTGGTGCCTTCCAATGGCATCTGCTCGACACCGTTGATGGCCGCAGGCGGTGGCACACCCACGATATCGAGCACGGTCGGCACCAGATCGCTGGCATGGCAGAACTGGTGCCGCAACTCGCCCTGCGCGGCGATGCCGTTGTTCCATGCCATCACCAGCGGATCGCGGATGCCGCCGCCGTGCGTGTTCTGCTTGTAGCGCCGCAACGGCGTGTTGGCCGCCATCGCCCAGCCGAGCGGGAAGTTGGAATGCGTGTCAGGACCGCCGATATCGTCGATGCGCGCGATCTTCTCTTCCATCGGCTCGCGCCGCAGGTTGTAGGGGCCCATGGCGTTGACCATGCCGAACGGCCCGCCCTCCTGGCTGGCGCCGTTGTCGGACATGACCACGACCAGGGTGTCGTCGAGCTGTCCCGCCGCTTCGAGGAAGCCCACGAGGCGCGCGATGTTCTGGTCGGCGTGATCGAGCATGGCCGCATAGGCCGCCTGCAGGCGCGTGAACAGCCGCTTCTCGCCGTCGGCAAGCTCGGCCCACGACCGCACATGGTCGTTGCGCGGCGGCAGGCGTGTGCCCTTTGGCACGACGCCGAGCGCGATCTGGCGCGCGAGCCTGCGTTCGCGCTCGATGTCCCAGCCGTCGGCAAACGTGGCATCATACTTTCGGATCAGGTCGAAGGGCGCCTGGTGCGGTGCGTGGCAAGCGCCGAAGGCAAGCCACATCAGCCACGGCGTCTCGGCATTGTCGGCGACGTGGTCGGCGAGATAGCGGATGCCCTGGTCGACGAGGTCGGCCGTCAGATGATAGCCGGTGGCGAAGGTGCCGGGCGGATCGCACGGCGTGTTGTCACGTACCAGCTCAGGCGCGTACTGGTCGGTCTCGGCATCGAGGAAGCCGTAGAAGCGGTCGAAGCCGCGGCCCAGCGGCCAGCCGTCGAACGGCCCGGTCGCGCCGGACTCGGTGAGCGGGGTGACGTGCCACTTGCCCAGCATGTAGTTGCGATAGCCGTGCGGTCGCAGCATCTCGGCGACGGTGCCGGCCTCGCGCGCGATCTTGCCGCGATAGCCGGGATAACCGGAATCGAAGTTGGCGAGGCAGCCGACGCCGACCGAATGATGGTTGCGGCCCGTCAGCAGCGCGGCGCGCGTCGTCGAGCACATCGCCGTGGTGTGGAAGCCGGTATAGCGCAGGCCGCGGCCAGCGATGGCGTCGATGGCGGGTGTAGCGATCGGAGAGCCGTAGCAGCCGAAGTCGGAGAAGCCGACGTCATCGAACAGGATCACCAGGATGTTGGGCGCACCCTTCGGTCGCCGGGGCGTCTGCGGCCAAAAGGGCTTGGAGTCGCCAACCGTGGTGCCGATTTTGCCCGCCATGCGCTTCCCCCGCGTCTTGGCTCTTGTCCGATACCGTGCCTGTGCAATCAACTTGTGACGCTTCATGGCTCGGGCTAGGGGAAGTTATGGCACAGTTCACGTCCGATGGGCTCTCGCTCGCCTACGACGAATTCGGGCCTGCCGATGCGCGAAAGGCGATCGTGCTGGTGCACGGCTTCTCGTCCAACCGCTACGAGAACTGGAAGCGCATGGGCTGGTACGACGCGATTGCCGGCAAGGGCCTGCGCGGCTTCGCGCTGGACTGCCGCGGCCACGGCGAAAGCGCCAAGCCGCACGACCCCGCGCTGTACGGCCGCGAAACGATGGCACGCGATGTCGTTGCGCTGCTCGACCATGTCGGCGTCGAGCGTGCTCATCTCCTGGGCTTCTCGATGGGCGCGCACATCGCGCTGACGGCGGCGATGGCGGAGGCGGGCCGCATCGATCACCTGGTGGTGGCGGGCGTCGGCGGCCGCATCTTCGAGCCGCCGCGCGATCCCGACGGCATGGCCAAGGCGATGGAAGCGGCTTCGCCTGACGACATATCCGATGCCATGTTGAGAAGCTTCCGCCACTTCGCCGACGAGCAGAAGGAGGACCGGCTGGCACTCGCCGCCTGCTCGCGCGGGCCGCGCTCGCCGATCACCAAGGACGCCCTGTTCGCAATTCGGCGCCCAACGCTTGTGATCGCAGGACAGCGCGACCAGCTCGCCGGCCCGCCGCAGGGGTTGGCCGACGCCATCGCCGGCGCCAAGGCGGTGAGCATCCCCGGCTGCGATCACTTCTCGATGATCGCCCATGGTCTGTTCAAGGCGAGCGTGTTCGACTTCTTCGACGGCTGGCTTGAGTAGGAGGCGAGCGTGGCAAAGGTGCCGTTCAAGCGCATCCACGAGCGCGCCGCCAAGCGCAAGGGCGGCGAGAAGGTGCTGCAGAGCCTGATGCCCAAGAAGCCTAACCACAAAGCGCTGGCCAAGCTTGGCGACGATCGCGTGCTCTCGGACATGACGGCGCGCGTCTTCTCCGCCGGCTTCGTGTGGAGCGTCATCGACAACAAGTGGCCGGGTTTCGAGGAAGCGTTTCTGGAGTTCAATCCCAAGCGCCTGTTGTTCCAGCCGGCCGAGTTCTGGGAAAAGCTCGCCGCGGACAAGCGCATCGTGCGCAACCCGCAGAAGATCAAGTCGGTGCGCGAGAACGCGAAGTTCGTGACCGAGATCGCGGCCGAGCACGGCAGCTTCGGCCGCTTCCTCGCCAAATGGCCGGCCGACGATCAGGTCGGCCTGATGGAAGTGCTGGCCAAGCGCGGCGCACGGCTGGGCGGTTTCAGCGGCCAGTATTTCCTGCGCTTCATCGGTTGGGACGCCTTCGTGCTGTCGGGCCACGTATTGCTCTGCCTGCGCGACGCCGGTGTGCCTTTGAGCCAGAGCGGCACGTCGAAGAAGGACCTGCGAGCGGCGCAGGCGCAGCTGAATGCCTGGAGGCAGGAGAGCGGCCTGCCCATGGCGTGGGTGTCTCGTATCTGCGCGCTGTCGATCGGCGAGAACTACGACGTGGCGCGGCTGAAAGAGATCATGCAGACATGACGGAGCTCCTGCTGATCAATCCCAACACGACCGCCTCGATCACCGAGCTCGTGCTCGGGGCGGCGCAACGGTTCGCTTCGCCGGGCACCCGACTGCGCGCCGTCACGGGCGCCTTCGGGCCGCGCTACATCGCGTCGCGCGTGGGCTACGCCATCGCCGGCCATGCCGCCCTCGATGCGCTGGCCAACGACACCGGTCACAAGGATGCTGTGGTGCTCGCCTGCTTCGGTGATCCCAGTTTGGATGCCCTGAAGGAGATCTCCGAGGTGCCCGTCGTGGGCATGGCCGAGGCGTCGATCCTGCAGGCGTGCACCGTCGGGCGCCGCTTCTCCATCGTCACCGGCGGCGAGCGCTGGAAGCCGATGCTCGAGGAGTTCGTGGCGCAGCGTGGTCTTGCCTCTCGCCTGGCGTCGGTGCGCACCGTCACACCGACCGGTGCCGACATCGCGCGTGACCCGAAGATGGCGATGGGGCTGCTGGCGCGCAGTTGTACCGCCTGCGGCGCAGACGACGGCGCCGACGTGGTGATCCTGGGCGGGGCCGGTCTGGCGGGGCTGGCGACGAAGCTCGCGACGATGGTCGAGGTGCCGCTGCTCGACGGCGTCGCCTGCGCCATCTCGACGGCGGAAGCGCTGGCGAGGCAGGCGCCCGGCAAGGCCAGGCAAGGCCCGTTCGCTCTACCGCCACCTGTCGAGAGCATCGGCCTCTCGCCTGGCCTTGCCAAACTGATCGGCTCGTCCTCTTGACATGATGTGAATTCAGGTTCATTTCTTCAACTAAGAAATGAATTGAGATTCATATCATGGCCTATCGCCGCACCGAACGCGTCGAGGAGCAGCTCCAGGACAAGCGCAACCGCATCCTGCAGGCGGTCCGCAGCGTCGTGGGCGAGGTCGGTTTCACCGGGGCGCAGGTCGCGATGGTGGCGGAGGCCGCGGGCGTCGCCACCGGCACGGTCTACCGGCACTTTCCTTCCAAGGGCGAATTGTTCGCCGAGACACTGGCGCTGAACGCGCAGCACGAGGTCGACGTCGTCGCCGCCGTGGCGGCGGCGGAGGGCCCGGCGTCGGCCCGGCTGGCGGACGCGGTGCGGGTGTTCGCACGGCGTGCGGTGCGCGCCCGCCGGCTCGCCTGGGCGATGATCGCCGAGCCGGCCGAAGCCGAGGTCGATGCCGCGCGCATCACCTATCGGCGGGCGTTCGCCGCGGTCTTCGAACGCCTGATCCGCGATGGCATCGCGAGCTCGGAGTTTCCGCCACAGAACCCGGCCGCATCGGCCGCCTGTCTGATGGGAGCGCTAAACGAAGGCCTGATCGGGCCGCTCGCTCCCGAAGCCGGCACCCTGCCCGACACGCGCGCCCTGGTCGACGCGATCACCGCCTTCTGCCTGCAGGCGGTGTCGGCGCGTCCGTTCAATCCCTCGCTTCGCTTGGTGGAGGAAGGTCGATGACTGCTATCGCCTCGCCTTGGCAGGATCTCTTCGAGCGGCTGCTGGCCGAGCTCGATCGCCAGGCCAGTCCGGACTGGCAGGCCGCGCCGGTCGCGCTCGATCCCGGCATCTACCGCGACCCCGAGCGCTTCGCTGTCGAACGCGAGCGCCTGTTCCGCCGCCAGCCGCTCTGCGTCGGCCATGTCGATCAGCTGGCCGAGCCCGGTTCGCTGCTCGCCTTGGAGCTGTGCGGCGTGCCGCTGCTGCTGACGCGTGGCCGCGACGGCGAGCTGCGCGCGTTCCTCAATGTCTGCCGGCACCGCGGCGCGCGGCTGCTGACGGAGCAAGGCGTCGTGTGCCGCAAGCCGAGCCTCGTCTGTCCGTACCATGCCTGGACGTACCGCCTGGACGGAACGCTGGCCGGCATCCCGCGCGCCGAGGCCTTTCCCGATCTCGACCGAGCCCAGCTTGGGCTTCGCAGGCTTCCTGTCGCGCTGAGACATGGGCTGATGTGGGTCGTGCTCGATGCTGCGCATGAGGGCGGGCTCGACATCGCCAGCCATCTCGGCGACCTCGATCGCGAGCTCGAGGCGATCGGCCTCGCCCGGCATCGCTTCTATCGCCAGCACGCAGTGCGCCGTGCCACCAACTGGAAACTGATCGTCGATGCCTTCCTCGAGGTCTATCACGTGTGCCGCCTGCACGCCGGCACGATCGGTCCGTTCTTCGTCGACGCGGTTTCAGTGAACGATTCGGTGGGCTGCCATGTGCGCTCGCTGATCGCCCGCGAAAACACGCCACAGATCCGCACCCTGCCGCCGCAGGAATGGAACCCGCAAGTTCACGGCACACTGGTGCATTTCGTGTTTCCCAACAGCGTGTTCATCTATCACCCCGACTACATCAGCCATCTCGGTCTGTATCCGACCGGACCCGACGAGACGCTGTTCGTCCACACCATGTTGACGCCCGAGAAGCCGGCCGACGAGAAGGCTGAAGCGCATTGGGCGCGATCGTTCGAGCTGATCGATTCCGGCGTGTTCAACAAGGAAGACCTAGTCGTCTGCGAGCAGATCCAGCGCGGTCTGGCGAGCGGCGCCAATGAGGCGTTGATCGTGGGGCGACTCGAGCAGAACCTGCAGCGCTTCCATTCCTCCGTGGACGCAGCGCTGCGCTGAATTCGCTCGGCTTGACATGGACCGGGCCCTCCAAGAGGTTCGGGCCCATGAGATTTGTCAGCTTTCGCCATGCGAATGCGGCTAAGATCGGTGCTGTCGTCGACGGCGGCATCGTCGATCTTTCGACGCGCTCACCATCGGGGTGGAACAGCCTGCGCGAGGTGATCGCCGCAAAGGCACTCGCCGAGCTGGCCGCGTTGGCGAAAGGATCGGCCGCCGATCTCAAGTTCGACGAAGTCGAGCTGCTGCCGGTCATCCCCGATCCCGGCAAGATCCTGTGCATCGGACTCAACTACAAAAGCCACGTCGGCGAGATGGGTCGCGAGCTGCCGACGTCGCCCAGCGTCTTCTCGCGCTTCGCAGACACGCTGGTGCCGCCGGACGGAAACATGGTGCGGCCGCGCGCGTCGATTGCCTTCGACTTCGAAGGCGAACTCGCCATCGTGATCGGCGAACGCTGTCGTCACGTGCCGCGGGCCAGTGCGCTGTCGGTGGTGGCGGGCTACACCTGCTTCATCGACGGCAGCGTGCGCGATTTCCAGCGGCACTCCACGACCGCCGGCAAGAATTTCCCGGCGACCGGGCCGCTCGGGCCATGGCTCGTGACCAGTGACAGTCTGCAGGATCCGCAGAGCCTCGAGCTCACGACGCGACTGAATGGCAAGGTTGTGCAGCACGACACGACCGATCACATGATCTTCGACGTCGGCGCCATCATCGAATATCTGTCGACGGTGACATGGCTGGAGCCGGGCGACGTGATCGCCACCGGCACGCCCGACGGTGTCGGGGCCGGCCGCAAACCACCGCTCTGGATGAAGACAGGCGACAGGATCGAAGTGGAGATCTCCGGTATCGGGACACTGATCGCCAATGTCGTCGACGAGTGAACCGCTGGCCTTGCCGGCTCGCGCCGCCAGTATCGGCCGCGAAGCCAAGGTAATCGCCCTGGTGGCGATCGCCCACTTCACGAGCCACGTCCACATCATGCTGCTGCCGCCGATCTTCGGCCAAGTGAAGGAGGCATTCGGCGTCAGCTATACCCAGGTCGGCCTTGCGCTCACCGCCTTCAATGTCTGCTCGGCGCTGCTGCAGACGCCGGCCGGCTTCCTGGTCGATCGTATCGGCCCACGCCTCATGCTGAGCGGCGGGCTGCTCGCCGGCGCGCTCGCTATTGCCGCCGCCGCCTTGGCGCCCTCGTACTGGTTCTTCATCATCGCCTACGCCTTCCTGGGTGTCGCCAACACCGTCTATCACCCGGCGGACTATTCGATCCTGTCGGCCGCGGTCGACCACAAGCGCATCGGCAAGGCGTTCTCGATGCACACCTTCGCGGGCTACCTCGGTTCGGGTGTGACGCCTGCCATGGTGCTGGCCTGCGCCGCCCTGTGGGACTGGCACGGCGCCTTCCTGTTCGCCGCCGGCCTGTCGTTCGCCGTGGCCCTGCTGCTGATCGTAACCGGCAGCGTGCTGCCGCGCCCCGCGCCCAAGCCGAAGGCGATTGTTCGCAGCGAGGCCAAAGGCGGCCTCGACTTGCTCCTGAGTGCGCCTATCCTGCGTAACCTGCTGTTCTTCTTCTGCCTGGCCATGGCCAATGGCGGTGTGCAGACCTTCAGCGTCGTTGCCCTGGGCAAGATCCACGGCACGCCTGCTTCGGTGGCCAATATCGGGCTCTCGGGCTTCCTGTTGTTCAGCGCCGCCGGGGTGCTGCTGGGCGGCATCATCGCCGATCGTACCGCACACCACGAACGTGTTGCGGCGGCCGGTTTCGCCTTCACCTCGACCATGGCGCTGCTGATGGCCTGGGTGAACATGCCGGGGGCCGTGCTGATTTTCGTGATGTCGCTGGGCGGGCTGCTCAACGGCATCATCCAGCCATCGCGTGACATGATGGTGCGCGCCGTGACGCCGGTCGGCTCGTTCGGCAAGGTGTTCGGCTTCGTTTCCACCGGGTTCAATGTCGGCGGAATGGTATCGCCACTGCTCTACGGTTTCTTGATGGATCGCGGCGAGCCGCGCGCCATCTTCATGATCGTCGTAGGGTTCATCTTCCTCGCGCTGGTGACCGCCATCACCCGCGCCAGACCGGGGGCAAGTGCTGCATGGACTCGCTGACGACGCCCCAACCCGACAAGACCGGGGCCCTGCGCCGGCACTATGGCACCACCGTGCCAGGGACTGGGCCCTGGAACGACATCATCGCATCGCTGCTGGAACACCGCTCGGTGCGCGCCTACAAACCCGACCCGGTGCCGCCGGGAACGCTCGAGACCATGATCGCGGCCGCAGCATCGGCCGCCACCAGCTCCAACATGCAGTGGTGGTCGGCGATCGCCGTCACCGATCCCGCCGTGAAAAAGGAACTGGCG
>Ga0081539_10007172_pt1 | contig 10277 bp, 11 predicted proteins | sample TabmetS4T2R2_FD_71023 | JGI IMG/M metagenome (GOLD analysis project Ga0081539, IMG submission 71023) | Tabebuia heterophylla rhizosphere microbial communities from the University of Puerto Rico - S4T2R2 | ecosystem: Host-associated > Plants > Roots > Rhizosphere ... | reverse complement strand
CCCACCACCGATGGCCGCCAGGGAGTCCACCAGCAGGACCTGCTTGGCGTTCGGTACCTGGCCCTCGTCATCCAGGAGCTTCGCCTCCTGACCGACGGCCATCATGGTCCCCATCGTGTCGAAGAAGTCCGTCATGAACAGCGCGAAGATCACCGGCACCAGCGAGAGTCGCAGGACTTGAGGCACGGCCAGGACCCCCGCGCCAATGGTCGAGGTATCGAACCGGAAGTCCACGAAGCTGTGAGGAAGCGGCACGACACCGAAGATCATCCCGATGACGCCGGTCAGGATGATCCCGATCAAAAGCCCGCCTCTGATCCCTCGCGCCACCAGCATCAGCGTGACGATGAGCCCCACCGCGGCGAGCAGCACGGGCCCCCGCGTGAAGTCGCCCAGCGCCAGGTACGTATCCGGGTTTTGGACCACGATGCCGCCGTTCTTCAGACCGATGAACGCGATGAATAGCCCGATGCCGACCGCGATGGCGAACTTCAACGCCAGCGGGATGGCGTTGAGGACGGCCTCTCGCAAATTCGTCAGCACGAATACCGTGACCAGCACGCCTTCCACGACCACGACGGCCATGGCCTGCTGCCAGGAGAGTCCAAGGGTCAGGATCAGGGTGAAAGCCACTATCGCGTTCAGCCCGAGTCCGGAGGCGAGGGCCAGAGGAAAATTGGCGACGACGCCCATCGCGATGCAGGCTGCGGACGCCGCGATGCAGGTGGCGAAGAACACGCCGGAAAAGGGAAGCCCCGTGCCCTCCGTGCCAAGGATGGCGGGGTTCACGAAGATGATGTAAGCCATCGTCATGAAGGTGGTCAGGCCCGCGATCACCTCCGTCCTGAGGCTCGTTCCCCGCTCGGAGAACCTGAAGAAGCTGCCCAAGATCTCGATCTCCCCTCTACCGTCTATGTGCACGAGCAATATAGCAGCAGAAGGCTTGGGGTTTCATCATGTCAGCTGGTCAGCACGCTGCCTGGCGGCAGCTTGTCAGCACTTCAGCACGCCGTCTTCGACGGCTTTCAGCAAAATCCTGGTGGTACGTTGTCCGAAGGTCGAATGAGCCGCTCTGCGGCAGAGTCACCCTCCGGAGCTCACAAGCTGAAATGCTGACGAGCGAAGGCCGCAGGCCGTAGCGTGCTGAGAGCCGCCCGCAGGGCGGCGTGCGGGCTCTAGCCGCTGCGGCTAGAGCCCTAAAAACGGCTTGTTCCTCTTCCAGATGAGCCAGGCTACCGAGAGGAGCCAGAGAGCGATTATGGCCGAGTAGGCGGGGAATATCTTGCGCAGGTACTCGGGCGTCTCGCCCGTGTTGACGACTGGTATGCTCTCGTCGCGTGGGAGGCCCGCACTCTTGAGTCCGTCCTGGGTAGTGTCGTGGAAGATGACGGTCCCCACGGTCTCGAGCTTGCCCCTCCAGACGCGCTCGCCCTGAAGGTCTTCGGGGAGGCCCTGCGTGGTCTGGATGAGGAGGTTGTCGCCCGTCTCTTCGAGGCGGAAGTAGAAGTAGCTCGTGCTGTAGCGGGAGACGACCGCTATCCCTGACTCCGGACGCCCGACCGTATTCGGTCTGACTTCGCCGACGTCTGGTGAGCCTGTGATCTCTACGTAATCCCCGATCTCGGTGCCCGCTGGCAGTTTGCCCGACCCTATCTGCTCGGCGCTCAGGAGAGTCGGTTTGCCTTCGAGCCCGTAGGAGAAGTTGGCTGCGACCGTCGAGGCGGCGAAGGAGAAGACGATGACGGTGAACAGGCGCATGAGCAACCACGGGTTGCGCCCGATCCACGGTCCCAGGCCCCGCGGTTCGTAGTGATGGTCTTCGGAGAGCGGTCGCTTGTTCCTCGTGTCCACGCATGCAGTGTACCCGAGCGCGCGCGACGAGATGGGTATGGCTTCACAACTGGTCGATTGTGAAAGAGATTCCCGCGGGGGGTGGGGAACGGTCTAGTATGCGGGGACTCGACAATGTATGCTGTTGGCGGCTGAAAGCGCCGTGCAGGGTGGGCTCGTATCCTTCTTTGGAGGTTAGCGTTTTGGCGGAAGGGCGGGAGGTACCGGAGCAGAACTCCTGGTACACCGTGGTAGGGGTAATAGACGACGGGGCCGGACTCAACCAGGCCGTCAAGGAGGTTCGGGACCTCGGTGTGGGCAGGGACGACCTGACGGTGGTCCTCAAGCGCGTGGACGATAGCGAGCCGGAACCTTTCCCCGAGGGCACGCGCTACATCGTGATACCCGCCGACAGGCGCGGGCTCGAGGTGCCTCTGGGCTTCGCCATCGCTTTCATAGTCTTCGGCATCTTCTTCGCCATCACGACGCCGGCGATCGGGATACCGACCCTCATGGTCTTCGCCTCGCTGGCCATCATACTCTTCGCCGCCTCCCTCACGAGGGTCGGGGTGAACCCGATACTCATGGAGATGGAGGCGCCCCCCGAGGAGGCGGACGCGTGGAACGACCACTTCGAGTTCGGGAAGGTGCTCATCTTCGCCTCCACGCGCGAGCGGCGTCTTTTGCGTCCGGTGCGTGAGGCCATGCAGCGCGGCGGCGCGACGTACTACATAGTTGACCGGCGGCTGGAGCCCAGGGCCGTCCACCAGGCCACCCTGCACCGCTCGGGAGGACGCAGGGTGGACGAATCGGTCCTGGAGAGATCCGGGGAAGCCTAGAAGGAGTTTTGAGCGTGGGCCTGATAACTACTTCCGTGCACCTCCTGGCCCAGTTGAACCTGTCCGACGCTTTCTCGGCCGTGGGTGGCGCCCGCTTCATAACCGGCCTCACGATGCTGATCCACATGTTCTGGGCGGAGATCTTCGTCGGGTTCGCCATCGCCGCGCCGGTGTTGCAGGCCTGGGGGGCGCGCACGGGGAGCCCGCGGATGGACCGCCTCGCCCACTCCATGGCCCGCTTCAACGTGCTCACCTTCTCGACGGGGGCGACCTTCGCGGTCCTCTTCGTCGTGTTGCTCGTCGGCCTCTATCCGCAGGTGACGACCTCGATCTTCACCCACTTCTTCTACATGATCGCCATCGCCATGCTCTCCATGGTCCTCGCGTTGTGGGGGATGTACTCCTACTACTACAAGTGGGACCGCTACAGCGTGCTCAACAAGAAGCGGCACATCGCGCTCGGGTTCACGATGGGTCTCTTTATCTGGGTCTGGATGGTCATCATGACCGGCATAGATACCTACATGGTCACCGGCGGACCCGGTGTCAAGCCCCTCACCGGCTCGACCATCGAGAGCTTCGGGACGGCTATACAGGGCATCTTCAACCCGATGTTCACGGAACTGGTGCTCCACAGGACCTTCGCCAACCTCTCCTGGCCGGCCTTCGCCGTCGCCGCGTGGGCTTCTTTCATGTACATCCGCTCGAAGACCGCGGAAGACAGGGCTTTCTACGACTGGAGCAGCTCGGTCGGCCTCACCTGGGGTGTCGGGTTCTTGATGCTGCAGCCGCTCGTGGGTTTCACGATAGTCTACGCTTTGAAGCTCTCTCAGCCGGCCAATCCCACCTCTCCCGCCGCGGGCGGGGCCTACGAACGGCTCACCTCGGGGGAGACCTCGAACATTCTCCTGATAAACCTGATCCTGGTCGTCCTGCTGGTGGTGCTCTCCAACGCGGCCATGTACTTCGGGGCGGAGAGACACCCCGACCGGGCCGGAAGGGTGCCGATCCGCTTTTTCGGGCTCGTGGCCGCGGTGGCGGGGCTGTACGCGATCTCGCCGCTGGCGGAGTTTCCGTTCCTGTACATGCGCTACATCATGTTGCTCGTTATGGTGCTGGCGACGCTCGGGGCGTTCATAACGTATCTGCGCGGCAGGCTGCGTTTCAGGTACGGCAGCCCTGGCAGACTTTACAGGATCATGCTCATGGCGACCGGGGTGATCGCGGCTGTGATCGCGCTGAACATGGGGCTCATGAAATCCAATTCGAGGGTCCCTTACACGGTATATAATCAGCCTGGATACACGGTGCAACCGAGTCCGCCGCCGACAGGGTTCGGCAGGTGAGCATCGAGTCTCAGGGGCTCTAGAAGGAGCGAAGCGTGGCGGAGCTACAGAAAGATCCCATGACCCGGAGCGACTTTCTGGGCTTCGGCGTGATGGGGGCCATAGTCGGGGCCATACTGACCATCCCCCCCGTCGCTTTCATCATGAGCCCGATCATAAAGACCGACGTGCTCGGCGAGTCGGACGTGGGGACGGGCTGGCAGGAGGTCGCATCCGTCGCTGATGTCCCGGCAGAGGAACCCGCGCACTTCAAGGTCGAGTTCCCCATACAACAGGTCTACGGGGAGAGGGACATACAGAAGGAGTTCCCCAACTCAGGGAAGTCGACTACGAAGTTCACGCTCAGCAACGCCATCTGGCTCTCTTGGAAGGCAGAGATCAAGCAGCAGGGCAGGCAGGGGTCGAGCGGCGATGTGATCGGGAAGCCCGAGCGCCCCGCCATCCTGGATCAGAAGAGCGAGGGTTTCACGGAGTCAGAGCGCAAAGAGATCATGAGCAAACTGAACGTGCTCTCGAACTCCTGCGCCCACCTCGGGTGCCCCGTAAGGTGGATGTCTGACAAGCAGCTCTACCTGTGCCCCTGCCACGGCGGTCTCTACGACATCAATGGGGGCTGGGTCGGGGGGCCGCCGCCGCGAGGGATGTACCGATACACCGACGCCGAGGTCAGGGAGAACGGCAAGCTATACGTCAGGCACAAGTTCAACATCGAGCCAGGACTGGACAAGCAACAACCCTACGTGGTCTAGGGAGGTAACATGATCGGCAAGCTAAGAACCCAGACGACGGAGGCAAGCCAGTTCCTCGTGGACTGGATGGAGCACCGGACCGGGATAGTCACGATGCTCGAGCACTTCCTCTACGAGCCCGTCCCGAAACGCGGCGCCTGGCTCTACACTTTGGGCAGCGCCGTGCTCTTCACGATAACGCTGCAGTTTCTTACCGGGATTCTGCTCCTCTTCTACTACGTGCCGACCACGGACGACGCCTGGAACTCGGTCAGCTACATCATGAACGACGCGTACTTCGGGCAGGTCATCCGCGGCATCCACTACTGGTCGGCGAACTTCCTGATGGCGTTTATCGGGTTGCACATGGGCCAGGTGTTCTTCTCCGGCGGCTACAAGGCGCCGCGGGAGCTCAACTGGGTCGTCGGCGTGATACTCCTCCTGCTCGTCATCGGGCTCGCGTTCACCGGGTACCTCCTCAGGTGGGACCAGGACGGTTTCTGGGCCTCCGTGGTTGGGATGAAGATCGGGTCTTACTCGCCGTTCGTCGGGGGGTACGTGATCCACTTCCTCCTCGGGGGCGACGCCGTTGGGCCCGCTACCCTGTCGCGCTTTTTCGCCATACACGTGTGGCTGCTCCCCGCCACCATAGCGCCCCTGATCGGCGCGCATCTCTATCTGCTGAGGCGTCACGGGGTGTTCGGCGCCGAGTTCGAGTACACGGACCGTCTGGCGAAGCTGCACGAGCGCCAGCGCCTGGAGGAGTACGCCCGCTACGAGGAGGACGAAGGGGAGACCTACGTGGGGCGCCGCGACCGCGCGGACAGAGAAGGCTACGAAAGGGACGGAGAGTAACAGCTTTTACCGAGAGGACGGACGTACCGCTGGTACGATTGGGGCACGATAGATAACGGAGAGAGGTGTTGAAGGTGTACGCTCCGGCGACAGGCAAGGCCAAACCGGTTGAAGAAGAGGTAATCACCGAAGAGAACGTATTCGAGCGTCCGGACGAGACCATGGCGTTCTTCCCCGGGCAGGTGCTTAAGGACGGCTACGTCAGCACCTTCATCCTCATCGCCTGCGTCATTCTCTCGTACGCAGCCCCCGCGCCACTCACCGAGCCCGCGAACACGGCGACGGTCACCTACGTGCCGAGGCCGGAGTGGTTCTTCTTCTTCTACGAGCAGATGCTCATGTTCTTCCCGGGATACGCCCTGATCTCCTTCGGGGCCGTCGTGGTGCCGACGATCTTTATCGGGCTCCTCTTCGCCGTCCCGTGGCTCGACAGGAGCCCGCGGCACCACAATGCCGTCAGCAGGCCCTTCGCCTCGGTCATAGGTATCCTGGTGGTCGTGGTCATCGTCCTTAACATGCTGCTGGCGGTAAGCCGGATCATGAACTTCCCAACGAGCTAGAGGAGACCGAGCGGTGCCCATAGGCAACCTTGACGTACCGGTAATCGGCAAGAACGTCGTTATCGCCGTTCTCGTCCAGACGCACATCCTCTTTGCGGCCTTTATTATCGGTGCGGTCCTTATAGCGGCCACGAGCGAGTACCTCGGGCTGGTTACCAAGCAGACCAACTACGAGCGCTTCGCGAGGAACCTGGCGCGCTTCGTGGTCCTCCTGTTTGCCTCAGGCGCCGCCCTGGCGATCACGTTCGTGCTCGCCCTGGTGACCCTCTTCCCGGTCTTCTTCTCCATCCTGCAGAACATCTTCTTCTGGGTGTTCCTGGTCGAAGCGTTCATGTTTTTGGGCCAGATCATCATCGTCTACGCCTGGTACAACGTGTGGGACAAGCTCGCCTACCGCAAGAGCCTGCACGTGGTCTTCGGGTTTATCGCGGGCTTCTTCGGGCTTATGGCGATGACCATGATCGACGCGGTGGCCTCCTTTATGCTCACGCCGGCCGAGGTCGAGTCCCAGGCCGACCTCGTGGCGAGGAGCTTCCTCAACCAGACGATGGTGCCGCTCAACATGCACCGCTTTATCGGGAACTTCTCCTACGTCGGGTTCCTCGTGGCCGGCTGGGCCGGGTGGCGCTACCTGAGGACAACCCGCGAGGACGACAGGGAATACTACGACTGGATGGGCCACTTCGGCCTCCTCTGGGGCTTCGGGTTCCTGATCATGCAGCCGGTCATAGGCTACGGTTACCTGAAGGGTATCAGGGAGACTTCGCCCGACGCGTTCAACACCATCATGCTCGGCGACAAGTCCTGGGTCTTTAATCTGCTGGTACTCTGGATCGCGGTCATGAGCATCGCCTCAACGGCCTACTTCGTTCACAAACTGCGCTTCGCCATAAAACCCATCGAGATCCTGCGCAAGCTCTCGGTAGGCGCCCTCGGCTTCACAGCGCTGTTCACGGTGCTCAACATAATCCCTGCCAACGCGGACCTCATACCCCAGATCGGGCTGGTCTTCGGGCAGGGCGAGGATACGCAGATACCGCTCGGCAGCATGTACCCTTACAAGTACATCGGTCTGATCGGGCTTATGCTCGTGGGCTTCTTCGTTGTAGCCCTCTACCTGCGTGCCACGGCGACGGGCTTTCACTGGGGCCGGGCGAGCCGGTGGAGCCAGTTCGCGCTGATGGCCTGCGCCTTCACCGTCGTGCTCACCATGGTGACGATGGGCTACACGCGCGAGACGGCGCGCCGCGTCGACAACGATCCCGGCTACCTCATCCACTGGTGCGTGACGCTGGATCAGCAGATCGACAAAGAGAAGTGCCCGACCAAACCTCTGACCGAAGGGGGAGGAGAATGACGGATCTGGCGCTGCTCCTGCAGGAAGGGAGCACGGGCAACCCGACCGCCGAAGGAATCTTCCACTTCTTCGCCGGGTTCTTCATCATCATCACGCTCTACTCCTCCTTCCTCGGGTTCACGTACTGGATCAGCAAGGACGAGTAACAGAGCTAGGCAGCACGGCGCCTGAAAGGCGCCTTGTCAGCACGCTTCGGGCCTGACAAGGCCCTCGCTTTCAGCCCTCAGCTTTTCCTCGAATGGCATCGCCAACGCTCACGAAGCGAATCTCATCTGATGGGAGCTACTTTTCTCGAACGGTGGTCTCTGTATCCACTCCTCTTGCTGACAGCTATTTCGGCTGTTCGGTGGGGCGGACCACGATCTCGTTGACGCTCACCCGTTCGGGTTGCTCGACGGCGTAGAGCACAGCCCGGGCGATGTCTTCTGCCTGGAGGGGGGAGAACCCTCTTTGGGCGTAGTATTCCTGCGCGCTCGGGTGGGAGCTCTCCGGAAACTCTGTGCGCACGAGGCCCGGCTCGACGTTGATGACCCTTATGCCTTTGTCGTGAACGTCCATCCTGAGCCCCTCGGCGACGGCCGTCAGGGCGTGCTTGGTCGCCGCGTAGACGGTTCCGTCGGCCGCGGGGACGCGCCGGCCCGCGAGGCTGGAGACGAGTACCACATCGCCCGAGCCACGGGCGAGCATGTGACGGACGGCTGCGCGGGTCGCGTAGAGCACCCCGAGCACGTTGACCTCGAACATCCTGCGCCAGTCTTCGGGCTCTCCGTCTACGACGGAGCCGTCGAGCCCGAGCCCCGCGTTCGCCACAAGGATGTCTACGGAGCCGAAGCTCTCGGCGGCGCGGGAGACGAGCGTTTCGCAGGCTGCGGGATCGGTAACGTCTGTCGGGACGGCGAGAGCCCCTTCTCCTAGTTCCGCGGCGAGGTTCTTCAGCCTCTCCTCGCGGCGGGCGGCGAGGACGACATTGCACCCGTTGTGTGAGAGCAGGCGCGCCGTGGCCTCCCCGATGCCGCTCGAGGCCCCCGTCACGACGGCCGTCTTACCGGTGAGCGTCATGACTCTCCCTTCAGCGCTTCAAGCTGTTCCAGGCGGATGATGTGGCCGCTCAGGCGACGGGCGGCGGGCGTACAGAGGTAGCTTATGAGCTCCGCCGGCTCCTCGGGGGGGCGGAGCATCCCGAAGTCCCTGTAGCCGTGGAACATACGGTGGAGTTGTTTGCCGATAATGTTCTGGCCGAAGCTCCGCGATTCCTCCTGCATCCTCGTGTCCACCACGCCGGGGTAGACGCCCGTTACGGCGATGCCGTACGGCCCGCCCTCAAGGGCGAGGACGCGGGTGAGCTGGTCGAGGGCCGCCTTCGAGGCGCCGTAGGCGGACATCCCTGCGACGGGATGCCTGGCCGCGGCGCTGGAGACGTTCACTATGCGGCCCCAGTTCTGCGAGGCCATGATGGGCAGCGCCTCCCTGGCGCACAGGAAGGCCCCCGTCACGTTCACGTCGAAGATGCGCCTCCACTCCTCCGGTTGCGTGGCCGCGACGGGGAGCGGGACGCCGGGTGTGCCAGCGTTGTTCACAAGGATGGTGACGTTGCCGAGTTCGGCGCGCACCTTCTCGAAGCAGGATGAGACGGAATCCTCGTCTGAGACATCCACGCGTACGGGGAGGGCGGTGCCGCCGCGGGAGGAGATCCCTCGCGCCACGGAGGTTATCTCCTCCTCCGTGCGGGCGGCGAGGGCGACGGCGGCGCCCTCGCTGGCGAGGAGGCGGGCCGTTGCGGCCCCGATGCCTCGCCCCGCGCCGGTTACCAGGGCGACGCGACCGGCGTGTATCCCTCCCTCCGTCATCCCTGGCGGTCAGGAGAGACGTATGTTGGCGCCGCTGCAGATCCCATCTTCCACCCCCGGCTCGGTCGTTTCTCCTAGCTTACCCCACCCCCGAACCAGCGGCAGGAGAAAGAGCGCGCAGGCTCCCTGCGAGGTGAGATAGAATTCTCTCAAAGAGGAAGGGAGTACACGCTTTGTCCGACATACCCCTTTTCCCGCTCAACGTGGTGCTGATGCCCGGTGCGCCGTTGCCGCTGCACATCTTCGAGGAGCGCTACAAGCAGATGGTCAACGAGTGCCTGGAGCAAGAGGGCGAGTTCGGGATGGTCTTCGCCGACGAGTCGGGGACGCGGCAGGTAGGCTGCACGGCCAGGATCGTCGAGCTCGTCGAGCGCTACGAGGACGGGAGGATGTTGATCCTGGTCGAGGGTTCGCGACGCTTCAGGCTCAACAACGTCCTCACGGGCAAGCCCTACTACGTTGGGGAGATCGAATACTTCCAGGAGGAGCCCGAGGAGGAGGTGGGCGGGCTGGCCGAGGAGTGCATAGCGCTCCTTGAGCGGGTCGTCGAGGCTGCGACCGAGGGATCGGTCGGGATCGAGATAGAGCCGCCTTACAGGAACCTCTCGTTCGCCATCGCGGGCCGCGTCGAGTTCGAGCCCGAGGTCCGCCAGCAGATCCTCGAGCTCACCTCGGAGCGCGAGCGTCTGCAGAAGGTCAAGGAGCTTCTAGGTGCGGCCGCGGAGAGGCTCGAGCACGAGCGGCAGACGCGCGAGAAGGCCCAGACCAACGGGCACCTGCGTGGCGACTGGCAACCGGGAACTTAGGCTTCAGGTGCTTCTGGCGTCCCGTCGTTCGCTTGCGAAGTCTTTACAGACACGCAATGGCGCAGGATGCGGCGAAAATCGCAACTAACCTGATGCCTGAAACCTCTCT
>Ga0081539_10007171_pt1 | contig 10277 bp, 10 predicted proteins | sample TabmetS4T2R2_FD_71023 | JGI IMG/M metagenome (GOLD analysis project Ga0081539, IMG submission 71023) | Tabebuia heterophylla rhizosphere microbial communities from the University of Puerto Rico - S4T2R2 | ecosystem: Host-associated > Plants > Roots > Rhizosphere ... | reverse complement strand
CCCGGTGACGGCGTGCTCGGTCGCCCGCGTCAGCACGCGGACCGTCAGCTCGACGGTCTTTGAAGCGGTTACGGGCGCCGGGGCGGTCGGAGACTTTGTTCCAACACAGGCCACGGATCCCGAGAGCGCCACAAGCACGACCATGCAGCACAGCCGCATGGGTCGAACGTGAGCAGCAATCGTGCCGGCGCGAACCGACTCAGCCTTGCGGTTTCGGCCAAGGCAGCGGGCCGGAGACGAACCGGCGGTGCAGCTGCTGCAAGAGGGTGGCGTTACCCGTCGCGAGATACTCGTAGGCTTCGTCCCACTCGCGGCCCTGCTTCCATCCGGTCTGCGTCAGCGTGACCTTCGTCGAATCGGGCGTTACCGCCTCGAACTCGAAGACGGCGGTGGTGCGCTGCGCGCGCACTTCGGGAAATTGCTCCGGCGCCATCGCGGCCATCGTGATCCGGCGCTTCGGCGCGAACGAGACAATGGTGCCGCCGCCGGTCTTGCCGCCGGGAAACAGCACGACCCAGTCGCCGCCTGGGCGAAGATCAACTCGCACGTCGCGCCAGAGCCAGGTAGCGAGGCCTTCCTGCGTCGTGAACGCCGTCCACACATCGTCGAGCGGCGCGGGCACGGTGGCTTCGAAGCGCAGCGCCCTTTCAGGGCTTGCGATCTTCGTGACGCTGACAGGCGCTGGTGCCTGGGCGAGCGCGAGGGCGAGGACGATCAGCGATCTCATCGGGTTCGTCTCCTTGGGCGTCGTGTGGGTCTCAGGGCGTGGAGGTGTACGCGCAGCTGCCGGACGCACGCGTCGAAGGGCTCGATCGAGCGGTAGGCGCGCGACTGCATGACGCCGCCCTCCATGACCGTGAGCACGAAGGTCGCGGCGTCGGCGGCGTGGGCGATGCCGGCCGCGCGGAGGCACGCTTCCACCGCCTGCTTCCAGCGCGTGAAGTTCCTGGCGATGATCTCGTGCGCCGGCGTGTTCTCGGGATCGATCTCGAGGGCGAGGCGGCCGATCGGGCAGCCGTACTGGCAGTCGGTGTCGAGCAGCCGCTGGCGATAGCTCGCGAGCAGCGCGAACACCCGCTCCATCGGATCGGGCGTCGCCTCCCACATCGGCCGCACGAGGTGCGGCTCGAGCGACTCGACATAGAGCTCGAGCACCGTTTTCAGCAGCGCGTCCTTGCTCTCGAAGAAGTGGTAGAAGCTGCCGCTGTTGGCGTCGGCGCGCGCCAGGATTTCGGCGAGGCCGGTCGCGGAATAGCCCTTCTCCCAGAACAGGTGCCGCGCCGCCTCGACGAGGCGATCACGGGTCCCGGCTTTTGTTGAACGATCAACCAACTCGACTAGAGTAGCGGCCGTGCCCGTGTCTTGTCAACAATCACCGCAACAGCCATGTGGTATCGACCGATCGTGATCGTCCTCGCACTCACACAGCTCGCGGCGCCGCGCGTCGGCAACGGCGAGGTCGCGTTCCGGTTCGAGCAGACCGGCCTCGCGCTCGAAGGCGTCACCTACGATCCGCAGTCCCGCGCCTTCTTCTTCAGCAGCCGGCGTCAGCGCAAGGTGCTGCGCCGCGGGGCAGACGGTGCGGTCGCCGATTTCTCCAGGCCGTCGGACGAGCTCCTGTCTGTCGTCGGCCTCGGCGTCGACGTCACACGGCGCCGCCTCTGGATCACGACGTCGGGATCGCCCGACATGATCGGCTTTCGCAAGGAAGACGAGAAGATCTCATTTCTGATCGAGTACGACATCGAGACGCGTGCGCTGCGGCGGCGCATTCCGCCGCCGCCCGGCCTCGAGCGCGCCTTGCTGAGCGACCTCGCCGTCGGGCCGAACGGCGACGTCTTCGTCGCCGATCCGATCGTCGGGCGCATCTACGTCCTCCGGCAGGGCGCCAGCGCCCTGCTCACGCTCACCGACGCCGGGCCGATCCGATCCGCGCAAGGCATCGCGCCTTCAGCCGACGGACGGTTCCTCTTCGTCGCCGACTACGCGCGCGGGATCGTTCGCGTCGACACGGCGAGCGGCGCCGTGCTGCCGCTTCCGGCGCCGCCCGACGTTGCGGTCCGAGGGATCGACGGGCTCGTGCTGCACGGCAGCGACTTGATTGGCGTGCAGAACGGCATCCGGCCGCACCGCGTCGTACGCCTGCGGCTGGACGACGCGCGCGAGCTGATTACCGCCGTCGAGACGCTCGAGCAGAACCATCCGGAGCACGACGAGCCGACGCTCGGCGTCATCGTCGGCGACGCGTTCTACTACGTGGCGAACAGCCTGGCCGGCGGCGCGAACGATCAACGTGATCCGCCGCGGCCGTCCGTCATCCTCCGGCTCTCTCTGCGGTAAGCTGTTTACGTGCGCCGATTCTGGGTCCTCACGTCGCTCTGCTGGGCCGCCCTCGCCGTAGTCATCGCCAGCGCGCAGCGCCAGGATGCGTTCGTGGAGTCGCGCATGCACCCGGCGATCGACTACAACTCGGCGCCGGTCGACACGGCCATCGACGCGCTGAATCGGACGCTCGAGGAAGGGAAGGAGACGCTTGCGTTCGATCCCAAGAGCGGCTACCTGCGCTCCGTTCTCGACGCGCTGCGCGTGCCGATCGAATCGCAGATGCTCGTCTATACCCAGACCAGCATGCAGGCGGACAAGATCAACCCGCGCAATCCGCGCGCGATCTACTTCAACGATCAGGTGTCGGTGGCGTGGGTGCGCGGCGGCATGGTGCTCGAGGCCTGGGCCGAGGACCGGCGCCAGGGTCTCGTCTTCTACACCCTCGATCAGGAGCAGGGCAGACCGCCGCGTTTCGGACGCCGGCTCGAGTGCGTCACCTGTCACGTGACGTGGGAAACCCTCGGCGTGCCGGGCGCGATGGTGCTGACGACGTTTCCGCGGAAGAGCGATCGCGACTACGCGGACGGCCATACCGTCGATCACCGCAGCGAGATTGCCGATCGCTGGGGCGGCTGGTACGTGACGGGACGCCGCGCCCCGTCGCAGCACATGGGCAACCTGCCGCTGTTCATGACCGAGCCGCGCCCGAAGCTCGCGACCAGCCGCTCGTCGGTCGAGGGCGCTTTCGATCTGGCCGGCTATCCAACGCCCTACAGCGACATCGTCGCGCTGATGGTGTTCGAGCACCAGACGCGCATGGCGAACCTGATCACGCGCGCCGGATGGGAATCGCGCGTCGGCACCTTTGCGAAAGGGAATCCGGCGGTCGCCGCCGAGCGGGTGCGGGGCGCGGTGAGCGATCTCGTCGATTACATGCTCTTCGTCGACGAGGCGCCGCTGACCGAACGGCTCGAGGGGTCGTCCGGCTTCGCGGAAAAGTTCGCCGCGATGGGCCTGCGCGACGCGAAGGGACGGTCGCTGCGCGAGCTTCAGCTCGACACGCGCCTGATGCGCTACCCGCTGAGCTACATGATCTATTCCCCTGCCTTCGACGCGCTGCCGGACGATGCGAAACAGCTGGCCTGTCAGCGCCTGCGCGACGTGCTCAGCGGCAGCGATCGCGATCCGAAGTACGCGCACCTCACCCCGGACGTCCGCCGCGCCATCGTCGAAATCCTTCGCGAGACCAAACCGAACGTCGTCGACGGACTCTGACCGCGACGCGACGGCACATCGGTTGCTGTTGATCTTCCCGGCCGAAATGAGGCCATTGGGAGGGAACATGGACAATCAGCAGCGGAACGATCAGGGCAATCAGCGCGGCGATCAGCAGGGTCAAGGCCAGGGCGGACAGCAGCAGCCTGGCAACCAGCCGAATCAGCCGCGCGATCCGAACTGGTCGCCGGAAAAAGGCAAAGAGCAGCCCGGTCAGGGTGGTTCGCAGGAACAGGGCGGATCGCAGGGTCAGGGCGGACAGAATCGGTAACAGCTCGATGCGTTGACGAGGAGCCCGGCTATACTCTCGGCCGTGAGGCGCCGTCTGGAGGCCGGGCTCGTCGTCTTTGGGTACTTCACTGCCATCGGCCTGCTGTTCTTTGGCTATCGCTATCTCGAAATCGTCGCCAATCGCGATTCGGTCTCGCCGCTCGAGCCGCTCATCAACGAGCTCTTCACTGGCGCCTGGATGGCGGCGCTGTTGTTCCCGTTCGTCGCGAGATTCGCGCGGCGCTATCCCCTCACGCGTCCCACGTGGGCGTCCCGGCTGCCGCTGCACGCAGCCGCGCTCGTTGGCTACTCGCTGATCCACACGTCGCTGCTCTGGCTCTTTCGGAGCCTGCTCTATCCGGCGTTCGGGCTTCACCCGTACGACTACGGGATCATGGCCGCCCGCTATCCGATGGAGTTCTTTCACGACGTCATCGCGTACGCGGTGATCGTCAGCGTGATCTTCTTGTTCGACCGGCACGTGCGCGCCGCGCAGCTGGAGGGGAAGCTGGCGCAGGCGCGGCTCGAGAATCTGCGGCTGCAGCTCCAACCGCATTTCCTGTTCAACGCGCTGAACACCATCTCGTCGGTTGTCTATGAAGATCCGCGGCGCGCCGACGCGATGATTGCGTCGCTCAGCGGCTTGTTGCGCGAAACGATCGCCGATTCGGACGCGCAGCTGGTGCCGCTCGATCGCGAGGTCGCCACGCTCGAGCGCTACCTCGACATCATGCGCAAGCGGTTCGAGGATCGGCTGACCGTGGACGTGCGAATCGACCCGGCCGTCCGCAACGCCCTGGTGCCGCATCTCCTGCTGCAGCCGCTCGTCGAGAACTCGATCCGGCACGGCGCCGATCCGCGCTCGCACGCCGTCAACGTGACGCTGCAGGCGCAGCGTGACGGCGAGCGCACCAGCGTCCGCATCCGGGATCGCGGCCGCGGCCTGCCGGCCGGCCCGTTGCGGCGCGGCACCGGCATCACCAATACCGCTGAGCGCCTGGCGCAGCTCTACGGCGAACGCCACGCGCTGGCGTTCGAGAACTGCGCCGACGGCGGCCTGCAGGTCACCGTCGCGGTCCCGTTCCGGACATGATTCGCGTCCTGATCGTCGACGACGAGCCGCCGGCGCGGCGGAAAGTGCGCCGGTTCCTGTCGCGCGACGCCGCGATCGGCGAGATTCGGGAAGCGGGCTCGGCCGCCGAGGCCGTCGACGCGATTCGCGATTTCGCGCCGCACCTCGTCTTCCTCGATATCCAGATGCCGGACGGCGACGGCTTCGGCGTACTCTCCTCGCTTGGGGACGGCCGCGACTTCCACGTCGTGTTCCTGACCGCGCACGAGCAGCATGCCCTCAAGGCCTTCGACGCCGAGGCGGTCGACTATCTCCTGAAGCCGGTGGATCCGGCGCGCTTCGAGCGATCGCTCGAGCGCGCCAAGGCACAGATCGCGCGGCGCGACCGCACGCCGGACGGCGGCGTCGCGCCCGCGCTGCAGCGTCTCGTCGTCGAGAAGAACGGCCGGGAGCGATTCCTCGCCATCGAGCGGATTGACTCGGCGGAAGCCGACGGCAACTACCTGCATCTGCACGCCGGCGGCGAAAGCTACATCCTGCGAGCCACGCTCGACAGCTTCGTGCGCCGCCTCGATCCGACGCGCTTCGTGCAGATCAACCGCGCGCAGCTGGTGAATCTCGACAGCGTCAGGGAAATGCAGCCGCTCTTCCACGGTGAGCGCCGCGTGGTCTTGAAGGACGGCCGCGAGCTGATTTGGACGCGGCGCTACCGGTTGCCGCAGGCCTCTTCGTCCCGCCTCCAGGCCCGCTCGTCCCATTGAGCTTGGCGCGTCGCGCGCCGCCGATCAGAATCCGATCGTGAAGCTCAAAGTGTTGGGACTGCTCGCGATTGCGGCCGGACTGTCGGCCGACGATGGCGCCGGCTGGCGTACCTACGGCGGCGATGCCGGCGGCACCCGCTACTCGACCGCGAAACAGATCGCCAAGGCGAACGTCGCGGCGCTGCGCGTCGCCTGGTCGGATCCCACCCACGCCCTCGAGCCGGCAACCGCGCTCAACGAGAAGGCGGCGTTCGAGGCGACGCCGATTCTCGTCGACGGCTCGCTGTATCTGACGACGCCGTTCAACAAGGTCGTCGCGCTCGATCCCGCGACCGGCGCCGAGAAGTGGACGTACGACCCCAGGGTCGACCGCGGGCGCGGCTACTCGGAAGTCACGTCGCGCGGCGTCGCGGCGTGGACCGATTCGCGCGCCGCGGCCGGCGCGCCGTGCCGCCTGCGCGTCTTCGTGGGCACCATCGACGCGCGGCTGATCGCGCTCGACGGCAGAACGGGAGCGCCCTGCGCCGACTTCGGCGCGGCGGGCATCGTCGACCTGACGCGCGGCGTCGGCTTCGGTCCCGAGTTCCGCGGCGACTACCAGGTCACGTCCGCGCCCACGATCGTCGGCGATCTCGTGATCACCGGCTCCTCGATCGGCGACAACGGCGCGGTCGACATGCCGCGCGGCGTCGTCCGCGCGTTCGACGCGCGGAGCGGCGTTCAGAAATGGGCGTGGGATCCGATTCCGTGGGCGGAGAAGCAGCAGGTCCGCACCGGCGCCGCCAACGCGTGGTCGACGCTGGCCGCCGACTCGGCGCGTGATCTCGTGTTCGTGCCGACCGGCAGCGCCAGCCCCGACTATCACGGCGGCGCTCGTTCCGGCGACGACAAATGGGCCAACTCGGTCGTCGCGCTGAGGGCGTCGACGGGCGCGCTCGTCTGGGGATTTCAGGTCGTTCATCACGACCTCTGGGACTTCGACGTGGCGTCGCAGCCGGCGCTGATCGAGTTTCGCGGCCGGCCGGCCGTCGCGGTGACGACGAAGATGGGCCATGTGTTCGTGCTCGATCGCGCGACCGGCAAGCCGCTGCACGAGGTCGAGGAGCGCGCCGTGCCGAAGAGCGACGTCGCCGGCGAGCAGGCGTGGCCGACGCAGCCGATTCCGGCGTGGAGCGCGATGGTTCCGCAGCGGCTGACGGCGGACGGCCTCTGGGGCTCGTCGCCGGAGACGCAGCGCTGGTGCCGCGAGCGGCTGGCGTCGCTGCGCAACGACGGGCTGTTCACGCCGCCGAGCGTCCGCGGCACGATCTCGTTCCCAGGGAACATCGGCGGCGTCAACTGGGGCGGCGCCGCCTGGGATCCGGTGCGCAACCTGCTCATCGCCAACACGAACCGCGTCGCCGCGATCATGCGGGTCATTCCGCGGGAAGACATGCAGGCGGCGATGGACCACAACAAGGATACCGAAACGTCATGGCGCGGAGAGTTCGCGCGCCAGCGAGGGACGCCGTTCGGCATGTATCGCGAATGGCTGGTCGCGCCAAATCAGCAGCCGTGCAACGCGCCGCCGTGGGGCGCCCTCGTCGCGTTCGATCTCGGCAGCGGCACGATCAAATGGCAGTCGCCGCTCGGTGTGATGGGCGAGGGCTGGCCGACGGGTTCCATCAACTTTGGCGGTCCGGCGGCCACTGCCGGCGGCCTGATCTTCACCGCCGCCGCTCTCGATCCGCACCTGCGCGCCTTCGACAGCGACACCGGCCGCGAGCTCTGGAGCGTCGAGCTCCCCGCCAGCGCGCAGGCGACGCCGATGGTTTACGAGTGGAATGGCAAGCAGTACATCGTCATCTGCGCGGGCGGCCACGGCAAGATGAACAGCAAGATGGGCGACTCGGTCGTCGCCTTCGCATTACCGTAGGCTCGTCGTCTCGTCGTCTCGTCGTCTCGTCGTCTCGTCGGCTCGTCGTCTGCTCGTCGTCCCGTCTGCTCGTCGTCGCGTCTGCTCGTCGTCTCGCCTACGCGGTTGGAGATGTTGGTCTAAGATGATGGCGCTGAGGATGCGCCATGTCTGACGATCTGCAGTTCGATCGCGTAGTCACTGCCGCGACGCCGGCTGCACTCACTGCCGCCGATCGGCCTGCAGTCACGTGCCGGGGTTGTCAGTCACCAATCACGACCGAATACTTTCAGGTCAATGACAGCGTGTTCTGCGCACGCTGCCGGACGGCGGTCGAGGCCGCGGCCGAGACGCCGCGCGGCGTCGCACCGTTCGCGATCGCCGCACTGTTCGGGCTCGGCGCCGGACTCGTCGGTGCGATCGTCTACTATGCGGTGATCGCGCTCGCGAATCTCGAGATCGGACTCGTCGCCGTTCTGATTGGCTACATGGTCGGTTACGCGGTGAGGAAAGGCGCCGGAGGACGCGGCGGACGGCGGTTCCAGATCCTCGCCGTGGCCCTGACGTACGCCTCCGTGGCGCTCGCCTATACGCCGATTGTCGTCAAGCAGATCATCGACGACATCGATGCCAAGAAGACATCCGCGGTCTCGCCCGCGGCGACAGCCGAAGCGGCCACGCCGAGCGCGCCGCCGCAAATGGGGTTGGGGAGCCTTGCGCTGGGTCTCGGAATGATTGCCTTGGGCGCCCTGTCTCTGCCGATCCTGGTCATCGTTGGATCGCTGCCCTCGGGCCTGCTGAGCGCGATCATCATTTTCGTCGGCATGCGCCAGGCCTGGCGCATGACCGCCGCACCGGCGTTCGTCGTCTACGGTCCCTATCGCGTCGGCTCGGAGCCGGCGGTTGCGACGACGTAGTCGTGGAGCGCTGCGGGAAGTGCGGCACCGAACTGCCGCCGAATCCGCTCGCCTGTCCGGCGTGCGGGATGCTCATTCACGCTGACAGACTGAAGCAGCTGGCCGCTGACGCCGAGCGTGCGTCGAGCGCAGGCGATTTGGTGACGGCTCGCGGCCAGTGGACGCAGGCGCTGAACTTACTGCCGCCCGGTTCCCAGCAGCACGGGATCGTCACCAGCCGCATCACGGAGCTCACGCGCCGCATCGACGAGCTGCCGATCGAACAGTCGCCTGTGACGGCGGAGACGCCGTGGTGGAGGCGGGGCATCGCCGGCGCCGTGACAGTCGCCGTCCTGCTTCTCAGCAAGCTGAAGTTCCTGCTGCTCGGACTCACCAAGGCGAGCACGTTCGTGTCGATGTTCGCGTTCTTCGGCGTCTACTGGTCGACTTACGGCTGGCCGCTCGCGCTCGGGCTCGTGCTGTCCATCTACATCCACGAGATGGGACATGTCGCCATGCTGCGGCGCCTTGGCATCGATGCCGGAGCGCCGCTGTTCATTCCAGGCGTCGGCGCGCTCGTCATGCTCAAGCAGCGTCTCACCGATCCGTTGACAGACGCGAAGATCGGACTGGCCGGTCCGGTGTGGGGTCTCGGCGCCGCGCTCGCGGCACTCGGAATCTACGCGGCCACCGGCGCGCACATCTGGATGGCGATCGCGCAGCTGACGGGATTCATCAACCTCTTCAACCTGATTCCGATCTGGCAGCTCGACGGATCGCGCGGGGTCCACGCGCTCGCGCGCCACGAGCGCTGGGTGCTCGTCGCCGCGATCGCCGCGGCGCTCTATCTCACGGAGCAGCGCATGCTGTTCATCGTCGGCGGTGTGGCCGCCTGGCGCGCGCTGCAGCGCGACGCCGGTCCGGGCGACACCCAGACACTCGCGACGTTCGTCGTCCTCGTGTTCGCGCTGTCGTTGTTGGCGCGAGGCGTCGGCTAGCGTTCCAGCGTGCGCTTCAGCTCCCTGAGCTGCTCGTCGAGCGCGTTGCGGGCGCGGCGCTCGACGATCGAGCGGCGCAGGCTGCTGAACACGCCCTTGAGGGCGTTGGCGCGCGAGCGGTTCACGTAGATCAGGTGAAACGCCGTCGGGTCGTCGACGGCGTCGCTGGCGATCGCGATCGAGAGCGACGCGTCGAGGTAGCGGCTCGAGTACACGTCCTTCGACGCGATCACCAGCCGGCCCGCTCCGGCGGGCGCGATCAGCACGTGCGTCACCGAGATGAACGGCGCCATCCCGAAGCGTTCTTTCGACCAGTAGAGAAAATCGTCATCGCCAGCCGTCGCCGGGTCGACCGGGCGTGACGGCGACGACAGCCGGTCGCGCAGGCCGGGCAGCAGCGTGTCGAGATATTCCGAGTGCGCGACGAGTCCGGCCAGATCGTCGGTTGGCCGGATCGGACGCGAGCCATCGTCGTACTGGGTGATCCGGCCCGGTCCGCCCGAGCGGTAAGCCGCGGCGTTCTCGACGAGCAACAGCTTGAAGAGCGCCGCCGCGCGCGCGTCGGCATCCGGCGCCTTCCAGTCGATTTCGCGATGAACGCGGGTAATCGCCTCCTCCGGCAGCCGCACGTCGCAGTCGCGCGGCCGGCAGTCGCGCAGATCGATGTCGTCGCGCGTGATGGTCAGCGCCGCGAGATCGTCGATCGACGGCGTCGCGCTGAAGCGCCCGACCTGCAGCACGTCGGGATGGCGCTTGAACTCCGCGATGTCGCGATATCGCTCGACC
>Ga0081539_10007170_pt1 | contig 10278 bp, 7 predicted proteins | sample TabmetS4T2R2_FD_71023 | JGI IMG/M metagenome (GOLD analysis project Ga0081539, IMG submission 71023) | Tabebuia heterophylla rhizosphere microbial communities from the University of Puerto Rico - S4T2R2 | ecosystem: Host-associated > Plants > Roots > Rhizosphere ... | reverse complement strand
ATCCCACCGGCGGCGGCGGAGCCACCTAAGCTGCATCCCTCGATGAGCGACGCGCACGACCACTCGCACGGCCATTCGCACGGCCACGGCCACTCGCACGGGCTGCTGGCGCGCTCGATCATGTCCTCGCGCGCGGGCCTGCGCGCCGTCGGCAAGAGCCTGGCGGTGCTGCTGGTCACCGCCGCCGCGCAGACGGTCGTGTTCGTGCTCACCGGCAGCGTCGCGCTGCTGTCGGACCTGATCCACAACTTCGGCGACGCGCTGACAGCGGTGCCGATCGGGATCGCCTTCCTGCTGCGCTCCTTCAAGGCCGAGAAGCGCGCCGGCTACTTCGTCGTCGCGACGATCTTCGTCAGCGCCTGCGTCGCGCTGTGGCAATCGATCGAGCGACTGATCGATCCGCAGCCGATCGACCATCTCTGGCCGCTCGCCGCCGCCGGCGTCATCGGCTTCATCGGCAACGAGATCGCAGCGCAGATCCGCACCCGCGCCGGGCGGCGCCTGGACAGTCCCGCGCTGATCGCCGACGGCGCGCACGCCCGCACCGACGGGCTCGTGAGCCTCTCCGTCGTCGCCAGCGCGATCGTCGTCGCGCTCGGCCTCACGATCGGCGATCCGATCATCGGCCTGATCATCACGCTCGTCATCCTGCGGATCACGTGGCAGTCCTTTCGCACCGTCCAGCGCGAACCCGGACCGACCGGCCACGAGCACCATGCGGACGCCGCCGCGCACGACCTCGAGCGCCCGCGCCGCTGAGCCGCAGCACCCCGTTTTCAAGCTCGATCAGGTGTCCAGGATGGCTCGGTGGCGTGGCTAGGATGCCGCGCGCATGCACGCCATGAGACTGCTGGGGGACCGTGCTGACCGTGGCGTGCCGGCCCCGCGAGCCGCGCTGCATCGATCGGCCTGCGGCGCCGCGGCGCTCGCGGCTGCGGTCCTGCTCATCACGGCGCCGATCGCAAGCGCCCATGGACTCGGGGCGCAGGATCCCAACCGGCCGCTGCCCGACTACCTCTGGCTGGGGTTCAAGCACCTGCTCGCGGGCTGGGATCACCTGCTGTTCATCCTGGCGATCGTGCTGCTGGCGGGAAGCCTGCTCCAAGCGACGAAGCTGATCTCGCTGTTCGTGATCGGGCACAGCATGACGCTGATGCTCGCCACCACGAACGAGATCACCGTCAGCGCCGAGCTGGTCGACGTCGTCATCGCGCTCAGCGTGCTGTTCGTCGCCGTCGTCGGCCTGCGCGGACGGCCCAGGTCGTGGACGTGGTTCAGTGCGGCGCTCCTGACGATCGGGCTCGTGCACGGCCTGGGGCTTGCGACGCGCCTGCTGGCGCTCGGCGTCTCCGACGACAACCTCACCTGGCGGGTGCTGCTGTTCAACATCGGCGTCGAGCTCGGCCAGGCCGTCGCCGTCGCCGCGTTCGTCGGCGCGGGCAGCGTGCTCGCGCGCCTGTCGGCGTCGCGAGAGCGCTGGCGGCGACCCGCGTACGGGGTCATCGCGACCGCTGGCGCGATCGGCGCCGCGGTCATGTCGCTGCCGAGCAACCCGGCCCGCAGCGAGGCCAGGCAGGTCAGCGCCGCCTGCAGCCAGGCGCCGATCGCGGCGCCGGCGATCAACGACGCCGGTCACCCGCCGCGCCGCTTCTACGGCCCCGACGAGCAGCCCCCGGTGGAGCAGCTCGCGCACGTCGTGGGCGACGGCTACCTCCTCGTGACCTACCGCCCCGACATCCCGGCGGCGGACGTCGCGGCGCTGCGCGACGAGATCGACGGCCGGTCGCAGGCCGCCGTCGGCGGACCGGATCCCAGCCAGACCGCGCCGCTGGTCGTGACGACCGCCCGCACCCGCCTGACGTGCAGCACGGTCGACGTGGCGGCGTACCGGACGTATCGCGACGCCTCGCTGACGCAGATCCCGGGCAACACCAGTCGCGGATGAAGCAGGACCGGGAGGTCGGCAGGCGATCGCGCAGCGAGGTCGTCGCGTGGCTGCATCAGGGTCCGACCGCCGCGGAACTGCGGGCCGCGTACCCCCGCGAGTGGGACGCCGTCCAGCGCGACCTCGCGCCGATCGCCGCCAGCGGCGATCTCGAGGCGCTCAAGCGCTACGTGCTGGAGCTCGCGAAGGCGCCCGCCACAGCACGCTCGGCGGCCCGCAGCGACGCCGCGCTCGCGGTGCTGGTTCGCCGCCAGATCGCCGCTGCGGCGATCACGCAGATCGGCCTGGCAGGCGCGGCCGGCACGACGAGCGGGCGCGTGCGCTTCAACCTCATCAATGGCTACGTCGCACAGAAGCTGCTGTTCGCCCGCGCCCTCGAGCGAAAGCCTGTCTCGATGTTCTGGTTCCGGCTCGTGTGGCCGCTGCTGTGGCAGCGCAGGCTGCTCATGCTGCTCGTCGGACCGAAGGGCATCTACTGCTTCTACTCGCGCCGGCTCGTCAAGCGACTGGCCGCCATGATCGGCGACCGCACATGCCTGGAGATCGCGGCCGGCGACGGCACCCTCTCCCGCTTTCTGGCCGCCGAGGGCGTCGACGTCATCGCGACCGACGACCACAGCTGGACGCACAGCATCACGTTCCCCGACAACGTCATCAAGCAGGACGCCCGCGCGGCGCTGCGCGAGCATCGACCGCAGGTCGTCATCTGCTCCTGGCCGCCCGCGGGCAACGCCTTCGAGGCCGCCGTCTTCGAGACGGCGAGCGTGCAGCTGTACATCGTCATCGCCAGCCGCCACGAGTTCGCAGCCGGCAACCGGCAGGCCTACGAGCAGCAGACCGGCTTCTCGTTCGCCGAGGACCCCGCGCTGACGCGGCTCGTGCTCCCGCCCGAGCTCGACGCCGCCGTCTACGTCTTCCGGCGGGAGCGGGACGCGTCGTCCCAGCGCGCGCCGGAGGGGGCGCCGTACCGCTAGGCCGGCACGGCCGCCGCCGCGAGCCGGCCGGCCAGCTCGACGATGTGGCCCTCCGGCCAACGCGCGGCGGGCTGGGTGCGTTGTCCCGGGTACTGGTCAGGGGGATCATGGGACGGTGCTCTTTGAGCTCGATCGGGTGACGGCCGCTCGTGGCGGGACAGTGGTGCTTCGTGCGCTGAGCGCGCAGATCGCCGATGGCGCCACCTGCGTGGCGGGGCCGTCGGGGTCGGGGAAGTCGACGTTGTTGCGGCTGCTCAACCGCTTGGCCGATCCTGACGGGGGCGTGGTGCGCTACCGCGGACAGGACGTGCGCGAGTACGACGTGTTGGCGCTGCGGCGCGAGGTCGCGCTCGTGCCGCAGCTTCCCGCGTTGGTCGCGGGCAGCGTCGAAGACAACGTCGTCTTCGGCGCGCGGCTCGCGCGACGCAACGCCGACGTCGGCCAAGCGCTGGGCTTGGTCGGCCTGGATGACTCGTTCGCGCAGCGCACCGCCGCGCGATTGTCGGTCGGCGAGCAGCAGCGGGTGATGCTTGCCCGGGCGCTCGTCCTTCAGCCCCGCGTGCTGCTGTTGGATGAGCCGACGTCGGCCCTCGACGAAGACGCCAGGCGCGCGGTCGAAACGACCTTGCATGGGCTACGCGAGCGGCTTGGCCTGTCGTTTGTCTTCGTCACGCACGATCTCAGCCAGACGCAGCGACTGGGGGGCCGCGTTCTTCACCTGCACAACGGGCAGGCGAGCGCGCAGACTGCCAGCGTCGAGCGCGGCGCGTGACGTCGAGCCTGCATGTCGATCTCGGTCAGGTGGCGGCCACGCTCGCCCTCGTCGTTCTCGCGGTCGGCATATCGCTGTGGGGGCGCGCCGCTCTGGAGCGCGATATCGGGATCGCTGTCATCCGCTCCTTCCTTCAGCTCACCGCGATCGGCTACGTGATCGGCGCGATCTTCGATAGCGACAACGCCATCTCCGCCGCGGGGCTGCTGGCGGCGATGATCTGCTTCGGGGCGTTCACCGCGCGTGGACGCGCCAAGCGCGTCCCGGGTGCCTTCTGGCCGCTGCTGATCGCGCTTACGCTCGCCGGCACAGCATCGCTGGGCCTCCTCATCGCGCTCGATGTCTTCGCGGCCCGGGCACGCTACATCGTGCCGATCGGCGGCATGGTGGTCGGCAACGCGATGACGGCCGCGGCGGTTGCGCTCAACCGCCTCGGCGACGAGGTCGCCGACTCCGCTCCGGCCATCGAGGCGATGCTTGCGCTCGGCGCCACCACCGCCCAGGCGATGCAGCCGGTCATCCGCCGCAGCCTGCGATCGGGCATGATCGCGCTGATCGATTCGACGAAGACGACCGGGCTGATCTTCTTTCCCGGCACGATGGTCGGCATGCTGCTCGCAGGAGCGCCACCGACCGACGCGGCACGCCTACAGCTCATCATCCTGTATCTCCTGCTCGGCAGCGTCGCGATCGCCGCGCTCACCGCCGTCCTGCTCGCATATCGCAACTTCTTCACCGCCGCCCACCAGCTGCGCGAGCCGCGGTAAGCGCCGCATCCGAGTAGGTCGTACCGCGACCGGCGCAGGCCACGGAGCGCGCGACGCGGGCCTGCAACTGCTCGAGAACGCCGTCGCCACTGCGGCCGGGCGGTCGCGGTCCAGGCCAGTGGGGCTGCGGTTGCCCGCACGCGGCGCCGAGGCTCAGCTGCCGCAGCCGGGCTTGCGCGCGTGCACGATCGCCGCGCCCGCGTGCTCGTGGACGCGGTGGGTCTCGTGGATCTCGACGTCGACGAGGCCCGCGTCGGCGAGCCCGCGCTCCAGCTCCGCGCGCGTGAGCGCGCCGGCGATGCAGCCCGTCCACTGCGCCGCGTCGGCGCGGGTGGCGTCGTCCATGTCGGTATCGGCGACGATGTCGGCGATCGCGAAGCGTCCGCCGGGACGCAGGACGCGCGCGGCCTCGCGCAGCACCCGCGGCTTGTCGGCGGACAGGTTGATGACGCAGTTGGAGATGACGACGTCGACGCTCGCGTCCGCCAGCGGCAGCTCCTCGAGGTGGCCCTTGACGAACTCGGCGTTGTCGATCCCGGCGGCGGCGGCGTTGGCCCGCGCGAGGGCCAGCATCTCGTCGGTCATGTCCAGGCCGATCACATGGCCGTCGGGCGCCACCCGGCGGGCGCTGATGAGCGCGTCCACGCCGGCGCCCGAGCCGAGGTCGAGGACCGTGTCGCCGTTGCGTAGCTCGGCGACCGCCGTCGGGACGCCGCAGCCGAGCGATGCCTGGACGGGTGCGCCGTCGGCCTTCGCGCCCGAGTCGTAGAGCGAGCCGCCGAAGACCTCGCCGCTGGCGGCGTGCTCGAGCCTCGCCGTCGGTGCGCAGCAGCCGCAGCCGGCCGACTCCGCGCCGCAGCCGGACCGGCCGGCGTCGGCGATCGCGTTCGCCGCCGCGGCATAGCGCTCCCGTACGAGGTCGCGGATCTCGGTCTCGCTCGGCCTGGTCATGCGCACGACTCCCCCGCGTTGAATGTACGAACGTCTATTTAAGCATTCCGCGCTCATCCAGTGTGTTGCGTTCGTTACGAATGCATGGCGCATGACGGATGTGCGCCGGCGCACGTGCCTACAACCTTTGCGCCCCGTTCGCCCAGGTGAGACGATCAGCTTCCACCGAGTCAACACGAGTGCGCTCATGGAGTCGTCTGCGCCAGCCCGCGTTCTGGTCGTCGCCAACCGGACCGCCGCAACCCCGGCCCTGCTGGACGCGGTCGCGGCGCGCGCCGCCGCCGGTTCCGCGACGTTCACCCTGCTCGTGCCGCGCATCGCGCACGGGCTGGACCGCGTCATGGACCCCGAGGACACCGACGACCGGGAGGCGCAGGCAGTGCTCGAACGGGCGCTGCCGCTGCTTGAGAAGGCGGTCGGCGCGCCGGTCGCCGGGCGTATCGGCGATCCGAACCCCTACGACGCCGTCCAGGACGCGGTGAACATCGTCGGCTTCGACGAGATCATCATCTCGACGCTGCCGCACCGCGTCTCGCGCTGGCTGCACAGCGACCTGCCGAGCAAGCTCAAGACGCTGGGCCTGCCGGTCACGACGGTCGTCGCGCACGGCCCGCGCGCCAGCGCCGGCGCCTGACCGCTACGACCGGCTCCGGGCCGACGCTCGCGCGGTATCCGCAGGGCTATGTCGACGCCCGAGCGCCGGCCAGCACCAGGGAGCGGCCGGCCAGCTCGATCGCGCCCGAGACGATGCGGCCGGTGGCCGGATCCGCGGTGTCGAGCTCCACCGCCCAAGTCCCGTCGTCGGGGAGCCGGAAGCTCAGCGGCTCCCACCACGCGTTGACCAGCAGCAGTCCGTCCGCGCCTCCCACGGCGACCGCTCGCGCCCCCGGGTTGCTCCAATCCGACGCCTCCATCGGCTGCCCGTCCGGGCGCAGCCACCGCAGCTCGCCGACCGCGAAGAAGCGTGTGCGGCGGAAGACCTCGTGCTCGCGGCGCAGACGACACACCCGCGCGACGAACTCGCACAGGTCGTCATCAGCGTGCGTCCAGTCGACCCAGCTGATCTCGTTGTCCTGGCAGTAGGCGTTGTTGTTGCCGCGCTGCGTGCGGCCGAGCTCGTCGCCGCCGAGCAGCAGCGGCACGCCCTCGGAGAGCAGCAGCGTCGCGAGGAAGTTGCGCCGCTGGCGGGCCCGCAGCTCGAGGACGGACGCGTCCTGGGTCGGGCCTTCGGCGCCGCAGTTCCAGCTGCGGTTGTCGTCGTTGCCGTCGCGGTTGTCCTCGCCGTTGGCCTCGTTGTGCTTGGCGTCGTAGCTGACGAGGTCGTTCAGCGTGAAGCCGTCGTGGACCGTGACGAGGTTGATCGACGCGGTCGGCCGGCGGCCGTGCCCGAAGAGGTCTTGCGAGCCGGTCAGGCGCGTGGCGAAATCGGCGAGCGTCCCGGGCGTGCCGCGCCAGAAGTCGCGCGCCGTGTCGCGGTAGCGGCCGTTCCATTCGCTCCATCCGGAGGGGAAGTCGCCCAGGTCGTAGCCGCCCCAGTCCCACGGCTCGGCGATCAGCTTGACCTCGGAGAGGACGGGATCCTGGCCGACCGCGTCGAGGAAGGCGCCGAATGGGTCGAAGTCGCTCGCGCCGCGACCGAGGGTGGCGGCGAGGTCGAAGCGAAAGCCGTCGACGTGCATCTCCTGCGCCCAGTAGCGCAGCGAGTCCATGACGAGTCGCAGCGCGGCGGGGCGGTGGGTATCCAGCGTGTTGCCCACGCCGGTGTCGTCGACGTAGTAGCGGCGGTCCTCGGCCAGGCGGTAGTAGGCGGGGTTGTCCAGGCCGCGGAAGCACAGCGTCGGGCCGTCCTGGTTGCCCTCGGCGGTGTGGTTGTAGACGACGTCGAGCAGGACCTCGAGGCCCGCGGCGTGCAGCGCGCGAACCATCTGCTTGAACTCGGCGACGGCGTCGCTCGAGGCCGCGTACTCGTTGTGCGGGGCGAAGTAGCCGATCGGCTGGTAGCCCCAGTAGTTGCGCAGGCCGCGGGCGACGAGCGCGCCGTCGTGGACGAACTGGTGCACGGGCAGCAGCTCGACGGCGGTGACCCCGAGGCGCTGGAGGTGCTCGATGACGGCCCGATGCGCAAGGCCCGCGTAGGTGCCGCGCAGCCCCTCGGGCACGTCGGGGTGGAGATGGGTCAGGCCTTTGACGTGGGCCTCGTAGATGACCGAATCGGCGAGCGGAGTCTGGGGTGGTCGGTCGGCGCCCCAGTCGAAGGGCTCGTCGCTGACGATCGACCGAGGGACAAACGGGGCGGAGTCCGTGTCGTTGTCGCCGTTGACCGCTGCGTTCCACTCGACGCCCCCCTCGACGGCCCGCGCGTACGGGTCGAGCAGCAGCTTGGCCGGGTTGCAGCGCAGTCCGGCGGCCGGGTCCCACGGGCCGCGGACGCGGAAGCCGTAGCGCGTCCCGGCGCCCGCGCCTGCCACCCGACCGTGCCAGACGCCGCCGTCGCCGGCCTCGAGGACGTAGCGCGACTCGCGGCCCGCGTCGTCGAAGAGGCAGACGTCGACCTCGTCGGCCACGCTGCTGAACACCGCGAAGCGCACGCCGCCGTCCTCGACCTCGGCGCCGAGCCTCATCCGTGGGTCCGCGCGTTGGAGAGCCGGACGATCATGTCGGCGACGAGGCCGGTCCATCCGGTCTGGTGCGAGGCGCCGAGGCCGCGGCCATCGTCGCCGTGGAAGTACTCGTGGAACAGCAGCGCATCGGGCCAGGGGTGACCGGCGCCGAAGACGGGCCGGCGGCCATCGGCTCCCGGCAGGAAGATGCGCACGAGCCGCTCGGCGAGATCGATGGTGATCTCGCGCAGCGTGAGCCGGCGTCCCGAGTGGCGCGGGAACTCGACGACCAGCTCGTCGCCGTAGTGGAGCGCGAAGCGCTCAAGCGCGGCGATGACGAGGTAGTTGACGGGAAACCAGACCGCGCCGCGCCAGTTCGAGTTCCCACCGAACAGCGGGATCGTCGACTCCGCCGGTTCGTAGTCCACGGTCGATGCGACCTGCCCCGAGCCCCAGAACTCGAACGGGTGGTCGCGGTAGATCGCCGACAGCGACCGCAGGCCGTGGGGCGAGAGGAACTCGGACTCGTCGGCCAGTCGTTCGAGGATCCGTGGCAGGCGGTCCTCGCCGACGATCGCGAGCATCGTGGTGCCGCCCCCGTCGCCCGCGGGTTGCACGGCGGCCCGGTACTCCGGGCGCGCCTCCAGGAACTCGGCGATCCTCGCCGTGAACTCGGACAGTCGCGACGTGACGTCCGGCGTGCCGACCGCCACGGCGCACAGCGGGATCAGCCCGGTCATGGAGCGCACCCGCACGGGCCAGGCCTGGCCGTCGGCCGCGCGCCGCACACGGTCGTAGTAGAAGCCGTCGGCCTCGTCCCACAGCCCGCGGTCGTTGATCGCCTCGGCGATCAGCGTGAAGTGCTCGAAGAACTTGATGGCGACGTCCTCGTAGGCGTCGTCCTCGGTGGCCAGGACGAGGGCCATCTCGAGCATGCTCAGGCAGTACAGGGCCATCCACCCGGTGCCGTCGGCCTGCTCGAGGACCTGGCCTTCGGGCAGCGGGGCCGAGCGGTCGAACGGGCCGACGTTGTCCATGCCGAGAAAGCCGCCGCCGAAGAGGTGGTCGCCTTCGGGGTCCTTGACGTTGGCCCACCAGGTGAAGCCGAGCAGGAGCTTGTGGAAGATGCGCTCCAGCCAGTCGCGGTCGCGGCGGCCGTCGAGCTCGAAGACCGCCAGCGCGGCGAGCGCGTGCACCGGCGGGTTGACGTCGCCGAAGTTCCACTCGTAGGCGGGCAACTGGCCGTTGGGGTGCATGTACCACTCGCGGGTGATCAGGCGCAGCTGCGCCTTGGCGAACTCCGGGTCGACGTGGGCGAGCGTCACGCAGTGGAAGGCGAGGTCCCAGGCGGCGTACCACGGGTACTCCCACTTGTCCGGCATCGAGATGACGTCGTGGTTGTAGAGGTGCCGCCATGCGACGTTGCGCGCCTTCGGACCTCGACGCGAATCGGGCGCCGGCGGTTGGCCGGGATCGCCGTCGAGCCAGCGCTGGACGTCGTAGTTGTAGAACTGCTTGCTCCACAGCATCCCGGCGAACGCCTGGCGGATGACCGCCGCCTCCTCAGGCGTCGCCTCCGGCGCCAGCGACGCATAGAAGGCGTCGGCCTCGCGCGCGCGTGTAGCTACCGTCGACGACCACGACCCGGAGAGCTCGTCGCGCTCGGGCGCCAGTCGCAGGCGCCCCTCGGTCGCCTCGCCGGCCGCCACGTCGAGCCGGTACCACAGCGTCGCCTTGGTACCCGTCCGCTCGGGATTGACCGTGGCCGCCCCGTGCACGACGTGGTCGTTGATCCCGTCCTTCGGGTGCGCCGGGCCCGGTGCGTTCCACAGTCGGTTGGCGTTCGACTCGTTGTCGCAGAAGAGCGGTTCCGGCATTCCATTCCCGCTGAGCGTCATCCGCCCGAGCTCCGGCGCCTCGGCGACCAGCCGGCCGCGATCCTCGCGGATCTGCGGGCGCGCGATCGCCGGATCCCACGACCAGCGGTTGCGGAACCAGAGCGTCGGCAGCAGGTGCAGCGTCGCCCGCTCCGGGCCGGCGTTGCGCACACGGACGCGCATGCAGATGTCGTCGGGTGCCGCCTTGGCGTAGTCGACGGTCACGTCCCAGTAGCGGTCCTCGTCGAAGACGCCGGTATCGAGCAGCTCGTACTCGGGCGCGTGCCGGTCGCGACGCGCGTTCTCGGCTACTAGATCGGCGTAGGGGAACGTTTCCTGCGGATAGACGTAGCGCCAGCGCATCCAGGAATGCGTTGGCGTCGAGTCGAGGT
>Ga0081539_10007169_pt1 | contig 10280 bp, 6 predicted proteins | sample TabmetS4T2R2_FD_71023 | JGI IMG/M metagenome (GOLD analysis project Ga0081539, IMG submission 71023) | Tabebuia heterophylla rhizosphere microbial communities from the University of Puerto Rico - S4T2R2 | ecosystem: Host-associated > Plants > Roots > Rhizosphere ... | reverse complement strand
GTCTACATCAAGCTGAACTTCGATCCGAACCAGGCGCTCACCGAAGTTCTCGCCAAGGTGAATTCGGTCCGCTACCTGATCCCGAAGGAATCGAACGATCCGATCGTGACCAAGACCACCGGCCAGACCACCGCCGTGATGTATCTTGGTTTCTCCAGCGAAGAACTCTCCGGCTCGGCGATCTCGGATTACCTGACGCGCGTGGTGCAGCCGGTATTGTCGACGGTCGACGGCGTCGCATCCGCGGACATTCTCGGCGGCCAGACGTTCGCGATGCGGCTATGGCTCGATCCGGTCAAGATGGCGGGGCGCGGCGTCTCGCCGAGCGATGTTTCGCAGGCGATTGCCGCCAACAACTTCCAGGCCGCGGCCGGTCAGGCCAAGGGCTATTTCATCGTCTCGAACATTCAGGCGAATACGGACCTGCGCAACCTCGAGCAGTTCAAGAAGATGATCGTCAAGTCAAAGGACGGCGGCTTCGTACGCATTGAGGATGTCGCAACGGTGGAGCTTGCCGCCCAGAGCTCGGATGCGAGCGTCGCCTTCAGCGGCGAGCGCGCGATCTTCATCGGCGTGCAGGCGACGCCGCAAGGCAACCCGCTGACGCTGGTCAAGGGCGTGCGCGCGTTGATGCCGGAGATCGAACGCAACCTGCCGCCGTCGATGAAGATGAAGGTGGCCTATGACTCCACCAAGTTCATTCAATCGTCGATCGAGGAGGTGAAGAACACGCTGATCGAGGCCGTGCTGATCGTGGTGGTGGTGATCTTCCTGTTCCTGGCCTCGCTCCGCTCGGTCATCATTCCCGTGGTGACGATTCCGTTGTCGCTGATCGGCGTCTGCAGCCTGATGCTGGCGCTGGGCTTCAGCTTCAACCTGCTGACGCTGCTGGCGATGGTGCTGGCGATCGGCCTCGTGGTCGACGACGCCATCGTGGTGGTCGAGAACATTCATCGTCATCTGGAGGAGGGCAAGACGGCCGTGCAGGCGTCGCTGCAGGGCGCGCGCGAAATTGTCGGTCCCGTCATTTCGATGACGATTACGCTCGCAGCGGTGTACGCGCCGATCGGCTTCCTCGGCGGCCTGACCGGCTCGCTGTTCCGCGAATTCGCCTTCACGCTTGCAGGCTCCGTGATCGTATCCGGCGTGATCGCGCTGACGCTGTCGCCGATGATGTGCTCGGTGCTGCTCAAGAGCGCGGATGAGGGGCGCTTCGCCCGGCTGGTCAACCGCGTGTTCGGCGCGATGACGCGCTGGTACGGCCGTCAGCTCGACCGCTCGCTCGACTATCGGCCGGTCACCGGCCTGTTCGCGCTGACGATGCTGGGACTGGTCGGCTTCCTCTACATGAACACTGCCAAGGAGCTGGCGCCGGAAGAGGACCAGGGCATCGTGTTCTCGGTGACCAAGGCGCCAAAATACGCCAATATCGATTACGTCGACTTCTATGGCGACAAGCTCGACAAGGCGTTTGCCAAATTCCCCGAAACCGATCTGCGCTTCGTGCTGAACGGTATCAACGGGCCGCAGGGCGGCATCGCCGGCATGCTGCTCAAGCCGTGGGAGGAGCGCAAGCGTTCCTCGATCAAGCTGAAGCCGCTGGTGCAGGCTGAAATCAGCAAGATCGAAGGCGTGCAGGCGTTCGCATTCAACCTGCCGCCCCTGCCGGGCGGACCGGGCGGCCTGCCGATCCAGATGGTGATCAACTCGACCGCCGGTTTCCAAGCCGTCTATGAGCAGATGGCCAAGCTGAAAGACGCCGCGCGCAAGAGCGGCCTGTTCATCGTCTCCGACAGCGACCTCGAGTTCAATCAGCCGGTGGTGCGCGTCTCTGTCGACCGCTCCAAGGCCAGCGACCTCGGCATCAACATGGCGCAGGTCGGCGCCACCCTGCAGACGCTCTTGGGCGGCAACTACGTCAACCGCTTCAATCTCGAGGGACGTTCCTATCAGGTGATTCCGCAGGTGCCGCGCGAGAAGCGGCTGTCGCCGGAATCGCTCGGCGGCTACTACGTGCCGACCAACACCGGGCAATTGGTGCCGCTGTCGACCATTGTGTCGATCGAGACCGCCACCGATCCGAACTCGCTCACGCACTACAACCAGCTCAACTCCGCCACCTTCTCGGCGGTCCCGATGCCGGGCGTGACGGTCGGGCAGGCGGTGGACTTCCTGGAGGGAGAGGCGAAGAAGCTGCCAACCGGCTTCGGTCACGATTATCTCGCCGACTCCCGCCAATATGTGCAGGAGGGCAATCAGCTCGCGATCACCTTCGGCTTCGCGCTGATCATCATCTTCCTGGTGCTGGCCGCGCAGTTCGAAAGTCTCCGGGACCCCCTGGTGATCATGATCAGCGTGCCCATGGCGATCGTCGGTGCGCTGTTCCCGCTGTTCTTCGGCGTCGCGACCATCAATATCTATACCCAGGTCGGGCTGTTGACGCTGGTCGGCCTGATCACCAAGCACGGCATCCTGATGGTCGAGTTCGCTAACGAGCTGCAGCTCAATGAAGGCCTCGACAAGCGTTCGGCGATCGAGATGGCGGCCCGCATCCGGCTGCGTCCGATCCTGATGACGACGGCGGCGATGGTCACCGGCCTGATCCCGCTCTTGACGGCGAGCGGCGCCGGCGCCGCCAGCCGCTTCTCGATCGGTCTCGTCGTGGTCGCGGGCATGTCGATCGGTACGCTATTCACGCTGTTCGTGCTGCCGGCAGTCTATGTCTGGTTGGCGACCGACCACCAGGCTCATGCAAACTCGGAGCGCACCAAGGAGATCGCCGACTTCGATCTCGGCAACAAGGCGTTGAAGCCGACCTGAGTGCTCACCTCAGGAACAAGCGCCGGTGGCGGCAGCGAAACATCGCTGCCGCCGTTTTTCATGTTGCATGCCGGCGACGCGGCCGGTTCCCCGTGCTAGAAAGAAAAGAAAAAGCAGGGGGCCACATGACGAGCGACTTTTCCGCAGGCAATTACCGCTTCATCCCGGCCGTGTTCCAGTATTCCGGTGGCGTCGCCGCCAGCCCAGGCTTCGAAATCGAGCGCGTGCGTTTCGATCGGCCAGTGCCGCTGGCCGAGGGATTTGCGCGGATCGCAGAATACATTCAGGCCGCGGGCCGTCCGCTGACCGCGTTCTGCGCCTGCGAATTACGATCGCCCGCCGCGTTCACCGACGAGGGCTTTCGCAATTTCAACCTTCACTACGTCAAGACGCTGGCGGAATGGGGCCTCTACGACGGTACCACCAACCCGGTGGCGCGCAGCAATGTGTGCCCGGAGATCGATCCGCCGGCCGAGCCGTCGTTCCACGCCTTTTCCTTCACGCAGCCGAGGGAGGGCGCGGCACCGAGCTTCGTGATCGCCGGCAGCGGCGAGTCGCAGGAGGGCAATGCGAGCTACGCCGAGCGCACGGTGCGCTACCGCGATATCAGCCCGGACGGTATTGCCGAGAAGGTCCGCTACGTCGCTGGCGTGATGGAGCGACGGATGGGCGAGTTCGGCTTCGGCTGGAAGGATGCGACCGCGGTGCAGACCTACACCATCCACGATTTCCACCACGTCTTCGCCGAGGCTCTGGTCCGCCGCGGCGCCGCGCGCGGAGGCCTGACCTGGCACTTCGCGCGGCCGCCGGTGATCGATCTGGAGTATGAGATGGACTGCCGGAGGGTGCTGCGGGAGCTGGTGGTTTAGCGCAACAAGGGTGTCGGTTGCCGATAACGCGTCAGTCGCTGTTCAGTCGCGAACGAAAAGCCCCCGCTTTGTTGCATCGAAGGTCTTGCCTGCAAGCGCTGCCGGGTCCTCGGCCGTGAAGATGATCTCGATACCCCGAACGGTGTCGATGACGTCGGGAGGGACCTCGGTCTTCCGGAAGGCGCCGAGGGTCCAGCCGGCACCGCTGTTGGACCATTCCTTATCGCCGGGCCGCTTTGACTTCATTTCCCGTGTCCAGCCGATCGCCGCGACCTGCTCGTTTCCCGGTATGCGACGTACCTCCCGCATGAACGACTGTACCAGCGCAAGCGCAGCATCGCTCAGCTTTACCGAGCCGTGCGGCGGGGCCCCTTTGCGGAAGGCGGCGTCGCTCTCGGCCGTGCGGGGCTGCTCCGGAACCGCTTCCAGCATCTTCGCAAACAGGTCGGGGTAGGCGTCGAGCGCGACCTGGCCAGCGAATGAGAGTTCGGTGGCAGCATCGATGAACGGCTCCAGTGCTTTTGTGGCGGCGCTCTGATCGACAGACCGGTCAACCTTGTTCCCGCCGAGCTTGACGATGTCTTTCTGAAGTCGCGCTATCTCGTCGTTGAGCCGAATGGCGGATATTCGTTCGATATCGCGCGCCGTGGCGCGGAATAGCTTCCCAGTGGATCGCCAACGCTTGGCACGGGCAATGTTCGGATGGGCTCGAAAGATCGGACCGATGATGCTGTCGTAGAGATCGCCACGAATAGAGTCGGATCGCGATCCATCATCGCCAGCACCGGCGAGGAGCCGGCAGGCATTGTGAATGTGCTTGATGACATGCACCGCACCGCGGCGGCTGATCTGCATTGGCGTGACCGGCTTAGCCGAAGCTTTTACCCAGCACGGATCGTTGCTTGTGCTCGACTTGTGGTTGGGAAGGTCCGGTTCGGCGGCGTGGGCAAGTGTGGCTGATCCACAGGTCAGGATCGCTGCTATGAAGACTCGCATGAGGTGCCCCGCGGAAACTGTAACTGGCCACGCCGAAGGTGGCCGCTTTCCGTAAACAAATTGTGCACCTCGCAGTTGCGAGTTGATCGATACGCTACCTTTCCCGCGGGTCCAGCGCATCGCGCAGGCCGTCGCCGACGAGGTTGAACGACAGCACCACCAGGAAGATCGCCAGCCCCGGCCAGACCGCCATCCAGGGCGCGTTGGTCAAAAAGCGCTGCGCGGCGTTGAGCATGCTGCCCCAGGATGGGGCGGGCGGCTGCTGGCCGAGGCCGAGGAAGGACAGCGCGGCTTCGGCGATGATCGCGGCGGCAATCGACAGCGTCGCCTGCACCAAGAGCGCCGGCATGATGTTCGGCAGGATGTGAAACAGCGCGATGCGCCAGCGCGGGTTGCCCATGGCGCGCGCGGCCTCGACATAATCCTCGACCTTGACGCTCATCACCTGGCCGCGGGTCAGCCGCACGAAGATCGGCGTCGCCGAGATGCCGATCGCGATCATGGCGTTGCCGAGGCTCGGCCCCAGGAATGCAGCCAGCGCGATTGCGAGGATCAGGAACGGGCAGGCCAGCATCGCATCGGTGATGCGGCTGATCAGCGCGTCGATGAAGCCGCCGCGATAGCCCGATAACAGGCCGAGCGGCACCCCGATCGATAGCGCGATCCCGACCGAGATGGCACCGGCCAGGAGCGAAGCCCGCGCACCATAGATCACGCGGGCCAGGATGTCGCGGCCGAGCTCGTCGGTGCCGAACCAGTGCAGGGCGGAGGGCGGCTTGCGCACCAGCGACCAGCTTGTTGCGATCGGTTCATAAGGCGAGATCAGCGGCGCAAACAGCGCGAGCAGCACGAAGGTTGCGATCACGACGAGGCCGGCGACCGCGCCCTTGCGCTTGAACAGGCGGCGCAGCGCGCGCCGCGCCGGGCTCTCGAGTTCGTCGGAGGCGGCAACGGGCAATGCGTTGAGGGTAGCGTCGGTCATGGCTTACGACCTCAGCCGCGGATTGACCAGGACATAAGCGATGTCGGCAATCAGGTTGAGCGTGATGTAGATCGTCGCCGTCGTCAGCACGACGCCCTGCACGACCGCATAATCGCGGTTGAAGACGGCGTCGACGATCAGCTTGCCGAAACCCGGAATCGAGAAAATCTGCTCGGTCAGCACGGCGCCGGACAGCAGCGTGCCCAGCTCGAGTGCGCCGAGCGTGATGACGGGCGTCAGCGCGTTGCGCATGGCATGCTTGAGGATGACCGAGCGCTCCAAAAGGCCCTTGGCGCGGGCGGTGCGGACGTAATCGCTTTCCAGCACCTGCAGCATGGCGCTGCGGGTGTGCCGCATCAGGATGGCGGCAATGGCATTGCCCAGCACGAAAGCCGGCATGATGGTCGAGGCGATGCTGGCGCGAAGATTCTCGCTCAGTGGCACGTAGCCGGAGGCCGGCAGCCAGCCGAGCTGGATCGAGAAGAGGAAGATCAGCAAGATCCCGAGCCAGAAGTTCGGCGTCGAGATGCCCCATAGCGCGAAGAAATTGGCGCCGTAATCCCAGGCGGTGCCCTTCTTCACCGCCGAGACGATGCCGGCCGGAATGCCGATCAGGAAGGCGATGACGATCGCCATCGACGCCAGCTGCAGCGTCACCGGCAGCTTCTGCGCGATCAGTTCGCGCACCGGAACCTTGTTGCGCAGGGACTCGCCGAAATCGCCCGACAGCACGCCCTTGACCCAGTAGACATATTGCACCGGCACCGGCTGATCGAGCCGGTACTGCCGGCGGATCTGCGCGATGACATCGGGATCGCGCTCCTCGCCGGCCATCACCAGCGCGGGATCGCCCGGCAGCAATTGCTGCAGCGAGAAGATCAGGATCGACACGAAGAACAGCGTCGGGATCAGCTGCACGATACGGCGCGCGAGGAAGTTCAGCATGGCATCATCCGTGTCCCGGGCGCAGCGCAGCGTGTAACGATGCCTGCAGAACCGGGACCCACCTTGTTGTAAGAGGGCCCGTCCGAGCGCTAGGTCCCGGCTCAGCGATGCACCGCTGGCGCGCTGCATCGCGTCCGGGACACGGCAGCCTGCCCTGCACGCTCACTTCAGCTTCAACCCGACGACGCGCACCAGCCCGTCCGGCATCTGCTTGTAGCCGTCGAGTTTGGTGGTGTGGGCAATCAGGATGCGGCGGTGATAGATGTAGAGCAGGGGTTTTTCCTCCAGCACGATCTTCGCCAGCTTCTCATAGATCGCCTTGCGCTGCGCCTGATCCGTCACAAGACGTCCGTCATCAAGCGCCTTGTCGGCATCCTTGTTGGACCAGGCGCTGTAGTTCTGCGGCGCGTCGGTTTTCTGGAAGATGTAGGAATTGCCGTCGGGATCGATGCGGCCGCTCCAGGCAAGGAGGTAGGCCTGGTATTCGCCGGCTTCCGCCTGCTTCAGCGACGTCGCGAATTCGGTGACGCGGAGCTTCATGTCGAAACCGGCTTCGGCTGCCATCGACTGGATCACCTGGGCGGCCGCCTCGGTTTCCGCGCCTTTCGACACCATGAAGTCGACGCTGATCGGTGTCGTGACGCCGGCTTCCTTGAGCAGCGCCTTGGCCTTGGCGACGTCGCGCTTCGGCACCGGAAAGGCCTTCTGATAGTAGGGATGATCAGGATTGATCCACTGGTTGCCGGGCATGAACTCGCCGTTCGACACCACCTGGCTGATCGCGTCGCGGTCGAGCGAAAGGTCGAGTGCCTGCCGCACCTTGGCGGACTGGCTGAGCGGCCCCTTGGCCTTGTCCTTGCCGACGTTCAGCGTCACGCCCTGATAGCCGAGCTCGATCGCGGTCGACAGTTTCAGCTTCTTGTCCGCCTGCACCTCCTTGAGGTCGGTTGCAAGCACCCGCTCGATCAGGTCGAGGCCGCCGGATTTCAAATTGGCGAGGCGCACGGTGGCATCGACCAGCGGCAGGTAGACGATGCGGTCGATATGGATGTTGTCCTTGTTCCAGTAGTCGGCGAATTTTTCGAACACCATGCGATCCTGCTGCACGCGCTCAACGAATTTGTACGGGCCGGCGCAAACCGGACGCAGCCCGAACTTGTCGCCGGCTTCCTTGGCCGCCTTGGGCGACACCATCATGCCGGCGCGATCGGTGAGCTGCGCGACCAGCGGCGAGTAGGGTGCCTTCAGCACCAGCTTGATGGTGAGGGGATCGACAACGTCGATGCGGTCGACCGCCGCCAACTCGGGCTTTCGGAACGAGCCTGGAAATGTCAAATGGCGCTCCAGCGAAAACTTTGCGGCTTCCGCATCGAACGTCTCGCCATCGTGAAACTTGACGCCCGGACGGAGCTTGATGGTGACTTCCTTGCCGTCGGCCGAGGTCTCGTGGCTGAGCGCAAGCTGCGGCACGATGTTGAGCTTCTCGTCGATGTCGAACAGCTTGTCGCAGAATGAGGCGAACACGATACGGCCGACATAGGTTCGCGCCATGGTCGGGTCGAGGATATCGGGGTCTTCGGCGAGCCCGATCCGTAGCGTGGTCTGGGCCTGAACGGCCATTGGAAGCGACAGCAGCAGCGCCGCCGCGGTGACTGCCGAACGAAAGATTTTCATCGCTGCCATCCCCTTAGTTCACGATTACCCTGCGGGCCGTATTCCTGATTTATCAACCCCGGCGCGGCCTGCACCTTCCGTGCCGCCGCTGAAGGCGGCGACCAATTTTTCCAGCACCGGCGAAAATCCCCCGTCGGCCGGAACGATGGCCCCGGGCGCCGGCAGCTCGGCGGTGCGGTGACACGCCGTCGCGTGCCCCGTGCCGTCGGCGAGCAGCGGCGGAACTTCGGTCCGGCAGCATGCGATGACGTAGGGGCAGCGGGTATGGAAGCGGCAGCCGGCGGGCGGATGCAGCGCGCTCGGCATCTCGCCCTCCAATACGATGCGGCTGCGCTTGGCCTGCGGTTTTGGCACGGGAATGGCCGACAGCAGCGCGCGGCTATAGGGATGGCGCGGCGCGGCGAACAGGCTCTCGGCATCTGCGATCTCGACGATGCCGCCGAGGTTCATCACCGCGACGCGATCGGCGATGTGTTTGACGACCGCAAGATCGTGAGAGACGAAGATGTAGGCAAGGCCGAGCCGGTCCTGCAGGTCGCGCAGCAGATTGAGGATTTGCGAACGGATCGAGACGTCGAGCGCCGATACCGGCTCGTCGCAGATGATCAGCTTCGGCTCGACGGCGAGCGCCCGCGCAATCGCGATGCGCTGGCGCTGCCCGCCGGAGAATTCATGCGGATAGCGGCGGGCAAAACGCGGCTCGAGGCCGACCAGCCGGAATATCTCCTCGACCCGCTCGCGGCGCCGCGCGGCCGGCACCAGATCGTGCAGCGCCAGCGGCTCGGTCAGGATCTGGCTCACCGTCATGCGCGGATTGAGCGAGGCATAGGGGTCCTGGAAAATGATCTGCGCGTTGCGGCGGAACGCACGCAGTTCGTTGGCATGCAGCGTACCGAGGTCGCGGCCTTCGAAGCGAACGGTGCCGGCGTCAGGCTCGATCAGCCGCAGCACCAGCCGGCTCACGGTGGATTTGCCGCAGCCGGATTCGCCGACCAGGGCCAGTGTCTTGCCGGCCTCGACGGTGAAGCTGACGTCGTCGACGGCCTTCACGTAGGCGGTCGGCCGACCCAGCACCGAGCGCGCGGCGACGAAATGTTTGACCAGCCCTTCGACTTCGAGCAGCGCCGTCATAGGCTGCCTCCCTCGTGTCCCGGGCGCGGCGCAATGCGAAGCGTTGCGCTGCAGAACCGGGACCCATTGCGCGCGGTACGGAGAGTGGGCCCCGGTTCAGCAGTGCACCGCCGCGCTTCGCTTGCGCTGCACTGCGCCCGGGGCGCGAGAGTCGAGCGCAGCGCGGTCATGACACGAGCTTCTCCAGCGGCGCGCGGATGCAGCGTGAGGCGTGACCATCCGTCACCGTCGCCAGCGGTGGCCGCGTGGCAATGCAGGGCTCGACGACAAAGGGGCAGCGGGCGGCGAAGCGGCAACCGGAGGGCGGGTTTGCCATATTCGGCACCATGCCCTCGATCGTCGCAAGCTGCTCGGCGCGGTGATCGAGCCGCGGGATCGAGCCGAGCAGGCCGACGGTGTAGGGATGCTGGGGGTTGGAGAAGAGCTCATCGACCGGCGCGCGCTCGACGATTTCGCCGGCGTACATGACGGCGACTTCGTCGCAGACCTCGGCGACGACGCCGAGATCGTGCGTGATCAGGATGATCGCGGCGTTGCTCGCCGCCTTCAGCTCCCGCATCAAATCGAGGATCTGCGCCTGCAGCGTCACATCGAGCGCGGTGGTGGGTTCGTCGGCGATCAGCAGGCGCGGATCGCAGGCCAGCGCCATGGCGATCATGACACGCTGGCGCATGCCGCCGGACAGCTTGTGCGGATATTCGTCGATGCGTTTTTCGGGCGAGGGGATGTGGACGCGGCGGAGCAGCTCGATGGCGCGGTCGCGCGCCTGGCGGTGCGAGCCGCCGCGATGGCGCAGGATGACTTCGATGATCTGGTCGCCGATGGGGAAACTCGGATTGAGCGAGGGCATCGGCTCCTGGAAG
>Ga0081539_10007168_pt1 | contig 10280 bp, 7 predicted proteins | sample TabmetS4T2R2_FD_71023 | JGI IMG/M metagenome (GOLD analysis project Ga0081539, IMG submission 71023) | Tabebuia heterophylla rhizosphere microbial communities from the University of Puerto Rico - S4T2R2 | ecosystem: Host-associated > Plants > Roots > Rhizosphere ... | reverse complement strand
ACGGCCGCGTCGTCACCGCCCGGCGCGCCGTGGTCTCCGGCGCACATCTGGCGACCTTGGCGGGCATGCTCAAGGGCACCCAGGTGCCGCCGGACCTGCTCCGTGCCCGGGACAGCTGGCGCCCAGGACTGTCCGTCTTCGCCGTCCACGCCGCGCTCGCCGGCGATCTGCGGTTCGGCCCGGATGGGGCGACGCGCGCGGTCGCGGCCGGCTACGGCGGTGCCCAGGGGCTCGCCGACCAGCTCGACGCGTTCTACCGCGGCGAGGTGGACGCCCGCGACCCGTGGCTGCTCGTCGTCGACCAGACCGTCGTGGACCCCAGCCGGGCTCCAGGCGGCGCCGCCACCCTCAAGATCCTCACGATTGCGCCGTATGAGCCCGCCGACGGTCGCGCGTGGGCGAACACGAAGGCCGCCTACGCGCAAGCCGTCATCGACCGGGTGTCGGCCCGGGCCGGCGGGCTCGGGGACGGTGAGATTCTCGCGATGCGCGCCGAGTCGCCGCTCGACGTCGCGGCGCACAACCCGTTCAACCTGGGCGGGTCCTGTCACGGCGGGGAGTTCGAAACAGCGACGGGCGAAATGCAGCGCGGCTGGACCTCCTACCTGACGGGGATCGCCGGCCTGTTCCTGACCGGCGCGACCAGCCACCCGGGCGGCTCCGTGTCGGGACGTCCCGGGCGCAACGCCGCGCGAGCCGTGCTCGGCGCGCTCGGCCTGGACGCCGGCGCGGTCATGGGTCCCCGCTGACATCCGCGCTGACATCCGCGCTGACATGCGCAATGACACCGGTACCGCGGAGGGCGGGTGCGGCGTGTGCCGCGAGGTCGTCGCCATGGTCGCGGACGGTCAGGCTCGCGCCGAGGGCCGGTCCCGGCCGGGTGTCTGCCCGGGAGCGCCGCCGAGATAGAGGGCGGCCATTTCGGGGTGCTCGCCGACCTCTGCCGCCGTCCCGGTGAGGCGGACCCGACCGCCCTCCATGACGACGCCGTGCGTGGCCAGCCCGAGCCCCAGCCGGACGTTCTGCTCGACGAGCAGCACGGTCGTGTCGCTCTCGTGCAGCGTCCGGATGACGTCGGCGACGGCGGCGAGGCTCCTCGGGTCCAGGCCGAGTGAGGGTTCGTCGAGCAGGATGAGCTTGGGGTCGAGCATGAGGCAGCGCGCGATCTCCACCATTCGCCGCTGCCCGCCGGACAGATTGCCGGCGGCGTCGTGAGCGCGTTCCCGAACGATCGGGATCCGGGCGCCGATCATGTCCAGGCGTTCGGCGAGCAGCGCCCGTTGCCGCCGGATGAGGTAGCCGCCCATGAGCACGTTCTCCCGAACGGTCATCGCGGGAAACAGCGCATGCGACTGCGGGACCTGTGCGACGCCGAGCCGGAGAATCTCGTCCGGCGGGAGCCGGTCGGTCCGTGCGCCGGCCATCGTGACCGTGCCGGAACGGGGCCGCAGCAGGCCGCTGAGGACCCGCAGCACCGTCGACTTGCCGGCGCCGTTGGGGCCGACGATGCACGTGACGGTGCCCTCGACGCAGGTCAGGTCGACGCCCTGCAGCACGTCGCCGCCGCCGTAGCCGGCGGTCACGCCCGACATGGTGAGCAGGTTGGCACCTGTCACGGCCCTCACCCCCGGCCCGTCGAGAGTTCGTGATCGGGCACCGACCCTCCGGGTACCGGCCCGCCACCCGAGCCGGACGACGTCGGCCGCCAGTCGTCGCCGAGGTAGGCGTCGAGGACGATCGGGTCGCTGCGGATCTGCGCGGGAGGTCCCTCGGCGATCGGCCGGCCACGGGAGAACACGACGATCGGGTCGCAGAGGTCCAGCACCATCGGGATGTTGTGCTCGACGACGAGGAAGGTGATCCCGCGGGCATTCACCTCGCGAATGACATCTTTGAGCCGGTCCAGCAGGCTCGGATTGACCCCGCCCGCGGGCTCGTCGAGCAGCATGAGCTCCGGTTCGAGCATGAGCACCTGCGCCAGCTCGACGAGCTTCTGCTGGCCGTAGGAGAGCGAGCCCGCGCGCTGGGCGGCGAACCGGCCCATGCCCACGACGTCGAGCAGCTCGCGGGCCCGGTCCGCCTCGGCGCCGCTCACAGCGTCCGCCAGCATCGTTCGCCATCGCCCGTCCGGCAGCGGGGCCACCACGTTCTCCAGCACCGACATCTCGCGGAACAGCCGAGTTACCTGGAAGGTGCGGCCGAGTCCCAAGTGGCCGCGCTTCCAGGGCGGCAGGCCGTCGATGCGCCGGCCGGCGAAGCGGATCTCCCCGGCGTTCGCCGCCATGGTGCCGGTGACCAGATTGAACAGCGTCGTCTTGCCCGACCCGTTGGGCCCGATGATCGCGGTGATCGTGCCCTTGCGGACCGTCAGGTCGACATTGTCGACGGCGAGGATGCCGCCGAAGCGCTTGGTGAGGCCGCGGAGCTCCAGGAGTGGCACCGCGACGTCGTCCCCGGCGATCACATCCGCTCTGTCCTCGCCATCCCCGAGCTCGGCGCGGTCCCGCGCCTCGATGACGTCTGCACGCGACGGGGTCGCGAGCGCACCGCGCTGGTCGGTGTGCTCGACGGTCTGCGGGCGGCGCTGCCGCCACAGCCGCTGCGCGGTCGGAAGCAGTCCGGCCGGCAAGAACAGCACGACGGCCACCAGCGCGAGGCCCATGAGCAGCACGCGGCTGCCCGTGCCCCCGCCGTAGACCGTGGCTGCCTCGTTGAGACCCTGGACGATGAACGCGCCCACCACCGGCCCGTAGAGCGTGCCGCGGCCGCCGAGCAGCGACGACAGCACGATCATGACGCTGCCGAGGATCGCGAACGCCCCGACCGGGTTGAGGAAGGTGAGGAAGTACGCGTAGACCCCGCCCGCGACGCCGGCGAAGAACGTGCTCGCGCCGTACGCGGCGATCTTGAAGCGGGTGGTGTCGACGCCGATCGCCGCCGCCTTGCCCTCGTCCTCGCGGATGGCGATGAGTCCGGTGCCGAACTTCGTCCGCCGGATCCACGCGCTGAACAGGACGGCCAGCACGAGGAGCAGCAGGAATGCATAGTAGAAGGGGATGTTCTGGTAGTCCGAGCTCCAGAAGGGCAATTCCAGCGTGATGCCGTCCGACCCGTTCGTCAGGGCGTCGAAGTTCGTCGCGATGATCTGCGCGGCGAGCAGCAGGGCGATCGTGATGATGACGAACGCGTGGCCCCGCGTACGCAGCACCACCGAACCGACCAGGACGGCCACGACCACCGCCGTGACCCCGCCGAGCGGCGCCAGCCAGAACGGATTGACGCCGGTGTGCAGCCCGACGATCGCGACGGTGTAGGAGCCCAGGCCGAGGAACATGCTCTGGCCCAGCGAGGTGTAGCCGGCGTATCCAGAGATGATGTTCCAGCCGGAGGCCTGGATCGCGAGCAGAAAGGCCAGCAGCGCGACGCCCTGGGAGTAGGCGTTCCACGGGTTCACCACCGGGTAGAGCGCCAGCGCCAGGAACGCCGCGCCGGCTGCCAGATGCGATGCCGGGATCCGCGACAGCAGTCGGAGTTGGTTCGGAGTGCCGGTCGCGCTCGTCATGCGGCGACGCCGTCCTCGCGCAGGCGCGCGCCGAAGAGGCCCTCCGGGCGCAGCAGCAGTACCACCATGATGACGAGGTAGAAGACGAGGGTCGACCAGCGCAGCGAGGCATAGGTCGCGGTCAGCGTCTCGGCCAGGCCGAGCGCCAGTGCCCCGACCAGCGCACCCGGGAGGCTGCCCATCCCACCCAGCACGACGATGCCGAGCAGGCGCGAGATCCAGTCGAAGTGCGACGCCGGGAAGAACGGGTAGAGCACCGACAGAATCGAGCCACCGACACCGGCGCTCGCGCTTCCGAGGGCGAACGCGAGCGCCGCCGTTCCTGCGGGACTGACCCCGACCAGCGCCGCGGCCGAGGGGTTCTGCGACATCGCGCGGATCGCCCTGCCGGTCCAGGTGTAGGTGAGTACGACGTAGAGCCCGGCGAGCACGACGACCGCGGCGAGGAATCCGTACACCTGCGTCTTCGGCAGGTGCACCGGGCCGACGGCGAACGAGTCCGCGAAGTACGACGGCGTCGCCGACTTGAACTTGTTGCCGGCAACGACGTTCAGGATGCCCTCCAGGACGAGGGCGATGCCGAACGTCAGCAGCACCGACATCGACGGTGACTGGCCGCGGATGCGGGAGATCACCAGGCGGTAGAGCAGCCAGCCCAGCCCGAACATCAGTGGCGCGGTGACTGCCGAAGCCAGGATCGGGTCGATACCCGTGTCCCGCCAGAGCCACCAGGTGAACGTCGCGACGACGATGAGGAACGCGCCCTGAGCGATGTTGATGATGTGCATGACCCCGAAGATCAAGGTCAGTCCCGAGGCCATCAGGGCGTAGACGCCGCCGATGAGGAGCCCCAGAACGAGGGCCTGGATCAGCTGGGCCATCCGATCACTTCCAGCCGGGCTTCGGGTTGACGACGTTGGTCGTGGTCGCGACGTCGGCGGGGGCCACGATCTGCACCCGGCCGGACTGCCATTGGCCGAGCAGGAACTGGCCGCGCGGCTCACCGGTGGCCTCCCAGCTCAACGGGCCCAGGATCGTCTGGACCTCGTTGGCGTGCAACCAGTCCGCGATCTTGGCCTGGTCGAGGCTCCCCACGGCTGTGGTCGCCGCCTGGAGGACCTGGGCCGCGGCGAACGCGTCGGCGGCGTCCTCGGCCGGGTCGGCCCCGCCGTACGCGGATTTGTAGCCGGCCACGAACTCCGGGTTCTGCGGGGTCTTGGCGTCCTGGTTCCAGCTCACCGTGTAGAACACCCCTTCGGTGTTCGCGACCCCGATGCCATCGCTGTACTGCGAAGCGTTGCTGGGCGCCGACGTCTGGAAAAGGATCTTCGGTGAGTACCTCAGCTGCTTCAGCGACCGGACCAGCCCGACGCCGTCCTCGAACACCGCGCCCTGCGCGATGAGGTCGGGCTTCTTGGCCGCCAGCTGGCTGGCGATCGACTGGAAGTTCGTGGTGTCCGCCGGGTAGGTGGAACTGAAGACGGTGGTGACGCCGAGCGCCTCCAGCTGCTTCTGCATCGACTCGATGACGGGAGAGGCGAACGGGTCGTCCTGGGTCGGGTACGCGGCGGTCTTCGGCCGCTGATCCTCCGGCAGTGACTTGACCCAGTCCACGAACACGTCCGCCTGATGCGGCGCGGTGGCCGGCTGGGCGAAGAACAGATACTTGAAGCCCCGGGTGAACATCTTGGGCGCGCCGCCGGCGGGCTCCACGAACACCTTCTTGTTCTTCTCGGCAACGGCGGAGGCGGGGAAGTTGAGCAGTGAGGAGAAGGTGCCCAGGAGGAGGTCCACCTTGTCCTGGGTGATGAGCTTGGTGTAGTCGGACACGACGGTGTCCTGGTTGCTGGCGTCATCCACGATCTTCAGCTGGACCTGCCGCCCCAGGAGCCCGCCGTTGGCGTTGATCTGCTGCTTCCAAACCTCGTAGCCCCGCTTGGCCTCGCCACCGGGCTGGGAGAAGTCCCCGGTCAGTGGCAGTGAGATGCCGATGGTGATGGGTTTCGAGCTGCTGGTCGAGGCCCGCTCCGACGGCTTGGTCCCGCAGGCCGAGAGGCCGATGGCGGCAACGGCGGCCAGGGCGACAGCCTGAACGACGCGGCGGTTCTGTCCGCCGGCTCGGGGGAGGCCGGGGCTAACCGTGGACCGAGAGGACGGACGAGCATTCATCTGGCCCTCCACGCTGAGGCGCGGCCGGAGATGACCGCAATCGATTGCTGCTGGGAGCATGTTGTGCGCGTCACAGGGCTGTCAAGGGCTAGCCAAAAACGTGTACACAATGGTTATGCAGGCACTACTTGCTGAGACGTGGCATTGCAAACGACTGCGCTCCGCGGTGCCCCTGACGCGGCTCGCGCCCGGGGTGGCGCTGCCGGGCGCCCGGAAGGCGGAAGTCGCATGCTGACGAGCATGACCCTGGGGACGTTCACGCCGTCGGTCCTCGTGCGGGTCGCACGATGCACGGGTCTGCTGGCCGAGGCCGGCGTCACCGTCACGGAATCGGCCGTGCCCTCCTCGCCCGCGCAGTTCCGGGCATTGCTGGACGGCGACCTGGACGCCGTCCTCACCAGTCCGGACAACGTGCTTGCCTACCGATACAGCCCGACGAACCCGCTGGGCCGTCGGCTGGACGCACGCATCGTCAGCGCCGTGGACCGCGGCATGGGCCTGGGACTCTACGCGCGGACGGACGCCGCGGGCCTGCGTGGAGCGCGGTTCGGGGTGGACGTTGCGACATCGGGCTTCGCCCTGGCGATGTACGCACTCGCGGACTCACTCGGGCTGCGCCGCGAGGACTACGAGTTGCTGACCCTGGGCTCGACGCCCCGGCGCCTCGCCGCGCTGCTGGCCGGTGAATGCGACGCGACGATGCTGAACGCCGGCAACGAACTGCTGGCCGAGGCCGCCGGCCTGGCACCGCTGGCCCGCGCCGGCCAGACCCTGGCGCCGTATCTCGGCACGGTTCTCGCGGTGATCGGCGACGACCGGCTCGAGCAGGCCCGCCGGCTTGCCCGCGTGCTGGTCCGGACCGCTGGGTCGATCATCGATGGCGGGCTTGACGCCGAGGTCGTCGCACAGGCCCGGATCGCCCTCGGGCTGTCCGAGGAGCTCGCCGGGCGATACCTCGCGCGGATGCGGGAGCCGTCCGAGGGGCTGGTGCCGGACGGCGTCCCGGACATCGGCTCGATCCGCACGCTCGTCGAGCTTCGCCGGCGGTACCGGCCCGAAACCGTCAACGGGTCCGACGTGCTCTCGCCCGCACTCGACCCGTCATCCGGCCTTGTTGCCGGGGTGGGCTGATGCGCACCCCCGACGCCACCCGCGCATCACGCGGCTCGCTGCGGTTGCTGCAGTTCACCGCCTTCGTGACCACGGCCGACCGGTTCTCGATGCCGCCCATGCTCCTGGCGATCTCCCGGGACCTCGACGTGCCGCTGAGCTCGGTCCTCACCGCCGCCGGTGCGTACTACCTGGCGTACGGCGCGATGCAGCCTGTCTGGGGCACGGTCTCCGACCGGCTCGGCCGGGTCCGCACCCTGCGGCTGACGCTCGTGCTCGCCGCCGTCGCGACCGGCGTGTCCGCCGGAGTCGGCGGCGGGACGGGCCTGACGGTGACCCGCGCGTTGGCCGGCGGCTTCTTCAGCGCGGCGTTCCCAGCGAGCCTGATCTACCTCGGCGACACGGTGCCGTCCGCGCGCCGCCAGCAGGAGATCACCGGGCTGCTCGTCGGGGTCGCGTTGGGCACCGCGATCGCCTCCGCCGGCGCCGGGGCCCTCGCTCAGCTCGTCAGCTGGCGCGCCGCATTCGTCCTGACCGGGCTGGCGGCGATCGTCCTCGCCGTCATGCTCCGGCGGCTGCCCGAGCCGGCCGCCCGCCCCCGGCAGAGCCTGCTCGCGCCGCTGCGAACTGTTGTCACGTCACCAGAAGCGCTGCTCGTGCTGCTGCTCGCGTTCCTCGAGGGCGGCGTCCTGCTCGGAGCCCTCACTGTGCTGCCATCGGCGGTGGAGTCGGCGGGCGCCGGCACCGCCGTGGCCGGCGCGGTCACCGCCGTCTACGGCGTCGCCGTCTTCGTCTTCGCCAGGCCAGTGGGCAGACTGTCACGGCACTGGCCGGTATGGCGGCTGATCGCCGTCGGCGGCATCGCGGCCGTGCTGGGTTGCCTCGTCGCCGCCGTCTCCCAGCGCGCCGCGTCCGCGATCGCCGTCGCCGTCCTCATCGGGTTGGCCTGGTCCGCGATGCACTCCTCGCTGCAGACCTGGGCCACCCAGGTGCTCCCGGGGGCGCGGGCGGCCACGGTCTCCCTCTTCGCCGGCTCCCTATTCGCCGGCAGCGCCATCGCGTCGGCGCTGGTGGCCGGCCCGGCCGGCCGCCAGCAGTTCGCTGCGGTCTTCGCGTGGATCGCGGCCGCCGCCGTTCCGCTCACGCTGGTCGCCGCGGGAGCGCGAGCCCGCTGGCAGCCGCCGCACGATCCGCTCTCCGACGAGCCCGCCACACCGGCGCCATGACGGCACCGGCTTAGGATCCGACCGTGGCCACCCCTACCCTTCGCGACGTCGCCCAGCTGGCGGGGGTCCACCCGGCAACCGCCTCCCGGGCGCTGAACCCCGCGACGCGAAGCCTGGTCAACGCCGACACTGCCCGCAAGGTGCTGAAGGCCGCCGAATCGCTGGGCTACCAGCCGAACCCCATCGCCCGCAGCCTCAAGACGGCGAAGACGAACACCATCGGCATCGTCATCCCGGACCTGACGAACCCGCTCTTCCCCCCGATCGTCCGCGGCATCGAAGACGTCCTGAGCCCGGCCGGGTACAACGCGTATGTGGTCAACACCGACAACGACCCGGAGCGGGAGGAGACGCAGGTCGAGTCGCTGCGGGCGCGACAGGTCGAGGGCCTCATCGTCGCGACGGCCCGCCGCGAGCACCCGCTGCTGCTCCGGCTGCACGGGCTGGGGATGCGGATGGTGCTCGTCAACCGGAAGGTCGACGACCTTGAGGTGCCCTCGGCGACGGCGGACGACGCGACCGGCGTCCAGCTCGCCGTCGCGCATCTCGCGGCGCTGGGGCACCGCCATGTCGCGCATCTGGCCGGCCCCGCGGACACGTCCACCGGCCGTACCAGGGCGCAGGCGTTCCGGCACGCCGTGCGTGATCACGGGCTCGACGACGATCCCCGGCTCCTGGCCGAGTGCTCGTACTGGTCGGAAACTGACGGCGCGCAGGCCTTGCGCGGGCTGCTCGACGCGGAAGTCCAGTTCACCGCGATCGTGGCCGGCAACGACCTGCTTGCCCTCGGCTGCTACGACGTCTTCGCCGAGCGCGGCCTGTCCTGTCCCGGGGACGTGAGCGTCGTCGGCTTCAACGACATGCCGTTCCTGGACAAGATGCGCCCGCCACTGACCACGGTGTCGATCCCGCACTACGAGATCGGCTATGAGGGGGGACGGCTGCTCCTGGAGTCGATCGAGGCGCCGTCCCGCCGCGCCCGTTCGGTGCTGCTGCCGGTCACCCTGGTCGTGCGGCAGTCGACCGCACCACCCCGGGCTTGAGGGCCGCCTCATTCGGCGGCTTCGATCGCCGCAACGACCGCGTCCGCGGTGAGCGGCAGGTCCCGCACTCGCAGGCCTACCGCGGCGGCCAGCGCGTTGCCGATGGCGGCGGCGGTCGGTCCCTGCGCGGCCTCGCCCGCTCCGACGGATGGGTTGCCGTCCCCTGGTGCGATCTCCACCCGCACCTGCGGCGCGCGGGAGAACGGCAGGATCGGGTAGGTCTCCCAGTCGACACTCGTGATCCGGCGACGGTCGAAGCGGACGCGTTCCATGAGCGTCCAGCTCGTCGACTGCACCGCGCCGCCCTCAAGCTGGTTGCGGACGCCGTCCGGGTTGACGACGTGCCCGACGTCGGCGGCGACCCAGAGCCGCAGCAGGCGGACCTCGTTCAGCGCCTCGACCTCGGCGACCACCGCACACCAGGCGCCGCGGCCCTTGTATCGGGCGTATCCGACGCCGAGGCCGTGGCCTTCGGGCAGGTCGCGCGCCCAGCCGGCGGCGTCGGCGGCGAGCCGGAGCACCCGGCGACCGCGCTCATCGGTGAGGTGGGCGAGCCGGAAGTCGAGCGGGTCGCGACCCGCCGCGGCGGCGGCCTCGTCCATGAACGACTCGATCGCGAAGACATTGAAGTAAGCGCCCAGGGAGCGCATGGCCGACGTGCGGATCGGCGTCTCCAGCAGCCGGTGACCGGTGACGCGGCGGTTCGGCAGGTCGTAGCCGGGGAGCGCGTTGCGGGTGCTGCCTGCCCCGTTCGCGGCCGGCGGGTCGACCGCGGCAGGGTACGTCGCCGGGTCGGTCAGCGTCGTCGCGGCGAGCAGGCCGGGCACGCCGGCGTACCCCGGCCGTGACGTGTGGCCCTGGCTGTAAACGTCGTAGCGCCAGGACGCCAGCCGGCCGGAGGCGTCGAGGCTTGCCTCGACGTCCGCGACCATCGCGGAGGACAGCGGCGCCCACGCGAGCTCGTCCTGCCGGCTCCACAGCACCTGGACCGGGCGGCCGGGTAGGGCACGCGCGACGAGGACGGCGTCGAATGCGGCGTCGTCCGCGGCGTTGTGCCCGTAGCAGCCGGATCCCTCGGCGTGCCGCACGTGCACGGCGCTGGCCGGCAACCCGAGCGCGGCGGCGATCGCGCGTCCGAGCGGGTGGACGCCCTGGCTGTGGGACCAGACC
>Ga0081539_10007167_pt1 | contig 10280 bp, 11 predicted proteins | sample TabmetS4T2R2_FD_71023 | JGI IMG/M metagenome (GOLD analysis project Ga0081539, IMG submission 71023) | Tabebuia heterophylla rhizosphere microbial communities from the University of Puerto Rico - S4T2R2 | ecosystem: Host-associated > Plants > Roots > Rhizosphere ... | reverse complement strand
CTCGAGGGCGGCGGCTACGTCCCCCCGCACGCGACGTACCGATTCCCGCGAGGCCTTTGAGCGTGCGGCGCGTCTCGATCTTCCTCGTCGCCGTCGTCGCGCTCGCCGGCTGCTCGTCGTCCTCCTCGAGCTCGCCGCCGAAGATCACGATCGCGCCCGCGAAGACGTTCCGGCTCGTGGGCTTCCAGCCGACGACGATCGCGCAGGCCGGGAAGCCGACGACGCTCTCGTTCACGATCGGACAGCCGTCCGGCGGCGCGCTGACGCGCTACCGCACCGGCGCGGGGCCGCACACCGGCGTGCACCTGATCGTGGTGCGGAAGGACCTGTCCGTCATCGTCCACAAGCACCCGCCGATCGCGAAGGACGGCAAGATCTCGCAGGCGATCGCGTTTCCCGCGCCGGGGCCGTACCGCGCGCTGGTCGACGTCTACCCGAACCTCCCGGCGAGCCAGCAGCGGAACTTCCAGCTCTTCCAGAGCGTGGACGTCGCCGGCGACTACAAGCCGAAGCCGCTGCCGCCGTTCCGGCCGACGGTGAAGGTCGACGGCTACACCGTCACGATCCACGGCCACCCGAAGCTGAAGGCGATCGAGCCCGCGTTCCTGACGGTGACCGTGCGCGGCCCTGACGGGAAGCCGCCGACGCTGACGCCCTGGTACGGCGCCCTCGCGCACGCGATCTTCTTCCGCGCCGGCTCGCTCGACTACTTCCACACGCACGTCTGCGGCGCCAACACGCCAGGCTGCACGAGCACGCTCGCCGGGCCGCGGATCGTCGGCAAGTCCGAGAAGCCCGGGAAGCTCAGCGTCGGCGTGCTCATGCCCGTGGCCGGCACGTGGCGGCTCTTCCTCCAGATGCAGCCGGACGGGCACGTCATCACGGCGGCGTACACGCTGAACGTGCGATGAGGGTCGCGCGGGCGATCGGCTGGACGGGAGCGGCCGTGCTCGTCGTGCTCGCGAGCCGCTCGCTCGCGTACGCCTTCGCGCCGCATCCGGGGATCGTCTCGGGGCGGCTCGAGCAACGGCTCGGCGGGACGCACCTCGTCGTGCTCGCGATCGCGGCGCCTGCGGTCGCGCTCGCGCTCGCGGTAGCGGCGGTTTGGCTCGCCTCGGTCGCGGTGCGGGAGCGGCGGCTCCTCGAGCCGGCTCCCGCGGACGACGTGCCGCCGATCCGGCTCGTCCGCGTCGCTGCGGTCGCCGTCGGGCTCGGGCTCGCGACCTCGGCCGCGTTCGCGCTGCTCGAGTCATACGTCCACTGGCGCGCCGGCCTCGGTTGGCACGGCCTGCACTGCCTCGTCGGTCACTTCCACCGCGACGCGATTCCGTTCCTCTGGTCGCTCTCGCTTCTGGCGGCGGCCGTTCTCGCCGCGGTCGAGCACCTCGTCGGCTGGATGCGGCGGACGATCGCCGCGATCCTCGGCTCTGGCTCCTGGCCGCCTCGCCCGGCTGCGGCCGCTCGTCGTTCGCCTCGCGCCCACGCAGCACCGCTGCCGAAGCTGCTCGCCTTCGGCGCCTGTCCCCGCGGGCCACCGGCCTCTCTTCTGGCCATGACGTAGGCGGCCCGGCCACGGGCCGCCGTGACCAGAAGGGACTAGACAACCGATGAAAAAACTCGTGGTGGCTGCCGTCGCCGCGGCCGCGCTCGCCGCCGCACCGGCCGCGTTCGGACATGCCTCGATCAGCCCCGCCGTCGCCAAGGCGAAGGCGCTCCAGTACTTCACCCTCGCCGTCCCGACCGAGAAGGAGGGCGCGACGACGACCAAGATCGAGCTGACGCCGCCGGCAGGCTTCGGCATCGACTCGTTCGAGCCCGCCCCCGGCTGGAAGCGCGACGTCCAGTCGAGCGGGTCCGGCGAGGAGGAGTCGGTCCAGAAGGTGACGTGGTCGGGCGGGAAGACGCCGACGGGGGAAGCCTCCGTGTTCCACTTCGTCGCCAGCCCGGAGTCGTCGAAGACGTACGAGTTCGACGTGCGCCAGACGTACTCCGACGGGTCGATCGTCGACTGGAGCGGGCCGGAGAGCTCGGACACTCCCGCTGCGGTCGTCGAGGCGAAGTCCTCGGTCGGAGGTGGAGGCTCGAGCGTGCTCGCGATCGTCGCGCTCGTCGTCGCAGGCGCCGCGGTCGTCGTCGCCGGAGTCGGCCTCGCCGGCGGCCGATCGGGGAGGCCGCTCACGTGAGCCGCGGGCGGCGGCCGCTTCTCGTGGTAGCGGCGGCGGCCGCCACCGCGCTCGCGCTGCCTGCGAGCGCGTTCGCCCACGCGGCGCTGCTGCGGACGTCGCCGTCGGCGAGCGTCACCCTGCCGAGGGCGCCGACCCAGGTCGCGCTGACCTACAGCGAGCCCGTCGAGCCGAAGTTCGCGATCGTGTCGGTCACCGACGCCGGCGGGCACCAGCTCGCGACCGGCCGGCCGACGCGCTCTCCGTCGAACGCCGACCAGCTGATCCAGCCGATCCGGCACATCCCGGAGGGCTGGTACCTCGTCTTCTGGCGCGTCATCTCGGTCGACGGGCACCCCGTGCGCGGCGCGTTCACCTTCGCCGTCGGCCCGAGCCCGGGGCCCGCGCCGCAGTTCGTCATCCCGTCGATCACCGAGACGGCGGCGACGCCGCTCCTGCTCGTCTTCCGGTGGATCGTCTTCCTGTCGATGATGAGCGCGATCGGCCTCTTCGTCTTGCGCGCGATCACGGCGCGGCCGCTCGTGCGGACGCTTCGCGGCTCCTCGCTGCGGGCGATCGCGCGGACGTTCTGGGCTTCGCTCGCCGTCGCGCTGGTCGCGACGCCGATCTACGTCTACGTGTCGACGGCGAAGTTCTCGCTCCGCTCCGAGAGCGACGTCGGCGGGATCGTGCCGTTGCTCCGCTCGTCGGCGTTCGGGCGCGGGTTCCTCGACCTCGAGCTCGCTCTGGCGCTGTTCGCGGTCGCTGCGGCGATCGCCCTGTGGCTCGACCGCCCGGAGCGACCTGTTCGTTCCGTCGCCGAGCTGCTCGCCTCCACCGGCGCGCTCGGCGCCGCGGCGGCCTGCCTGCTCGTGCCGGGGCTCGCCGGCCACGCGGCTCAGACGGCTCCGCGAGGGTTGTCGGTCGCGGCCGACTGGATCCACCTCGCGGGCGGCTCGGTCTGGGTCGGCGGCCTCTTCGGCCTGCTCGTCCTGTACCGCTCGACCGGCGAGCTCCTTCGCGTGGCGGCGCTCTCGTTAGTCGTGCCGCGCTTCTCGAACACGGCGCTCGCGTCGGTCAACCTGCTCATCGCGAGCGGGATCGCGGCGACTCTCGTCCACATCCCGACCCTCGCCTCGATGTGGCAGACGTCCTACGGGAAGACGCTGTCCGTGAAGATCCTCCTGCTGTTGGCGGCCGGGCTCCTCGCCTCCGTGAACCTCGCCCGGTCGAAGCCTCGGCTCCAGGCCGCCGCGTCGCACCCGCAGCGCGCGGCGGGCGCCGCTGTCCTCCTGCGCAGGCTCGTCGGCGGCGAGGTCGTGTTCGTCTTCGGCGCCGTGTTCGCGGCGGCGCTGCTCTCGAGCCTTGCGCCGCCGTCGAAGGCGCTCGCGCGGATCGGAAGCGCCGAGGCGCGCGTGGGCCCGGGCGCGTTTACCGAGCACGTGAAGAAGGACGGGTACGACCTCTTGTTCCGGGTCTCGCCGAACCGGGCGGCGCTGCCGAACTCGTTCTCGGTACGGATCACCAAGGGCGGCCGGCCGGTGCAGAACGCTTCGGTCGTGACCCATTTCGCCATGCTCGACATGGACATGCAGGAGCTCGCCTACTCGCTGCCGCAGCGCCAGCCCGGCGTGTTCTCGCGCTCGGCGCCGGCGCTCGTCATGGTCGGCCACTGGGGGCTCCAGTACCAGATCACGATTCCGGGCAAGCAGCCGCTGGACGTGCTGCTCGTGGACAAGGCGGGCGGATGAGCGATCCGCGCGTCAAGCTCCTCGCCGCCTTCGTCGCGCTCGCCGCGGGCGCAGCCGCGTGGATCGTGATCGCGCTGCTCGCGCGATCGGTGCTCTAGCGAGGCTTCAAGATGCCCGCGCGCCGCAGCGTGCGACGGGCATCCTCAATCCGAAGCAGCGAGAGCTGCATCTCGCACTCCCGCTCAACTGCACGCCTTGCCCAGGCGGACGTTCTTACGGATCTCCTCAGTCCAGCACTGCCGCAACCGCTTGGCCTCGTCGTCGAGCTTCTCGACCGCCTGGGTCTCAAACGGCCCGAACTTCGTCAGCAGTTGCCCTGCGGACATCCACCTCGTCATCGACAGGATCACGTAGACGGCCGTCACCGCTAGAACCACTCCCGCCGAGACGAGCACCAGTCGGGTCGCGAACAGCACGAGGTTGTTGGCGAAGACATTGTCGATGAAGCCCGGATTCTTCGGTTGCGGGTGGTGTGCCGGGTACATCCGGTATGCGAGCCACCCCGCCGCGAGCGCGAACGGCACCAGAATCGCGCGAGCCGCCACGACGCGTCAGCGTACGGCTCGACACGAGCGGGCTCAATTGGCTCTTCGGGCCGTGTCAGCTACCGGCGGTTTCGGCCCGTGCGCGCGCGACGAGCCGGTCGGCACGGGTCCAGAAGGCCGCCTTCGCGGCCGGCGTCACCTCGATCGGCGAGGTGTGCGTCGCCACGAACCCGCCGTGCGACCGGATCACGGCGACCGTCACCCGAGCGGCCGGGAAGCCAGCCGCCTCGAAGCGCTGAAGGAGCTGGTGCGCACCGGCGCCGTCGACGACGGTGTCGTGGTCGCCGACCAGGATCGTGAACCGCGTGCTCGGGGCGACCGTGCGCAGGTCGAGCGGCGGATCGGCGGGATCCTGGCCCGCGGGAAAGACCGTCAGCACCTCCGCAGGAACGACGCCCGTGAGCTGCGCGACCGCCGCATAGTCGACGACGAGCTCGCCCCCGCGCGAGTAGCCGATCGCGACGAGCGGGAGCTTCCTGGCCTTCCCGCCGAGCCGCCCCAGCGCGAGCTGCACCCCGGCCACGAGGTGCCGGACCGCGCCCCGGCTGCCGAGCGTGCGCTCGTACCGCGGGTAGACGACCGCGCTCCCCTCGCGCGCGAGGTGCTCGAGCCACGGCCGGTGGTTCACCGGCGTCGTCTCGCCCCGCCCGAGCCCGTGGACGAAGACGACGAGGCTGCGCGGCGGCGTGCTCGGCCGGATGATCCAGACCTCGTCGGCGGAGCGGCCGAGCCGCTCCTCGACCAAGCGCGCCGAGACGGCGTGCCGCGAGGACGACGAGCCACAGCCGGCGGCGACCGGCACGACCAGCGCAACGAGGAGGAGCAGGCGGAGGATGCCGGTTCAGACGTGCGGAACGCGCCGAAGTTAAGCGTCCCGCGCAGGCGAGCGTCGTGCCAGACGACGCTCCGCCCGCTCACCCGAGCCTTCGCCGCGGCCGCGGTCGGCGACGTGCGGACGACGACGACCCGCTCGACGCGAACCGCAGGAACGGTTCCCCGAGGTAGCCGCGAGCACCGCCGCACCGAAGAGCCGAGCACGCGCCACGGCGAGAAGTCCATCAGTCGCTAGGCTCGAACGTCGTGGCCTTCGTCCCTCCCGCCCGCCACCTGCTGCGCGCCAAGGATCTCGCGGACGCGCGCTACTTCGAGCCGCTCGACGTGGACGACCTCGCCCACGCCGCCGGCCTCTCGCGCGCGTACTTCAGCCGCGAGTTCCGCCGCGCCTTCGGCGAGCCGCCGCACGCGTACCTGCTGACACGCCGGCTCGAGCGCGCGGCCGCGCTGCTCCGGACGACCGACCGCTCCGTCGCGGAGATCTGCTTCGCCGTCGGCCTCAAGAGCGTCGGCTCCTTCACGACGAGCTTCACGCGAACCTTCGGCGCCTCGCCGACCGCCTACCGAGCGACGTTCCCGCCGGCATCGGCGCACGCGCTCGTGCCCGCGTGCGTGGTGCGCGCGTACGGTCGGCCGCAAGTGCGCACGTTTCGAGAAGACGTGGCTGCTGCGCCGGCCTAGCATCGCCCGCGGCCGTATCGACCACAGGAGGACAGATGATCAAGCTGAACAGCGCGCAGGTGTGGGTGCACGACCAGGAGGAGGCGCTCGCCTTCTACACCGCGAAGCTCGGGATGGAGGTGCGCGCCGACGTCACGCTCCCCGAGCTCGGCGACTTTCGCTGGCTGGCCGTCGGCCCGGCGGGACAGCCGGACGTCGCGATCGTGCTGATGGCGATCCCGGGCCCGCCCGTGATGGACGCCGAGACCGCCGAGCAGGTCAAGACGCTGATGGCGAAGGGCTTCGCCGGGACGATCTTCCTCGGCACCGACGACGTCTACACGGACGTGGAGGCCCTCAAGAGCCGCGGCGTCCAGTTCGTCGAGGAGCCGGAGGAGCGCCCGTACGGCATCGACTCGTCGTTCCGCGACCCGTCCGGGAACCACATCCGGCTCACGCAGGTGCGTGAGATCGCCGCGGTCTGAGGCGCCTCCTCGCGATCGGGTTGGGGCGCGGGCCGAGGCCTGCGCCCTAGCCCGGCCGGAGTCGCTGCAGAGCCGACGCGAGCTCGCCGGCCGCCGAGCGCTCGAGGAAGGACGCGATCCCCGGCAGCCGGACGTTGTTCGCGGTGTAGCGGAGAACGGCGCCGATCGTCAGCGCCACGGCCTCAGCGACGGAGGTGCCGGCGCCGAAGTCGGCCCACAGCAACCGCCCGAGCTCGGTCGCGATGTCCGGCCGCGCGTCGACGAGCGCGCTCAAGGCGACATCGAGGTTGCGGTTCTTCAGATTGCGGCTCATGCGGAGAACGTCCGTTGCGAGCACGACGGCGTCGAGACCGGGGAGCCCGAACGACGTGCCGTTTCGACGATCGACGTCGCGCAGCTTCAGGCTCGGCGTCTCGACGACGAGGTTGACGGCGGCGAAGTCACCGTGCTCGCTCACCATCTCGAGCTCGCCTTCGGTGAGGAGCGCCAGCTGCTCCCGACACCAGGCTCCGGTCGAGGAGGACACCTCGTCGCCGACGAGCTCGAGCCCGGCCGACGCCTCGCGGAGCGACGCCTGCCTCGCCTCCACCATGATCGGGAGCCGTTCGCGGGCCGCGACCAAGCTCGCGGCCTCGTGGAGGAGCACCAGTTGGCGGCCGAGCCGATTTCGCCGCCGGAGCGGGCTGCAAGCCCAGCTCCGCGCGCTCCATCCGTCGAGGAGCGGCACGAACTCCCGCAGCTCGCCCGTACGGCGCGCCAATCGCACGATCTGACCCTCGTCCCAGTCGACGAGCTTGATGTCGGCGCCGCAATCGCCGCTGCCGGTGACGACGGTCGGGATCCGCCGAGGCTCGCCGCCCTTGCTCGCCACGAGCCAGAAGGTCGGGGCGATCGGCGCGAAGAGCCTCGCCGGAAGGAAGCGACCGGCGGCGCCGACGAGGCGGCGAGGCGCCGACGAGTAGCGGAACGTGTGTTGCAGGTAGAACCTCCACGCGCGCTCGAAGTCCTCCTGGTCGAACGACAGCTGCGGCTCGCTGTAGGAGGGAAGCGCGACGCCGACGCGCGGCTCGAGCCCGGCGCGACGGACGAGCTCCACCAGAGCGCGCCGCGAGTGCGTGTACGTCGTCATCTTCCGACCCTGAAGGGCGCGGCTGTACACGTTCGCGAAGCTGCGCGGGAGCAACGACGAGAACCGGAGCTTCGTGTGCTCCTCGCGAGCGCCGAGGAAGTAGTGGGCGCCGAAGCGGTTCTCGATCCCGATCAGCAGCGTCCCACCCGGCTTCAGGACGCGGCTCGCCTCCGAGAGCACGGCGGCCTGGCTCGCGAGCGGATCGTCGTGCCCGAACCCCGTCCATTCGAGGACGCCGATCAGGAGCGCGAGGTCGCAGGTGCCGGACCCGAGCGGGAGCGTCAGGCCGTCGGCGTGGATCGCCGTGACGTTCGCGAGCCCCTCGGCGCGAGCGCGAGCGGCCGTCGTCCGCGCACGACCCGCCGACTTGTCGATCGCGTAGACGTGCGCGGCGGACCGCGCGACCGCGACCGAGATCGTGCCGAAGCCCGCGCCGATGTCGACGACGACCCCGCCGGAGCCGTCGACCACGCGCGCGACGTCGGCGCGTCCTTCCCAGACCGGGTTGCCGACGTCGACGCCCGCGGATGCCGCGTACCGCTCGATCACCTTCTCGGTGCATTCGGGCGGGTCGAGCGCCTCGAGGATCGGGACGAGCGACCCGATCTCGCCGTCCAAGCCGTGGACGAAGCTCCCGCCGAGCTCCGACGCCTCGATCACGCCTCCGGCGCCGGCCGCGAACGACGCTCCGCAATCGAGACAGACGACCTCGCCGTCGCCGGAGCTGGTCGGGCCCGTGCAGGTCAGGCACCGCACGCCTTCGAGGCGCTGGGCAGAGACAGCGGGGAGAGTCGCGAGGCTTCCGGTCATAGCCGCAGGGCAGAGCGAGCGATCTATATGGCGTTATATATGGCCTTAGAGCCGCCGAAAAGAGCGGCGACCGATGATTCTTCGCAGGCGCGCGAGTCTTTCCTGTCGATGAATAGCGGACTAAGTGCCCGCCGCGCCCGCCGCAGCTTCGCGCTCGAGCTCCCCGAGGCCTCGCTCGAGCAGCCCGTAGGCGCGCTCCAAGTCCGCGCGCAAGCGCCTGACGGCGGCCGGGCCTGTCCGGCCGGCGAGGGCCTGCGTCCGCGCGTTGCGGAAGAACTGCCAGTGCACGCCGACCAGCACGTTCGCGGCGACCTTGGCGTCGAGCTCGTGGGCACCGAGCTCGTCCCGGATCGCCTCGGCCAGCACCTCGGTGAAGCGGGCCATGACCGCGAGCTCCTTCGCCTGAAGCGCGGGCGACTCCTCGATGATCCGCGCGAAGGTCGCGAAGGCGGGCGAGCAGAGACGCGCGCACTGATCCGCCTGCATCCGCCGCAGCGACGCGAGGATCGTCTCGTCGGGCCTGCGGTTCCGAACGGCGTCCACCAGAGCGGCCTCCCGCGCCGGAACCTCGTCGAAGAAGAGGTCCTCCTTCGTCGGGAAGTAGTTGAAGACGGTCTTCTGGGAGACGTCGGCGGCCCTGGCGACCTCGGCGACTGTCACACGGTCGAAGCCCCGTTCGACAAACAACTGCATCGCCTTGTCGGCGATCTCCTGGCGGATCCGCAGCTTCTTCGACTCACGCAGTCCCACGACAGCTATGGTAACCCGATCTTTACAGTTGCGGAAAGAATTCAGTCTCTGTACGTTTGAAGGCTAGTCCAACGGAAGGAGTTCGCTTGCTCGCCCGCCTCGCTCACCTCGTCGCTCGTCACCGCTGGCCCGTCATCGGCGCCTGGCTCGTCCTCACCCTCTTCGGCGGCTTCGCGGCCGGCAAGGTCTCGAAGCGCTGGTTCCAGAGCTTCTCGATCCCCGGCAAGTCCGCCTACGAGGCGAACCAGCGCACCCTCGAGAAGTTCGGCGCGGGCGTTCGTCCGCCGACAGTCGTCGTCTTCCACACCGCCGGCGACGCGACGAAGAGCGACGCGATCCGCGCAGCCGCACAGCGCGCGGAGAAGGCGAACCCGGGCGCGCTGTCGGCCTCGTACTACTCGACCGGCAGCCTCGCGTACGTGTCGAAGGACCGCCACACGACGTTCGTCGAGATCCACCCGGCCGGGCTCGCGAAGTTCGACACGAAGAGCGGCGCCGCAGCGATTCAGAAGGCCGCGGCCGCGGGGCTCCCCGCCGGCACGACCGTCCACGTCACCGGCCACGACCCGCTCGAGGAGGCGAGCTCGAACGGCGACTCCGGCGGGCCGAGCGTGCTGCTCGAGGCGATGGTCGGCGGCATCGGCGCGCTCGTCATCCTCCTGTTCGTCTTCGGGACGCTGCCGGCCGTGCTGATGCCGATCGTCGTCGCCGTCGCGTCGATCCTGAACACGTTCACGCTCGTCTGGGCGCTCACGTACCTGACCGACGTCTCGATCATCGTCCAGTTCCTGATCGCGCTCGTCGGCCTCGGCGTCGCGATCGACTACGCGCTGCTGATGATCTTCCGCTTCCGCGACGAGCTACGGGAGGGCGAAGACGTCGAGACCGCGCTGGTCGAGACGATGACGCACGCCGGCCGCTCGGTGATCGTCTCGGGCTCGACCGTCGCCGTCGGCCTGCTCTCGCTGATCATCCTGCCCCTGCCGTTCATCCGCTCGATGGGCATCGGCGGCATGCTGATCCCGGCCGTGTCCGTTCTGGCCGCGATCACGCTGCTGCCGGCGATGTTGGCCGTCCTCGGCAAGCGGATCAACAGCGTTCGCGTCATGCCGAAGCGGCTCGTCGACCACGGCCATCCGGAGGACGGCGCCTGG
>Ga0081539_10007166_pt1 | contig 10282 bp, 10 predicted proteins | sample TabmetS4T2R2_FD_71023 | JGI IMG/M metagenome (GOLD analysis project Ga0081539, IMG submission 71023) | Tabebuia heterophylla rhizosphere microbial communities from the University of Puerto Rico - S4T2R2 | ecosystem: Host-associated > Plants > Roots > Rhizosphere ... | reverse complement strand
CGAAATAGTCGGGACTCATCGCCTGCAAGTCGGGTTCGGCAAAGCGGGTCGTTTCGTGGCGACTGGATTCGGTGCTGAGGAAATTGCCGCAGTGAACGCAAAAGATCTCCCCCGCTGCATTCAGCTTGCCACAGCGTGGGCAGGGAGTTTTCCTACTTTCCCCTGTTTTGAGGGGCGCAATTGGCTTCACCGCAGACACAGGCTGCGTCAAATAAGGGTCTGGCTTACTACGGGCTACGCGATGCTCTTCTTCCCAATCCTTGACGCGCTGCACCAACTCAGCACGTTCGCCGGGCTGCATCAGGTCAATTCGAGAACGCAGCGCGTCGAGCGCGGCTTTTGCCTGCTTGCCGCTGCCGCGCATTTGCACATAAATTTCAAAGGTTTCGTCAACCAACACCATACCCATCCCACTGAAGCTCTCGGCAGATTTGCCATGTTTTGGCTGCTTGTTATATTTTATACGCGATCTTTTGCGACAAGGAGTGAGAAATGCAGCAGCCTCTGCTAGAGGTCAAAATCACCTACTGCGCCCCCTGCAAATATACCGAGCGCGTGGTTGCCCTCACGTCGGAAATCCTGAATGAGCGCGAACTGGAATTCTACATTGGCAATTGGACGATTGTGCCGGACAAAGGCGGCAAGTTCGAGGTCGAGGTCAACGGCGAACTGGTTTTTTCCAAGCTCCAGTTGGATCGTCACGCTGAGCCGGGCGAAATACGCGCGGCAATTCTGGCGAAGCTGAACCAGGTGAGAACGGTGCAGCCTTAGCCGATCATCTCAACAGCAATGCAGATTAGCAACGAAAATTGGGGATGCAAGCGCACCGATCCGCTGGATCGGTGCGCTTGCGGCGAGGTGCTAACGACCAATCTGTTCGAGTTCGCGGACGAACGAGGTTGCATCTAGCGGTTTCGGGAAGTAGGAGACGAACCCTGCGCGGATGGCTTCGACGGCAACTTCCGCCGAATGGAAGGCAGTCACCGCGACACAGGGCATGTTCGACAGTTTGGAGTTTGCGCGGATGGCTTGCAACAATCCCCAGCCGTCCATCTCTGGAAGGGCGAGATCGATCACGGCGAGGTCATATTTAGTACGTTTGAGCAGAGTCAGGGCTTCTTCCGCCGTTCCGGCGACATCGGTTGTAATTCTGTGGTGGCGGAGGATACGAGTCGTCACCTCCTGCCCATCAGGATCATCTTCGACAACGAGAACATGCCAATCAGACACTGGAATACTCCTTTAGAGATTCGGCGAATTCAGGAATTTCAATCAGCAGGTGCAGCAAATCCTTGATAAATGTCGCAGGCGTCAGCGGTTTGACCAGATAGTTGTGAAACCCGGCGCTGATCGCCCGCTGACGATCACCCGCCATCGCGTGAGCAGTGAGCGCAATCACGGGAAGGTCAATGGTTGCACGGTTTAACTTGAGTTCGTAAATCAAGCCCCAGCCATCTAGCACCGGCATGGATAGGTCAGAGATAACCACTCTTGGTCGGCTCAGCTTGATGGCGTCCAGTGCCTCTTGTCCATTGATCGCTGTCGTAACCGACGCGCCGTAGTGTCGCAGCAAACGAGCGGCGACTTCCAGGCTGTCCGGTTCGTCATCGACCACCAGAACATCCCATCCTTCTAAAATCGTGCGTGGAATTGTCATTGCGGGTTACCCTCAGCGATAAGTTCAGCTTCTAGTTCAGGCACAGGCTTTAACGGCAGAGTTACGGTGAAAACGCTTCCTTCGCCCAGTTTACTGGCGACGTGGACGTTCCCCTCCATCATGCGGCAAAGATTACGCACGATGGCGAGACCCAACCCTGTGCCGCCGTAAGCACGTTTTGAAGAGCCATCGATTTGCCGGAACTCGTCGAAGATATAGTTGAGCGCGTGGGGAGGAATGCCGATGCCTGTGTCGGTTACTTGAATTTGCCAGGTGGTAGCTTCGGCTTTGAGGGCGAGCTTCACATTGCCCGATTCGGTGAATTTGAAGGCGTTCGAGAGGAGGTTGATCACAACCTGGCTGATGCGCTCTGAATCGCCGTAGAGCTGTGCAGGCAGTGCCGGATCAATTTCGGTCGTGAATGCCAGATTTTTCTTCTCCGCGAGCACGCCCATCTGTGAATGCCAGCCATCGACCATTTTTTGGAGATTCATCGGTGCTGAAACGAGGTCTAAACGCCCTGCTTCAATTTTGGCAATGTCGAGGACGCTGTTGATGAGCGTGAGCAGGCGCTGCGAGTTTTGTTCAATGCGAACGACCATGTGGCGGGTTTCGTCGTCGAATTCACCAGCCATGCCCTCCAGCAGAATACCGCTAAAGCCGAGCATCGCATTGAGCGGCGTCCGCAGTTCGTGTGACATGGTTGCCATAAATTCGGATTTGAGGCGCGCCGACTCTTTGGCGAGTGCGCTGGCTGCGACAAGCTCCTCATTGGTTTTGGAGAGCGTCAGGTTGAGCGTCTCAACTTCCTTGAGAGCGGCAGTGATCTGGTTTTTGCGGGTATTTTCCAGCGTGTTGCGGAATTGAACGAAGATGAGCATCATGCCTGAGATAACGGCGACGAAGTTGACCGTCCCGCTGATGTCAGTCGTGCGAGGGATAAGCCGCTGGACGGCGAGCATCCCGACGATAATCACTAACACGAGAACAGCGGTCGTCCTGACGGAAAGGATAATGCCTGAAAAGAGCACGCCGATGATCAGATAATAAAGGACGCTGGCGCTCTCAGGATTGAGGAGGTGAATAACAAACAGGTTCACCGCAGTCGAGCCGATGAACAGGATACTCGCAAGCTCGGTATGGGCAGTTCGGCTGAGCGCGTAAATGGCGGCGAGGAAAGCGAGGACAAACACCAGCACTGGCGCTGGCGTTGAGCCAGGCGCACCCGCTTGACGAAGGGCATTGCCGATGAGAATAGTAACGGCAAAAAGGATAAACACCAGCATCCCGGATACAAAACGCGCCTGCTGCCGCCTGTCTGGTTCCAAAATGCGGTCGCTGGGCTTGGTCAGCAAATCCCACAACTGTGCCAGGAATGGGCGCGACGCCTGGGGTTTGGTGATAGGGTTAGAACTAGCTATGGTCGACATATATGAAGCTCCTGAGTAAACATCGAGTTGTTTCCGTGTGATCGGTAAAGGAACCAGAAACCCTGTTCGAGCCTAAACCTCCGCATATACACTGGTACTCGTATGTATATACAAATAAGCCTATCCAGAATATTCATTGCTTTGGGATGGGGATTATCCATTCGTCAGCTTGAAAGTGGGTTCGTGCAAGAAATATTTCAGCGCCTTAATCTAGAATAAAGCATGAATCCGGTAGCTAATAGACTCTATTTCTCAATGATGCGTGAATTTTTAATGAATCGCTAGGGATTTAGTCATGCTAAGTTAGATATAGGGCGTAAGACACTGTGGAACATACAAATCGGAGAGCGTTAAAGGAGAATTTCGAGGCGAACTAAGAGATGGATCGTTGCGATAATGTGTGGCTGTCTGACTAAAGCGTCTCCTGCTTCCAGACGTAAGCCAGCACGAGATTGATAGCAGCGAGCACGCCCAGCAGCACACTGAGCGCCGGGTTGTTGGCGGCAAACAGCGCGGCACATGCCAGCGTGAAGAAGATCACTTTGAAGAGGATGAGTGTGCTGCCCTGTAAGCGGCGTTCAGAGCGGGGCGCGGCAAACAAGCCCCAGAGCACAATTGCGATGACGGTGATGCCAATCGCCAGGATGATGTTGAGGATACTGGAATCGGTAGCAGTGAAGCCAAAGTAGGCAAAGGCTCCGAGCGCGACCAGTTCCAGGAAGAATGCCAGCGTGAGGTTGGCGTTTTTGAGCAGGCTCATTAGAGAGCGACCTTTTCCAGCCGCAACCAATTAGGGGCATGGTTGCCGAGTACGTCGATGATACTGTTGAGCACCTCAATCACGCTGCCGTTGGCATCCACGACTTCAATTTGCTCACCGCGCGCACGCAGCAGGTTGATGATACTGAAGTATTTGGCGCGGGTTTCGCTTAGCCGCTCCTCGAATAATTCGCGCTCACCCTTGCGTCTGTCGATGCGGGCGTGACTCGTTTCCGGGCTGACATCGAGAAAGAGCGTCAGGTCGGGGACACGCGCCGTGCGGTTCAGGTCAAGCAGTTCGTCTATTGTCACGCCGTCAGTCGATTGGTAAACCAGCGACGAGAGATAGTAGCGATCACAGACCAGTACGCGCTGGTTTCCACCTTCAAGGAAGGGCACGATCAGGCGCTCGTTGTGGTCGGCGCGGTTGAGCGCGAACGCCAATGCCAGCGTGCGCGCCGAAATGGTGATGCGCTTGCCGAGCACGTCGCGGATGTACTCACCCGCTGCCGACTCGTTGTTCGGCTCGTAGGTGTGCTCCACCTGCTCCGGCGGGAGTGCGGCTTTGAGTAGATCAGTGAGGCGGCGGGAAATTTCAGTTTTGCCGGAGCCATCCAACCCTTCCAGCACCATGAAAAACGAGTCGCTCATTCGGTTTCCGCTTCGTCTACTTCGGGAGTCAGGCTGGAAATCACTGCCGGGGAAAAATTCAATGCTGCGAGTTCTTGCTGGCGCGCGTCCGGCTGGCGGCGATACCACTTGTGCAAGTAGGACAGCCGGAACAGTTTGATCGCATGATCTACGTCGGCGGCGTTGTGCATCCAGTAGCTGATCCAGCCACTTTCCGGCAGCACATGATGCCGTTCCGCATCCCCCGCGCTGACCAGCGCCTCGCGCGTGCGGCGCGTAAAAGGGATGTCCACCAGCCCGGAGCCGACGTGGATGTGCCCGATCTCGACCTTGCCGAGCACAAACTCGATGCCACCGAAACGATGTGGCTGCGCCGTCACGCCCTCCCACGCCGAGACCGCCTCGATAACGCGCTGGGAATCTTCGCGCATGTCAGCCTCCCATGCTGAGGACGACCATCTTGAGGTTGGTCATCTCTTCGATGGCAAAGCGCGGTCCCTCGCGCCCGACGCCGCTGTCCTTCATGCCGCCGTAGGGCATATTGTCCACGCGGAAGGTGGGCACGTCGTTGATCATCACGCCGCCAACGTTGAGCTTCTGGGTGGCACGCAGCGCGTGAGTTAAATCCTGGGTGTAAACGCCCGCCTGCAAGCCAAACGGCGAGTCGTTGACCGCATCCAGCGCGGTGTCAAACTCGTCAAACGGGGCGAGGACGACCACCGGACCGAAGACTTCCTCACGCATGACTTTCATCTCTGGAGTCGCATTTTCGATCACGGTCGCTTCGTACATGCGCCCTTCACGCTTGCCGCCTGCAATGACCGATGCGCCACCCGCAACCGCTTCAGCAACCCATGCGTCAATGCGCTGGCACGCCCCATCATTGAGCATCGGACCCAGGTCGGTTGATTCGTCGAGCGGATTGCCGATCACCAGCTTATTCGCCGCCTCGACGTACTTGGCGCGGAACTCGTCGTAGCAGCTGGCGTGGACGTAAATGCGCTGGACGCTGATGCAGACCTGCCCACTGTAGGCAAAGCCGCCCGTGACCGTCTGCTTGACGGCTTGGTCGAGGTTAGCGTTGGCATCCACGACGGTTGCTGCGTTGCCGCCCAGTTCGAGCGTGACACGGCGAATCCCGGCGACCTTGCTGATCTCGCGGGCAACCGGGACGCTGCCCGTGAAGGTGATCATCTTGACGCGGGGGTCGGTGACGAGCCAGTTGCCCACATCTGCGCCGCCGACCACCACCTCGAAGCCGCCTTCGGGCAGTCCCGCTTCGCGCAGAATGTCGCCGAGGTGCAGAGCAGTCAATGGCGTAGCCGGATTAGGCTTGAGCACAATCGGATTGCCTGCGGCGATGGCTGGCGCGACCTTGTGCGCGACCAGATTGAGTGGGAAATTGAATGGGGTGATCGCGCCAATGACTCCGACGGGCACGCGGATGTAGTAGCCAATTTTGTTCACGCCGTTCTTCGCCGCATCGAGCGGGATGGTTTCCCCATGCAGGCTGCGCGCCGCCTCGGCTGCGAAGGTGAAAGTTTCGACGGCACGACTGACCTCGCCGCGCGCGTATTTGAGCGGCTTGCCGCTCTCCTGCGCCATCGTGCGGGCGATGCTGATCGCTTCACCGTCGATGATCTCGGCGGTTTTGGACAAAATCGTGGCGCGGCGGTGAGCAGTCAAGTCTGCCATTGTGGTTTCAGCGGCGGTTGCGCGGGCAATGGCGGCGCGCACGTCCGCCTCTTCCGCTTCGGGGACGGTACCGACGACACTGTTGTCGTAGGGGTTGATCACTTCTAGCTGCTTGGACATCGTTTCACCAGCTTACTTCGTTTATTGACAGGGCTGATCTTAGCCCTTCCATCCACTTTTTGCTATTCGCCTGGCGGCATCAGAAAATTGAACGGGTGTACCGGTGGCAAGCACCTCCAGCCGCTACTGTATTACTTAGTTAAGGTTCATTAAGTTATAAAACTTCTCGCAGGCAGGCGGTAAAACGCCTTCACCGCCGGGATGCATGTTCGTAGCTGTACGGCAATTCTACCGGAGACAGGGTATTACCATTGAAAGCAACCGTGTTCTATAACCGCTTCAACCTATCATGCACGACCTTGTGACCCCTTACAACCCTTCTTGACATTTAACATGCAGAATGATACGCTGTTGCCATTCAGATAAGCGGAGTAATGCACAATGACCGTGCGTGAAAACCTGATTATTCGCCCGTACCAGTGGAGCGATATGAAGACTCTGGCGGACATCGCCAACGCTGTGAACGAGAAGATAGGCGCAGAACACCGCACGACGGCGGACGAGCTGCGTTCGTACTTTGAAACGCCGAGCTTCGACATGGCGAACGACTCGTTCATCATCGAGCGCGACGGCGAAATCCTGGGTATGAGCGACCTGGAGTTCAGCAAAGCAACCGGGCGTGGTTGGGCGGACGGCGCAGTGAGTCCTGACCACTGGGGCGAGGGCATCGGCTCGCAACTGGTCAGCCTTGCCGAAGCTCGCTGTATGGATCGCGCGCAGGCGGAATGCCCACCCGACATGCCGATTTCAATCATACGCTATACGCCGGACGGCAATACGGCTGCCATTCGCCTGTTCGAGCGGCGCGGCTACCAGCATACACGCAGCTTCTACCAGATGCGGATGGCATTGGATCAGCCTGTAGACGCGCCGCTATTGCCGGGCACGCTGGAACTGCGGGACTTCACCCCTGAAGCGGTGAACGCCATCTACGAGGCGAACGAGGAAGCGTTTGCCGACCACTGGGGCTTTGAGCGCGAGGACTTTGCAGACTGGGAACAGTACGTCCTGAAGAGTCCGCAGACCGATACGTCGCTCTGGTTGATTGCCTACGATGGGGATGAAATTGCGGGTTTAGCGATTAACCGACCTTATGGTGAGGGCGACCCGAAAATGGGCTACGTGGGCACGCTGGGGGTGCGCCGCGCCTGGCGCAAGCAGGGGTTGGGGCTTGCGCTGCTCAAGCACAGTTTCGCGCGCTTTCAGGAGCGAGGTTATACCCGTGCAGGCTTAGGCGTGGATGCCGCCAGCCTAACCAACGCCGTCGCGCTGTACGAACGCGCGGGGATGCACATTCACACACGCTCAGTCGTTTACACCAAGATGCTACGCACCTAAAATGCTGCGCGGGGAGGCGGCTACACCTTAGCCGGGCGGCTACCGCTGGCGGAGTCGTCGCGCCCTTTAGCGTCGTCTTCGCCTTCAGCTTTCAGCTTGATGCTGGCAAACGCGCCGGTAATGCTTGCATCATCATTCACGGGCTGCTTACTTTTATCCGGTAATTCTTTCGCCGCGTGCGAGGCGAGATCAGGCTTTGGGAATACCCCTGACTCGCTGGTCGTGCGCGGCTTTCGTACCTGGTTGTTCATGGTGCTCCTCTTTCATGTTGCCCTTTTATAACATATTAATGTGGAAACGTCATAAAATATCACGGAAGCTTGACAATCCTTCACTTTAAGGTGGCTTAGCGCGGCTCGACGCTGAGCAACTGTACGTTGCCGATTGCCTCCGCCACCCAGCCAATCTGCGCCGTGCCGGTTTCGACCTGCCACCAGATGATCCCTTCAAGTTGCACCGGACCACCAATTACAACTATATAGTCGTAAGAATTGAGCAAATCGAGTTGCACTGCGCTCTGCGAAGGCTGTGCGCGCAGGTTCACGCCTGCTGGGGCGATCACCTGCACCTGCTGGTTGACGGTGATGCCATAGGCACTCGCCAGGGGCACCTGCCCAACGGGTGCGACAGCCCCCGCCGGGGCAATCGCCTCGGCGCTCGTCGGCTGAACGGGTGCGGCAGTAGGCGATGACACAGGCGTGAGCGTAAGCGGCGGTAGTACGCCACCGAGCCATTCGACTGCCAGTGCCCCGGCGACCTGCCCCGTGATTTCGCTGATTGTCCCATCGACCTCAGCGACGTAATAGCGCCGCACCGCACCAACCGGGTTGCTCGTGTCGTTGACCACGACCAGCACGGCACTCCGGTCAGGACTCCAGGTGACGCGCTCCGGAGCGCCGGTGCCGATTTGCCCGCTCAACGGCTGCCCGCTGCTGTTGTAGAGGCTTTGCGGACTGGACGGACCGTTCGGCGACCCCAGCGCGACGATTTGCCCATCGGGGCGCTCGACTGCATCTTGCACCCATAAGCCAACTGCCGAGCCGTCGAAAATCATTTGCGCTGCGCCGCTGGCAGGGTCAACCCAGCGCAGCCCGACGCGCCCGTCCGCGCCTGCGCCGCTGACCAGCACGCGGCTGCCATCCTGCGACCATGAGGCGTAGTCATAGCGCAAAATCGGCGGGATGTTGGTCGGATCGTTGCCGATAGGCACGACGGTGAACGCGCGGCGGTTTTCATCCGGCAGGAAAAGCGTGTTGAGCAGGGCGCTGCTGCTGGCGTTCCACTCAAAGCGCAGGCTGGTGTAGCGGTTCGGCTCACCGCCGATGACAACCGTGCAGGCATTTTGGATAGGTGGAGGACATTCGCGGAAAATCTGTCGGTTGAAAACCGCCGTGCCCTGCCCGGTGGGCAGCAGCCAGATGCCGTCCCGGTCATCTTTTTCGGCGTCGATCAGAAGCGCCAGGTACTGCCCATCCGGGGAATAGGCGACCTGAACGACGATGGCGTTGTTGGTCTCGCGCGTCTGCGGCTCCGGTTCGGCGAAGGGCGAGGTGCGCAACAGCGCGCCCTGCTCGGCGTTCAAGCCGCCGTTGAACAGGTAAAGCAGCCCGCGCGCATCGACCACTGCATAACTATTCGGATCAAGCGGGTTGCGGGCGAAGGTGGTCGCGCTGAAGGGGAGCGGGAGTTCATTACTTGTGACTACACCGCCTTCCGTGCTCAGGGCGAAAGCCCGCGTCTGCGGCTGGTTCGGGATCAGCAGCGGGTCGAAAGTCGGCAAGCTGGTCGGCAAGAGTGGTAACGGCGTCGAGAAAGCGGGCAGCGCGGTCAGCGTTGGCGGTTCCGGCGTGCTGCCTGCCTCGACAGGCGTGACGATGGCGGCTTCTGTCTCCGGCGCGGCGGTGATGAGCTGAGGCGTCTCTTCACGCACGCCAACCGGGGCGATTTCCAGCGTCGGCGTTGGGAACAAGGCTGTGCCAGGAAGCGGCAGCGGCGTGGGCGGCGGAGGAGGCGTCAGCGAAGGCGGAATCGTATTGCTGGGCAGCACAGTAAACGTCGGCAGCGGCGAGGGAACCACGACCACTACCGCCGGAGTGCGCGTCGTGGTGGGCGTGGCGCTCGGCGTCAGCGTGAAGGTCTGTGTGGGCGCGGGCGTAAAAGTCAAACTTGGGCGCGGCGTTGCCGTCGACGTTGGCGACGGCGTGAAGGTCAGGCTTGGCGCAAACGTCGCAGTTAGCGACGCGGTTGCAGTGGATGTGGCAGAGGGTGTGAGGGTATTCGTGCGCGTCTGCGTTGGAGTAGAAGTGCGCGTGCTGGTTGGCGTTTCAGTCGGCAGTTGAGTCGCGGTGCGTGTTGTCGTCGGACTGCGCGTTGCGGTGAAGCTCGGCGTTACGCTGGGCGTGAGCGTTGGACGAGCAGTGCCCGTATTCGTCGCTGAAGCCGTCAGGGTATCTGTTGGAGTGGCAGTCTCCGTCGCTGTTAGCGACGCGGTTGCGGTCAGGGTTGGGCTGGCGGTGCCTGTGTTGGTCGTCGAAGCGGTCAGGGTATCTGTCACCGTATTCGTTTCGGTTGGCGGGAGCGTGACGGTCGGCGCAAGCGTCGGCGTCTCGCTGGGGATGTCTGAAGCCGTCGGGGTTGCGCTAGACGCAAGCGT
>Ga0081539_10007165_pt1 | contig 10283 bp, 12 predicted proteins | sample TabmetS4T2R2_FD_71023 | JGI IMG/M metagenome (GOLD analysis project Ga0081539, IMG submission 71023) | Tabebuia heterophylla rhizosphere microbial communities from the University of Puerto Rico - S4T2R2 | ecosystem: Host-associated > Plants > Roots > Rhizosphere ... | reverse complement strand
CAATTGGATGAGACTCGGCCCGGACATGGCGGCGGCTCGTGGAGCTATTGCGGTCCATTCGGCAAAATCCGTTGATGCTGTCGGCCATCGTCGTTCCTGCACAGGATATAGCATTTCTTAAGTGAATGTCAAGTTGCACTGTCTCGTAATGCCAGCCACAACGCCTTCGGAAGGATTTTTTGGGTACCGGCACAGGGACAATTGGCCTTTCCCGAGTAACAAACGTGCGCCGTCGCGCCCGTTGGACCAGGTCCTGGACTTCAGGTGCAGCGCGCTACCATCGTGGCACGGCCCGGTGCGATCCGAGGGTCGCCGGCCGCCTCCATCGTGTCCATGTTCAGGACCGTGTACCTGCCGCCCCCGCACAGGGCGAACGCGCGATTTCGGCAGTCTCCCGGCAGTTGGCAGTCGATCGAGAATGCGGCCCTTCCGTCGGACCACGTCACGCGGCTCGCGGTCGTGCCGGTCTCAGCATCGGTACCCGGCGTGCTCTTGGTATCCGTACAGGCGACCGCGAGGGCCACGACGCACGCGCTGAGAGTCCCTCGAGCCATCGATCCGGTCGCCATCGCTGCTTTCCCCTATCGGCCCCGCCAGTACATCGCGCCGGCGAGGCGAAGGTTCCCGCATCGGGCACCCAGGGTGCCGACAGATTCAAGGCCGATCTGCAGGTCATCCGAAAAGTTGCATGCACTGCAGCGCGACACCGTGCACGCTGACCAACCACGGGCGACAGCGGTTAACTGAACAAGGAGACGGGGACTCCGGCCGGCCAAGAGAGGAGCCGGCCCATGGTGCTGCGACTTGTACCGCTGCCAGTCTCGACCTTCGGGGAGATCGCCGCCCTGGGGCTCGAGGTCCATGTATGGTGCCAGCGCTGCAAGCAGGGACGACCGGTGCCAATCAACTCGCCGGCGCTCTATGGGCGGATCTTCGCCGGCTCTCCCTTCCGATGCATGCGCACACTCTGGGACGGCTCGATCTGCAATGGAGCCGGCTATCCCACCATCCGACCCGCGACGCTGCTTCCGACGGACCAGGATGCCGGCATGGCAGATCTGTACTGCGATCGTTGCGTGCCGCCATGGCGGGCGCTGCAGATCGACCCCAAGCGCGAACCCTGGAGGGTCCCGCCGGGACAAGTCCTCACCTGTCCAGGCTGCCGGCAGCGGCTCCAGGTGCGGGTCCGGCAGGCAACACGGCCGCAATTCTGAGCGCCATCCGTTTGCTGCGTTACTGTGCGGCGCCGAGCGTCCTGCTCATGGAGTCAAGAATTGATCATTGGAGATTCCGGCTGGCCGCCCGACCACCAGCATGATCGGCAGACCGCGCGCCGTTTGACCCCGCGCGATGAAGCTATTGTTCGGGTCGCCGGCTTTTTGCTCGTAGGCGCCGTTGCCGCTGAAATAGCCGCCGAAGCAGCTGAGCGAGAACTTGCCGGCGTGACGCGACTCCGTCGTGAAGGTGCCGTTGCAGACCTGCTCTCCGTTCTCGTTCGCCACAATGAATGAAACCGACGGGTCGCGGCCGAGAAGCCCGCCGTAGCGCGCCGTGCCCTTCAGCTGCCTGACATTGGTGACGTCATCGCGGTAGACGATGGTGATCGGTCCGGGAGGGGTGGCTCCCCGAGGCTGCGCAACCGCCGAGCAGGCCGGCAGAACGAGCACCAGCCCCATGGCCAGGCCGCCGACGAGGCGAAGTGCTTTAGGGTGATCGATCACGGTCGCAGTCCAGGTGCGTCCTGCGGCACGCGCTCCATCAGTTCCGGCTGATTGTTGCGGACGTTGCCCACAGCGGCCGGTACCGGCCACACATCGATCGCGCCCGGGTAGGGCTGCATCATCTCCGCCGCGCGCTCAGGCGGCACGCGCATCCAATCCTCGAACTGGCTCTCGTCGAGCACCAGGGGCATGCGGTCATGATACGCAGCCGTGGTCGGCGCTGCTGCGGTGGTGACGATCGAGAAGCTGACGATCTCGCGCCCTTCGCCTTTCCATCGCTCATAGAGGCCGCCGAAAGCGCACGGTTTGGCCGCGGGCTGGAAGTGGAAAGGCCGTTTAGTCTTGGCGTCGATCTTCTGCCATTCGTACCAGCCGGTCGTCGGGACGATGCAGCGACGGGTTTTGAAGGCCTCGCGGAAGACGGGTGCCGTCTGTAGGCGATCCGCCCGCGCATTGATAGTCGAATAGGCTGGCTTCGCGGCCTGTTCCGGCTTGGACCAGTACGGTACCAGGCCCCATCTCGCCATCAGCAGCTCGCGCCCGTTGCCCGCCGGCCGAACGATCGGCATGACGTCCGTCGGCGCGACATTGTAGCTCTCGCCTTTGAAGGTCTCTGGCGGCTCCTCCGGGAGGGTGAGCCGATAGAGCTCGACGATCTGCTTCCAGCTGAGCTTGTGGGTGTAGCGGCCGCACATGGCGGCTGTGTTGCCATCCAAGGATGACCATCGCAAGGCAAGGCCCGCTTCGCGCCGGCACGAACGTTCAAGACGGCCGCCGCCTTCCATCGCCTATAGTGGCCGTCCTGCTGACCCACAGGGAGCTGCCGAATGCCCTCCGGATCGACCAAGCGCAACGAGGTGGTGAACTTCAGCCGGAAGCTCGACCTTCTCTCGGAACAGTGGGCGCCGCGCGTGGTCGCCGAATTGAACGACTATCAGTTCAAGGTCGTGCGCATCGAGGGCGACTTCATCTGGCATGATCACCCGGAGACCGACGAGGCGTTCATCGTCATCGACGGCACGCTGCGCATCGACTTGCGGGCCCGATCCGTCGTGCTGGGACCGGGCGAAATGTTCGTCGTCCCGAAAGGCACCGAGCACAAGCCGTTCGCCGCAAAAGAAGTCAGGATGCTGCTGATCGAACCGCGCGGCACCCTGAACACCGGCCACGCCGGCGGCGAGCGCACGGCCGAGAACGACGTCTGGATCTGACGCGCCGACGGCGGCGACTGTACGCATCAGCCAATCTCCTCTCCCCCGCGAGGGGGAGAGGGTGGGAGAGGGGGTTGCAGGAGCCTTCGAAGTCCCCTCTCCTAGCCTCTCTCCCTAGCGGGGGAGAGGAATTTGAGTGAGTCGAACGGCTCCAGCGCTAGGCCTTCTCCAGGCCGCACCAGTCGGCGATGAAGAGCGCGGTGGCCTGCGTGATCTTGCGGACGGACTCGAGGTTCACGCGCTCGTCGAAGCCGTGGATGTCGTCGGACTGTGGGCCGTAGACCAGCGCCGGGATGCCGGCGTAGAGCCCGAAGAAGCGGTTGTCGGCGGTGCCGGTCGAGGTCTTGTCCAGAAGCTCGCTGCCGAACACGGTCTTGTGCGCCTCTGCGAGCACGCTGCGCACCTGCTCGTGGCCTTTGAGCACGAACGGCTCGGCTTGGAAGCCTTCCCACGCCACCGTCGGCGGGTTGTTGCCGAGGAAAGGATCGTTGGCGGCGGCGTTGCGGATCACGTGCTCGATCTCCTGGCGCGCCTCCGCCAAGGTCTGCGACGGCAGCACGCCGACACGCATGTCGAAGGTGCACCAGGCCGGTACCGAGCTCGCCCAGTCGCCGCCCTTGATCTTGCCGACGTTGAAGTTCACCGGGTGATGGTGGTCGCAGAAGTGCGGGTCGTGCGCCTTCTTCGCGTTCCACTTCTTCTCCAGCTCGCGCAAGGCCTGGATGAGGCGGAAAGCCGATTCGATGGCGTTGGAGCCGGCATCGGCCTTGTAGACGTGCACCGGATGGCCGGTAACGGTGACCTGGAACCACATCACACCGACCTGGGCCACCGTCAGCACGCCGGCCGACGGTTCGGGAATCAGAGCCGCCTGGGCGCGGTAGCCGCGCTGCAGGCAAGCGAGCGCGCCGTTGCCCGTGCACTCCTCCTCGACCACCGACTGCTGGTAGACGTCGGCCGCCGGCAGCCAGCCCAGCGCGCGCAACGCCCTTAGCGCGAACAGGTTCAGGATCAGCCCCGCCTTCATGTCGCCGGCGCCACGGCCGTACATCCAGCCATCCTTGACGGCTGGTTCGAAGGGCGGCCGCATCCACATCTCGTGCGGACCTTCCGGCACCACGTCTATGTGCCCGTTCAGGATCAGCGAGCGGCCCTTGGGACTTGAGGGCCGCCAGGCGCCGACGACGTTCCAGGCGTCGTCGTAGTCGAGCGAATGCGGCGAGTAGCCCGGCAGATGCTTTATGTCGTCGATGCGGATCTGCCAGCGATCGACCGAGAGCGCATCCTCTTTGAACAGGCGCGCCATCATGTCCTGCGCCGGCGCCTCGCGGAAGCGGGTCGAGGGGATCTTCACGAGATCGGCCAGCACCTGGGTCTGATCGTCGAATCGGCGATCGACCTCGTTCATGATTTTTGTCTTGAGCGATGAGTCGAGCATGATTGTCATTCCGAGCGCAGTGCCTGCCCTGAGCGAAGCCGAAGCGGGAGTCCTCGAGGCGGGCGAAAGATCCCTCGCTTCGCTCGGGATGACAAGCTGCGGCGGTCAAAAGATCGCTTGCCGAGACGCCACGCGGTATCCTCTGCCGACAGGAGGGTCCCCGTGATGAGCACAGAGTCCGACGACAAACTGGCCGCCGAGCTCGTCGGCCACCTGCGACAGATCTTTGGCAGGCAAACGGGGCGCGCCGCGCATGCCAAGGGCATCGTAGCGGAAGGCCATTTCACGCCGACTGCCGAGGCGCGCGCTCTCTGTACCGCGGCAGTGTTCGCGGGCGCGCCGCGACCCATTACGGTGCGCTACTCGAATTCCACGGCGCTGACCGACATCGCCGACACCGACGACAATGCCAGCCCGCACGGCATGGGCATCCGCTTTCGCGTCGGCGAGAGCGACAACCTCGACGTCGTGGCGCACAGCTTCAACGGCTTTCCTTCGCCGTCTGCACGCGACTTCGCGGACCTGCTAGGGGCGGTCGCCGAGAGCGGCCCGGAAGCCACCAAGCCGACGGCGCTCGATAGCTATCTCGCCAGCCACCCGATCGCGGCGACGTTCCTCACCTCGCAGAAGCCCCCGCCTGAAAGCTTTGCCACGCTGAGCTACTTCGGCGTCAATGCCGTCACTTTCATCGATGCCGCGGGCAATCGCACGCACGTGCGTTCGCGCCTGGTGCCGCAGGCCGGCGAGCGCATTCTCGATGCCGCGGCGCGCGCGGCCATGGGACCGAATTATCTCGGTGAGGAGATCGCACGGCGGCTCGCCCGCGGGCCGGTGACGTTCGACTGGAAGGCCCAGGTCGCCGAGGCGGGCGACCGGCTGGACGATCCCTCGACCCCGTGGCCGGAGAGCAGACGGCTGGTCACGTTGGGCACGCTCGCGATCGAGCGCCTCGCCGCCGACCAGGCGGCGGGCGGCAAGATCTTCTTCGGTCCCGGGCTGCTGCCGCCCGGCATCGAGCCTGCCGACCCGATGCTGAAGATCCGCGACGCCGCCTACTTCCTGTCGTCGAAGGATCGGCAGTAGGCGAAGCCGCTGCGGCGTATATGATCGCCGCGGAGGAAACCCATGTATCCGGGCAAGTACGCGTACACTCAAGCCGACCATCCGGCCGTCATCATGGCCGGAACGGGCGAGACCATCAGCTACGGCGAACTGGAGGCACGCAGCAACCGGCTGGCGCATCTGTTGCGGGCGCACGGGCTGCGGCGGCTCGACCACTTTTCCATCTACATGGAGAATCACGCGCGCTACGTCGAATGCTGCGCGGCGGGCGAGCGCGCCGGCCTCTACTATACCTGCGTCAACTCCTTCCTGACTGCCGAGGAACTCGCCTACATCCTGAACAACAGCCAATCGAAGGTGCTGATCACCTCGCAGGCCAAGCGCGAGGTGGCGCTGGCCGCCCTGCCTTCGTGCCCCGGGATCAAGCTGGCGCTGATCGTCGACGGGCCGGGTGACGGCAGCAAGGTGCTCAATCTCGAGGAGGCGACGGCTCCCCTTCCCGCGACGCCGATCGCCGACGAGGCGCTCGGCACCGCGATGCTCTACTCCTCAGGCACGACGGGCCGGCCCAAGGGCATCCTGCGGCCGCTGCCCGAGCAGCCGCCCGCGCAGAAGCTGCCAATCTTCGGCTTCCTGGTGAAGCTGTGGCGCTACCGCGAGGGCATGGTCTATCTCTCGCCGGCGCCGCTCTATCACTCCGCGCCGCAGGCGGCGGTCAACCTGACGATCGAGCTCGGCGGCACGGCCGTCATCATGGAGCGCTTCGACGCCGAGCAGTACCTGCAGCTGATCGAAAAGTACCGCGTCACGCACAGCCAGCTCGTGCCGACCATGTTCTCGCGCCTGCTGAAGCTGCCCGAGGACGTGCGCAAGCGGGCCGAGCTTTCCTCGCTCGAGATCGCCATCCACGCCGCGGCCCCCTGCCCAGTGCAGGTCAAGCAGCAGATGATCGAGTGGTGGGGGCCGATCATCCACGAATACTACGGCGCCACCGAAGGGCTGGGCTTCACCGCCTGCGACAGCCACGAGTGGCTCGCCCACAAGGGCACGGTAGGCCGCGTGCTCCTGGGCAAGCTGCACGTGCTCGACGACGCGATGAACGAGCTGCCGGCCGGCACACCCGGCACGCTGTGGTTCGAGACGGCGACGCCGTTCGAGTATTTCAACGACCCGCAAAAGACCAGGGAAGCGCGGTCGCCCGACGGTACGATGAGCACGGTGGGCGACGTGGGCTACCTCGACCAGGACGGCTATCTCTACCTCACCGACCGCGCCACCTTCATGATCATCTCGGGCGGCGTGAACATCTATCCGCAGGAAACCGAGAACCTCTTGATCACCCATCCCAAGGTCGCCGATGCCGCGGTGTTCGGCGTGCCCAACGCCGACCTCGGCGAGGAGGTGAAGGCGGTTGTCCAGCTGATGCCCGACGTGGCGCCCATGCCGGCGGTCGCCGAGGAGCTGATCGACTTCTGCCAGCAGCATCTCGCGCGCCAGAAGGTACCGCGCTCGATCGACTTCGAGTCCGAGCTGCCGCGGCTGCCGACCGGCAAGCTCTATAAGCGCCTGCTGCGCGACCGCTACTGGGGGAACCGGACCAGTCGGATCGTGTAGGGACGTGCGCGGGCGGCGTCGAGAGGGCGCCCTATGCCGAGGCGTTCCGTTTTCGTAGACTTACAGCAATTTGAGTGTACCAACCCGAGAGCATTCCGTTCGCATTGGGCCTCGGGTGGTTGACTGTCATGCTGCGTTCTGCGAGCGGCGGCGAAGCCGCGACCAGCCCCACATTCCCGCACTGACCAGACCGAGGACAACCAGGTAGGCACCGGTCAAGACGGAAAGGTCCCATAGATCGCGCAACGACGGCGACAGCTGGGTGAGCCCCCAAACGATGGCCGTGATGACAGCCGCTGCACCGGCGGCTTTTCCCGTGGATTTCATGATTGAACCATCGGCGGCATGGATCTTCCCCCCAAAGCACCACGCAATCGCAAGGCGGCCCCATCTTGGCGCATATGGCATCCGGTTGGAATATCCCATCGCGGTACAACCTGCTACAATCGCGGTCTTGAGTTGGGGGGAACGTGCTCGGGTTTTTGGTCAAAACCGCGCTGGCGATGAGCCTCGCCGTGTCTGGCGGCCTAGTTCTTGGCTGCGCCCAGCAAGAGGCCTCAGGCGAGGGTACGAGCGGCGAGCTAAAGACCGTCGAAACGCCACCTTCCACGCCGTCGGGTAGCGTGATCATTGCCCGAAGCGTCGTCCTGAACGAGATCACGACAATCGACGTTCGGCCCTTGTCGCCGGGGCAACAGGAGCTGCGGGGATACGCGGTCTACACTTATCTTATCGCAACGCGCGGCAGCCGAACCCGAACAGAGTCGGCCATCTGCGGCTTTATCGGCAGCGCGACCTCTCCGTTCGGCAGCAGCGCCGTGGACGCCACCCGAGGCTCACCCACCGACCTGGTCTCGATCAGGCCCGAAGATACTGCGCTCTACTACCTGCCGCAGCGGAGCGACGTTGCCGACCTGCGTCGCTATGGGGCTCGCGCGGCAACGGCGAACTACGACGACGAACGAGCGAGGGCGTTTACGGCACGGCTTGCCCTGCCGGACAGCCTGTACCTGATAAGTTATGCGGGCGAGCCTCTGCCTTTCCGCGCCCGCCCGGACGCGGCCAATCTCGATGTCGTCGAAATCGGCGGCCTGTCACCGCGTCGCGTCTACGAGTACGTTCGCGCCTATCGCCTCCAGCTCGCACCGGGCGGCCCCTATTGGCGGTCACGCACAACACGGCAGATCGGTATCGTTGTTGCCGAGCAGTTGTCTCTGGTGCAGCGAGTGAAAGAGATGGCCGGATATCTGAGCATCTCCGCGCAGGCGAGCAACAGGGAAAGCGGGCTTACAAGCACGCTGCAGCCGAACGAGGAGCTTCCGGAGCAATGCCGGGAGTAAGGCCTCGCCCGCCCGCAGGGTCCTAGGGCCGGTAGGTCGCGATCTGCCAGGTATTGCCCCAAGGGTCCTCGACAGTGGCGCGCCGATCGCCATACGGCATGTTCGCCGGCGCTTCGACTGTCACCGCACCCAACCTGACGGCGCGCTCATAGGCGCGATCGGCATCCGCGACATAGACGTAGAGGAACGCCGGCCGCGCGGCGCGCACGCCGGCAGCCCCACTCACCATGATCAGGGAATCGCCGATTCGCACTTCGGTCGGCGCGCCGTCGCGCATGTCGCCTGCCGCCTCGAAGACCGACTCCATGAAGTGCACGACGCCGCGCACGTCTTGCGTGAAGATCCTCGGGACGACTGTTGGCCAGCCAGGTGGTTGTCCGGCAACCAGAGAACATCCTCCGTCGCGTACAAGACAAGGGTAGCTCGCCGTTCGCCGCGGCGCCAACACGGCACCGATGCGTGCGACTCGCGCCGCCGGCCCATGCTCCACGAGATCCGGGCGGCATCATGTCGGCGGCGCGCCGGCGCAGAACCGTGGAACGGGTGACTTTTGGCACAGAGCGACGCCGATCGGATACGCTAGGCTGGTGCCAATCGATGAGCGCGTCCAATGGCTGCGAGGTACGTCCCCCCGACGAACTGCAGACGGTCGTCTCTCAGCAAGCTTGTTGAGGGCACGGGACGAACGTTGCGGCCCACGGCGCGACAGAAGACTCCAAAGAAAGAACGAACCGTCTTCTTAGCCGGCGAGGCCGCGCTGCTCCGAGGAGCTTGCGTCTCGCTGATAGGGTCGCGCAAGGCCTCGACCGCGGGAGAACGCAGAGCAAGAGATTTCGCCCACTCTCTCGCCGAGGCCGGCATCGTCGTCATGTCGGGACTGGCGGCGGGGGTCGACACCGCCGCGATGACTGCTGCGATGGAGGCCAAGGGTCACGTCGTTGGCGTGATCGGCACGCCTCTCGACAAAGCCTATCCTGCCGCCAATGCGCGGCTGCAGGAACGCGTGTACCGCGAGCACCTCCTGGTCAGCCAGTTCGCTCCTGGGACACAGGTTCGCCCGGGCAACTTCCCAACGCGCAACAAGCTGATGGCTGCTCTCTCCGATGCCAGCGCGATCATCGAGGCATCGGACGGATCGGGCACTCTTCACCAAGCCGACGAATGCGTCCGCCTGGGACGTTGGCTGTTCATCACCCGGGAAATGGCAGACGACCGACGCCGGAAGTGGCCCGCCAAGTACGCTCGATACGAGCGCCTCGTCGTCGTGGACGACGCTTTGCAAATCATTGAACGCGTGAGGAAGACATGACGCTCACTGTTCACGCCTTCGGCGCCTATCTCACCGTCATGAGCGGTGGGCGAACGCGAGAAGAGATCCAGATGTCCAGCATCGTGAAGATCATCAAGAAGGACGTCGCAGCCCTTCGTGTCGCCGATATGACCGATCTCGATGGCATGCCGGTCAGGCTCAAGGACTGCAATCGCGACGATGTGCTCCGCATGTTCGGGAAGTGGGGTGCACGTCGCCTGCAAAGTATCGGCGCCGCGGGGGGCATCATCGTCGGTGTTCCAGGTTCTTCGCATACCAGCGCCAGCGCAAATTTCACGGCCGGTCGCATGGCCAATGCGGTCGCCCAGTTCGGCGGAGGACACGCCAATCCCGTCCTCTACTTCAAGGAAGCAATGAAGCCGGCGCACCAAGGCAACAAGCGAGCGCGGGACACAACCTATCTCGAAGACATGCTCGTCTGTACCGAGGAGCGTCTCACCGGACCGGTAGTCATCGTGGATGATGTCGTGACGACCGGTGCGCACATGATCGCGTCGGCACGGAAGCTGCGTGCGCTTGGCGCCACTGTCGCAATCGGGTTGTGTGCCGCGCGATCGGTCAAAGAAG
>Ga0081539_10007164_pt1 | contig 10283 bp, 11 predicted proteins | sample TabmetS4T2R2_FD_71023 | JGI IMG/M metagenome (GOLD analysis project Ga0081539, IMG submission 71023) | Tabebuia heterophylla rhizosphere microbial communities from the University of Puerto Rico - S4T2R2 | ecosystem: Host-associated > Plants > Roots > Rhizosphere ... | reverse complement strand
GTGCGACGTCCGCGACCTGGCCGCGAACCGCGCCGCGGTCGCAGCCGCCGTCGAGCGCTTCGGCGGGCTGGACGTCGCGTTCCTCAACGCCGGCGTCGCCACCGGGACCACGCCGGGCGACGCGGACTTCGACCTCGAGCGCTACCGCCGCGCGATGGCGGTCAACCTCGACGGCGTCGTCTTCGGCGTCGTCGCGGCGCTGCCCGCGCTGCGGGAGCGCGGCGGCGGCGACATCGTCGCGACGGCGAGCCTGGCCGGGCTGACCGCGGTGCCGTTCGACCCCGTCTACGGCGCGAACAAGCACGCCGTCGTCGGCCTGGTGCGGGCGCTGGGCGCGGCGCACGAGGGCGAGGGCATCCGGGTGAACGCGGTGTGCCCGGGCTTCGCCGAGACGCGGATCATCGACGACATCCGCGGCACGCTGCAGGAGAGCGGCATCCCGATCCTGGCGGCGGACGACGTCGCCGACGCGGTGCTCGCGATCCTCGACGCGAAGTCGGCGGGCGAGTGCTGGTTCGTGCAGCCGGGGCGGGAGAGCGAGCCGTTCCGGTTCCGCAACGTGCCCGGGCCGCGCTGAGCCCATGACCTGAGGCCCGCGGCCCGGCGCGTCAGCCGGGTCGGCCGCCGAGCAGGGCCAGCACGGCCTCGTCCGGGACCTGCGTGAAGTCGTCGTACCACTCGCCGACCGACCGCAGCCGCCGCGGCGCCAGCAGGCAGACGACGTCGTCCGCGGCCGACCGGAGCCACCGCGCGGTGGACGCCGCCGCCACCGGCACCGCGAGCACCACGCGCGCCGCGCCGCGCGAGCGCACGTTCGCGACGGCGGCGAGCGCCGTCAGCCCGGTGGCCAGGCCGTCGTCCACGACGACGACGCTGCGCCCGACGACCGGCTCGGCCGGCCGGTCGCCGCGGTAGCGGGCCACCCGGCGCCGCAGCTCGGCGGCCTCGCGGGGGACGACGTCGGCGAGGTCGCCGGGCGTCAGGCCGAGGTCGCGCAGGAGCGCGTCGTTCCAGATCGGCGCGCCGTCCTCGGCCAGGGCGCCGAGGCCGAGCTCCGGCCGGCCCGGCTGGCCGAGCTTGCGGACGACGAGCACGTCCAGCGGCGCGCCGAGCTCCGCCGCGACGGGCGCGGCCACCGGCACGCCGCCGCGGGGCAGCGCGAGCACCACCGGGGCCGCGTCGCCCGGCGCGGCGTCCGGCCCGTCGAGCACGGCCGCCACCTCCCGCGCCAGCAGCCGGCCGGCCCCTTCACGGTCGGTGAAGCGCGCGTTCACCCTGCCGCCTCGGTCACGCGCGCAGGCGGGCTGAACCGCCCGCTCGGGTTCGAGTCCTCGCCCGTCGCGCGGCTCCTCGCCCCGGACACGGCGACGCGCGGAAGGCACCTTCCGGCTCGCCGAGGGCCGGGGGAGTACTCGCTCACCCGAGCCACGCTAGTACCGGTGTGGCCGGGGTTCGGAGCTGTGCGCCGGACCGGACCCGTTCGTCGGTCCTCCGCCGAGGGAGACCGTTCCGCGGCGTCCGGTCCGGCGCGGAGTGCAGCTCGGGGCTACAGGTCGTCGAACTCCCCGGCCTTCATCCCCAGGGCGAACGCGTCCCACTCGCTGCGGGTGAAGTGAAGCACCGGACCTTGCGGGTCCTTGGAGTCGCGCAACGCGATTCCGCCAGTCTCCGGTGAGGCCTCGACGCAGTTGCTCAGCGTGCTGTGCGTCGACTTCCGCCACACCTTGGGCTTCGGCGGATCATCGGCCGGGACAGCGGGCACAGACGGCTCCCTTCTCAGGTGGCCGTCTCGGTCGCCTCCGCGGCCCGGACGGCCACGGTGATCATGCGATGGATTCGGACAGGCGCGTCAACCAATCCCTCGTACGGTCCGGGCTGTCTGCAGCAGCCCGCAGCCGGTCGAAGGCCGTGCGGAAACGCTTCAAGTCCTCGGCGCGCTCGAGGAAGTGGAATCCCTCGAGGCCCTCGAGATAGACGACGTCGCCGGTGATGTCGGGTGCGAGCTCGATGATGACGAAATTGGTCTGCATGCCCGGATGCGCACCGTTGGCGAGGGGCATGACCTGAATCGTGACGTTGGAGTATTCCAGCGCCTGGCCCAGGGCCGCCAACTGGTCCCGCATGACCGCGGGCCCGCCGATGTTCCGGCGGAGCGCACCCTCGTCGACCACGAACCACAAGTCTGGCCCAGTGGAGCCGAGAAGACGCTGTTGACGCTCCGATCGGGCCCCGACGAAAGGCTTCATGTTGACGCCCGGAAACATCGGCGTCATCGCGCGCAGCACGGCCTCGGCGTAGGTCTCGGTCTGGAGCAGGCCCGGCACGAGCCCGAGCTCGAAGATACGGAGTGACGCGGCACTGGCCTCGAGGCCCACGAAGGTGTTGGTCTCGGGCGGGAGCTCGTACGACTGCCACCAGCCCCGCTCGCGGGCTCCTCTGGCAAGTGCCAGAAGATCCTCCACGATCTCCGGGCTCACGCCGTACAGGGCGCAGAGATCGCGGACGTCCCGCAACTGAGGTGTCCGGGACGCCGTCTCGAGTCGGCTGACCTTGGTGGGCGAGATCATCAGCCGCTCGGCGACCTCGGCGACCGACATGCCGTTCTCCAGGCGGAGCCGTCGCAGCCGAGCCGCCAGCTCGCGCTGCCGGAGGGTCGGGCTTGCAGCGGGAGCCACCGCGCCCTCCTCGCGTCAGTAACTACAGTGACACTTCAACGAGCTTCAGGTGGGACGCGACATCGCCTCTGGCACTTGCCAGAGGCGATGTACGCGCGCGACCCTATCACTACGAGAGGTAGGGATCGCAAGCGTTTCGGATGAAGCGTCATCCAGACGAGACCCACGGGTTACCCGGAACCCGAAAACGGCCACGGGCCGGCGCTGGCACGCCGACCCGGGCGAACCACGAAATGCGGGAGCAAGTCATGGCAGTCCAACGGTATACCTGGACGCGCCCCATCGGGTACCCGGAGCTGCGGTATCGCCTGCTGCGGCTCGCGGGCCGGTTCACCCGGTGCGTGGGAGCGCGCGTCTTCGCTCAGGAGGACGCCGCCGCCCGGGCCGAGGGCTGGGTCGTCATCGAGTGCCGCGGCGGCCTCGGACGCAGCTATCGGGATCCGCGGTGGGACAGGCGATGAGCCGCCATCGGCACGAAGAGCGCTTTCTGCGGGACCTGCAGCAGGCGGCGGAACGACGCCGCAGGCACCCCCTCGACGAGGTATGGACCTGGCGCCGCGAGGCTGTGGCGCTCGTCGCTTGGGGTGGCGCCGGCTGGTGGACCGTCCGTGCCGGTGGGCCACTGGTCGCCGGCGCGGTCCTGGTCCTCCTCGTCGGAGGCGTGGTCGTCCCCCGGCCCGCTCGCGATCGAGCATCCGGGTATGTCCGGCTGGCGATCTGCGAGCACCGGATCAGGCGAGCCTGCTGGGAGGCAGGCGTCCACTCGCGCTCCGGGCGGCGCCCGCTCGGGGTGTCGGCACGCCTGACACGTCGCGGAGAACGGCTGAGGTTCTGGTGTCCCGCGGGGGTCGCGGCCGCCGACCTCTCGGGGGCCTCGGAACTGGTGGCGGCCGCTTGTTTCGCCTCACGGGTCGAGATCCGGCCGGTGCCCGGTCGTGCCGACCTCGTCACCGTCGAGGTGGTTCGTCGCCAGGATGAGGCGACGTGAACCGCTACCGGCGTGGTCACGAGCCCGGAGGGCTGGCCGACGCGGACAGCGCGCGCGCCGCCGGGCTCGTGGCGCGCCTCGAACTCGCCTGTGCCGCGAAGGACGCCGCGGCGGCAGCGCGGCTGATCGACCGGCTGGCGGCGACGGAGGACGGGCGCTGGCTTGTTCGTCAGTTCGTCGCGGCCGGCTTTCGGCTGATGGCCGACGACATCGTGCGGGGTGGCGGCGACGTCATCCGGTGACCCGGTCCGCCGCCATGTCGTCGAAGTCTCCGCGTTTCGCGCCGTCGAGAAACGCGGCGAACTCTGCGGCGGAGAAGACCAGGACCCAGCCGGCCACGTCCCTGGAGTGCCGTACCGCCACGGCGCCGTCCGCCAGCTCGGCGACCTCCACGCAGTTCGCCAGGGTGCTCGCGCGGGCCTTCCGCCAGGTGAGGTCAGGAGGAAGATCCTTGGCAGGGACGGACCCGATCATGATCGCCTCTTCCATGTCGGTGAGTTCGCGTACCTGACGGTAAGTGAACCGCTGTCAAAAGAGGAGCTTCCGGACGAGGCCGGGCCGCCGCCCCCAGCCGTCGCTCGAGTCACCACCCGTCGGACTCGGAGCGAAAATGAGGTGCGGCCGTCGGCGGTGCGCGCGTAGCGTCGGGTGCATGTGGAGCTGAGGTCGTGATCGCCCGTCACGGGCGTCCCGGGGTCCGTCGCGGTGCACGCCGCGCCCCCGGTCCGAACACACCGTCCGGACGACCTGCCGCGGCCTGGCACCAGGCCGCTCGCCCCTGTCCCACCCGGGCCCGGCCCCTACGCCGGCCCGGGGGGACAGGAGGTGAGGCGCTCGCCCGGACGCCGTCCGCGTCCCCACCCGTGAGCACCGCAGCAGCACCGGAGGTTCCCATGACCGCTCGCGACGTCCCCGATCCCGACCGCCTGGAGGCGGACGACGCGCCGCCCGCGAACCGCGCCGAGCGGCGCGGCCAGGCGCGCAAGGCCGCCGCGCCCGCCGGCTACGGCAAGGTCCGCGGCGCGAAGTTCAGCGGCCCGGCGCCGCGGCAGTACCAGAACCGCAAGCACGGCTGACCGCCGCACGGCGCCCCGAAGCCCGGCGTACCGAAGCCCGGCGCACCGAAGCCCGGCGCACCGAAGCCCGGCGCACCGAAGCCCGGCGGACCGGACGCCGCCCGGCGGACCGAACGCCGCACGGCGGAAGGCGCGGCGGGCCCGGGGTGTTGTCGACCCCGGGCCCGCCGTCCGCCGGCGCGCGGGCCGGCACCGGGACGCCGCGACGAGGAGCCGTGAGGACATGACGGACACCGAGACCACCAGCACCGCCGCCGAGGGCAAGGCGCGCGGCCGGGTGAAGGTCGAGACCTCCCCGAAGCGGGTGCGCGCGCTGGTCGCCGGCCACGTCGTCGCGGACTCCTACGCCCCGCTGCTGGTCTGGGAGGGCCCGCACTACCCGCTGTACTACCTGCCGCGGGCCGACGTCCGCGCCGAGCTGGCCGAGACGGGCGAGACCCGGCGCTCGCCGAGCCGCGGCGAGGGGCACGTGCTCGACGTCCGCGTCGGCGGCGAGGTCCGTGCCGGCGCCGCCGTCGCCTACCCCGACTCGCCGATCCCCGAGCTCCGCGACGCCGTCCGCCTCGACTGGGACGCGATGGACGAGTGGCTGGAGGAGGACGAGCCGGTCTACACCCACCCGCGCAGCCCGTACACGCGGATCGACGTCCTCGCCAGCAGCCGCCACGTGCGGGTCAGCGTGGACGGCGTCGTGCTCGCCGACTCCCGTCAGCCGCGTGTGCTCTTCGAGACCGGCCTGCGGCCGCGGTTCTACCTGCCGATGAGCGACGTCGACCTCGAGCTCCTGCGCCCGTCGGCGCTGGTGACGCACTGCCCGTACAAGGGCGCCGCGACGTACTGGGACGTCGTCCTGCCGGACGGCACGGTGCACGAGGGCGTGGTGTGGACCTACCGGACGCCGCTGCCGGAGAGCCAGAAGGTCGCCGGCCTGCTCGCGTTCTACGACGAGAAGCTCGACGTCGACCTGGACGGCGTGCGCCAGCCCCGCTGACGGGGTCAGAGGGACCAGACCGTGCGCACCGCGGGGTGCGCGGCCAGCAGGGCGCCGACGGTCGACGTCGCGTACCCGGAGTCCGCCAGGCCCGCCAGCAGCAGCCGCGACGCCTCGCCGCGGTCGAACGCCGGCGGCGGGCCCGACAGGGTGTCGAGGTCGCCGATCGCGTCGTGCAGCAGCAGGAACGCGCCGGGGTGGACGGCGGCCAGCGCGCGCCGGGCGACGTCGGCCGCCGTCCCGGGCTCCCAGTCCCGCGCCCACGCCGTCCAGACGACGACGTCGAGCCCGCTCGCCCGCGTGCCCGCGGCCTGCGCCAGGCCCTGCGCGCCGTACGCCGGGCGGAAGAGGGTCACCGGCCGCCCGAGCACCTCGGCCAGCCGCCGCCGCCCGCGCCGGATCCGGGCCAGCGCCTCGCGCACCGGCAGCGTGGTGAGGCGGGTGTGGTCCTCGCCGTGCAGACCGACCTCGTGGCCCTCGGCGACGATGCGGCGCAGGAGCTCCGGGTGGGCCTCGGCACGGTCGGCGAGCACGAAGAACGTCGCCGTGGCGCCGGCGTCCGCCAGCGCGTCGAGGATGTCCGGCGTGGTCGCCGGGTCCGGGCCGTCGTCGTAGGTCAGCGCCACCACGCGCCGCCGCGTGACCACGCACGCGACCGAGCTCAGCGGCAGCAGCGCCGGGCGGCCCCACCGCAGGACGCCGGCCGGCGGCGGCAGCGGCCGCTCCCCGGCCTCCCAGTCGCCGACGTACCCCCGGCGCACGAGCACCGCGCGCCCGCCCGTCGTCACTCCCACAGCACCTCGCAGCGCTAGCCGAACAGGTGCTTGAACGCGGCGCCGGCGCCGGCCATCGTCCGGAGGCGGTGGTAGTCGCCCAACTCGGTCACGTTCTCCTCGAAGTAGCCCTGGTACGCGACGTGGTTCGCCGGGTCCGTGAGGAACGCGTGCATCCGCTCGACGAAGTAGGGATCGTCGCCGCCGCCGTGGCCGTCCGCCCGCCGCCACAGCCCCCACTCCGGCACCGACATCGGCTTGCCGTGCGCCTTCGCGAAGTCCGACCAGAAGGCGAGCCCGCGCCGGCCGCCGAGGATCACGTCCCACGCCGCGCGCTGGCGGGCGAGGCGGCAGGTCGCGCCGCACGGGTCCGGGTAGGGGTAGGTGCCGGACTCCCAGCCCAGGTCGTAGACGTCGACGCCGACGTAGTCGACGACGTCGGCCCCGGGCCAGTAGCGGGCGGCGTCGATCTGGGTGTTGCCGGCGTTGACGTTCCAGTCGAACTCGAACCGCTGGCCGGGCACCGACCGCATCGCAGCGACCGCGTGGCGCCAGTAGGCCTTGAACACCGCCGGGTCGTCCACCCGCCAGGTCGAGACGCTGACGTTGAACTCCCAGCCGACGCGCAGGATCGCGTCCGCCTGGTCGGCGCGCACCAGGTTGCGCGCGAGCTGCCGGAAGTACCGGTCGTGCGCGCCGCGGGCGCCGGCCCGCATCGAGGCCGAGCCGGTCGCCGGCAGCATCGCCACCGCGTACACGGGCCGGTAGCCCGAGCCGCGCCACTCGTCGAGCATGTACCGCGGGTCGGCGATCTCCCGCCAGGTGTCCCGGGCGGAGTAGTCCATGACGTAGTCGACGTCGGCCCCGGACCACCGCTCGAACGCGCGCACCCGGGACCGCGACGTCCCGCGGAACACGCCGAGCCTCGGCCGGGCCGGCTTCGCGACGGCGGGCGCCGCGGACGGCGGCGGGCCCGCGGCCGGCGGCGAGGCCGGCGCCGCGACGCTCGGGTGCGCGCTGAGGGACACGCCCGCGTCCGGACCGCCGCGGAACGGCAGGCCGTCGGCCGCGACGACTACGGTGGTCGTGAGCGCGACGGCGACGATCGCCGACGCCGCGACGACGCCCCGGCGCGACACGCGCCCGGGTGCGGCCGGCTGCGCGGGGGCCGGGTCGGTCGTGTCACGGGCGGGCTCACCCATCGTTCGCCTCGCCGTCCGGGGCGACGGCGGCGGCCGGGCCGCGGGCGCGCGGAGCGCGCGGGAAACCGGCGGCGACGACCGGTCCGGGCGCGATCACGCGGGAAGTGTACTGACGTCGAGGCAAAGCGGAACGAAGGCCGGACAATGCCCGGAAAAATGCGCGGTGACTCCTGTGGCGGGTGATTTCCGGTGTGTTTTCCCCGGCATTTCGGCGCGTGGCGGGACAGAAGACGCCAGAGGGTCTTCGGCACCGCGTCGTGCCTGGTCGGCGCGCTGCGTTCACGACGAGTAGCGGACCACCGGCGTCGTCCGGCACGCATCGACCGCTCGGGTGACCGGCACGCGGAGTTGCCGGAATGACGCTCCGGAGCAGCCCGAACCGCCGTACTTTTGCCGAGGAATTCCCGTTGGGTTACACAGGGTCCGTCGACCGGGGTCCGAGCGCGAGGAGGAGCAGAATGCCGCCCACGCTGAGCGTCGTCATCGCCTGCCGGAACGCCGAGGCGACCCTGGGTGTGCAGCTCGAGGCCCTGGCCCGCGAACCCCGTCACGCTGAGTGGGACGTCGTCCTCTGCGACAACGGCTCCACCGACAGCACCCTGACCATCGCGCAGCGCTACCGGCGGCTGCTCCCGAACCTGCGGGTGGTGTCCGCCGACGAGCGGCCCGGCCCGGCGCACGCGCGCAACGTCGGCGCGGCCAGCACGGAGGCGCCGTGGCTGGCGTTCGTCGACGCGGACGACGAGATCGCCCCCGGCTGGGTGACCGCGATGCGCTCGGCGCTCGACGGCCACGCGTTCGTCGCCGGCCGCTTCGAGGGGACCCGGCTCAACTCGGCGGCCGTGGTGCGCTCCCGGCCGCTGCAGCAGGCCGACGGGCTGCAGGACTGCGGGATCGGGCCGCGGCTGCCGCACGCCGGCGCCGGCAACATGGGCATCCACCGCGAGGTGTTCGACGCGGTCGGCGGGTTCGACGCCGAGCTCGGCTGCCTCGAGGACACCGACTTCTGCTGGCGGGTGCAGCTCTCCGGCGTCCCGCTGGTGTTCTGGCCGGACGCCGTCGTCCACGTGCGGCTGCGCTCGACGATGCGCCGGATGTGGGGCCAGGGCCGCGCGTACGGCGCCGCGACCGCCGAGCTGGAGCACCGGTACGCCGCGGTCACATCCGCCGACCTGCCCGCCGGCGGATCGCCCGCGGCGGCCCCGGCCGGCGGATCGGGCCGGCTGCGCGGCCTGGCCGGGATGCTCACGCCCGGCGCGCTGATCTGGCGCGCGGGCTGGCACGTCGGCCACCGCAGTCACCGCGCCTCGGTCGCGCGCCGCGCATCGCCCGCGCCGCAAACCGCGTAGGGGGGGCCGCGCCAGTCTTGACGGCACGCTGTGACGTTGTGCCCCCTCAGCGGGCACAACGTCACAGCGTGCCCACTTCTCGGTGCGCCCCGCGGCGTCCTCGCGGCCACGAAACCCGGGTGAGCGTCCGGTGGGGGGCCGCCTATCCTGGTGGCGGTATGGCCAGGTCAGCGCGCGCGTCGGCGGGGCGTACACGGTCCGGACGCCGCCCGGGGCCCGCGGCGCCGCTCTCCGCCGCCGAGCAGGGCCTCGTCGCCGACCTCCGCTCCCGCCTGCCGGAGCTGACCCACGCCGACCGCCGCCGGCTGGACCGCCGGCTGGACGCCGTCCGGTCCGCCCCGCCCGACGACCGCGACGCGCGGCTGGCCACGCTCGCCACCGAGGTGGACGCCGCGCGGCGCCGGGTCGAGGCGCGGCGCGACGCGCTGCCGCGGCCGGCGTACCCGCCCGAGCTGCCGGTCAGCCGCCGCCGGGACGACCTGCTGGCCGCCATCCGCGACCACCAGGTCGTGATCGTCGCCGGCGAGACCGGGTCCGGCAAGACGACGCAGCTGCCCAAGATCTGCCTGGAGCTCGGGCGTGGCGTCCAGGGGCTCGTCGGCCACACCCAGCCGCGCCGGATCGCGGCCCGGGCCGTGGCCGAGCGCATCGCGGAGGAGCTGGGGACGCCGCTCGGCGACGCCGTCGGCTACACGGTCCGGTTCACCGACCGCGTCTCGGACGCCACCTACGTCAAGGTGATGACCGACGGCATCCTGCTCGCCGAGATCCAGCGCGACCCGCAGCTGTGGCGCTACGACACGCTGATCGTCGACGAGGCGCACGAGCGCAGCCTCAACATCGACTTCATCCTCGGCTACCTCAAGCAGCTGCTGCCGCGCCGCCCCGACCTCAAGGTGATCATCACCTCGGCGACGATCGACCCCGACCGCTTCTCCCGGCACTTCGACGACGCGCCGGTGGTCGAGGTCTCCGGCCGCACGTACCCGGTCGAGGTGCGGTACCGCCCGCTGGTCGAGGAGGGCGACGACGAGGACGCCGACGGCGTGGCGCTCGACGTCGTGCGCGACCAGACGCAGGCGATCGTCGACGCGGTCGGCGAGCTGACCGCCGAGGGGCCGGGCGACATCCTCGTGTTCCTCTCCGGCGAGCGGGAGATCCGCGACACCGCCGACGCCCTCGAGCGCCTGGAGCTGCGCCACACCGAGGTCCTGCCGCTGTTCGCCCGC
>Ga0081539_10007163_pt1 | contig 10283 bp, 8 predicted proteins | sample TabmetS4T2R2_FD_71023 | JGI IMG/M metagenome (GOLD analysis project Ga0081539, IMG submission 71023) | Tabebuia heterophylla rhizosphere microbial communities from the University of Puerto Rico - S4T2R2 | ecosystem: Host-associated > Plants > Roots > Rhizosphere ... | reverse complement strand
TATTTGTTTCGGAGTGGCCTGTGGAACTGATCTGCATGACGGATTCGCTAGCCATCTAGACTTCCCTTCGGGTGGGGGCCAGGTCAGAGAAACCCCTGATTCGGCTAGTGATTTGACCGAAGACGTGGCCCAAATTCACACATCGATCCGCTCCTGTACGCCCTCCGTGCGCTTGTCCGCCGCGGCTGGCTCGAAGACGTGCTGGGCAGGGACTCCACGTGTGTCCCGGCGCAATAACGCCTGCAGCCGACATTGGCATGACAGCGAAGAGACGGAGATATGCGATCGCAATGGAACGCAAGAGCCGCGCCAGCTTCTCAAATCTTCACGAGCATTGCGGTCGCATACATGAACCCGACCCCGCACCCGAGGCCGGCAAGAATTGACGGTGACCACAGCGTCGAAGTCCTCGCGCCGCGCCGGCGCACCAGGAAGGCTCCAACTTCGATGATAACCTGAAGGATCGCCCCAGCGCCGATGGCAAGTGCGAGCGCGGACCATTGCGGCGCGTAGGCGAGGCTTCCGAGCCACATACCGACAACTGCCGGTCCGCCGGCCAGTAGCGCGAGCGCTGCGAAGATCCGCAGAGGCGGCCTGCTCTTCAGGATGGGCGCGGCGATGCCAATGCCCTCGGTGATGTTGTGGAGTGTGAAGCCCAATACGAGAAAGCTGCCCAGTCCTGCCGCTCCGGCCGCGAAAGCCGCGCCGATCGCCAGACCTTCGCCGAGATTGTGAAGGCCGATGCCGAGCGCGATGTAGGTCGCCAGCGCAAGCCCGGTCGGGCTGCCCCGCCGGCGCGATACCGCCGTCAGCAGGAGAAAGCTTGTTGCCGCCGCGAGCACGACCAGTGCCGGCCCCTGGAAAATAGCTGCGGCTTCTCCCGCGAATTCGAACGCGTCTTCCGCCGTGTCGACGATGAGGAAGCCAAGCAGTCCGATCGTCATCGCAAGCAGGAAGTCCATCACCAGCGGACCGGCGTCGCGCAGCGCCGGATAGAACATCAGGCCAACCACGATCGGCAGTACCCCGACGAACGCGCCGAGCGCGGCCTGTGACAGGAGATTGGTTGAGGTGACCGCGGGGGTGGCGACGGCGACAGGAACCTCATGATCGAAGATCGCGCCGGTGTTGGTGACGAAGGTGACGCGGTGGGCCTCTCCGAGCACCCAAGGGTAGGGCAAGTGTATCCACGCCGCATCGCCGCGGCCTATCGGGCCGGCGGGCTCCTGCTCGAACTGCCAGTAGGCGGAATCGACCTGGACCTGCGCGATGCGCATCGGCTGCGAGCCGCCGGCGCGTACCAGCAGGTGCATTCCGGACTCGTCGAGGATCGTCCGTTCGACAGTCAAATTCTCCACGGGCGGTGCGCCGTTGTTGAAGCCAGCCAAAAGATCCGCGGAGAAAAGCCACCAGATCGCGGCGGCCAATATCGCGAGCGGCGCGAGGATCCAAACGAGGTTGAGCCGGCCGAAGCTCGGCGCCGGAACGGCCCGCGCCTCCAGTTCCTCGGCCGCTTGCGGCTCGTTCATGACACCGCCTCGACGACGTCGAACATGCCCATCCAGCCGAGCTCGGTGAATTCCGATTGATGGGCATGGAACATGTAGAGGCCGGCTTCATGCTCCTTGAAGTGGAACTCGAGAATACCGCGCTCGGCCTGGCACTGGGTGATCAGATCGACTGTGCTCAACGTCGGGGTCAGCGTCGTGCCCTGATTGTAGTAGTTGAAGAAATTGCCGTGGAGATGGAAGGAATTGATCGGGTCGAACTCCACCACGTTCACGAGATAGATGCGGATCGGCTTGTCCTTCGCCACGCGGATCGGCTTCTTCGCATAGGCATGAGCGACCGTGTTGACGGCATAGACCTCGTTCTCGTTGTCGAAATTGGTATCGAAGGCATTCATGACCATCACGAACTCCTGCCAGCCGGCATTCTCCGGACTGCCGAGGAGACGCGAACGGGCGATCGCCTCGTATTCGGGATGGCGGGCCGGATCGGGATCGACAATGAAGGCGCCGTACATGCCCTTCTGGATGTGTCGCTTCAGCGGCAGCGCATGACAGTGATAGAGATGGCAGCCGAATGGCCTGGCGTCGAACTCGTAGACATATTCCTCACCCGGATCGACCAGGCCGGCGCCGGGCACGCCGTCCATGCGCGCGGTATGAATGCCGTGGAAATGCATGGAATGCGGATGCGACCCGTTGTTTTCAAAAACAATCCTCAGTCTTTCGCCTTCAGTCGCGCGCAGCGTTGGGCCCGGCACGCGGCCGTTGTAGGTCCATGCAGGGAACATGATACCCGGCGCGATCTCGATCTCCTTGTCCTCTGCGGCAATCTCGAAGGTCCGCAGGGTCCGACCATCGGGCAGGGAGGACACGGTCCCGGTTTCCCACTCGGCAAGCATCTGCACCGGATCGAAGCCATTGCGTGCGTTGTCGACCTCCCCAACCGTGATCATTGCTCCGTGGGCATCCCCGTGTTCCGGCTGGCGGGCTGCGGCGGAGGCCGTTACACTCCCGTGACCGGTGTGGCTCGCTTGTCCGCGGGCACCGCCCGCCAGGGCTACAGTGCCACCGGCTGCCGCGAGTCCGCCGGTCAGTAGCAGTCGCCGATCAAGCCTTTGCTGGAGCCAGAGTGCCGTCTCGTCCATAACGCTGCTTCCTGCAAATGAGAACCATTCGCAACAGAATAACACGAACTTCACTCGTTAGCTACAGCTGAACTCTGGAGATGCGGCCCGGGGCGGGAGATCATGGCGATAGGGTGCTTCGGGGAGCGCCGAATGCCCCCGCGGGTGCCCTGTTATGGGTTTGTGCACCCTCCTTCCGCGTGGAGCGGACACTTTACCAGACGCCCGCGCCAATGGCTGCTGCCGGCCAGCGTCTCGATGCCGCCGCAGTAGCAGATACGGCCTTAAGGCCGAATTCAGGGTGCCGGCTGGTGTCGGCCAACAAATTATGTCTATACATATCGCCTCCAAACCGTTAGCGTATCGGTTAGGCAGAATGAAAAAGGGGAACCCGAAGATGATCGCTCTTGACCGTCGCCGCTTTCTGACCGGAACAGCCGGCCTGGCATTTCTGGCCACATTTCCACGTGCAGCGTTTTCCATGTCGCATGAAACGCTGAAGGTCGCCATTGCCGCCGAAACCGGCAATCTCGACCTGCTGCAGAACGTCTCGACGCTAAGTTCCTACACCGTCGTGTTCGACGGCCTGATCCACTACGGAAAGAACGGCGCGCTCGAGCCGGGTCTTGCGACCAAATGGACAGTGGCGGACGACCAGCTCTCAATTGCTTTCGACCTGCGCGAGGGTGTCGCCTTCAGCGACGGCACGCCGTTCGACTCCGGCGCCGCCGAGTGGAACCTGAAACGGTGGATGGGCGTGCCCGATTTTTCCTGGATCGGGATCGCCGACGCCTTCGACGGCATCGTCACCGACGGGCCGAACAAGCTGGCGATCAAGCTCAAGCGGCCGGTTCCCGCGGCGCTGCTCGAACTTACGATCGTGCGGCCTGTTCGTTTCCTGTCGCCGAAGGCGGTGGACGCCGATGGCAAGCAGACTCTGCCGATCGGGACCGGCCCATGGATCATGGAGTCCTTCGACTCCGGTGGCTCGGTGCTCATCCGCAACGACAAGTATTGGGGCGAGAAGCCGTTGTTCGGCCGCATGGAGCTGAAGGTCGTGCCCGACGAACTGGCGCGCGCCAATGCGCTGCGGTCGGGCGACCTCGACGTCATCGGCGGCGATTGGGTCGCGACGCTGTCGCCGCGCCGCGCGCGGGCGCTGGAAGGCGAGGGCATGAAGGTGGTCGCCGAACCGGGCACTGCCACCATGCTGCTCGGCTACTCGCCCAAGTCGAAGATCATCGCGGACAAGGCCGTGCGTGACGCGATCTTCGCATCGGTCGACCGTGCGGCCATAGCGAAGGTTCTCTTCGAAGGTTTCGCCGACCCCGCGGCCGACCTCTTCCCGGCCAACGTGCCATCCTCCGGCAAACGCCACGACGTGCCGGTGCGCGACGTCGCCGCAGCCAAGAAGATCCTGGCAGACGCCGGCTGGACCGAAAGCGGCGGCTGGACGAAGGACGGCGTTCCGCTGATGCTCGATTTCCTGGTTTCTGAGGAATCGCTGCCGGGATCGCGCCGGATCGCCGAAATGATCCAGGGCCAGCTGAGCGAGGTGGGCTTCCAGGTGCAGGTCTCTTCCGTGGACAATGCGACCATGCACGAACGGCGCCCGGCCTTCGAATACGATCTTACGTTCTTCACGACGTATGGCGCGCCGTACGATCCGCACGGCACGTTGGGCAACGCCTTCGTTTCGACCGTCGACAGCGGGCCCGACGGCAAGATCTACGTCTCGGACGAACTCGACGGCGTGGTCAAGGCCGCACTCGACGCGGCTGGCGAAGCGCGCGAGCAGAAGATGCAGGGACTCTACGACTGGCTATACGACAACACGGCAATCTGCCCGCTCGTGGTCAGCCAGCGCCTGTGGGCGCACAACCCGCGTGTTGAGAATTTCTCGCTTCCGGCCACCGACTACGACCTTCCGTTCAAGGGCATCACTCTCAAGGCGTAGCCGCAAGCGAACGAGATCGCCGGATGACACGGATCGTTCTGCGCAGATTCCTGCTCGCATGCCTGCTGATCGGGGCTGCGTCGGCGCTGACATTCGCCCTGGTGGCTGCGGCCCCTGGCAATGTCGCGGCGCTGATTGCCGAGCGTGCGGCGGGGCCGGGTGCGGATGCTGAGATGATCCGTAGAATTGGCGAGGAACTCGGGCTCTATGACCCGCTCCCCGTCCGCTATGGCCGCTGGCTGGCGAACGCGCTGGCCGGCGACCTCGGCGTATCCCTGCGAACCGGCAAGCCGATCGCCGAGGAGTTTGCTGCCCGCATACCGATGACGGCGGCGCTCCTCACGGGTGGCGGCATCATCGCGTTGTTCCTGTCCCTCGGGCTGGGAATCGCCGGTGCGGTCAGCAACGGCGGCCCGACAGACAGGCTCCTCCACGCCTTTTCGCTGGTGGGGGCCTCGACGCCGAATTTCTTCGTCGCGGCGCTACTGGTCATTGTATTCTCAGTCACGCTGGGCTGGCTGCCCACCTTCGGCACCAGCGGCTTTTCCTCCTGGCTGCTACCGTGGGCTACGATCGCGCTCTTTCCTGCCTCGGTCCTCAGCCGCGTCGTCCGCGTCAATCTGCAGGAGGCGATGTCGCGGCCATTTGCCACGACCGGCTTCGCCAAGGGTTATACGAGGACGCAGGTGCTGCTGCGCGAGGCCCTTCCCAACATCGCCATCCCGTTCCTGACCACGTTCGGCGCGCAGTTCACCTTGATGATCATCGGCTCGATCGTGGTCGAGACTGTCTTCGCGCTGCGCGGCGTCGGAGCCTTCTTCATCGAGGCAATTCGCTTTCGCGATTTCGTGGGCATGCAATCGGTTCTGCTGCTCTTCATCGTGTTTTTTGTCATGACCAACCTGCTCGTCGACATCGTCTGCCTCCTGGTCGATCCCCGCATACGCCGGGCGCCGAGCGCCTGACCTCATGAGCGCGGCGCTCGCAAACATGCGAAAATGGCCATGGCCGGTTCTGTCGCCCGTCATCGTCTTTGTGCTGGTTGGCATCTTCGCCCCGCTGATCATGCGCTACGACCCGGGCGCGCAGGACTACGAGGCGACGCTCGAGGGCATGAGCTGGGCGCACTGGCTGGGCACGGACTATCTCGGCAGGGATGTGTTCAGCCGAATTGTTGGCGGCGCACGCATCTCACTGGTGGCGATGTCGATCGTGCTTGTCGCTGCGCTTGCCATCGGCGTGACGATCGGCTCCTTTGCCGGCTATGTCGGCGGCCGGGTGGAACTGGTGCTGATCAGCATCATCGACATCGCGCTCGCGCTGCCGAGCCTTGTCATCGCTTTGGCGCTGATCGGGATCCTCGGCACCGGCTACTGGTCGATGATCACGGCTCTCACGCTCGCCTGGTGGGCAAACTATGCGCGCATGAGCCGCGCGGTCGTCACCGCCGAACTGCAGCAGCCCTATATCGAGGCGGCGCGCGTCATGGGCGCGAGCCATCTCTGGATATTCGTACGACACATCCTGCCGCACGTGCTGGCGCTTGTCGTCGTCTATGCGAGCGCCGATGCGGGTGCGCTGGTGCTGGCTATTGCCACGCTGAGCTTTCTCGGACTGGGTGTTGCGCCGCCCACTCCCGAATGGGGTCAGATGCTCGTCGACGGGATGAGCTACATCGAGGAGTATCCACGCCTGGTCATCCTGCCTGGCCTTGCGCTGACGCTGGTGGTCGTGAGCTTCAACCTGCTCGGCGAGGCATTCGCTCTGCAGAAGGTGCCGCGGCCCGTCAAGGGTTCTGCCCTCCGCGGGCGTCGCCAGGCGCGCATCCACGAAGAGGAGGAGCGGAGCGCGGTCGAGCGGAGTGGATGGCCGGCATGACGGAAGCGCAGCCCGTCTATTCGGTCGAGGATCTGGTCATCGACCTCTATACTCCGACAGTCTCGGTCAGAGCGGTGGACGGCGTGTCGTTTGGGGTCCGGGCCCGCGAAACCCTCGCCATCGTCGGCGAAAGCGGATCAGGCAAGACGGTCTCGACGCTTGGGCCCCTCGGCCTGCTTCCTGAAGGCGTCGGCGTTGACATCAGCGGGACCGCGCAAGCGGACGGAAAGAACCTGGTCGGTATGGATTCCGCGAGGCTCTCCGCGCTTCGCGGCAGTTACTTCGGCGTGATCTTTCAGGACCCGATCAGCGCGCTGAACCCGATGCTGAAGGTCGGACCACAGCTAGCCGAACAGGCGCGGCGGTTTGCGGGGTTGTCGCGCCGGGAGGCGCGAAAGGAGGCGGTGTCGCTTCTGGCACGTTCCGGTATTCCCGACCCCGAAGACCGCTATCACCGTTATCCGCACGAGATGTCGGGTGGTATGCTGCAGCGCGTGATGATCGCCCTCGCACTCGCCTCGAGGCCGAAGGTACTGATCGCCGATGAGCCGACGACGGCGCTCGATGCAACCGTCCAGGCACAAATCCTGGATCTGATCCGTCACATCCAGCGCGACAACAACATTGCGGTGATCCTGATCACGCACGACATTGGAGCCGTCGCAGCGGTGGCCGACCGTGTCGTCGTGCTCTATGCCGGGCAAATTGCCGAGGAGGGTTCTGTCCTCGATGTGCTGACGGGGCCAGTCCATCCCTACACGCGCGGCCTGCTTGCATCAGTGCCTGACTTTCGCGCCGACGAGCGCGCTGCGACCCGCGAGATTCCGGGGCTGCCGCCCAACCAGACCACGCTGGAGCCCGGCTGCCGTTTCGCCGAGCGCTGTGGGTTCGTCGAACCGCAATGCCGAGTGCACCGCCCGCCCCTGGCAACGATCGCCGCCACAGGCGTTCCTCACCGCGTCGCCTGTCCGGTCGTGGTCCGGCGTGAAGGAATTGCTGTCAATGCCTGAGACAGCCGCGATCGAGGTGAAAGGCCTCAAGGTTCATTTCGCGAGCCGGTCCCGCGCGGGTCCCGTGCGCGCGGTTGACGGGGTGGACCTGACAATTCCCCATGGCGCGTTTCACGGCATCGTCGGCGAGTCGGGTTGCGGCAAGACAACGCTCGCCCGCACCATCGTCGGCCTGCAGAAGGAGACCGAGGGGACTGTGCTTATTGCGGGTCGCGACCGCGGCGAATGGCTCAGGTCGGACAGGAAATCGTTCAGCCGAAAGGTCCAGTTCGTTTTTCAGGACCCGCTCGGCTCGATGAGCCGGCGCCAGACCATTTCCCAAACGCTCGAGGAGCCTTTGCAGATCCACAGGCTCGGCTCGTCGGCCGAGCGTCGCAAACGCGTTGCAGAGCTTCTGGACCTTGTGGCGCTTCCGCAAACCGTCCTCGACCGGCTACCGCGATCGCTCTCGGGCGGTCAGCGGCAGCGTGTCTCGATCGCCCGCGCACTCGCGTTGAAGCCCTCGATCCTGGTTTGCGACGAGCCGCTCAGTGCCCTTGATGTGTCGATCCGCGCGCAGATCGTAAATCTCTTCACTTCCCTGCAGCGGCAACTCGGCTTGACCATCGTGATCGTCGCGCACGATCTGGCGATCGTGCGCGAGGTTTGTTCGGAGGTCACGGTGATGTACCTCGGACGAATCGCTGAGGCGGGGGCCACAAGGCCGCTGTTTCGCGAGCCGGCCCACCCTTACAGCCAGGCCTTGCTTTCAGCGGTGCCGTCGCCCGACCCGCGCGTCGAGAGCGGCCGACGCCGCATTCTGCTTGCGGGCGACCCGCCAAGCCCGAGCAACCCGCCATCGGGTTGTCGCTTCCACACTCGTTGCGCCGTTGCTTTGGACGTCTGCCGCGTCGATCAACCAGTGTTGCGAGCGGCTCCGCACGGCGGCCTTGCCGCCTGTCATTTGGCGGATGAGCGCCACCGGCCGATCGTCGAGGCAAGAAATAGTTGAAATAAGTCGGCTGAGTTTCGACAGACTGTCGCAGACGAGACAAAATGCTGCAGTACATCGCGACACCGGCGACTTGAACTTGCCCTCGATGTCAAGGGCGGCTACGCCGAAATCGAACGTCTCATAGAGTCGGCGGGCAAACACAGGCAACACGGGAACATCGGCGTGAACCTTCAAGGCTATCTCGCACTGCCCGCCGTAGGCGTGCTGATCGGCGGAGCAATCGGGGCCTGGCGGACCCTGCCGGAGCTTTGGCAGAGCGCCGTGCAGCATTTCGCCGCTGGGGTGGTGTTCGCTGCCATCGCGAGCGAGATTGTCCCCGACGTGCTCCGCGCCGGATCGCCTATTACCTCCATCGCGGGCTTCCTAATGGGAGTTGCACTGATGTTCTGCCTCAAGGTCCTGGCCGACCGGCTGGAGAGGCGCGATTCGACCGCGGCCGCCTACCCGCTCGGGCTTCTCACAGCCGTCGCAGTGGACTGCGTCGTTGACGGTGTGGTCGTGGGAGCTGGCTTCGCCAATGGAATACGCCAAGGTCTGCTGATCTCAGGCTCGCTCACGCTCGAGATGCTGTTCCTTGGCTTGGCTACCGCCGCCACTATCAAGGGCGGCGGCGGGAGATGGATGGGGATAATGGGAGTTTGCATTGGCCTCGGCGCGCTGCTCGTTGCCTCGGCCCTGGTCGGGCTCTTCCTGCTGGCCGGCCAGCCAACCGCAGTACTGAACGGCTTCTTGGCGTTCGGCTCGGCGGCGCTGCTTTACCTGGTCACGGAGGAGTTGCTCGTCCGGGCGCACGATCTGGGCGAAACGCGTGCAGTCACAGCTCTGTTCTTCCTCGGCTTCCTGGTCGTGTTCAGCTTCGAACTCTTGATGGTCCCGGTTGCGAGCTAGGCTTAGGCTTAGGCTAGGCTAGGCCAAAGGATGGCGCAGCGCCTGCGGCTGGAAGCGAGGGAGTTATCCAGCGGAAAAAAATGCGCAATAAGGACTTCAAGCTGACTATCTGACCAAGCGAACGGATGCATTATTCGAACTCGACCTTGTATGCCTCTTCCCGGATGGTCCTCAGCACGCGCCCTTGCAATTCCAGTATATCGCGATCGCTGTGCACACCCGCCGATCTCGGTCGTGCAAACGGAACGGGTATGCACTCCGTGATGCGGCCCGGATTGAGGCCCATGACAAAGACCCGGTCCGAGAGATAGACAGCTTCCTCGACGTCGTGTGTGACGAAGATGACCGTCAGGCGATGTTCCTGCCAGATTTGCATGAGGAGTTCCTGCATCTGGCCGCGCGTCAGTGCATCGAGCGCGCCGAACGGTTCGTCCATCAGCAGCATCTTCGGCCGGTAGGAGAGGGCACGTGCAATAGCCACCCTCTGCTTCATGCCGCCGGAAAGCTGACTTGGAAAGCTGTCGGCAAAGCGGGACAGTTTCACAAGGTCTAGGTGCCCGGCTGCAATATCCGAAATTTCCTTCGGGTCGGTTCCGGCTTCCCTCAGCGCAAATTCGACATTCTTTTTTGCCGTCAGCCAAGGCAGCAAAGTGTAGGACTGGAAGACAACGCCCCTGTCGAGACCTGGGCCCTTGATCGGAACGCCATCGACAAGGACCTCGCCTTCATCGAATTCCTGAAGGCCGGCGACGATCGACAGGAGCGTGCTCTTGCCACAGCCCGAGGCGCCTACCAACGAGACGAACTCGTTGTCCGCGACCTCGATGTTGACGTCGGAGAGCGCCTTGACCGTCGAGCGGGCGGTCGAGAAGGATTTATGCAGGCTCGAGATGCTGAGTTTGTACTGCGACTGCATCTTTA
>Ga0081539_10007162_pt1 | contig 10284 bp, 7 predicted proteins | sample TabmetS4T2R2_FD_71023 | JGI IMG/M metagenome (GOLD analysis project Ga0081539, IMG submission 71023) | Tabebuia heterophylla rhizosphere microbial communities from the University of Puerto Rico - S4T2R2 | ecosystem: Host-associated > Plants > Roots > Rhizosphere ... | reverse complement strand
ACTCTCCGCTCTTCGGCTGCGGCTTTGCTTCGGGAACGCGATCGATGACGGTGCGGTTGGTCGCGACGAGATACTTCGCCGCCGCACTCTTGACCTGCGCGGCCGTGACGTTCTCGAACGCCGTCAGCAGCGAGTTGATCTGCTGCGGATCGTCGCGAAACAGCGCGAGCGCTGACAGCAGGTGCGCTTTGCCGAAGCTCGACTCGAGCTGGCCGTAGAAGTTCGAACGATAACGGACCTTCGCGTCAGCCAGCTCTTTCTCGGTCACGCCTTTGGCCACGATATCCGCAATGACGGCGTCCATTTCGCGAAGGATTTCGTCAGCGGTGTGACCGGGTTTGTACGTCGTGCGCGTCGTCATGATCATCGGCCCGGTGTAGTCAAACTCGTTGCCGAAGTAGTTGAGACCGCCGGTCAGATCGAGCGTCAACTCTTTCTCCTTCACCAGGCGTTGATACCAGCGCGAACTGTCGTCGCCCTGCAGAATCTGGACCAGCAAGGCCATCGCCGGAAAGTCGGGCGAGTTTTGTGGCGGCAGGTGATAACCGGTGGCGAGCGCCGGCAGGTTTGCGAGTTTGTCGGTTTGCGAAACGCGCTTCTCTTTGGTTTGCGGGGGCTCGGTCAGATCGGGTCGCGCGGGCAGCGGTTGCGACGGGATCGATGAGAAGTGCTTCTCGACCATCTTCTTCACCTCGTTCGCATCGACGTCGCCGACGACGGTCAGCACCGCGTTGTTCGGCGCGTAGTAGGTTTTGAAGAAGCTGCGCACGTCGTCGATGGTGGCGGCGTTGATCTCGGCCAGGTCGCCGTAACCGTTGTGCGAGTTGTTCCAGTTGGTGAACGCGTTCTCCCAAAGACTGATCCACTCGAAGAACTGATACGGCTGGTTGAGCACGTTCACGCGGACCTCTTCGCTCACCACCGCCTGCTGGTTCTTCAGGTTCTCGGCGCTGACGTCGAGCGAGCGCATGCGATCGGCTTCCAGCCACAAACCGAGCTCGACGCGATTGCTCGGCATGGTTTCGAAGTAGTTGGTGTAATCGAAATCGGTGTGGCCGTTGAGACTGCCGCCGTTTGCTTCGACAAACTTCGCGTGCTCAAACTTCTTCACGTTCGCGGAGCCCTGAAACATCATGTGCTCGAAGAGGTGCGCGAAGCCGGTGCGGCCTTTCGGCTCGATGCGGAAGCCGACGTTGTAATAAACAGCGACGGTCACGACGGGCGCGGTGTGATCTTCGGAGACCACGACCTTGAGGCCGTTCGGAAGTTTGTAGTAAACGACGGGAATATTGAGCGGCTTGCCCGGGCTCGCGGCGTTCGCGTTAACGGCGGGGTTTGCCTGAATCATCGAGACGCTGCTGGTTAGGACCATGATGAGCCCTAGGCAGGTGATAACTAATCGTCGCATGGTTTGGGAGTCCTCACTTTGAAAAACAATGAAATGCAGACAGGCGCCAGCGCCTGTCTCAGCGAAAAAACGAAATTTGAGCTACGCAGAATTGGATGAAAGGTCGCTGCGAAGTCTAGCAGAACATGTTCTCACCCGTAAGTGACGCGTAGTACGCGACGCGTTGCGGGAAAGTTTCCCGGGGTTGTGTGCTCAGGGGATTTGCAGCGACCTCTTTTTCAGCCGCGCAGTCCTTTCAGGGATCGGCCGGTTCCTTTCAGGGATCGGCGCGGTCCTATTCCGGATTGAGCGGGGCCCCCACCGGGAGCTCCGAAACTTCTTCCGGGATTCGCGAACTCCTGGGAGAAGTTTTCCGGTTGTCCGTGCGGTTTCTCAGCATCCCGAAAGGGAAGCGCCGAGTCCCACACCGGATCTGGTCAAACCGGGATAGGAACGATTGGGATCTCCTTCCGGCTTCGCTACAATGCGGCCACGAGGTGGTTTGATGCGTGCACCGAAAGCCCGTTACAGTTTCGCCGTGCTGTGTTTGCTGATCGTTTGTGCTGCGGCGCTGGTGTACTCGCGAATGACGCAACGAATTCCGAGAGGCGAATGGGGCGGAGACCACATCAGCATGAGCGTTGCTGACGGGTCGGCGAAGATTGAGTACGACTGTGCTCACGGCTACATCCAGGGCCCACTCGTCGTCGACGATCACGGAAAGTTTCAGTTGCGTGGCACGTTTACGCCGGAGCGCGGCGGACCGGTGCGTCAGGGCGAGTCGGCGCGAGAGCAGACCGCGACGTACAGCGGTGAGCTCAAGGGCAACTCGATGACGTTGAACTTGAAGCTTGCCGGTTCCGATGACACGGAGACGTTTACGCTCGAGAAGGGCAAGACCGGCAGATTGGTGAAGTGTAAATAGCAGCGAGGGGGTTCGAATTTGGGAGTCGCGCGAAAGTTTTTGATCAGGGGTGACGTGCAGGGAGTGGGGTATCGTTTCTTTGCGCAGCGAGCGGCCGCGCGTCACCAGATTGTTGGTTACGTGCGCAACTGTCCCGACGGAACGGTAGAAGCATTTGCCGAGGGGCCGGCAAGCAGTGTCGAGGCTTTCAAGCAGGACCTTGCGACCGGTCCGCAGTGGGCGGTGGTGGACCAGTTGGAGGAGATCAACCTGGAGCCGACAGGGCGATATTCGGCATTTAGAATCGAGAGATAGCAAGCAGACATGGACCATCTCAAATCGTTGATACGTGAGGTGCCGGATTTTCCGAAACCCGGCATTAATTTTTATGACATCACGACGTTGCTGAAGCACCCCGAAGGCTTGCGCAATACGGTTGACGCGCTGGCGGCGGAGTTTGAAGGTGAACGCGTCGATTCAGTGCTGGGGATTGAGGCGCGCGGCTTCATTTTTGCGCCGGCGCTGGCTTATCACCTCGGAGCGGGATTCGTGCCGGTGCGCAAACCGCGCAAGCTGCCCGCCGAGTGTGCTTCGATCTCGTATGACCTCGAGTACGGTCAGGACACGTTGCAGATCCATCGCGACGCTGTTGGCGACGGTCATCGCGTGATCATTGCGGACGACTTGCTCGCCACCGGCGGCACTGCTCGGGCTGTCGTCGATCTGGTTGAGCAACTCGGGGGAAAAGTTGTGGGGTTAGTGTTTGTAGTGGAGCTGGACTTTCTGAACGGCCGCGAGAAGTTGGCCGGGTACGATGTCCGGTCGCTGATCAGGTATCAGTCGTAGTTTGCGAATTCATAACCGCCTGGAGGGAGCCGTGTTTTGTCCACGATGCGGTCATCAGCAAGCTTCTGCAGACACGCGGTTCTGTTCGCGTTGTCGGCTGCCGCTCAATCTCGCGGTTGACTTGATCTCGGATACACCTAATCAACTGCAGCGGGAAAAGCGGGAGCTTACCGGCGTGGCGTTGATGCTGGCGACTGTTCTGATGTTACTGAATTTCCTCATTGTTTTCGGCGCCGTCACGTTACCGCATTTGGCGAACTCGGTTTTTCTCTGGATCTGGCTTTTGTTTGTGGTCAGTTCTTTGGTTGTTGGTGGGTTCGGGTTGGCAAACCTGATTCGTGGCGAATTCTTCAAGCGATTGAAGCAGCGAGAAGCGCGATTGTTTCTGACGAACCTCGATCCCAACCCTCAACTTGCGGAGGATCGCACACATCTCAGTATCGAAGCTACTACGCATCGGGCTGAACCGGTAAGCATCACTGAGACTACCACCCGCGGGTTAGATCCCATCCCGAGAAGAAATAACGGTGGGTGATGGCGGGACCAGTTTGACGGCGTTACCTGTTCGACGGCGTTACCAGTTTGACGGCGTTCCCGATCAGAGATTCGCCGTTCGTCGCTTTGACCTGTGGCTCAATTCACGATTACGATTCGTCCCTGTGCTCCCGTAGCTCAGCTGCATAGAGCGCTCGCCTCCTAAGCGAGAGGTCGCGCGTTGGAATCGCGCCGGGGGCACCAGTTTTTCCTGAGGAAAATTAAGAACCTGCGTCCACTTTATTGACTTAATCCACATGACTGTCTAATCTTTCCCACCGAACGCTACTCGCTCACGAGATTACGCCTCCCGTTGGGCTCACAACAAGGAGTATTCATGTCAGAGGAAGGATCATCATTCGGCTCCCGTGCGGCACAAGCTAGAAGCACAGGATCATCTGATAGTGCAGAAACGGCAGGTACAGCCACAGCGCTGTCTTACACAGCTCATGAATATGGGCAGAAGATTACGGAAGTTGCGACTCACGCAAAAGAATTCGTAAGCGATAGAATTAAGGATTTCGAAACGCCGGACCTAGCTGATTTAACAGAACGCGTTCTGGCCTACACACGACAAAATCTTGGCAAGTCAATGCTTTTTTCGGCAGCAATTGGCTTTGTCCTCGGACGATTGCTTCAGTCGCCACAACCAGTGAGAGAGCGGCGATTCGTTGAACGAGTCTTCGAACCGATATTTTCTCCAACGCGGCAAGTCTTACCCTCTCCAGTATTGCAAACAGCGCAAGAAGTGCAAATAGCGAAAGAGTACGTGATCAGTTGGCCCAGCAGCTTTCGTCCTGCTTCGCGCAGGTATGAGGAGCAACTTACGGAGTTGGCGTCGAGTCCAACAGTCGAAATTCTCGACTCCCTGCCCCATCGTACAGCGCAACTGGCTCTAATGTCCGATCGTGAAGCAGAGCAGTTAAAGGCCAGATTCCCCGGACTAGTTATTGAACCAAATATTCTTTACAAAAAATGTCGCCCGCCACTGATCGAGTCATTCGAGGTAATTTATCTGCCAGCTGCTGCAAGAACAAAAAACCTCAGAGTTAAAGTATTCGACGAGCGGACTGGTCTGCCCATCAAAGATGCGTTGGTCTTGTTGTTCCGTGACTTAGATCAGCCTTCAGGGTTTGAAGGTACGACCGATCAGCAGGGTAATTGTGATCTCTTGATTCCTGAGTCGCGGCGGCAGTACGCGGCACTTATGGTTTTTCCAAAATATGGCTATTGGGGCCGACTGACTCGCGAAGTTGGGGTTGACACTATTAATCACGTACCGCTCCGCTCTCTGCCTTCCTCCCAATCGGCGTTTTATGACTGGGGTCATCAGTTCGCCCAAATGCAAGATGGCTTGCGGATCAACCCAGAGGAAATAAGAATCGGCATTATCGATACCGGCATTTCTAAGGATCATCCTGCAATTACTCCCGCCGGCGGATACAATTGTGTTAGTGGTGAAGATCCTTTGATGTGGGAAGACGTTGATGGACATGGAACTCACGTCGCCGGCGTCGTTGCAGCTACAATCTCCAAAAGTGGCAAGGGTATTAAGGGGTACGTCCCGCGAGCTAAGATCTACTCTTATCGCGCAATCGGCGAGGATGGAGCGTCCAATTGGGATCTCGCCAAGGCTATTGATATCGCGGTGGATCAGGGGTGCGACATCATCAACATGAGCTTAGGCTCCCCAACGCCAACGAACTTCGTAAAAACAAGCACTGAAAGAGCGTACGATCGCGGTGTGCTATGTATCGCGGCGACAGGCAACAAGAAGAGTGCCGTCTATTATCCAGCAGCTTTCAAATCCGTTATGGGTGTGGGAGCGTTTGGCAAATTTGGTGTTTATCCTAATGACTCGGTGCACCTTTTATCGGAAACAAACATTCGAAGCACTGATGGTTTTTACTATCTTGCGAGCTTTTCGAATTTCGGCGATGGACTCGATTTCTGTGCTCCTGGAGTAGCCATTCTCTCTACCGTGCCTGGCGGAGATTACTGTGCTTGGGATGGAACAAGTATGGCGTGTCCTCAAGTGGCTGGGATAGCCGCTTTGGCCCTTGCTGCGCATGACGATGTCTTTAAAGCTCCTCGTGACGCTGACCGCGTCAATAGGCTCATACAAATCCTGAAGAGTCGTACACGAAAGCTAAACTTCGGGCCAAAATATGAAGGAGAAGGCTACCTGACTGTGCCTTCGGTTGTAACGTAAATGCTACGCTGCGAAGTAAAAAGCACACACACGACGGAAGCAGTGATATAGTAAACGCGGCGGACGTGGCACTTAGTGGAACCTTCTCCGTGGAATAACGTTTGCTAGTTACGTTCAATGCGGCCGGGTTATAACTAGTAGGCCGTCATCGACCCCGATTTGGGGCACTTAAGACCGGGATCGAGAATCTCTCATGCTTCTTCGCGCTGCCCGAAAACGAATATCCGATGGCTCTACTGCGCGGACTACGACCAGGCAATACGTCGTTACGCTTACTGCTCGCGGTGCTCGGATGCATTTCGGACAAGTTTTCAGGCAATATCCGAAGGTGATTCTCTTGGACACTATTGACGATAGAGCAGCGTTGGTCCAAATGTCAGACCGTGACCGCAATCGTTTATCTCGACAGCACCCCGAGCTGGCAATAGAGCCCAATATTCTGTATAGCAAACTATAACCTAGCGACACTTTGTGTCACTGACGGCAGCTCGGAGTGGCAACTTGTGTCACGAGAGCTGCCTTTTTCGTAGTTAATTCCGGATAACAATCAGCTGCATAAAGCATCCGGTTCTAAGCGAGAGGTCGCGCGTTGGAATCGCGCCGGGGGCACCAGTTTTGTCACCACTCACATCAGTGCGCCTCTGGCTTAATAGATCATCGTCGCGCCCTCGTCGATGCGCTGTTGCGCGGGGATTTCCAAAACTACAGGTGAAAGGCTCGGGTCGGCGTGAGCGCGAAGATGATTGCGAGCTTCAGCAGATGAGTGAACGAAGAACGCGCTTGCGAAGGTAAGGTCTCTTCGTCAGTCTGAAAGCTCTCCCGGACGGCTTACTTTGCTCCGTAAATCAACACATCGACCGCATCCTTTCCGGCACCGGGAAGGGCATCGGCGAAGACGGTCAGCTTTGTTCCGGGAACGTCGTAGACGCGTGTGACTTGCGAGTGTGGAGCAAGTGTCAACGTATCCAGTTGCGCCACCAGTTCAGCGCCTTCGGTGATCGTTAGCCGGATGATGACCCCGGTGCCGGAACCAATGCGTTCATCAGCAACCACGCGAATTTGATTGAACGGGCTCACATCGACCGTGCCCAATTGCTTCGACGTTCCCGCCGGAATCGGAACTGCTCCTGGTGGTGTTCGAAAAGCCAGTGACGTACTCATCGTTTTATCCTTTCGCTACTTATAGTTTAGGCGAACTCCTGCAAGCTCCTTTCGTAAGCAGCCGCAGGTAGTGTTCGCTCACATTCATCTACTATGTCAGCGATGCCTGAACTATTTCTGCTAATCAACGGCCCACAGGAGTACGCTGTGGTCGCGTCCGGTTGTAGCTAACACTTTTTCATTCGGCGCAAAGGCAACCGGCTCGTGCACTGCTCCGAGTGTGGTAACAGGTTCACCGGCGGCGGTCCATAGCTTGACGCTCTTGTCGCCCATTGTTAACAACAGTCTTCCCTGCGGACTAAAAAGAATCTCGATGCCGTCAAGATAAGTGCCGAACAGTACGGTCGTGTTTATGTCCGAATGCCGCGAAAGCGTGGCTTTTAGTTGCGCGCTGGAAACGTCCCAAACCGCACCCTGCGTGTGATACCCAACCGCCAACAAGGTGCCGGCAGGATTGAACTCCACGCGTCTGCATATTTCTTTGCCCGCCTTGGAGGTGGCTATCAAACGGCCCGTTTCGACGTCCCATAATTTGACCGTACCGTCACGACTGGCGCTGGCAAGCAGTCGTCCGTCAGGACTGAACGTCACGTCGTAAATAGTGCTGCCATGTCCCTGCAGAAAGGCACGCATCCGTCCTGTCTCCGTATCCCACAATTCAATACTGTTGAGTACGTCGGTGGTGGCAACTACCTTCGAGTCCGGACTGAACCAGGCATCCTCGAGCTTGAGGTCTGAGTACCACGGAACAAGAATGTCTCTTTGTTCGGGAGCCTTGATTTCTGCTATCAGTCGTCCAGTGCTGGTTTCCCAGAGAAATCCCTTTTGCTTTCCGTACCGGACCACGACCCGGCCGTCAAAACTGATTTTGGAATCCGCGAATGAGCGTTTGTAGGCAGGTACCGTCTTGTTTAGCTCACCTGTTTTCGCGTTCCAGAATTTCAATTCGTCGCGATTAGTCAAGGTCACGATCGCGTCGAGCCCGGAACCATTCGGGTAATAGACGATAATGCCGGTCAGCGTGTGCTCTAGACGTCCCGTTTGCGCGTCCCAAAGCTTCGTAATTAGCCCGGCGGACTTTTCCTTGCCGCTCGTAATGAAGGTCTTTCCATCCGCGGCAAAAAACGCGTCCAGAATCTTTTCATGTTGGGGAAGACTAGCTTTCAGCGTGAGCGTCTGAGTGTCCCACAGTTGCACCACGTCGCCCGCACGAACAGCCAGCAGTCCTTGTTTGCTGAATGGGTGATACGAGGCAAACTCAGAATTACTCAGCGTTTGTACGAGCTTCACCGAGACTGTCGCCTGGGCTCTCGCCGTTCGTATCGGTAAACCGCCAACCACCAAACCCAGGAGAATGAGTAACGAAACAACTCCGCCGCGCAAGCGGGACGAGCGCTGGTCTACGAACATGCCGTTTATCCTTTCCCGGAATCTCACTACCACAACGGGAGGATTATCTTCGTCAGGCGAGCGGCGGGAGGTTCACTGTGTTGAGCTTTCTGAACTGTCTGAACGAAGGTCGGGGTTCAGCATCTCGCGATGAATGGTGGCGATCTGCTCGACCGGAACTTTGGGTTGGCGATCGTAGGTGAGCAGCCCGTTCATCTCCTGTTCGATGTCCGTTAGCTGCGTGTAACAGAAGCCGGCGAGAAACGTTAACGCGGCGATGCCTTTCATCAGATCGCGATACTTCTCCAGCAACTCTTCAGGCCGTTCGAAAGAATCGTAATAGCGGTAGACCACGTCGCGTTGCTCCGGCGGAATATCAGGCGGGCGGGCGAGAAAACCTCCGACTTCAGAGAGCACGATCGGCTGCCCGCGGTACTTCGAGCCACCCGCAAACAACGGCTTCTCGCTCCACGCGCGCGCCGGCAAGCCGCCGCCCGCGAGCGTGATCTCGTAACGCTTTACCAGCGCTTCGGACGTCGGCGAGTAATCGTGGATCGCACAAACGTCACCGATGTCGGTGTGCTCCCAACCATCGTTGTCGATGACCGGCCGCGTGTCGTCGAGCCGCCGCGTCGTGCGCACCATTCGTTCGAGGAACGCGTACTGTCCGGCGTGTTTCTGGTCCAGTTGCGGAAAACCCATGCTTTCGTTCACCGGGACCCACGCGACAATGCAAGGGTGGTTGTAATCGCGTCTGACAGCGCGTTGCCATTCCGCCGACAATTTTTCTTCCGCTGCCAACGACCACTCACGCGCGTTAGGCATCTCCTCCCAAACCATGATGCCGAGCCGATCGCACCAGTAAAGCCAGCGTGGGTCTTCGATCTTCTGATGTTTGCGAACACCGTTGAAGCCAAACGCCTTGGCCCACCCGATGTCCGTTTGCAGGGCTTCGTCAGACGGCGCAGTGAGATAACTTTCCGGCCAGTAACCCTGATCCAGGGCCATCTGCAAGTAGGTGCTGGAACCATTCAAGAGAAACTTCCCATCGCGCAGTTCTATGCCGCGCAAGCCGAAGTAGGACTTCACTTCGTCCAGCAACTCGACGCCTTCGTAAAGACGAACGGTCAAATCGTAAAGATGCGGCGACTCCGGCGACCACAGCTTCGCAAACGGAATCGTCAGCACCAGCCGACCGGTTGCCACCGCCGTACGCGCTTCGCCACGCGTAACGAGTTCTGCCCGATCGGTAACTTCCACCTCGATCCGCCAGGCTGCCGATGGCGCATGCAGGTAGACCAGCAGCTCGAGCAGATTGCGTTGAGCGTGAGTCACGATGCGCAACTCTTCGATCCGCAACGACGGTACGGGTTCAAGCCAAACCGTCTGCCAGATTCCGGTGGTGCAGAAATAGTCGATCTCTCGGGGCAGCCCGGTCACCGATTGCTTGCCGCGCGGTTGTTCCGCATCCTGCCGGTCTTCGACGCGAACTGTCAGACGATTGACGCCCGGCTTGAGGTAAGGCGCGATGTCAAACTGAAACGGCACGTGACCGCCCTGGTTGTGTCCGACTTCCTGACCATTGACCCAGATAGTTGACGAATAATCGACGGCGCCGAAATTCAGCAGCACGTCGCGCTCGTGCCAGTCCGCGGGAATTTCAAAACTGCGCGCATACCAGACGACCTCGTGAACCGATTTATCGTTGATACCGGAGAGTTCGGTTTGATAAGCGAAGGGAACGATGATCCGGCCCGGCAGTTTGCGGCCGTCCTGCCAGCCGCGTTGCAGACCTTCGTTCGCATCGTCAAAAGCAAACTCCCACTCGCCGTTGAGATTGAGCCATTGATG
>Ga0081539_10007161_pt1 | contig 10285 bp, 11 predicted proteins | sample TabmetS4T2R2_FD_71023 | JGI IMG/M metagenome (GOLD analysis project Ga0081539, IMG submission 71023) | Tabebuia heterophylla rhizosphere microbial communities from the University of Puerto Rico - S4T2R2 | ecosystem: Host-associated > Plants > Roots > Rhizosphere ... | reverse complement strand
AGTTGACGCGGCGCGGCGACCGGTTCGGACTGTTCTCGCCGGGCCCGCCGCGGCGGTTCTTGAAGAATTCCTCGAAGAACTCCTCAAACGGCGATCCGGGCGGCACTTGGCCCTGTCGACCTTCCGGGCCCTGCCGGCCTTCCGGGCCCTGCCGGCCTTCCGGGCCCGGCCGCGTGGGTGCGCCGCCGCCGGCCGAGACGGTTTGCGAGGTCGAGATATTGACGACCGCGTCGATCACGGCTTCGGCGACGTCCGCGATCTTGTCGGGTCCGCGTCCCTGCGCCTGCGTGGCGAGCGGAAAAGCGATTGCGGCCGCGGCAACCAGCGCAAGTGCGGGTCGCCGGAGTGTGTTGAGGTGAGCGAGGGGGCCGGCCATAGGCGTCGAAGCTCCAAAAGACGTCGTCAAGGATTCGCGCGACAGTGCCCCCGCGCCGACGTGGACGCAAGGGCGACGAGGGTGCCGCCGTTGCCGCAGTAAGGGGCCTTGAATAGGGCCAAAACGCGGCTGGGCGGAGCGCCATCCGCATTTACGCGGACGTGAGCAGGTAGGACGCTCTACCCCCGCACCAGCCAGACCAGCACCACGCCGAGGACCGCAGCTCCGATCCCGACCGCGCGCAGCGGTCCGTCGGGGGTCTCCAGCACGTGCGCCATGGCGTTTTTCGCCGAGGCCGGGCTCACGGCGAAGATCACTCCCTCGATCACGAGCACCAGGCCGAGCGCGACAACAAAATCCGCCATGGGACGCTAACCACCAAAGCGCCGCGGCATGACCCGCGGCGCGTTCCTCCCGTTGTTGATGAGTATGATCTTATCCGAAAACCCGGATCCATCCCGGATCAAGTCCGGGACCGGTCCTTTCAGGATCATGCTCTGGCGGCAGTGTAGCCTTACTTCTTGCCGTCTTCACGCGGCTTGCCGGCAGGATCGGCAAAATAGCGGAAGAAATCCGAATCGGGCTTCAGCACCATGCGGGTGTCATTGTGCTTGAGCCCCTGCTCATAGGCCTGCATCGAGCGATAGAACGCGAAAAAGTCGGGGTCCTTGCCGAAAGCCTCGGCAAAGATGCGATTGCGCTCCGCCTCGCCCTCGCCGCGCATCTGGTCGCCCTTTGACTGCGCCTCCGCGACGATCACGGTCGCGTCGCGATCCGCCCGCGCCTTGATCTCGAGCGCGCGCTGCGAACCCTGCGCGCGGAACTCGGTCGCCTCGCGCTTGCGCTCGGATTTCATGCGGTCATACACCGCCTGACTGTTCTCGGTCGGCAAGTCGGCGCGGCGGATGCGGACATCGACCACCGTGATGCCGAAGGCGGCCGCCTCGCGATCGAGCTGTTCACGCACGCGCGCCATCAAGGCGGCGCGGTCATCGCGCACCACATGGGTCAGCGTCGACTCGCCGAGCACGCGGCGCAGCGCGGCGTTCAGCAGCGTCGACAGTCGCGAGTTCGCACCCTCGATCGAGCCGACCGCCTGATAGAAACGCAAGGCGTCATTGACGCGATAACGTGCGAACGCGTCGACCACGAGCCGCTTCTGGTCGGAGGCGATCACCTCGGCCGGCTGGTTTTCCAGATCGAGGATGCGCTTGTCGACGTAGATCACGCTCTCGATCAGCGGCCATTTCACGTTCAGGCCGGGCTCGGTGATGACGCGGCGCGGCTCGCCGAGCCGCACGACCAGCGCGACGCGCGTCTGATAGACGGTGAACAGCGCGCTGTAGCCGATGATGGCGGCGATGACGGCAAGGACCGCGATGACGCCGCCTGCAATGCCGAGCTTCATTGGTTGCCTCCCGCCTGGCGGCGCGTCATCTCGTTGAGCGGCAGCACCGGCAGCACGCCGGCATTGTTGCCGCCGCTCTGCGCGCTCGCGCCGGAATCGAGAATGATCTTGTCGGTGCCGCCGAACACGCGCTCCATCGTCTCGAGATAGATGCGCTGGCGCGTCACGGCAGGCGCCTTTTTGTACTCCTCATAGACCTTGCTGAAGCGTGCCGCCTGGCCGGTCGCCTCGGCGACCGTCTGCGACCGATACGCTTCGGCTTCCTGCGTGATCCTCGCGGCCTGGCCGCGCGCGTCCGGCACTTTCTGATTGGCGTAGGTTTCCGCCTCGTTCTGCAGCCGCACCAGATCGGCGCGCGCCGCCTGCACCTCGCGGAAACTGTCGATCACCTGCGCGGGCGGATCGACCTTCTGCAACTGCACCTGCGTGACCTGCACGCCGGCCTGGTACCCGTCGAGCACCCTCTGCATCAGGTCATGCACCGCGGTCTCGATGTTCTGCCGCGCGCCGGTCAGGATCGGCTGGATCTCCGAGCGGCCGACCACCTCGCGCACCGCGCTTTCGGCAACCGCCTTCACGGTGATTTCGGGGTTCTGAATATTGAACAGGAAATCGCCGACGCCGCCGGACTTGACCAGCCAGAAGACCGAGACATCGACGTCGACGATGTTCTCGTCGCCGGTCAGCATCAGGCTTTCTTCCGGAATGTCGCGAATCTGCGAGGTCGAACGGCGCGGATCCTCGATCAGGCGCATGCCGATGTCGATGCGGTTGACGCGCGTGACCTTCGGGGTGAGCACCGTCTCGACCGGATATGGCAGGTGATAGTTCAAACCCGGCTTGGCGTCGCGCGTGTACTGCCCAAAACGCAGCACCACGCCGAGCTCGTCCGGCTCGACCCGGAAGAAGCCCGAGAAGCCCCACACGATGATGGCGGCGAGCAGGATCAAGAGCACGCCACGACCGCCGAGATTGCCGCCGGGCAGCACGCTTTTCAGCTTGTCCTGGCTGCGGCGCAGCAGCTCTTCGAGATCGGGCGGGGTCGGCCCGGACGATTGCGGCCCCGAGCCCCACGGCCCCTTGGAGCCTCCCGAGCCCCACGGGCCGCCGCCTTGGTTACTCCATGGCATGAAATCTCTCCTGCCCGGGTGAAGACCTTCAGGTTCCGGGCGTTCTCTGGCCGGGGTTATATGGGACGGGCCTGTGGCTTTCAACGCAGGCCGGCCCATGCGGCGCAGCGTCGCGGAATGACGTTAATTCTCTGCTGTTTCGGAGCTGCGCTTCAGATAAGTGACCAAATCGTAAGCTGCATCATCGTCGGGGCCGGCGAGGTGCGGCGCGCGCGCGATTTCGCGCCAGATCGTGGGATCGATCGCCGGAAAGCGCGCGTCGCCCTGCGGCGCCGCATGAATCTGCGTGATCTCGAGGCGATTCGCGCGCGGCATCGCCTGCGCGTAGATCTCGGCGCCCCCGATCACCATGATGGCGTCGGCGCACCGCCGCAGCGCGTCGGCGCGCCCCACCTGCAGCGCCGCCTCGAGGCTCGGCGCCACCACGATACCGGGCGCGCTGAAGTTGCGATCGCGGCTGATGACGATGTTGGTGCGACGCGGCAACGGCTTGATCGAGAGCGAAAGGTAGGTCTTGCGCCCCATCACGACCGGCTTGTCGAGGGTGAGCGCGCGGAAATGGCGCATGTCGGATTTGAGCCGCCACGGCATCGTGCCGTCGCGCCCGATCACGCCATTTTCCGCAATGGCCGCGATGAGAACGAGCTGCATCAGCTTGCAGCCAGGCGTTTGAGCGCATCGCCCGAGACGCGGCAGATCGTCCATTCGTCTTTGAGCTGTGCGCCGATCGACTTGTAGAAGTCGATCGAGGGCGTATTCCAGTCGAGCACCGCCCATTCAAAGCGCGTCCAACCCTCCGCGATGCATCGCCCCGCAAGGTGCACCATCAACCCCTTGCCGATCCCTTTGCCGCGAAAGGCCGGGCGCACGAACAGATCTTCGAGATAGATGCCGTGCCGGCCCGTGAAGGTCGAGAAGTTGAGAAACCAGATCGCGTTGCCGACCGGCTCGCCGTTCCACTCGGCGATGTCGCAGAAGAGCCGCGTGCCCGGGCCGAACAAGGCTTCGTCGATCATAGCCTCGGTGGTCTCGCACTCGTGGCTGAGCTTTTCGTATTCGGCAAGCTCGCGCACGAACTGCAAGACGAGCGCGGCGTCGCCCGGACGCGCGGGTCGGATGGAAAGCGGCATCAGCGGCGCGCCCTCACACCGCCACCTCGGCCTTGATGTGCGGGTGCGCCTCGTAGCCTTCGAGCGAGAAATCCTCGTAGCGAAACGCGAACAGGTCAGTGACCGCCGGATTGAGCTTCATCGTCGGCAGCTTCTTCGGCGCGCGTGAGAGCTGCAGATGCGCCTGCTCGAGGTGATTGAGATAGAGATGCGTGTCGCCCCCAGTCCAGACGAAATCGCCCGGCTTGTAGCCGGTCACCTGCGCGACCATCATGGTGAGCAGCGCATAGGACGCAATGTTGAACGGCACGCCGAGGAAGGTGTCAGCCGAACGCTGATAGAGCTGGCAGGAGAGCCGGCCCGCGGCGACATAGAACTGGAACAGCAGATGGCAGGGCGGCAGCGCCATCTTGTCGACGTCGGCCGGATTCCAGGCGGTGACGATCAGCCGGCGCGAGTCGGGGTTCTGCTTGATCATCGCGATCACGTTGGTGATCTGATCGATCGTCCCGCCGTCGCGCGTCGGCCATGAGCGCCATTGATGGCCGTAGACCGGGCCGAGATCGCCGCGCTCGTCGGCCCACTCGTCCCAGATGCGCACGCCGTGGTCGTTCAGATATTTGATGTTAGTGTCGCCGGCGAGGAACCAGAGCAGCTCGTGGATGATCGATTTGACGTGCAGCTTCTTGGTCGTCAGCAGCGGAAACCCCTCGGCGAGATCGAAGCGCATCTGGTGCCCGAACACCGAACGCGTGCCGGTGCCGGTGCGGTCGCGCTTTTCCACCCCCTCACGGAGGATGCGTTCCATCAGCTCGTGGTATTGGCGCAAGGCGGAGCTCCAAGCGAGTCGCTCCCCTTAATGTAGCGCGCCTTGCTTGCGGAAAAACTACCTGCTGCGGCGTTTTCCCAAGCGGGTGTGCCCCTGGGCTACTGGTTCTTCTTTTTGCTCCATTCGAGGAACTCGCGGTAGAGCCGTTCCCTCTCCTCGGACGGCGCGTTGCGCTTCCCGGTGCGCTCCACGAAGTTGCCGAGCTCGCCTTGGCTCGCGTTCTTGGCATTGGCGTCGAGCCAGTCCTGCGCCGCCTTGAACCGCGTCCAGCCCGGCACGACGATGTTGATGCTCGACTCGCGCCATTTCGGATGCCGCGGCGGCTTCTGGAACTCGTCGATCTTGGAGAAGAACGCGTTCACGAAGTTCGCGACGCGCGCGTAGCGCTCGCTATTGGTCGGCCAGTTGAAGGCCGTCAGCAGCACGCTGGTCGCCACCGTGTCGATCTGTGCTCCCGGCGGCAGCAGGTTCGGATAGTCCTCGCTCGTCAGCGTGGTCGGCAGGTACATGTCGCGCAGCCGCTTGTCGTAGGGAATGGGAACGAGATGCAATGAGCGATCCTCGTTCTTGACGTTGCGCAGCAGGAAGAACACCTTGCCGGTGCTGCCGACATACGCATCGGTCGTGCCGTCGGCGATGTTCTGCACCGCGCGCGCATCGTCGGTGCGATAGTCGAACGTCGCGTTGATCCCGAGCCGGGTGCAGATCACCTTTGCGGAATAATAGCCGACGTCGGTTTGCGCCGTGATGCGCTTGCCTTCGAGGTCGAAGATCGACTTGATATTGGTCTTGGCGACGAGGTGGACCTCGTTGTTGTAGAGCTTGGCGATGTAGCGCAGTCGGCTCGCGATGTCGGGAATGCCGTATTGCAGGCGATAGAACTCCGGCACTTCGGCCGTGACCGCGCCCATGTCGATTGCCTTGAGATAGAGAATATCGACCACATTGCGCACCGGCCCCTTGCCGAGAACCGTCAGCACGCGAAGGCCGTTCTGATCGTCGTCGAGAACGCGCGCCATGTCGGAGCCGAAAATCGAGGTTGCGCCGCCGGCGGGCGCGGTGATGACCGTGACCGTGCCGGCGTTGATCTTGTCCTTGTTGGGTATCGTCCAGACGTCCTCAGCGCTGGGCGGGGCGGCGCCGCGCGGTGGCGCGGTTTGCGCCACTGCGACGCTCGGCAACAAGCTCGCAAGCATGCCGGAGACATGACGGCGCGTAATGTGACGCATGACGTTCCCCCTTACGTTAGAACAGCACGCGTGATGGTTGATCGCATTTGGGACCGGAACGGGGACGAAATGTGTCGCGGGCGCGATTGCCGATTCAAACGATCGTCCGCACGCCACCTTAAGACACGCGCGTAATGAACTGAGCCAACGAGATAATTCGGAGTGCGACGCAAAAATGAAGACGGGCAGCTTGCGCTGCCCGTCCGACACTTCAGCGAAGTGCCGAGCTTTTAGGTTTCGCCCTCGACGAACACCTCGTCGCGCTTGCTGCGGATCATCGGCAGCACGGCGACGATGAGCAGCGCCGCCGCGATCGCGAGCAGAACGGCCGAGATCGGCCGCGTGACGAACGTGCTCGGATCGCCGCGCGCGATCAGCATGGCGCGGCGCAGGTTCTCTTCCATCAGCGGGCCGAGCACGAAGCCGAGCAGCATCGGCGCCGGCTCGAAGTCGTGCTTCACCAGCCAGTATCCGACCAGTCCGAAGCACGCGACCATCACGGCATCGGCCGGCGCGTTGTTCACCGAATAGACGCCGATCGCGCAGAAGATCAGGATCGCCGGGAAAAGCATGCGATAGGGCACACGCAACAGCCGCACCCAAACGCCGACCAGCGGCAGGTTGATGACGACCAGCATCAGGTTGCCGATCCACATCGAGGCGATCAGGCCCCAGAACAGGTCCGGCTGCTTGGTCATCACCTGCGGGCCCGGCACGATGCCGTGGATGGTCATCGCACCGACCATCAGCGCCATCACGGCATTGGGCGGGATACCGAGTGTCAGCAGCGGAATGAACGAGGTCTGCGCCGCCGCGTTGTTGGCGCTTTCCGGCGCCGCCACGCCTTCGATCGCGCCGCGGCCGAAGCGCTCCGGCGTCTTCGAGATCTTCTTCTCGAAGGTGTAAGCCGCGAAGGCCGCGATGACGGCACCGCCGCCAGGCAGGATGCCGAGGATCGAACCGAGTAGCGTGCCGCGCCCGATCGCGCCGGAAGAGTCCTTGAAGTCCTTCCAGGTCGGCATCAAACCGGTGATCTTGCTCTGCACCAACTCGCGGCTTTCGGTCTGCTCGAGATTGCGCATGATCTCGGCGTAGCCGAACACACCCATCGCGACCGTCACGAAGCCAATGCCGTCGGCGAGCTCCGGGATGTCGAAGGCCATGCGTGACTGGCCGGTCTCGATGTCGGAGCCGACCGTCGAGAGCAGCAACCCGAACAGCACCATCGAGATCGCCTTCAGGATCGAGCCCTTCGCGAGCACCACCGCGAAGATCAGGCCGAGCACCATCAGCGAGAAATATTCAGCCGGCCCGAACAGCAGCGCGAGCGAGGTGAGCGGCGCGCCGAGCGCTGCGACCAGCACGGTCGAGAAGCAGCCGGCGATGAACGAGCCGATGGCCGCGATCGCGAGCGCGGGACCGGCGCGGCCCTGGCGCGCCATCTGGTGGCCGTCGAGCGCCGTCACCACCGAGGATGACTCGCCCGGAATGTTGATCAGGATGGAGGTGGTCGAGCCGCCATACTGCGCGCCGTAATAGATGCCGGCGAGCATGATCAGCGCGCCGACCGGCGGCAGGCCGAAGGTGATCGGCAACAGCATCGCGATCGTGGCGAGCGGGCCGATGCCGGGCAGCACGCCAATCAGGGTGCCGACCAGCGCGCCGATGAGGCACAGGCCGAGATTGACGGGCGTCGCCGCGACCGTGAAGCCGTGCGCGAGATTTCCAATCAAGCCGGTGAAAATGTCCATGGCTGGCCTCCTCTAGAACCGCGGCCAGAGCTGGAGCGGAAGGTTGAGCCCATAGGGGAACAACAGCGAGCAGAACAGCGTGAGCACCGCGGCCCAGATGAGGGTCTCGACCCAGCGGATCTCTTCGGTCGCATAAGCCGAGACGACGAGCGAGACGAAGCTTGCGATCACCAGGCCAAGCGGACGAACCGTCACGGCGAAGATCAGCGTGGCGGCGGTGATGAACAGCGGGCCGCGCGGCACGAATCGCATCAGGACGAAGGCGAGCGCCAGAACCACGATGGCACCGAGCGCCGCCACGATGATGTCCGGCTGGATCCCTGGAACCAGGCGCCCAATACGCGCCGAATAATACGTGATCGGAATCAGCGCGACGATCAGCACCGAGCCGCCGAACGGTCCCGAGAACGCGAACGGCTCTTCCGGCGGTCCATCGGTGAGCAGGCCGACCGCCACCACGGCGATCCCGACGATCATGAGCGCCCAGGCGAACAGTCGCGGCGCCGTGCCGGGGCCGAACGCGAAGCCGCGCATGCCGGGCAGATCGCTCGAGGCCCAGAATGCGAACAGCGCAAGCGCGATCAGGAGAATGCCGCCCAAATAGTCCTTCGGATTGCGCAGCGGCGTCACCAGCGAGATGACGCCGAAGATCGCGATCGGCAGCGAATACCAGCCTTCGAGGAAGCGGCCACCAATCGTCGGACTCTTGCCGGCCAGCATGCCGAGGATCGGGCCGGACAGCGCGATGGCGAACAATACCAGCGCCACCCTTAGCGGATACGGCAATCCCCCCTCATCCTGGCGCACCGCGCCGGTTCCGCTCGCTTCGGACATCCCCCTTACTCCCAAATTACAACAGCTGCCCCTCGCGCGTTCTTCGACGCGCTGGTCATGCCTACCACAGTCGTCTGCCCCTGCCCAACAAAAGCGACAAAAGCGCGCACCGTCAACGGCCTGCGATTGATTGCCGCCAATTGAGGCAATCTTCGGGGGTGACGATAGGTTGGCGAAAGGGGCGACGCAGCGGCGTGCGCTCAAAAACTATACGACACCGAAGTAGCCGAGCACGCCCGCTGCGGCGAACAGCCACAATGGATTGAAGCGCGTGAAGTAGGCAACCGCGGCGGTGACCAACGTCACGCAGACCGCAACAAGCGTCCGATCCGCCGCCCGCGCCACGATGAACGTGCCGGCCGCGAACAGCCCGACCGAGACCGGCACGAGGCCGGCTTGCACGACGATGCGCCAGCGCGCCTCGCGGAATCGATCGAACGCGCGGCTGACGAAATAGGTGAACACGCAGCTCGGCGCGCACATCGCGGCGGTCGCGGTCAGCGCGCCGGCGATGCCGGCGGTCTGATAGCCGATCAGCGTGACCACGATGATGTTCGGCCCGGGCGCGGCCTGCGCGATCGCAAACAGGTCGGCGAATTGCCGGTCGCTCATCCAGTGCTGCACCTCCACGACCTGCCGGTGCATTTCCGGCACGACCGCCATCGCGCCGCCGATCGCGAACAGCGAGAGGATCGCGAACTGGAGGCCCAGTGTTCCAAGCGTATCGAGCTTCATCGCCGCACCCAGGCCGCAAGCCCGATCGAGATCGGCGCGAGCACGAGCAGCACATAGGGCAGCGGGTAGCGCATGACGCCGATTGCCACGAAAGCGAGCGCCGCCACGATCAGCGCCGGCGCCCCTTCGCGCAGCAACGGCTGGCCCATCTTGATCACCATCGCGCCGACGAGCCCCGCCGCCGCGGCCGCAACTCCGCCCAGCACCCGTTGCAACGCCTCGAGATCACCAAAGCGGCCGTAGAGCGCGCCGAGCACGAGCACGATCGCCATCGGCGGCAGCAAGAGCCCGGCGAGCGCGACCGCCGCCCCGGCCGCGCCGTGCAGCCGCCCGCCGAACACGACCGCAAGATTCACGACATTCGCGCCGGGCAGGAACTGAGCCACAGCGAAGGCCTCGTTGAACTCCTGCGCGGTCATCCAGCGCTTCTCTTCCACGATGGCGCGCCGCGCCCAAGGCAGCACGCCGCCGAACCCATGCAACGCCATCGAGAAGAAGGCGCGGAAGAGCTCCGAGAGCGAGGGGTGCGGAACAGGTGTTGAGTCAGCCGGCAGCGAGGTCATGCCGCAGTGGTAAACCTGCCAGACAAACGGGACCAGTATTCCGGGCGCAGGCGCGCCACTGCGAACGCGGATACCTCGCCTGGGGCAGCCGCTGCCTGCGCTGGCCAAGTTTCGCTGGGATGACCAAGTTTTGCACATAGCCAACGAGGCTTGGGTGTGGGCAGCCTAGGCTATCCCGCCACACCGCCTTTCTTCTTAACCTCCCCGTCCCTATATTGGGCAGGGGAATCGCAGATGAGTAAAGCCCTGGTTGCGGAAATGGGTTTGAATGATTCTGTAAGAGCTTTCTCTTTGAGGAGGAAGCTCGATGCAGTCTTATGT